>Ga0316601_100000562_pt1 | contig 16373 bp, 11 predicted proteins | sample OWC_soil_day5_no_FD_207663 | JGI IMG/M metagenome (GOLD analysis project Ga0316601, IMG submission 207663) | Wetland soil microbial communities from Old Woman Creek delta, Ohio, United States - OWC_soil_day5_noCT | ecosystem: Environmental > Terrestrial > Soil > Wetlands | place: USA: Ohio... | reverse complement strand
AGAAGGAAACATACAACACGCCCACAATGGTGACGGCGATGTTGTAGAGCGGATTCGGTTTCCCGCGGAACAACTCCAGTATCACCATCGCAGGGATGAACGCAAGAAGGAGAATCAACAACTCCTGCGCCATCGTCGGAAACGGAATTGCGATGCCCGCGCGATCGAAGGCGGAGACGATGAGCAGGCGGAGGCGGTCATACAGGAAGACCGTCACTATCAGGATGCCCAGGGGATACCCGATGGGCATCTGCGGCGAGGCGCCTTTTGCCCTGGCCAGTCCGTAAAACTCATGGAGGGCGGCAAGCGAAACCAGCAGCACGACGGCAAAAAAGAGATACCCTCCCAACATCGTTGCCGCAACGACTATCGGGATGCCGGCAAGCGCGACAAGTACTCTTGTTGTGAGGTTGCTGAAGGCCATTCGTCGGTAACCTTATGCCGCGTGGGAGGTTCTGGTAATACGTACAAAGTAGTACATTGCCCCCACAAAAACCAACGCAAACACGGCGGTGTTGAGCACCGCTGCTTCCATTGTCGCCCCGCCTTCAGGTGCCGTCATCATAAAATCTTCATCGATGTTGAAATAGAGCGCGATACTCGCAAGGAAGTTGTTCAGGAAATGCGCCAGCATGGCGAGAGCAAGGTTTCCGGAACGATAGACAATGAGTCCGAAGACTATGCCGAGTGTCACCAGCGGTACGAGACTGAACGGATTCAAATGGTAGAATGCGAACAGCACGCCGGCGATGATGGCACTCCTGGTTCCGCTGGTGATCGATTCCAGGTCACGCTGGACAAGGCCTCTGAAGAGCACCTCTTCCGACACAGCCGGCACCACGGCAACGGTGAAAATCACCAGCAGCAGTTCCAGTGGCGATTTGGCCGTAACCAGGATCCGGTACGTCGCCTCGAACATGTCCTGAATCATGTCCACCCAGCGCTGTATGCCGGGCGGCAACGGGATGGAATCCTGCAGCAGCATGTAACCCTGCAGCACCTGCTGCAGCGCGAACACTCCGACCAGGACGACCAGTGCCTGGGTCAGCGTCGGCATGCGGAGCCTGAGCGGTTGCTGGATGGCTCCATAACGGAGGCGGGTGAATACCAGTGTGGGGACAAGGATGAACAGCAGCTGGCCGAAGAGTGTCGACCATCGTATCCACTGCACGGTGTCCGCGGTAATGGTGCCGCCTGCAAGCAACAGAGACGCCCCGCCCGCCACGATCTGGTACAGGAAGAAGACAGCAGCGAGGACGAAAACGACAAACGGCACGACATGCATGCGCCGGAAGAGTGGCAGCCGGGCGGGAGTTGCCTGCGGCTCCGGCGGGGCAGACGACGGGAGGTCAGTCATGACGCATCCTTGAAACGATCATCGCACCCAGCAGCGGCACCATGATCTCGTGATGGCCGATGAAATACAGGCCCTTCCCTCCATCCTGCGTCGGCCGTAGCTGCACATTCATCGTGGGACGGTAGTGCGAGTTCTTGTCGAACACCGCTGTCGTAAAGCCCCGTGCGCGGGCGCCGAGGTTCCGGGCGACCGTAAGCGCCTTCAGAAAGACCTCAGGGAGGATCACCGCACTGCCGATGTTCAGCACCACACCCCCACCGGTCAGCCGTTTGCACACTGCACACAGTGTCCGGAAATCCCGGTACGACATCTCTCCGGTGACTGCCCCATCCATCGTGGGCTGCTGGTGGATGATATCCGTGCCGATAGCGGCATGCACCGTGACAGGGACACCCATGGTGTATGCGGAGGCCAGGACGCTCACCTCTGCATTTTTCGCTCCTACGTCGACAAGCTTCGCACCGAGCGCTTCACCATACCCCATATCCGTTGTGCGGCAGGCTTCTGCCAGAGCACCATTGATGAACTCACCGGTCTCCCTCGCCATGCCGAACCTGCCATCCAGCATATTGACGGCAACATCCTCCGACGTTTTGCCCCAGAGCGCGGTTTCGACATCGTGGATCGAGGCAGCGCTGTTCATCGCTAGTGCGGTAATCACCTTGCGGCGCATCAGATCGATCAGGACTGGGGCGAGACCCACCTTGATCACGTGGGCGCCCATCATGGTCAGCACCGGCTTCCCCTTCCTCCTGGATCGGACGATCTCATCCACCAGAAGACGGAGATCTCGTGCTACAAGGATATCGGGCATTCCCTCGACAAACCGGGCGAATGACTCGTCTCCCTTCTTCAGCGGAACGGCGAACTGGCGCGGGGTGACCTTGCTTTTGCGCGTACGGATGGATATGGTCTTCACCCGTGAAAGGTCTGCGCGAGGATGGCGTGCCATAGTAACTCCTTGATGACTCACGTTCAGCGGATCCGTGACGGCAGCGGCCCTCTAAGGCCGGAGTATTCACGGAGCTCTGTGTCAATGGAACCGATGACAACCTCTGTATTGACGCGGATGGGAAGCTTCCGGTCGTCATCGGTCAGCCAGATGACGATGCGTCCTTCACTCTTGAAGAGCCCCCCCTCCATCACAAGCGGCTCCACCACAATAGTCCGGAACGTCCCTGCGGCAACCTCGAGCTCCTGCCTTCCGAGCACCTTCACGACAAGGTCGTAGCTCTTGTCTTTGTAGAAGTTGTGCAGCATGAGCGAGTCGCCTTTCTTCATACCGGAGAAATCCACGGTTCGCGCGTAGTAGAATGCAGACATGATATCGTGCACATATTTCGGTATGGGGTATTCGCCTTCGGACGTTCTTGCGACCAGGTTGTGATGATCGAAATCTGCGGTGAAGTCCCGTGAGTATGAGCCTTCGCGGATATGCTGTTCAAAGCGCCACGGGACAATGGCTTCGGTATCGATGAACGTAAGATACCGGTCTTCCACCTTGTAGATCCACGAGAAACTCGGCAGCGAATTGACCCCGAATTCGATCCGGAAGCACTTCCGTCCGGCGATGGAATCATACCGTGTGACAGCCATGAACGCCTCGCCGGCAGTGATGAATCCGTAGTTCACATCAAAGATGAGCCGTTCGCCGACTCCGAAGGCCTCATTCGGTATCTTCCTCATGGCGCGCAATCGCGAGACTTCCTCGCGGTGCCGTGCCAGAGAATCTGCTCTTCGCAGGGAATCGGCAACGAAGGCTGCATGCGCGACAGTGCGCAGGGAGTCTGCCACCCGTGCTTTCTGGATGCTGTCAGCCCTTGCCGCAGCCGTTTGCGCAGCGGTGGTTTTGCCTGTCGACTTTGGCGTTGTTTTGGCCGTCGCCTTCGGCGTTGTCTTAGCCGTTGTTTTCGGCGTCACCTGTGGCACTGTTTTCGGCGTCACCTGTGGCACTGTTTTCGGCGTCACTTGTGACGTTGTTTTCGGCGTCACTTGTGGCGTTGTTTTCGGCGTGGTCTGTGGCGTTGTCTTCGGCGTTGTCTTGGGCGTCACTTGTGACGTTGTCTTCGGCGTGGTCTCTGCCGTCGTTTTCTGCGTCGTCATTTGCGTCTGGGCATCGACCGGCGGCACCAGGATGGACAGAGCAAGTGCTGCGACAAGAATGTGCCGCACGAGACGGGAGAAATGTCTGATTGCGGGAAGCTTATGCATGTGCTAGGCTCTGCCTTCCCTGGCTGGTTGTCTGTTCAAGAAGGTCCATTGTTGCATGATAGACCTGATCTGTCGTGATGGTTTCAATACACCTGCACCGCTCTCCCTTCCCGCAGTCGCCGCAGTCCGCGGGCGCGTCAGGGACAAGTACACGTTTCCTGGTAGTATAGGGTCCCCACCGGCGCGGGCTCATCGGAGTCAATTGCGGGTAGATTCCCACCACGGGAGTGCCCAGCGCGGCGGCCAGGTGCAGCGGACCCGTTGAGTTGGCCACCACCACCGAAGCCTGCCCGAGAAGTGCTGCCAGCTCGGGAATGGTGAGAGTCCCGGGGAACGCAATTGTACGATCACCCGGCACTCCGTGGACCACGCGGTCAACCACCGACTCCTCTCCCTTCCCTCCCGTCACCGCCACACGCAAGCCCAGCGTTCGGGACAGACGCCTCCCGAGTTCAACAAACCGTTCCAGGGGCCAGTCCCTTGCAGATCCGCCGCTCCCCGGATGAATCACGACCAGCCGTTCGCCGGGCTGCAGGTCCGCCTTTGCCAGCAACTTCTGAACCCGGCCAGCGGCTACCTGATCAACGGAAATCCCGAATTCCGGATCGATCTGATTTTCTATAAACGCCGGGTCAAGCGCATTCAGCAGTCTGATATTGTATTCCAGCTCGTGGAAGTTTGCATTCTTCCGATGCTCGAACACCCGGTGTGTGAACAGGGATGAATAGAAACGGTAGCCTGTGCCGATCCGGACAGGTATCCCGGCGCGAAACATGAGCCAGGCGATGCGAGGTGTCGGATGGACGACGAAGACCGTGTCGAACGCATTCCGGCGGAGTTCACCGAGCAGCTCATTTCCGGGTCTCGGCATTCCACTCCGGTCGTACCACAGAAGCAGGTCGGCGTAAGGATGTCCGCGGACAAGTTGACCGGTATAGGTATTGAGGAGCATTCCCAGGACCGCCGAAGGGTATCTGGACCTCAGGAGGGAAAGCATCGGAAGGGTGAGAATGACATCGCCGAGGCGATCGGTGCGTACAATCAGAATTCTTCGAGGTTCACTCAACAGGAACGGGCTCCGGCTGCGTCAGCATGTAATATACCCCCGTTTCCGCTGAATATCAACGTCCGTGGGTCTCCTTCCTGGCACGCTGCATACGGAGAATCTCCTGCTGCATTTCCGTGATATCTTCTCCCCGTAATTCGGAGTCTTTCATCAGGCGGTAGGTTTCTGCAATCCGTTCGTCGAGGGACCGGCGGTGAAGGATGGCTATGCAGTCGTCAGCCATTATGCGGGGGTCAGGAACGGGAGGATCTGAACCCATTTCCTGCCACCCTTTGCTGATCTCGTAGCGGGAGACGGTCAGCTCAGTCACGATACGCTTGAGCGCAGGATCTTCGAGGTCGTCGATGATCATTCCGGCATCCCAGAATTCCCCGGCCTCTTCGCGACGGAGGAGCGCATCGAGTATTGACCGGGCAGTAGTAGATGTGAAGAGGGCGGGTTCGACCTGTCCGATGACGTAACGGACCATGGCGCTGCCATGCTCCAGCATCAGCTTCAGGAGATCGCGTTCGGCCGGGGGGATGCCCCCCCTGGGCTCCGCCCGTGGTGTGGTAGCCGGTTGGCTTGCGTCTGCTGCCCGGGGCACCGGTCGTTCAGCACTTCTGACGGGCTGCTGCTGTTTGCCGAGGATGTTTTCCATCTCCCGGAAGAGGACGCTTTCATAGATATCATACTGCTCAGCGAGCCGCTTTATAGAGAATGTCCGTTTCAGTTCATCCCGCATGCGGGATACGGTCTCCACGAGTGAACGGATTGCGCGTGCCTTCCCTTCGGGCGTGGAGAACATCCCTGCTGCCTGAAGCTGTGCTGCCCGGAAGTCCAGAAACGATGCGGCGTCGTCCAGCAATGCCTGAAATGCCTGTCCGCCGTGTTTGCGTATGAATGAGTCGGGATCCTCTCCGGCGGGGAGTTCAGCGACACGCACGTCGATATCCTGCTCAAGGACCAGATCTCCGCCCCGCAATGTGGCCTTTGAACCGGCAGAATCGGCATCATACACGAGGGTGATGCGTTTTGTGTACCGCCCCAGAAGCTGTATCTGCTCAGTCGTCAACGCGGTTCCGCTGGACGCAACGACGTTGATGAATCCGGCCTGGTGGAGGGTGATCAGGTCCATATACCCTTCCACCAGGAGACCGTATTCCTGGTCTCGTATGGCCTCTTTGGCCTGCGACAGCCCGTACAGGACCCGGCTTTTGTTGTAGATCGGAGTCTCGGGTGAATTGATGTACTTTGCGAGCTGATCATCCTCGCGCACCTTCCTTGCGCCAAAGGCGATAGTCCGGCCCGCCGGGGAGGTAATCGGAAACATTGCTCTCCCACGAAAGCGGTCGTAGAATCCCGATCCATCTTCGCGCCGCACGGTCAGTCCTGCTTTCTCCACAAGCTCAGGATCATACCCTTCCCTTCGGGCAAAGGTGAGGAAGTCGTCCCAGGAATTCATCGCATAGCCGAGGCTGAACGCACCGATCGTCGCATCGGAGAGGCCCCGGTGGCGGAAATACTCAAGTGCAATCCTCCCCTCGACGCTCGTCATGAGGTTGTCGTGGAACCGGAGGGCCGCTGTGCGGCAGAGGGCGAGGAGCTTCTCCTGTTCTGACGCCTCATCCCTGTCGTCTCTTCCCTCTTCGGGGAGCCGGATGCCTGCGCGTTCAGCAAGTACGCGCACCGCTTCCACGAAAGAGATCTTGTCATGTTCCATCAGGAACGTGAAGACGTTTCCCCCCACGCCGCAGCCGAAGCAGTGGAACATCTGCTTTTCCGCGCTGACCGTAAACGAAGGGGTCTTCTCCTGATGGAAGGGACAGAGGCCGGTGTAGTTCTTGCCCCGCTTCTTCAGTCTGACGAACGCCCCGATGATCTCGACGATGTCGGTAGCGTTGCGGATGTCATCGATTGTGGCATCAGGAATGCGCATGGATACAATGTACGCAAAGGGAGATACTGAGGCAACGACCCTGCGCTGATCCGAGGGCCGGGGCTTCTCTGGATCTACATCCGAGAAGATGACTTTTCGAGTGCGAGATATCCTTCGGCGGATACGGAGGAATGCTGCTGTCCGGTATCGTTGCGCGAACGGGGCGAACGGCATCCTGAAACAACAACAGCGAGACCAAGGGCCAGCTGGTGTCGGAACGCCGTTGGGACGCTCCTCTGGAGTTCCGGCCCTCAATCTCGCCGCGTTCCTCCCCTCAATCGCGCCGCCTGGCGCCCGCTACGCCAGGCGGCTCACCACGATCTGTGCTGCTATCATGATGACGTACCGATTGCCGCACGCCTTCATGCTGCGGACAGTGCACCGTGCGGGCACCGCTCACGTCTCGTTAGCATCACCTGATACCTACCTCAAAAGAACAAGCTTTTTCGTCTCCACAAAGCTGCCTGCCTCAAGCCGGTAGAAGTAGATCCCGCTGGCATACCGGGCGCCATCAAACTGCACGGTATACGCACCTGGTTCCTTTCGTTCATCCACCAACCTGGCCACCTCCCTCCCGAGCTGATCGAACACCGTAAGCCGCACGGTGCTTGCACCAGGGATCTGGTACCTGATATTTGTCTTCGGGTTGAACGGATTGGGATAGTTCTGCTCGAGGGCGAAGCGAGCCGGGACGCCCTCATCCAAGGGCACATCAAGTGTCAGATCGGTGGCATCAAAATAGACACTCGTCGGTCCGAGTCCCGCATAGATGCAGTTACCCAGGTAATTTCCCGGTGATTCCCGGTCGAATCCCACGACCGGCATGATGGTCGTGGTCGGTGTGTACTGGCTTACGGCACGCGCTGCCACCCCATCAAACCCTGTCATCGTGTTGTATATGCTCTTGTAGAAGATGGTATCGCTGCCTGCGTTCGAACGGTATGCTACCCTCCAGTAGTAGTTTGTGCCGCCGGCGGGGGCGAAGTTTACGGAAGAGAGCTCTTCATATGCCGTGCTTGCGGCTATGGTGTCGCGTTTATAGGTCTTGAAGAAATCCGTTGTGTAGATATACAGGAGGTCATTGTAGGTCGGCGACCCCGATGCTCGGGTGTACGTGATGATGGCATTGCCGCGAACGGGATCGATGGCCAGTGAGGGGTCATACTCATTCACACTGGAGGTCAGTCCGGTAACCGTCCATCCCCCGGCCAATGTGTAGGGCGTGCGAGTTACGCGTATTTGTCGGTGGCCGGACACGAACCGGCTGAAGGCGATACAGAGCGTATCCGGGGTCGAGCTCCAGTCGATGCCGATCACCGGTGCTGATTCCTGAAAGCCCCGCACGGTTGTGTCACCCGCAGCCCATGTCTTCCCCCAGTCTGTCGTGCGAGTGACATAGAGTCCCCGCGACGAATCATTAGTCGGCTTAAGGTACTCTGCAGCAACGTAGTGATACGTGATCGAAGGCGCATACAGGGTCCCGTCAGTGCAGATGCTTGGATTCTTGAAGTTCATGGTACTGGTTGCCGAGGCGATCACCTTCACCCTCCAGTCAGTCCCGTCATTCAGGACGCTTCCCCAGTACAGATGCCCCCCTCCGCTCGCGCTTTTGTCGGTCTTGAGCACGAGCGCGATGCCCAGCAGCCACTTACCACCAACTGTGTCTGTGACGCACATGTCAAACGATTGGATTGGATAGACGCCGTTGAAGAAGCGGTTCAGGTAGGTCCAGTTCTTCCCTTCATTCGTAGAGCGGTAGATAAGAATCTGCGAAAGCGTATCCTGATATTTCGCGTTGATGGCCACGTAGATCCCCCGGATCGTGTCGGCATCGATTGCCAGCTGGCGTTTGCCCAGCTCCCAGATTTCGCCACTGTATATTCTGACGTCGTTTCCCCAGAGGGGCCCGGCTGTTTCTTCGGGTTTGAACGCATCATTCCCTCCCCAGGACCCAGAACCGGCCTCTGCGGGAAGGGTGGGCAGTGCACCAAGGAGCGCCTGCTCCAGCGACCGCACACGCGCGATGTCGCCGGTCTTGCGTGCCCGGGCGAGGTCCGCCGACAACTGATGCACTGTACTTGAATGTTCCGATGAAGCAATCGTTTCGTTCACTTGTACGTCGTCCGGAATCTGCCCGGGAGCTGGCAGTACACACATTATGAGACAAAGACCAAGCAGTGCAACCGAACGCATGAGTACCATGAGTGTCTCCTCCTTTTGGTGGGTGAAGATGCATGTCGCACTTTACGACATGTCCTGCACTGACATCAGTCGATCACTGGTCAGACAGAATGTACGGCGCGCAGGACACCTGATTCAATACCGTATTTGCGGTATTTCACGGGAAGGGAGAATGCCGATGGTGAGGTAGTCGATTCTACAGAAGATGATCATTCAGGGCCTTCGCGACGGCCCCGCCGCGCGTGTGCACCTGAAGCTTTGCGTAGATGTTCTTGATGTGGGTGTCGATAGTATGGTAACTGAGGATAAGCTGCTCTGCAATCTGCTTTTTCGTGAGTCCGTCGACCATGCCCTTGAGAATCTCGCGCTCCCGCTGCGTGAGCAGACTCGGGTTCCGGGGACCGGTCAGATGTGTGAACATGGCCAGCATTTTGCGCGCAATCTGGGCGTTGATCGGTGCCCCTCCCTTCAACACCTCCATCATCGCCCGCTCAATCTCGTCCGGAGGCGAGCTCTTCAGCAGATAACCGGACGCGCCGGCACAGAGCGCATCAAAGATCTTCTCATTATCCTCGTGAATCGTGAGGATGATCACCCGGGTTGCGGGGGAGATTTCCCTCACCTTCCTCGTCCCCTCAATTCCGTTCATCCCGGGGAGCCCGAGGTCCATGAGAATCACATCCGGGGCCGGTTCGGTGTCGAGCGCACGCAGTGCATCCTCACACCGTCCAAAGGCATGATCACAGTGGATGCCCTCGACGTCGTGCAGCAGGCTGGAGATGGTCTTGCGGTACAGCGCATCGTCCTCAACAACCCACAGTTCCTTCGCTTCTTCAAGATGAGCCCTGGCATTAGGCATGGCGCTCACTCAACGATGTTGATTGCGATGCCGCGTGGCGGACTGCGGACGGAAGGAACATACGACGCTCAGGGCACAATTGCGATACCGTGTTTACGGTATTTTGGCGTCCAGGGTGATACTCGTGCCTTTTCCGGGCGCGCTCCGGATGTCAAGGGTTCCCCTTACCTGTTGTGCCCTTCGGCGCATTGTGGCCAGGCCGTTCCCGGAGGACGGGGCGGAGACGTCGAATCCCCGTCCGTCGTCTTCCACGGTCAACCGGAATCTTCCGCCGCTAATGCCGGCATCCACAACCACGTTCTTTGCGTCCGCGTGGTGCACGATATTGCTCAGTATTTCCTTGAAAATCAGCACAATATCGCGGCGGAATTGCATGGGAAGTCGGACAGACGCGGACCGGTCGTCCCGATGGAATGTATGTTCCATCCCCATCAACATCTTCGCCGCGATTCCTTCGAGATGGTCGACAATGTTGGCAGCAGTCTCATGCTCCGGATTGATGAACCAGACGATCTCCCGCAGAGCCTCCGACGTGGACCGCGCCGCGCCGCTGATGTCGAGGAGATGCTCAGCCGCAGCCGGAGGAACGACCATCCGCTTGCGCACGAGATCTGCAAGGACAGCAATACTCGCCAGACTGCTGCCGATCTCATCGTGAAGATCTGATGCGATGTTCAGCCGCATCCTTTCCACCTTCAGGATGGAAGCAACGCGCATCTTGTAGGCGGCAGTGACGGCACCCAGCACGAGGAGAGCCGCAAGAATCCGGAACCAGAACGTTTGCCAGAACGGTGGCGTTACGGTGACACGAAGCAATGCCCCGGCCGAGTTCCACACACCGTCGCTATTCGCCCCGCTGACGTGGAAGAGATACGTGCCCGGAGCAACATTGGTGTAGCTGGCAAGCCGCCTCGTACCGGCATCCACCCACGACTCATCCACGCCGTCAAGCTTGTAGGCATAGGTGTTCCGAGCGGGCAACGAATAGTCGAGCGCCGCATATTCGAATGAGAAAAAGTTCTCCCTGTACGCCAGCGTGATCTCCCCGGTGGCAGAAACAGAAGTACCCAACTTCAGCGGAACATTAAACAGGTTGAAGCCGGTGATGACAATCGGCGGGATGTGCGGGTTTGTCGGGATGCGGTCAGGAACGATGGCGTTGAAGCCGTTGACCCCTCCGAAGTAGAGGACGCCGCCGGTCCCTGCACAGGCTGCGTTGAAGTTGAACTCGTCTGCCTGAAGTCCGTCGTGTCTGGTATAGTTGCGGAACTGCATGCTGTCCGGGTCGAAACAGGAAATCCCGTTGTTCGTGCTCACCCAGAGATGTCCAGATCTGTCGGAAAGAATCCCGTAGATGACGTCGTTAGGGAGTCCCTGCTGAACCGTATACCGGATGCACTTGCCTGTGCGGGGGTCCAACTTGCTCATCCCTCCCCCGAATGTGCCTACCCACAGACTTCCTGCAGAGCCCTCGGTGATGGTCTGCACGTAGGAGCTGCCCAGGCTTTGCGGATCCTCGGGTATGCTCTGGTAACGCCGGAAGGAACCCGAGGCCGGATCGTACCGTCCGATGCCGCCACGGGCCGTCCCTACCCACATCATGCCCGACTGATCCCGGAGCAGGCACCTGACATCGTTGTCGGGCAGGCTGCCCGGATTCTGCTTGTCGTTCGTGAACGTTTTGAGAATCCTCCCCTCAGGGTTCAACAGATACATGCCCGCGATCCATGTCCCGACCCACATGTTCCCCCCGGTATCCTGAGCAAGAGCACTGATGTACGCATTGAGCCGCCGGGTGGGGTTTTCGGGATCCGCGGCAAAATGCTGGAAACGATTCTTCGTGCGGTCGAACCGGGCCAGACCGCCGCCGTACATTCCCACCCAGACATCACCGCGGTTGTCCGTCATGAGGACTGAGACGTAGTCGTGAGGGAGGCTCGAGGGATCGGCAGGATCATGCCGGTAATGCCTGAATGTCCCTGTGCGGGGATCGAAGCGGTTGAGCCCGGCATCTTCCGTTCCGATCCAGACATACCCGAGCGAATCCTGACATATCGCAAAGACTCTTTTCCCCTGGAATCCTTCGGGATTCCGGAGGTCCCGACCATAGAAGGGAAACTTCTGCACGTACGGCGAGATCACACTGAGTCCACCGGACGTGCCGAACCAGATGACACCGCCCTGGTCTTCGTACAGCGAAGTGACGACATCGTCGGAGAGAGAGGTGGGGACGAACGGCGAATGCCGGTACCGGATGAACCGGCGTGAAGCGCTGTCGAACCGTGCTGCACCTGAACCCATGGTACCGACCCAGAGGTTCCCCTTGCTGTCGCGCAACAGCGACCGGACGATATCCCCGGGCAGCGAGAACTCATTGCGGGGGTCTGTCCGGAAATGCTCGAATGTGGAATCCGACGTGCGAAACAGATTCAATCCGCCTCCCCACGTCCCCACCCAGATATCCCCGTTGCCCGCTGCGCACAGCGAGGTGATGCGGTCATCCGAGAGAGACTTCCCGTTGCCGGGATCATGGCGGTATTCTGTCACGTGGCCGCGGAGGAGATCATACCTGAGCAGTCCCAGGGAGTATGTGCCGATCCAGAGTACGCTGTCTTTGCCGGCAAGCATGCAGAACTGCGCATCCCTGCGCGGCGGGGGGAGCGAATGGAACAGCTGGGGCATCCTCACAAATCGCTGCGCGGGACGATCGTACCTGTTGAGTCCCCCGCCTGCTGTACATGCCCAGAGGGTTCCGAGCGAATCTTCGATGACGCCGGTCACACGGTCATGACTGAGAGTCGTGCTATCGGCCGGATTGTGTTGATACCGGGTGAAGCGGCCGCGATCGGTATCAAAACTGGTGAGTCCGCCCCCCCATGTGCCGATCCACAGCAGCCCATTCCGGTCTTCATGAATCGACCAGACGTAGCTGCTGGAGAGGGAATTCGAATCGAGCGGATCGTGTCTGTACGTGACAAAGGAGTATCCGTCGTAACGGTTCAGTCCATCTTCCGTGCCGAACCACATGTATCCCAGGCGATCCTGCAGGATGCAGAGGACGACGCTCTGTGAGAGTCCGTCTTCGGGGGAGATGCGACGGAACGGCAGATCGGGCGCGGGGCCCTGGCCGGGAGCCGGGCACGGCGCAAGGAGCATTGCAAGGAGTGGAGCGGCAAGCAGGAAGATCAGGTGTGTGCGCCCTGCCACGGGGATGCGGCAGGGTCGATGCAAGCTGTCGGGAAGGATGTGCACGTCCGGGGCGATCATGAGTGCGTGAGGGACATCGCCGGAGACCTCACCATCCGGTACTCTACACAACAGTGAGAGAAACACAACCGCCGGGCAGCTGCATGAGCCACCCGGCGATTCCTGGGCTCATCCCCCGCGACGTCCGGCGCGTCTACACTCCAGCTTCATCCGGAGCATAGGCCGGCGTCGTGCGTTTCTTTTTCCTGGTGAACCGGCGTTCGACGGTCGGCGTGGGGATCTTCGGACTTTCTTCCACGTCCGGGTACGTATAGATATCGTACTTGTAGTTGCGCAAGATGATCTGGTTGCCGTTTCTGCCCAGCACATACTGCGGGAGCAGCGGTATTTTCCCGCCGCCGCCGGGGGCGTCGATCACGAAGTGAGGAATGGCCAACCCAGAGGTATGTCCGCGGAGTTTGTCCATGATATCGAGCCCGACGCTCACCGGTGTGCGGAAGTGGTTCGCGCCCTTGGTGATATCGGCCTGATACAGGTAGTATGGCCGCACGCGCATCGTAAGGAGCTTGCGCATGAGCTCCAGCATGACGTCCGGATCGTCGTTGACACCTTTCATCAGCACAGCCTGGTTGCCCAGCGGGATGCCAGCATCGGCGATGAGCTCGCATGCCCGCTTCGCCTCCATGGTGCACTCCCACGGATGGTTGAAATGCGTGTTGATGTACAGCGGATGATACTTCCGCAGCATCTTTACGAGCTTCGGGGTGATGCGCTGCGGGAGGACGCAGGGCATTTTCGTGCCCAGCCGGATGATCTCCACATGGGGGATGGCGCGCAGGCCCGACAGGATCTTTTCCAGCATGAAGTCGGTGAGCATCAGCGGATCGCCCCCAGACATGATCACGTCGCGGACCTCGGGATGGGCGGCGACGTAGTCGATGCCGTCCTGAATGTACTTCATGTTGATCTTGCTGGAGTCTCCGACCTTCCGTTTCCGCGTGCAGAAGCGGCAGTACATCGAGCACTGGCTTGTTGTGAGAAACAGCACGCGGTCCGGATACCGGTGGACGATGCTCGGAACGGGACTGTGCGCGTCTTCAGCAAGGGGGTCTTCGGGAAGCCCGTCCTCGTCCAGTTCCTTCGCGTCAGGTATGCATTGGAGCCAGATGGGATCTCCGGGATACCGGATCAAGCTGAGGTAGTAGGGGTTGATCCGGATGTGGAAGAGGTGGTTCAGTCTTTCGGAAAGATCCTTGTTGAATCCAAACCGTTCAACCAGATCCCTGGAGCTGTCGACACTTTGTCGCAGCATGTCTTGCCAGAGTTCCATGCGAGCCTGTTAGACTCCCTGTTGTGGGACAATATATTTGCCGTAGACCACGAGATCGTCGCCTTCCCGGTAGTAGTCCGTGATGCGGGCGCACTCCTGGTAGCCACAGCGTAGATAAAACATCCGGGTCGCATCGTAGCGCGGAGTGGATGAGGTTTCCGCGACAATCAGCCGTCCGTGCCGTGCCCGCACCGTGTCCTCGACGTGCTTGTCCAGAGCGCGTCCGACACCGCGCCCGTGGAGTGCAGGGTCGACTGCAATCCAATAGAGGTCGTACGTCCCGTCCGTTCCCGGTGTGGGTCCGATACAGGTATAACCCGCAGGGCCGTCTCCCCTGTCATAGACGGCGATCTCATAGTCCTCTTGCTGCGCGTTGGTGAGGACAGCATCGATCAGTTCGAGCGCGATGTCGATCTCGTCATCTGTGAACACGCGTGTCTCCGCCAGGAGCCGCTCGAGCGGTTCCCGGTCAGACGGTTTCAGCGCGCGTATGGTATGTGTCGTTACTTCGTGTTCCATCGTTCCAGAGCCGATTCGACGATCTTGCCGATGGCTTCCGGGAAAGTGTAGCCGGCCGCGCGGGCCGACCGTGCGAACCCGGCATCGTCCGATATGTCGGGATTCGGGTTGACTTCCAGCACGTACGGAACGCCCTGGGGCGTCAGGCGGAAATCCACGCGGGCGTAGTCCCTGCACCCGATCAGGTGGAAGCAGGCCAGGGCCGTACGTTTGATCGCCGCTTCCTGCCGTGTGGAGATTTTGGCAGGGCAGACGCCGCGTGTCCCTTCATAGGAAGGAGTCCCATGCATCCATTTCGCCTCATAGCTGACGATCTTGTGCATGGTGTCGGGCATTCCGGAGAAGTCGATTTCGGAGATGGGCAGCACCTGCGGATGCACGGAACCGAGTACTGCCACATTCAACTCTCGTCCGATGATGTACTGTTCCACCAGGGCAGGCTGCTGAAACTCAGTCTGGATATACCGCACGCGTTTGCGCAGGTCGTTCGGGGTATAGACGATAGAGAGATCAGAGATACCGACGCTGCCGTCTTCGTGTGACGGCTTGACGATCAGCGGGAAGGCCAGGCCTTCTTTGAGAACGATCCTGTCCTGCGGCCGGAAGACCTGATAGTCCGGTGTGCGGATGCCGTGGTACGTGAGGATCTCCTTGACGCGGGGCTTGTTGAGAGCAGTGCCCAGGGCAAGCGGTCCGGCACCCGTGTACGGTATTTTCAAAAGATCATAGAGTCCCGCGACATTCATCTCCTGCAGCGATTCGTTCTCGACGCATTCGACCAGATTGAAGATGATATCCGGACGCTCATTGCGCAGATAGTCAATGAGGCGGTAGACCTCGCTGTTGACATTCACGATGGTGGTTTTGTAGCCGAGCGCATCCAGAGCGACCTTGATGTCCCGCATTTCTTCGACCACGCCCACTTCGGAGAGATCCACCTGGGGCTCAACCTTTTGCGGCTCCCGCGGTTTTTCGGAGGCCCCCCTCTTTAATAGAGGGTCGGCCTCGTTCTTCGCCGGACCCTGGAAATTGACGGGCGTGGGGGCGATTCCCCCGTTCACCACAGGTTCGTTAAAAAGAATAGATATTCGTAGCTTTTTGCTCATACGGATTCCGTTATTGGTTGCCCGCAGCCGCCACAGCAGTTTCCCTGATCACGATGCCGCACCGTTCCATCGCACAATCCAGCACGCTGTTGATCAACTGCGTGTAGCTCATCCCCGCAGCCCGCGCCGCTTTCGGAAAACAGGAGTTGTCTTCGGGCCGGGGAAGAATGCCGGGCAACGGATTCACTTCGAGAATGTGCGGATTCCCCTCTCCATCCAGACGCACATCGATCCGCGACCAGTCACGGCAGCGCAGCACCTGGTAGGTGCGCTTGCACAGCGCCTCGATCTCGCCTGCCAGCGCATCCGGTATGTGTGCCGGACAGGAAAAAATCTCCAGCGGATTTTCTGCTTTGTCCCAGATCCATTTTGCTTCGTATGAGTAGATCGGGTTCATGCCCGCGGGAAGCGCTGCGAAGGAGATCTCCACGATCGGAAGGACGGTCAGCGCGTTGCCGTTGCCCATGATGGCGACGGTGAACTCGCGGCCTGCAAGGAACTCCTCAACAAGGACAGGTTCCCGGTAGGTCTCGATGATCGTCCGCACCTCCAGCTCAAGTTCTTCGCTGTTCCTCACCACACACGAGTTGTAGATCCCCTTGCTCGATCCTTCGTGAAG
>Ga0316601_100000561_pt1 | contig 16381 bp, 15 predicted proteins | sample OWC_soil_day5_no_FD_207663 | JGI IMG/M metagenome (GOLD analysis project Ga0316601, IMG submission 207663) | Wetland soil microbial communities from Old Woman Creek delta, Ohio, United States - OWC_soil_day5_noCT | ecosystem: Environmental > Terrestrial > Soil > Wetlands | place: USA: Ohio... | reverse complement strand
AGAAGGCGCTCGACCTCGTGTTCTTCCCCGAGCTGTGGGACGTACGGACCCAGCTCGAGCTCTAAGAGCGTGTAGCGCAGAGCGCGCTCGCAACTCTGCGCTCGCACCGCGACAGCGCGCTGCGCGGCGCACTTGCGGCCCGCGGCTCGCGGTGGGTTGTAACGTCGAGCTAACGCGCGGCGGGCACGTACACCGTCGCCGGCCACGCGCTCGCGACCGGCATGCCGATCTGCCGGTTCGCGATGCGCACCGACTCCGCGTCGGGCGCCGAGAACACGCAGAACATCCGCCGGCCGTCGCGCGAGAGGTGGCTCGCGAGGAGGTCGGCCCGATGGATCGCGAGGCAGTGGCCCTCGCGCGCGAGTGTCTGTTCGACGAGCTCCATCGTGACGGGCGCCGGGAAGTCCCGCTCGACGATGATCGTCGCCCGCGGCGGTGGCGCGGCGGGAACCTCCAGGTTGCCGAGGACGGAGGCGGTCCAGAGGCGGGTCACGGGGAGACCTGCTTGCCGCTGCGTCTCGCGGACGGCTTCCGCATCGGGGGCGCGGTAGAGGCAGATCATCGTGCGTCGATCGCTCGCGAAGTACGAGCGCAAGAATTGGACGGCGTGTTGCTGGAGACACCACGCGACCGCGTCCTCCTTCGCTTGGACGTCGGCGATCGCGACGGGCTGCTCGAAGACGCGCTCGACGACCACGAGCTCGGTCATGAGATGTTCTCCTGGGCTGACGGCTGGACGCGGGAACCGACGAGCGAGGCCAAGCGCTCGCGGATCGGCGCGGCCACGAGCGGCCAGCGCGCGGCGATGTCGTCGAGGTGGACGGCGACATCGCCGTCGCCCGCACGCGCGAGCACGGCACGCGCGAGCGCGATTTCGGTCGAGCGCTCGAGTGCGGAGGCCGCGTCGAGTGCGCGGCGGGCGCGCGTGATGGCACGCGACGTGGCGCCGCGCTCGACATCGCACCACGCCGCGCGACTGGCGAGGGAGGAGAGTCGCTGCTTGGCATCGACGGCGGCGAGCGTGTCGAGCGCCGCGTCGAGGTCGACCTGCGCGGCGTCTTCACCGCTCGCGCAGCGGACGAGTGCGACGAGACCGCGCGCGAACGGCGCCTCACTGCCCTCCGCGAAGCGCGTGCCGAGCTGTACGAGCTCGTCGGCGCGCGTGCGTGCGGCGGCGAGGTCGTCACGCGCGAGCTCGAGGGTGGCGAGCTGCTCGAGGGCTTGGTACTCGTCGTGGTGATCGCGGCGGACGCGAGCGATCGCGAGTGCGCGCTCGAGGTCAGCAGCTGCTCGGGCGGTGCGGCCGCGGTGCAGGTGCAGCATGCCGAGCGCGGCGAACGTCGCGGCTGGCTCGACGCCCGCGATCCGACCGCGCGCCGCAGCTTCGAGCGCGAGGGCCTCGGCTTCCGGCAGGTCCCGCTCGAGGATCACGAGACACCGCGCGGCCTCCGCCATCCCGACGATCTGCTCCGGCTCGGGACCGCCTCGACTGATCATCTGCGCGTGACGCATGTGGCGGTGAGCATCCAGCGAGGCGCCGCGTTCCCAGCGCACGTAGGCGAGGAGGTGATAACCGAGGCGTGCGTGCTCGAGCGCACCGAGATCGAGCGCACGCTCGGCGAGGTGCTCGAGCTGACCGGCGATGCGCTCGCGATCGTCCGGGCTCCGCGCCGCGAGGGTGACCTCGAGCAGCTCGAGCGAGCACCGCGTGCGGTCCGGGTCCGCGAGCATCTCCGCATGGCGCAGACCTCGTCGAGCGAGTGCGTGCGCATCGGTAGTCGCGAACATGCGGAGCGAACGGCGTGCGGCGAGCAGGCACGTGCGCGCGGCGAGCGCGGCGTCGTGGGCCGCCGCGGCGTGATGGGCGACGTCGGCGACATCGACGCGATCGTCGCCACGCTCGACTCGCGCGGCGAACCACTCGGCCACGCGACGATGCATGAGGCGGCGGCGCGGCTCCGACAGCCCGTCGTGAACGACCTGGCGAACGAGCTCGTGGGCGAACACGTAGCGCGCGTCGTCCGCGTCGCGCGCGAGCAGGGCGCGACGAACCAGGAGGTCGAGCATGTCGACGACGACCTCGGCGGGGAGACTGGTCAACGCTTCGAGCTCCTGCGCCGCGAAGCCGCGACGCATCACCGCGCCCCAGCGCAGCGCGACCGCTGCATCCTCGGGCAGCGTCGCGAGTCGATCGCGGATCGCGGTCGCGACGGATCGCGGCGCCCCACCTGCCTCGTCGGGCGCGCGCGCGAGCTCGAGCGCGAACAGCGGGTTGCCACCGCTGCGGGCGTAGAGCGCCTCGGCGTCGGCATCGGCGCGCACCGACCGCACGAGCGTCGCGGTCGCCGCGGCGTCGAGCGGAGGGAGCTCGCGCTCGTCGAGCACCCCGCGCTGCCGGAACGCACGCAGCGAACGTGCCAGCATGACGTTGTCGTCGAGCTCGCCGGGTCGTGCGAGCAAGAGGAGCAGCACGGGCAGCCGGTCGCACCGCCGCGCCACGTGGCCGAGCAGCGTCGACGAGCCCTGATCGAGCCAGTGCGCATCGTCGATCGCGATCACGATCGCGCGTTCGATCGCGGCCGATGCGATCGCGTCCGCGACTCCCTCGAACAACTGCTCGCGCTCGAGCGGCACGGCGTCCTCCGAGGTCCCCGCACGCGCGAGCCGCGCGAGCTCGGGTCGCGGGGTCCCCGGCAACCGCGCGAGCGCGTCGAGCCACGGCCCGTAGGGGCGGCCGACATCGGCTTCGAACGCAGCGACCGTCGCGACCGCCGCGCCGGTACCCGTCGCGCGTGGCACCCACTCGTCGAGCAAGCGCGACTTGCCGGCCCCGAGCGCGCCCGTGATCGCCACGGCGCCGAATCTGCGGAGCGCCTCGGCACGTGCGACGGCGGCGTCGAGGGCGGCCAGCTCGTCGGTCCGCCCCACGAGCGTCGACGCGACGATCGGCTCGACCGGCGCGCGCTCGCGAACAACCTCGAGATCTACCGCTGGACGCGGGCCGCCCGCTTCCAGCGATCGCCACGCGTCGTCGAGGCGGACGACCGCTGACTCGCCGACGGTCTCGCCGGCGAGGCGACGGCCCCGCGTGTATTGCGCCCGGGCTTCGTCCCGCCGGCGCACCGCCGCCAGCAGGCGGATCAAGGCGATGCGCGCGTCGACGTCGTGCTGATCGAGGAGCACGCGGTCGCGCGCGTAGTCGACCGCGCGCGCGGGCTCGTTCGCGAACCTGCGAACGAGCTCGGCGAGCAACCGTGCGCGATGCACGCGTGCTTCTTCGCGCTGCGCGACACACCACGCCTGGTAGGTGTCGAACTCGGGCAGATCGAGCCCTTCGAGGAGCTCTCCGCGATAGCCGCGCGCGAGCCGCTCGAGCTCGGCGGTCGCGACCGCCTGAAGCGAAGGCGCGGCGATGCTCCGCCGCACTTCGAGGGCATCGACGACCGCGCCGTGCGCGCGGAACGTGACGGAGTCGCGATCCGCCTCGATGCGCGCGACCCCGTCGTCGTCGAGCACGCCGCGCAGCTTGCTCAAGCTCCATCGCAGCTCGGCCCGCGGATCGTCGGCGACGTCCCAGAACATCTCGCAGAGCTGATCGCGGCGATGCCCGCGTCCCGTGAGTGCGAGATAGCCGAGCAGCGCGCGCGCCTTGCGCGAGGGAGGCAGCGCGATCGGGCGCGTGTCGCGCCGGACCTCGAGCTCCCCGAGAACGTGGATATGGAGCGCCGGAGCCACGATGAAGCCCGTAGTTTCGGAACGCTAGCACCCCTCGAGAATTCCACGCTGGCTCCAACGGAGGTTTTCCACGGTCGCCCCCCAACTTGGGGTCATGACGACGAACCACTCGCTCCTGATCGCTCCGCTCGGCGGCACGCTGCTCGGCGCGTCGCTCGCATTCGTCACCGCGATGACCGGTCGCCGCGCTGGCGTCAGCGCCCTTGCGGGCGCCCTGCTCTCGGGCAAGCGTGCCGAGCGTCCGTTCGCGGTCGCGTTCCTCGGCGGCCTGGCGGTCACCGGCGGCATGCTCGCCGCGCTCGTGCCCGGTGTCGCGGTCGACGAGTCGGGGCGCCCGGGCATCGCGTTCCTGCTCGGCGGCGTGCTCGTCGGCTGGGGCGCGCGGCGTGCGAACGGATGCACGAGCGGTCACGGCATTCTCGGCGTGTCACGCACGAGCCCGCGCTCGTTCGTCGCGCTCGCGCTGTTCGCCCTGGGCGCATCGATCGTCGTCGCGATCTGGCCCGCGGGAGGTGCGTCGTGATCGCCGTCGGGTTCGTGGCCGGTGCGCTGTTCGCCATCGGGCTCGCGGTCGCCGGCGCGACGGAACCAGGCGTCGTGCTCGATGGGTTCCGCTTCGACGCCGACTGGGATCCGCGGCTGTGGCTGATGTTCGCCGGTGCGCACCTCGTCGCGATTCCGACGACCCGCTGGCTGGCGCGCCGCCGGCGCACGTTGCGAGGCGAGCCACTGAGCGTCCTGCCCGCACGACCGGTCGATGCGCGCCTCGTGATCGGCGCGCTCGTGTTCGGCGTCGGTTGGGGCCTCGGCGGCATCTGTCCCGGTCCTGCGTTCACGACCGCCGCGAGCGGCTCCGTGCATGCCGCACTCGCGTTCGCCGGCTTGTGCGTCGGCATCGTCCTGCACGACGCGTTCACCCGAGGAGAATGAGCATGGCCGCAACCTGTCCCATCACGTTCGATGTCGCGCAGCTGCGCTCGCGCGTCCGCGAGACCTACGCACGACTCGCCGCGACCCCGGACGGTGACTTCCACTTTCATCGCGGACCCGCGTACGCCGCGACGCTCCTCGGCTACGACGCGGCCGAGCTCGCGACGTTACCGAGCGAGGCGACCGCCGCGTTCGCCGGCGTCGGTCGACCGTTCGCCGCCGGTGACCCCGCGCCGGGCGAGGTCGTCCTCGATCACGCGTGCGGCGCCGGCATGGATCTCCTGCTCGCGGCACGGCGCGTCGGTCCGAGTGGGCGTGCGATCGGGGTCGACCTCACGCAGGCGATGGTGGCGCGCGCGCGCCGCGCCGTCGCGGCAGCCGGACTCGGCAACCGCGTCGAGATCGTGCAGGGCGCCTACGAGGCGCTGCCGCTGTTTCCCGAGACCGTGGACGTCGTCATCTCGAACGGCGTCCTCAACCTCGCGCCCGACAAGCGCGTCGTGCTGCGCGAGATCGTCCGCGTGCTGAGACCCGGCGGCCGGCTGCTGCTCGCCGACGTCGTCGTGCAGCGCGAGCTCGCGCTGGCGGCTCGCGAAGATCCCGAGCTGTGGGCCGCGTGCGTCGCCGGTGCGTTGCCCGAGCCCGAGCTCGTCGAGCTCGCGCGCGAGGCTGGTCTCGTCGACGCGCGCATCGTCGAGCGATTCGACTGTTTCCGCGGCACGTCGGCCGAGCGCAAGACATCGCGCGATCTGCACATCGGCGCGGTCACGCTCGCCGCGCGTCGCCCCACCTAACCCGACCTTCGTTCCTCGAAACCACCAACCAAAGAAAGACTCGTCATGAACACGTCCGAAACCACCACTCCCGTTCGTCTCCCCAAGCTGCCGCGCAACGGCGTCGACACGCCGACGCTGCTCGCCACGATCTCTGCCGTCGGCAACCAGCCCGAGCTCGCGCAGTTCAAGTTCCGCGCGGTCAATCGTTGGATCTCCGGAACGCACAGCCAGAGCCGCATGGCGCCGTTCTACGGCGCGGGCGCCGAGCACACGCACGCGACCGACGTCACCTACGACGCCGATCACCCAGCGGTGCTCGTCGCCGCCGATCGCGGCCCCACGCCGGTCGAGTTCTTGCTGCACGCGCTCGCCGCGTGCCTCACCGCGGGCATCGCGAACATCGCAGCGGCGCGCGGCGTGACGCTGACCGAGGTCGAGTCGACCGTCGAGGGTGACATCGATCTTCAGGGCATTCTGGGCCTCTCCGATCGCGTGCGGAACGGCTTCGAGCGGATTCGCGCGAGCTTCAAGATCCGCGGTGACGCGCCGCCCGAGAGGCTGCGCGAGATCATCGAACAGTCACGCGCGCGCTCCGCCGTGTACGACGTGATCACCAACCGCGTTCCGGTCGAGCTCTCGATCGAAGCCGGAGGCTGACATGCACCGCAGCGATGTCCTCGTGATCGGCGGCGGTCAGGCCGGGCTCGCCGCGAGCTTCTGGCTGAGCGCGCGCGGGATCGACCACGCGGTGCTCGAGCGCGGACGCATCGGCGAGCGCTGGCGAACCGCCTCGTGGGACTCGCTGCGGATGCAGACGCCGCGCTGGCAGAGCCGGCTTCCGGGCTGGTCGTATACCGGCCCGAACGTCGACGGCTTCATGTCGATCGGCGAGCTGCTCGCATACCTCGAAGGCTACGCGCGGTCGTTCGCCGCGCCGCTCTACGGAGGCATCGCGGTGCGCGCGATCGCGCCGGCGCCCGACGGCTATCTCGTCGAGACGGACGCCGGCGCGTGGCACGCCCGCGCGGTCATCCTGGCGACCGGCTACTGCGATCGTCCCGCGGTACCGCGGTTCGCGCACCAGCTGTCTCCGCGCGTGCACCAGCTCGTGCCGGCGAGCTATCGCCGCCCCGACGAGCTGCCACCCGGCGGCGTGCTCGTCGTGGGCGCGTCGGCGAGCGGCGTCCTGATCGCCGACGAGCTTCGCGCCGCAGGTCGCGAAGTCACGATCGCGGTCGGCGGCCACACGCGCATCCCACGCCGGCACCTCGGTCGCGACATCTATTGGTGGCTCGACGTGATGGGCGTGCTGACCGAAACCGTTCACGACACGCACGATCTCGAAGCGGCCCGCCGCCAGCCCTCGATGCAGCTCGTCGGCGACGACTCCGGGCGCTCGCTCGATCTCGGCACGCTGCGCGCCGCCGGGGTTCGCCTCGTCGGGCGCATGATCGACGCGGGTCGCGAGACGATCGAGCTCGCGGATGACCTCGCCGCGACCACCGCGGCCGCCGACGCGCGTGCCAGCCGGCTCGTCGCGCGCATCGATGCGTTCGCCGAGGCACGCGAGCTCGCCCCGCGCGGGCCCGCTGCGGCGGTCACGCCGATCGCGCCACGCTCCGCGCCGACTCGACTCTCGCTCGCCGACGAGCGCATCTCGACCGTGATCTGGGCGACCGGCTTTCGGCGCGACTATACGTGGCTGCGCGTCCCCGGCGTGGTCGCCGGAGCGGAGCTGGTCCATGACGGCGGCGTCACGCCGTCGCCCGGCTTGTACGCGCTCGGGCTTCGCTTCCAGCGCCGCCGCAACTCCAGCTTCCTCGACGGTGTCGGCGATGACGCCCGCGCCGTCGTCGAACACCTCGCGCGCCGCCTCGAGCGGCGCCATGCAGCCTGAGGAGGCCCTCCATGAACGCTCGTTATGACTCGATCATCGTCGGTGCGCGCTGCGCCGGTGCCGCGACGGCACTCCTGCTCGCGCGTGCCGGCCAGCGCGTGCTCGTCGTCGACCGCAGCGATCCCGGTGACGATCCGTTGTCGACGCACGCGCTCATGCGACCCGCCGTGCTGCTGCTCTCGCAATGGGGCGTGCTCGATCGCGTGATCGCCGCGGCGACCCCGCCGGTGCGATCCGCGAGCTTCCACTACGGCGACGCGCTCGTCGACGTGCCGATCAAGCCGCGCGACGGCATCGACGCGCTGTACGCACCACGGCGCACCGTCCTCGATCCGGCGCTGATCGACGCGGCGCGCGCGGCTGGGGCCGAGGTGCACCACCACACGAAGCTACGCGAGCTCGCGCGCGACGCGAGCGGTCGCGTCTGCGGCGCGGTCGTGGAGTCCGGAGGTGTCGTGTCGTCCGTGCGTGCGGGCCTCGTGATCGGCGCGGATGGCCTCGGCTCCGCGGTGGCTCGCGCCGTAGCCGCACCGGCGACACGGACCGCTCGGCACGCGACGGCAACGATCTACGCGCACGTGCCCGGTCTCGCCGTGGACGGTTATCACTGGTACTACCGGCCGGGCGTCAGTGCGGGCGTGATCCCGACGAACGGCGGTGCGTGCGTGTTCGCGCTCGCACCGTCGGCGCGCTTCCGGACCGAGCCCCGCGATCCCGATGGTTGGTTTCGCCGGGTCCTCGCCGAGGCCGCACCGAGCGTGGCCGAGCGCCTCGCCGGCGTGCCGCTCGCATTGCGTCCCTTCCGAGGACGGACCGGGTACGTGCGACGCGGGTCGGGAGCAGGCTGGGCGCTCGTCGGCGACGCCGGCTGCTTTCGCGATCCGGTGACGGCACACGGCATCACCGACGCGCTCCGCGACGCCGCCCTCCTCGCACGCGAGATCATCGCCGGTGGGCTGGCGCGCTACGACGCCGCCCGCGACGAGTTCGCGGTCCCGATGCTGGAGATCACCGACGCGATCGCGTCGTTTGGCTGGAACCTCGACGAGCTCGGCGAGCTGCACCGCACGCTGAACCGCGAGATCGCGCGCGAGCTCGAGCTCGTTCGCTCGTTCACGCTTGCCGATCGTGTGATCGCCAACGCGTCGTGAGCTCGATCATCGCCCGACGTGCCGGCGCGCGGATCGTGCTTGCAATCCGTCCGCGCTCTATTTATATGGTCATCAAGTTATCAGATGACCTTATGACATCAGCCGTCCTCCAACGCTCCCGACTCTCCGACCGCGTCGCCCTCGAGCTTCGCAAGTTGGTCCTCCAAGGCATCCATCCGCCCGGAACGCGACTGCCAGCGACGAAGGACCTCGCGGCGAAGTTCGGGGTCACGCGGCTCACCATCCGCGAGGCGCTCGCCCGGCTCGAGGCGACCGGCCTCGTGCAGTCGCGCCACGGATCCGGAACGTACGTGCTCGACGCGTCCGACACCGCGACGCTTCAAGTGCTCGCGGATACGCTGGCGGCCGGTCGTGATCTACTTCCCGACGAGATCCGCGCGCTCCTCGAGTTTCGCGCAGTGAACCTGTTCGGCTTCGTCGACAAGATCACGCACACGATCCAACCGGAGCATCTGCAACGACTCGACGAGATCGTCGCCGAGGAGCAGGCCGCGCTCGGCGATGCGAAGCGGCTCGCAGCGCTCGACTATCGGTTCAACGAGATCCTCGCGCTGGCGAGCGGCAACTTGTTCTATCTGCTGCTGCTGCGCTCGGTGGCCCGCGCCCACGAGTACCTCGGCGAGATCGTGTTTCGCCATGCCGGTGACGGCAGCATCGTGATCGACACGCACGCCGCCGTGGTACGCGCGCTCCGCAAAGGCGACGCGGCGGCGGTGCGCCGGAAGCTCGACACCTATGTCACCGGCGGCAACGAGATCGTGGCCGCGTGGTTGCGACGCAAGGGTCGCTCGCACAAATAGGAGACGCTGATGAGACTCGCCTCGATCTTGTTCACCTGCATGCTCGCGAGTTGTGTGGCCGACGCCCCCACCTCGCCCGAACCGCCCGGAACACCCACCGACCCGACCGACCCGACCGACCCCGACGACCCACCCGACGAGACGCGACCGACGAGGACGGTCCTGCTGATCCCCGGCACGACGATCACCGGCGACTGGTTCGACACGATGGCCGAGCGGCTGCGGCGCGACGGCTTCGAGCCGGTCGTCTACGAGCCGCCCGATCTGCTGACCGGACCGCTCGCGGACGGCGCGGTCGGCATCGGCCAAGCGATTCGCGACCGCATCGCGGCGACCGGCGAGTCGCGCATCGACGTCGTGGCCGAGTGCAACGGCGGCGTTGCCACGCGGTACTACCTGCAGGTCCTCGGCGGCAGCGCTCACGTCGATCAGGTCGTCACGTTCGTGTCGGCGCATCACGGCACATGGGAAGCGCCGTTCGGCTCGCTGGTGGTCCCGTCGCTCGCGGACATCACGCCTGGCAGCCCGTTCCTCCAGACCCTGGACCGCGCGCCGTTCCCCGCAGGGCTGAAGCTGACCTCGATCTATTCGTGCTGGGACGAATTCATGATCCCGTACACGACGTCACGCGTCGACGGCGCGACCAACGTCGAGTTTTGCGGTCACTTCCTCACCCACTTCGACGGCTTCTATGACGAGGTCGTCTACGAGCGGATCCTCGCGACGTTGCGGGGCAACGGCGACACCGCCCCGACCAGCTACTGAACGATCACGCGATGCCGGTCGTCGAGGCCGCGCTCGTGTCGAGCGTGCGTCGATCCGCTCGAACGCGAAGGACCTGACATTTCTGGGCCGGGTCAGCCTGTTGGACGCCGACGATTTTTCGCGGTGATACCCTGATCGAACGCGCCCGTGCTTGCACAGGTCTACACGTACGGTCACCTCGTCGCTGCGGCCTTCTCGCTTGCCGTGGCGATGGGCTTCTACGTGACCGCGACGCGGCTCGGCGATCGCCGCGCGGATCGGTCGCTTCCCGCGATCCTGTACGTGCTGTTCGCAGTTGTCGGTGTCGCTGCAATCGTCCCGGCGGCGCAGCCGAGCATCGTCGCGGCTCGCGCGTACCTCTCACTGTCCGGCGGCTTGTATGCGTTCTGCGCGGTCGCGTTTCATTTCTCGTACGGCGCCGTGTTCTCCCCCGAGCGGCGGCGTGTGCAGGCACGACGCGTCGTCGGGTACGTGGCCGCCTTCTTGGTGCTGAATGTCCTCCTGTGGCTAGGCATGTTCGACAACGGGCTGCGCATGATCGCCCCGGCCGGGATCGAAGTCGGCGTCGCCGACGTGACTCCGATCGGGGCGTTCGCGTTCGTACTCCACATCCTGTTCCATCCGGTCCTCCTCGTGCCGCTGTTGCTCGCGCCGGGTCCTCAGCGCGAGGAGCGCAGGATCGCGGCGATCGTCGTCATCGCCGGTCCGCTCGGAGCGCTTCACGAGATGCTGATCTGCACGAACGTGCTGCCATCCATCCCGCTGGGTGGGTACGCGGCAAATCTCGCTTCGATCGCCGGTGTGCTCGTGTTGGTCGAGCGAATTCGCACGATCGACGTGGGAATCCATGTCGGTCCGTACCGGCTCGAGCGTCGCCTCGGCACCGGCGGGATGGCCGAAGTGTTCTTGGCCAGGCGCGAAGGAACCGGTTCGCTCGCAGGTGTGGTTCAGCGCGTCGCATTCAAACGGCTGCTGCCGAACCTCGCCGAAGATCCGTCGCACGTGCGCATGTTCCTGCAGGAGGCTCGGCTCGTCGCGCGCCTCGCGCACCCGCACATCGTCGCGCTTCACGAAGCAGGACAAGAGAGCGGCCGGTTGTATCTTGCGATGGAGTACGTCGACGGCGTGTCGCTCGCGCGCTTGTTGGCGCGCCAGCGCGGCGAACCATTCGAGCCGTGTATTGCAGTCGAGGTCGGAGTGCATCTCGCCGATGCGTTGGCGTACGCGCACGGACTGCGCGATGACGAGGGCCACGCGCTCGAGATCATTCATCGCGACCTGTCACCTCAGAACGTGTTGGTGTCGCGCGACGGCATCGTCAAGCTCGCGGATTTCGGAATTGCCCGCTCGATCGATCGCATGGCCGAAACAACCACCGGCGTCCTCAAGGGCAAGATCGGCTACATGGCACCCGAGCAGATCGAGAACCGCGGCTACGATCAACGCGTCGACCTCTACGCGCTTGGCGTGCTGATGTTCGAGCTGCTGACGGGCAACCGCCCGTTCGACGGCGAAAACGACGTCGCGACGCTGTATCGGGTCATGAGCGGTGACATTGCTCATCGCGAGGAGCTCGAGGCGGCGAGTCCCGAGCTCGCCGTGATCGTCCTCGAGCTGATGTCGCGCGATCCTGCACGGCGCTACGCCAATGCCGCGCAGGCGCGCGACGTGATGTTGCCGTTTCGCGACGAGGCTCGTGCGCGCGAGCAGCTCGCGCGCGTGGTTGCGGAGGTCAGTGAAGAGAAGGCGACCGTTCCCAGCGAAGCGCCTCTTGAAACGACCGACGAGAATCCAACCTACGTCGACCGGCCGCGCACCCCCCGAGTCGGTGAGCGAGGACGCTGATCAGCGCTGCCTCGATCGACACGTCTGGCGTCGATCGAATGTGCAGGCAAGAAGCTGAGTTGAAGGAAGACGTGTTCGCTTAGGCGCTCTCTTGCGCTACCCTGACCGTTCACTTTCATCTGTAGGGACCATTGGCCACCAAACGAAGTACGTTCCAAAAACGGCAGCGCGAAAACGATCTCAAAGACAAGGCGCGCGCCAAGGAAGCGCGCCGCGCGGCGAAGCGTGCACAAGACCGCATGCCGACGCCCCCCGAAGAAGTCGCGTCGAATCCCGAGGAAGCTCCACCAGCGGCCGCGTCTCCGACCGGGGCCACGCCGCCGACCGGGGCCACGCCGCCGACCGGGGCCACGCCGCCGACCGGCACCACGCCACCGACCGGGACCACGCCGCCGGCCGCGCACCCAGCCGCGCCACCAGTCGGGGCACGCCCTCCGAACAGCCATCATTAGCGGCGCCACTCGTCGGCGACGTTCTCACCGACGCGAACGCGTCGCTTGGATGGAACCTCGACCATCGACAAGCGTTCTCGTCTGGGAAATCGGAGATCCGCGCACCGCACACAGAGCCCTGCAGCCGATGCGAGGGCTTTCGCGCAACCTCTTCGGCTCGCCCTTCGGGTGCCGCAGGATGCGCACGTTCTCGAGGCTCGGCATTCGGGTCCGCTGCTTGCAGCACTAGCGCTGCAGTCATGCAGCATCACGTCTACCTCTCTCCGGGGATGTTCGGGTTCGCGCGCCTCGCGTCCTACGACTACTTCACCCACGTCGAGGCCGCGTTAGCAGCTCGGTTTCGACTCGCCGGCGAAGCGATCGAGACCCACGTGGTCGACGTGCTGCCGACCGCGTCGGTGCGCAGGCGGGCGGCGAAGCTTGCGGAGGTGATCGCCGAGACCGCGCACGGCAAAGGACCGATCCATTTGTTGGGGCATTCGACGGGCGGCCTCGATGCGCGTCTCGTCGCATCCCCGAGCTCGCGGCTTTCGGTTCGCGACGAGGCGCTGGCTTGGATCCCTCGCCTTCGCAGCATCACGATGATGAATACGCCGAACTACGGCACGCCATTGGCGAGCTTCTTCGCGACGGCCTATGGCCAGCGAGCTCTCTACGCGTTGTCGGCGTTCACCGTCATCGGGCTCTCGCTCGGGGCACGGCCACTCGCCACGGCGAGCGTCCTGCTCGAAATCCTGGGACGCGGGAATCGGGCGCTGGGCATCGAGTTGCGCGCGCTCGATGCATCGGTCGACTCGCTCGTCGGGCTCTTCGACGACGCCAGCAAGCCGGAAGTGCGCACGTACTTGGACGCCATCAAGAAGGATCAGGGTGCGATGCTGCAGCTGACGCCCGAGGCGATGGAGATGATGCTCGCGGGGTTCGAGGATCGATCGGGGGTCACCTACCAGTCGACCGTTTCGATGGCGCCGACTCCGTCGACGCGGAAGTGGCTCGCTACGCTCGGCCACCCGTCGCGGGCGCTCTCGCTCGCGCTGTTCACCGCGATCCATCGCATCACGTCTCGTCACGACAAGGCATATCCGTGCGCGATCGAGTCGCTTTCCGTCGGTGGCGCGAAGGACCGCGATCGTGACGAGGCCAAGCTCGTCGCGGCATTCGGCACGTCACCCGATCTCGAAGCCAACGACGGGGTCGTTCCGATTCGTTCGCAGCTCTGGGGAACACTCGTGTGGGCCGGACTCGGCGATCATCTCGATGTGCTCGGTCACTATCACGGCGACGAGCGGAAACCCGCCGCGCTACGACACCACGACTGGCTGACCAGCGGCTCGTCGTTCGATCGCACCCACTTCGACGCGCTGATGGATGCCATCGCGCACGGGATGCTCGTGGCCGCCGGCGTTACGTCCGCGCGGCGGACTTCCCGGATCCGCGCCCGCTAACCACCGTCTCTCGTCAGGCGTGCTTGGCCTCGAACGCGTCGAGGCCCTTCATCGCGGTCTTGCGGATCGCGTTCTGGACCGGCGGCAGCCAGCCGAGCAACTTGCCCTTCGGCCCGAGGGCCATGCCTGCCCATCGCCACAAGTCGAACGTGTCGGCATGGCGAATGATCTTGCCGTCCGCAAACTCGAAGCGCGCGTCGATGACGTTGTGGACCTTGCGGCCGGTCGCGGAGAAGTCGTAGCGGGCCTCCCAGTGCGCGCGCCCGGTGGTGTCGTCGGCCGAGACACCCGAGAACTCGACGGTCAACGTCGTGGCGCGCTCGCAGAGCATCCGCCACATCGCGCCGGCGCGTGGTCCGCGCAGATCGCGGAACACGGGATCCGAGAACCAGATGTTCGCGTGGTAGCAGGACACCATGGTCTCGGCGTCGCGCTTCTGAAATGCGGCGTAGAACTTGTCGATCAATTGGGCGTGTGGATGGCTGGGCATTCGCGACCGGAGCCTTTCGAATCCGTACAGTAGCGCGGGACCCTCGCATCACGCGCCGTCCGCCACGATGACCGAGCCTGGCCAATCGCGTGACCGAGCTGACCGATCTCGGACCGCCTCGAGGCCCGCGCGGGTTAAGATCGAGCCGTGAGCGGACGCAGGTTGGTGCTCGTGCCGGCGATGATCGTCGCGACGGTCTCCGCTTGTGGGAGGCTCTCGTTCGACGCGGTGCCGCTCGTCGGTGATGATGCGCCGTCGGATGCACCACGACCCGACGCGGCGCTGCCGAGCATGGCGCTCGTCAAGAAGACCGACGCGCCGGACTGGACGCCACTTACCGGTCCGGGTCTGGGGCTGCCGTACGGGATGCTCGTGTGGGAGCCCAGCGGACCCAACTTCCGATTCAACGTCGAAGCGTGGGGGCTGGTTCCGGGAGAGGCGTATACGCTCATCCAGTACATCGACCCGTGGCCGGGCAATCCTGCGACCGATCTCGCCGCGGCCACAGTCGACGACACCGGCTATCTCGCCATCGCCGGATCGTACGAGCTCGGCCGCGATCTCACGACCACGACGGGCAAGGTCTGGCTCGTGCCGTCGGCGTTCATCGACACGGCCATGGACAGGATGGTGGCCTGGGATGTCACGGCCATCTTCTTCGAGCTCGACTTCGTCGTGTACGACGACACGGACGTCCCCTGACCACACGACCGTGACGTGAATCGCATGGGCAGCGAGCGGCGAACGGCGGCAGGACCGTGCGCGCCCTTCGACAGCCGCGCGCGCGACCAGATACAGAGACGTCATGACGATCGATCAACTTAGCCTCGCCCTCGTGCTCGCGTCCTTGGTCGGTTGTGGTGACCCCACCGATTCCTCGAGCGTCCCCGACGCGTCGACCTCCGTCGGCAACTGCGGCGGTGGCGATCGGTTCGTGCTCGATGGCCCAGTCATGTTCACGACCTCGTCGGTCGGTCCGGTCACCACCAACAACAAGGTCTCGGGGGTCGCCGGCCTGCTCGGGACCAGCGAGCTCTACACGTTCAGCGCGCGGAACCCGCTCGTCGATCTCGACGCGCTCGGCCCGCACGACGTCGCGTCGGTCAACCTCAAGTACCTGCGCGGCCCGCAGGGCGCCGATTGTTCGACGGCCGCCGGAGGCTGTCGCGGCTTCTTCGCGCTCGCCGGGACGTACACGGTGATCGAGGTGCAGCCTCGGTATCGCGCCACGTTCGAGCTCTCTGATCTGCGCGAGCGCACCGACTACTCCAACCAGCCCGGACCGGCCATGGCCGGCACGATCACGGGCTGCCTCGATGTGGACCGGTAGAGCACGCGCGCACCTGAGCTCCTTTGCGCATCGCCGAGCCCGCGATCACGCACAAGCTCGCCGTGGATGGGTTCCACGCCGTCGACGTGCGGGTGCAGGCCGGCACGATCGCGGTGACGGTGAAGGCGCCGCCGCAACCTTAGTCCGTCGATGCTCGACCGGGAGCGTCGCAACCTTCCGAGATTCCCGCATGGTGTCGAGCCTTGCTTTGATCGCGTCGATTCGAAATCATGCGTGCGGGCGTCACCTCGATCATGGACGAGCACTGGAGCGACACGATCGAGCCCGGGGCGCGGGCGAAGCGCGTCGCCTTCGACTCGCGCTCGTGCCGGGTGACGATGCGCGACGGCGCTCGCCTCGCCGTCGATGTCCACGTGCCACGCGGCACCGCCCGCCGCCCGACGATCCTGCGCCAGACACGCTACATGCGGTCGCTCGCGCCGCGCGGGTGGCTGGCGAAATCGCTCGGTGCGCCCGGCCTCTTCGACATCCTCGCGCCGTTCCGGAGCCGATTTCTCCAGGCGGGCTATGCGTGGGTCGACGTCGACGTCCGCGGGACCGGCGCGTCGGACGATCGCTGGCGCAGCCCGTGGTTCGAGGATCAGCGGCGCGACGCGTGGGACCTCGTCGCGTGGATCGTCGACCAACCGTGGTCGGACGGACGCGTGGGCTCGACGGGGATCTCGTACGATGGAACCTGCGCCGACATGCTGCTCGCGGAGCCGCATCCCGCAGTCCGCGCGA
>Ga0316601_100000560_pt1 | contig 16385 bp, 14 predicted proteins | sample OWC_soil_day5_no_FD_207663 | JGI IMG/M metagenome (GOLD analysis project Ga0316601, IMG submission 207663) | Wetland soil microbial communities from Old Woman Creek delta, Ohio, United States - OWC_soil_day5_noCT | ecosystem: Environmental > Terrestrial > Soil > Wetlands | place: USA: Ohio... | reverse complement strand
GCATCGAACCGGGACGCGCCGACGAACACCATGAGGTGATCGGGCGAGATCTGGCCGTCCTGGCGGAAGTAGAGCAGGTCGCCGGGGCGGAGGGCTGCAGTGTCCCGGCCGATCCGGCGGGCGTTCCACGTGACGATCGTGCGGGCGTCCGCGAACTCCCCGTAGCCGGCGGGGCCGATCCTGAACAGGGCCCAACCCCCGGCCGTCCCAGCGGGCCGGCTGCGGACGTCCGGGAACGGCGCATCGCCAGGCAGCGCGGCCGCCCGATGCCACTCGGGCGTGTGGGCCCTCAAGGCCTCGCGCGCGGCATGCCGCACGAGCCCGGCGCAGTCGGCCACGTCCGGCGTGGCCCGGTAGAACTGCGCGTCGGCGAGGAGCGCGAACCAGGCCCGGAAGGCTTCCCGGTCGCTCTCGTCGAGCAGGCGCACCTGCGCGGCCCCCGCCCGCGACACCACGATGGCGGCGAGCCCAGCCGCGATCAGGCGTCGCCATCCGTCCATGCGCGCCCAAGCACCCCGGACTGGAGTCCGGCGACGAGCGGCTCGTTCAGGAAGGCGACCAGGGGCGCCAGCGTCTTGAACGCCGCGAGCAGCGTCCGATAAAACCCTGGACTCGTCGCGAATTCCGCCGGGCGCTCGCAGCCGGCGAGAAACTGCTTGTACTTCAGGAACCTCGCCGCCGGGTGATCGGGCGCGAACCCTCTCGGCACCCGCTGCAACTGCTCTCCTTCGAGCGCGCCGAACGTCCGTCTGAACGCGGCCGCCCCGACGATCCGCGCCAGGCGTCCGTGCTCGGCGGCGATGTGCTCGCGCACCTGGTACAGCACGGCGCCCGACGGCATGTACATCCCGCCGCCCAGCCAGACGTGGTGCGGCGCCACCTCCACGTAGAACCCCGCACCCTCGTGTTTCGGCAGCAGCCGGTGCGGGAAGATGGCTCCGATGTGCGTCTTGATGGGCGCCTTGTCCGCCGAGAACCGGGTGTCTCGGTATGGCCGGTAGAGGGACGTGCGGGGGTTCGCGACCAGGTCCGGCGCGAAGGCCGCGAGTTCCACCGCCAGCCGCTCCACGAGCGCGACCATCGGCGCGCGGACGTCCGACTCGAACCGGTCCTTCCGGGCGTGGAACCACTCCCGGCGGTTGTTGCGCTCGAGCGCCCTCAAGAAGGCGAGCGTGCGCGGCGTGAACACGGCCGACGGCACGGCACGGCTCCGGCGGCGCGGCGACATGGCGTCAGTCACGGGTGGCGGCTCCCGAACCTGAGGCGAAGTCTACCGCCACGGCCGAACGGAGCCAAGAGGGCACCGGCAGGGAATAGGGGAGCGGCCGCCCGGGTTATGCTTGCAGAGGCCGCCCATGCTCATCAAGCCCGCGCCCGGCATCCGATCCTCCGAGATCACCGACGAGAGGCTGTACCTGCGCCGGCGGGAATTCATGAAGGCCGCCGCCGTCCCCGCGGTCGCGGCGCTGGCAGGGATCGTCCCGGCGCCGGCGTCCGGGCAGGACGCGCTCCCCGGCGTGCGCAAGGGCGTGGTGACGCTCGACGAGGCGCTGACGCCCTGGGCGGACGTGACGACGTACAACAACTTCTATGAGTTCGGGATGGACAAGAGCGACCCGTCCCGGAACTCGAAGGCGTTCCGCGCGAAGCCCTGGACCGTGAAGATCGACGGTCTCGTCAACAAGCCAGGCGACTACCTCTACGACGATCTCGTGGCGCCGCACGCCCTCGAGGAGCGCGTGTACCGGCTGCGGTGCGTCGAAGCCTGGTCGATGGTCATTCCCTGGGTCGGCTTTCCCCTCAGGGACCTGCTCAAGCGCGTCGAGCCCCGGGCCGGCGCGACGTTCGTCGAGTTCGCCACCCTGCACGATCCGCGTCAGATGCCGGGCCAGCGGCTCGACGTGCTCGACTGGCCGTACGTCGAGGGCCTCCGCCTCGACGAGGCGATGCATCCGCTCACCATCCTCGCGGTCGGGCTGTACGGCAAGGTGCTCCCGAACCAGAACGGCGCGCCGCTGCGGCTGGTGGTGCCCTGGAAATACGGCTTCAAGAGCATCAAGTCGATTGTCCGCATCCGGCTCACGTCGAAGCAGCCGGTGTCGTCCTGGCAGGCCTCGGCGCCGCACGAGTACGGCTTCTATTCGAACGTGAATCCGGACGTCGACCATCCCCGGTGGAGCCAGGCCCGCGAGCGCCGGATCGGGGAGTTCTTCAAACGCAAGACGCTGATGTTCAACGGCTACGCCGACCAGGTGGCCGGCCTGTACGCCGGCATGGACCTGAAGAAGAACTACTGACCGCCGTGCGTGGCGTCAGCCCGATCAAGCCGCTCGTGTTCGCCGCCGCGCTGGGGCCCCTCCTGTACCTGGCGCTGGGCGCGTGGCAGGGGAGCCTCGGCGCCAACCCGATCGAGACAATCACCCGCTCGACTGGGATTTGGACGCTTCGCTTCCTGCTCATCACCCTCGCCGTCACCCCGCTGCGGTGGCTGACGGGGTGGAACGCGATCATGCGCCTGCGGCGGATGCTCGGCCTGTTCGCGTTCGCCTACGGCTCGCTCCACCTCATGACGTACGTCTGGCTCGACCAGTTCTTCGACTGGGCGGCCATCGCGAAGGACGTGGTCAAGCGCCCGTTCATCACGGCCGGCGTCTCGGCGTTCGCCGTGCTCATTCCGCTCGCCGCCACGTCGACCGCCGGCATGATCCGCCGGCTCGGCGGCCGCAACTGGCGCCGCCTTCACCGGTTGGCCTACGTCGCCGCGGCCCTCGGCGTCGTGCACTACTGGTGGCTGGTGAAGCTCGATACGCGCCCGCCGCGCAACTACGCGATGCTCCTGGCCGGGCTGCTGGCGGTTCGCCTCGTGGCCTTCTTCCGCGGTCACCCCTCGGAGCGCCGCGGTTTGCCGGTTCGCAAATCCTGACCCCGCGTGTATGCTGATACCGCCTCGCCGGCGGTAGGGCCGGCGCGCAGCCCCCGCCGGGTCGCCATGGCCACACACGCCGCGCTTCCAGCCGCCCCCGCGCCTTTTCGAGGGGAGGACGCCACGCTCCGGGCCCTCGACTCCCGCCTGCGGGAGCGCGTGAAGGGCGAGGTGCGGTTCGACCCGGGCAGCCGCGCGCTCTACGCCACCGACTCGTCCAACTACCGGCAGGTGCCGATCGCCGTCGTCTGTCCCCGCGACACGGAGGACGTGATCGCCGCCGTCGCCGCGTGCCGCGAGTTCGGCGTGCCAATCCTGTCGCGCGGCGCCGGGACCAGCCTGGCGGGTCAGTGCTGCAACGTGGCGGTGGTCCTGGACTTCTCGCGGCACCTCGACGGGATTCTCGCCATCGACCCGGAGCGCCATCAGGCGCGCGTGCAGCCCGGCGTGGTCCTCGACCGGCTGCGCGACGAGGCGGAGCGCGTCGGCCTGACGTTCGGGCCGGACCCGGCGACGCACCGCTGGTGCACGCTGGGCGGCATGATCGGCAACAACTCCTGCGGCGTGCACTCGGTGATGTCCGGCAAGACCGACGAGAACGTCGACGAGCTCGACATCCTGACGTACGACGGCCAGCGGATGCGGGTGGGCGCCACGCCGCCGGAGGTCCTCGAGGCGCGGATCCGCGCGGGCGGGAGAGTGGGCGAGATCTATGCGGGCCTCGCGACGATCCGCGACCGGTATGGCGACCTCGTGCGCGCGCAGTTCCCGAAGATCCCCCGCAGGGTGTCGGGCTACAATCTCGACTTCCTGCTGCCGGAGAACGGGTTCAACGTCGCGCGGGCCCTGGTGGGCTCCGAGGGCACCTGCGTCACCATTCTCGAAGCCACCGCGCGGCTCGTGCCGAGCCCGCCGTGCCGCTCCCTTCTCGTGCTGGGATTCGCCGACATCTTCCTGGCGGCCGACGCGGTGGGGGACGTGACCGCGGCGGGCCCGATCGGGCTCGAGGGCATCGACGAACTGCTCGTCCGGCATTCACGCAAGAAGCACCTCAACGTGAAGGGGCTCTCCCTGCTGCCGGAAGGACACGGCTGGCTCTACGTCGAGTTCGGCGCCGGCACGGCGGGCGAGGCCGAGGCGCAGGCGCAGCGGCTGATGGAACGGTTGCGCGCGCACCCGGGCGCGCCGACCATGACGCTCTTTCGCGATCCGAACGAGACACAGCAGGTGTGGGCCGTGCGCGAATCCGCGCTCGGCGCCACCTCGTTCGTGCCGGGTGAAGCCAAGAACTGGGAGGGCTGGGAAGACGCCGCCGTCCCGCCCCTGCGCCTCGGCGAGTACCTGCGCCGGCTGCGCCGGCTGATGGCCGGGTTCCAGTACACGGGCTCGCTGTACGGGCACTTCGGCCAGGGCTGCGTGCACACCCGCATCAACTTCGACCTGAAGACGGCCGAAGGCGTCGCGGCCTATCGCCGGTTCGTCGAACAGGCGTCGGACCTCGTGGTGGAACTCGGCGGCTCCATTTCCGGCGAGCACGGCGATGGCCAGTCACGGGGCGAACTGCTGCCGCGGATGTACGGGCCGGAATTGATGCAGGCGTTCCTGGAGTTCAAGGCGCTCTGGGATCCCCGGAACAAGATGAATCCCGGGAAGCTCGTCTCGCCGTACCGCCTCGACGAGCACCTGCGTGTGCAGCAGTACCGCCCGGCCGAGGTGCGCACGCACTTCGCGTACCCGGTGGAAGGCAGCTTCGCCGACGCCGCGATGCGCTGCGTGGGCGTGGGCAAGTGCCGCAAGACGGAGGGCGGCGCCATGTGCCCGTCCTACATGGCGACCGGCGAGGAGCGGCACACGACGCGCGGCCGCGCCCGGCTGCTGTTCGAGATGCTCCAGGGCGACGTGGTGACCGGCGGCTTCCGCGACGAGGCCGTGAAGGAGGCGCTCGACCTGTGCCTCTCGTGCAAGAGCTGCAAGAGCGAGTGTCCGACCGGGATCGACATGGCGGCGTACAAGGCCGAGTTTCTCTCGCACTACTACGAGGGACGCCGGCGGCCCCTGCGCTCGTACGCCTTCGGCCTCATCGACCACTGGGGAGCGCTGGCCGAGCACCTGCCGCGCGTGGCCAACTTCTTCATCACGGCGCCGCCGTTCAGTCCGGCGATCAAGTGGGCGCTCGACGTGGCTCCGGAACGTCGCCTGCCGCCGTTCGCGCGTCGCAGCTTCCGGCGTTCATTCCGTGCGAATCCCGAATCCCGAACCCCGAATCCCGAATCCGGTCGCGTCCTGCTGTGGCCCGACTGCTCGAACAACTACTTCCACCCCGAGGTCGCTCACGCCGCGGTCAGGGTGCTCGAGGCCGCAGGGTTCTCCGTCGTGATTCCGCGCGATCGCCTCTGCTGCGGCCGGCCGCTGTACGATCACGGCATGCTGACGGCGGCCAAACGGCGGCTCGTCGAGATCCTCGAGAGCCTGCGCGGCGAGATCGAGGCTGGCACGCCGATCGTCGGCCTCGAGCCGAGCTGCATCTCGGTCTTCCGCGACGAATTGCCGCGCTTCTTCCCCGACGACCCGCTGGCCGGGAAACTGAGCCGGCAGGCGCTCTTCCTCACGGAGTTCCTGGTGAAGACCGGGCACCTCCCGGCGGGCCGGATGGAGGGACGCGCCGTCGTGCATCCGCACTGTCACGAGCGCGCCTCGCTGTGCCTCGACGATGACCTCGCCGTCCTGAAGGGGACGGGGCTCGACCTCACCGTGCTGGACGCCGGATGCTGCGGGATGGCGGGCGCCTTCGGCTTCGAGCGCGACCACTTCGCGGTGTCCCGGGCCGCGGGCGAGCGGGTGCTGCTGCCCGCCGTGCGCGCCGCCGCGCCCGAGACCTACATCGTGACCAACGGGTTCAGCTGCCGCGAGCAGATCACGCAACTGACCGGCCGGCGCGTCTGGCACGTGGCGGAAATCCTCGCGCAGGGGCTCCAGCGCGGCGCCTGACCCGGCCCGCCGGGGCAGGCAGAGGTAAGATAGTGCATGGATCTCGTGCACTGGTTCGTCGATTTCTTCCTGCACCTCGACAGACACCTCGCCGAGGTGATCGCCAGTTACGGCGGCTACACCTATGCGCTGCTGTTCGTGATCGTGTTCCTCGAGACGGGGCTGGTGGTGACGCCGATCCTGCCGGGCGACTCGCTGCTGTTCGCGGCCGGGACGTTCGCGTCGCTCGGGAGCCTGAACGTCTGGATGGTCGTCGGTCTGCTGTGCGTCGCCGCGGTCCTCGGGGACACGGTGAACTACGCGATCGGCCATTACCTCGGGCCCAAGGTCTTCCATTACCCGAAGTCGCGGTTCTTCAACCCGGAGCACCTCAAGAAAACGCACGCCTTCTACGAGAAGTACGGCGGCAAGACCATCATCATCGCGCGCTTCGTGCCCATTGTCCGCACGTTCGCGCCGTTTGTGGCGGGCATCGGGGCGATGACCTACCCGAAGTTCCTCGCCTACAACGTCATCGGCGGCGTCGCGTGGGTCTTCGTCTGCGTGTTCGCCGGCTACTTCTTCGGCAACCTCCCCATCGTCAGGAACAACTTCAGCCTGGCGATCGTCGCGATCGTGCTCATCTCGATCATGCCGGCGGTTGTCGAGTACGTCAGGCACCGGCGGACGCAAGCTGCCGCGGCCGGCGCAGCCGATTGAACCCCGGCCGGGCGCGCACCCGTATGAAGACGGTCGTGCCTGCCCCGTCCCTCTGCGACGAGCCCTTCCGTCTGCAGCTCAGCGGCACGACGGGGCCCTTGGCGGCGCGTCCCGAAGGGTCATTCGAACGGCCCTGATCCGGGCGTCGATCGTTTCATTGATTCCTCAGCGGGGATTCAGGTCTTTTCAGCGCCCACACTGTATAGTGCCTGCTCCACGATCGCCGAGCGCCAGTCACCCCGGCCGAACGTGCAGGAGGCAGTCCATGGCGTCCAGACTCCGAACCGGCTTTCAGCTGACGTTGGCCGCTCTCGTGTTGACGACCCTCGGGTGTGGAAGCTGGAAGGTGGTGCCGCTGGCGACGAACCCGGGCGACAACGCCGCGAGCCTCGCCGCGAAGCGCGTGGCGCCGGGTGACACGGTGCGCGTCGTGCTGAAGAACGGACAGCAGTCCGAATTCACGATTCGCTCGGTCGAGGACGATGCGTTCGTCGGGCAAGATGGTCAGCGCGTGGCCTTTGCCGACGTCGCCCGGTTGGAGCGGCGATCGACCAGCACGACGAAAACGACGCTCCTCGTCTTGTCACCCCTAATCGTGTTTGGCGGGGCGTTCCTGGTCGCTCTCATTGCCTTCGCGGTGTCGGGGTACTGATGCGGTGTCCAGCGTCCGCGCATCAGACAAGGGCCACGCCCGTCAGCACCAGGACGGCTGGCGCTGCGCCCACGCGTGGCCCCTCGGCCGGCACTCGGTCCTCTCGACGAACGCGCAGTCCGAAACCGCTTCGGGCGGGCAACCGTTCGGGACCCCGATCTTCGAGGAGGAGCCCCGCGTCGTGCTCGCGGCCCCCGTGTCTCAGCGGGGATTCCCGGCGCTATAGGCGATGGTGCCCTCCAGCCACATCGCCAGCGGCGCGCCGGCGAGCATCGCGGAGAAACCGGCCGCGGTGGACCCGCCTTCTACGCCGTGGCCTGTCGCCCCGGCGAACCGCCCAGTGCCTCCCGTGATGGTCCACATGTCGCGGAACCACATCGACCTTCACCCTTCCATAGTCCAGGAGGCGCGTGAGGAAGCGCCATAGCGGCTCCTGCAGCGCGACGAGGGCGGGGCGGTCCAACGCGGGCAGATCCTCCCACGTGGTCGGCCGGTCGGGATTCAGGAGCAAGTCCAGCTGACAGGCGAGCCGCCCCTTGATCGCCGAGCTGGGGGATCGCCCCGTGGCGGGGCAGGGGAGTGTGAAGGCTCAGACGTACACGACGAGGACCACGGCAATGCCGGCGCCTCTCGTTGCCGGCACTGAGGTGCAACTGATCTGACACCGGACATCCTGCTGACCCTCACGTGTCACGACATCGCTGTCCGTCCGCCGGCGTATCCCTACCACGGCACCTGCCCATGACGCCCGACGTACACCCACAGCGCCACAAGGGCGCCCACGAAGACGGCCACGACCACACCGATTCGCACATCTCGGGACGTAGTCCGGAGAGGTGCTGTGATCTCCCGCACATCGGCGCGTGGCGATCGTTGGATCACGTCGGCAAGGTCCGCCAACTTCGTGTCGCCGTCGAAGATCCCGTCCCGCGAGACCCGCAGCCGCCGGTCCTCGAAACGCCCGGCACCCTCCACGAGACCGGGCCATCCGGCTCCAACGCCGTACAACAACCTCTCGACTCGGCCGGGCAACTTGGGAGCGTCCGGCTTCATCGTAAAGAGCACCTTCTCGTCGGCGAACAGGAGTCGGACCTCTCGGTACCCACCGCGGGCGAACCTGACGACGAGCTCAGTGCCGGGTTTGAGAGTCTGGACCTGCTGCCATTCGATGGGCTTCCCGAGGTTCTGAGCGGCAGATGCGGGTGGTGCGACGAGCAGGCAGATGAGAATCACGGAGATAGCGCGTCTCATGGCGGCCTCCTTCCCGCAGCGTGAAGCACTCGGCAAACGGCTCAGCGCAGCCCGGCACCGGAGCGGCGGCACGTGATGAGCGAACCGGGTGGGCCGAGGAGATCGGCGACGAGTATAGCGCTATCGAGGATCGGAACCTCGACTCAGCCGTAGGACCCGCGACAACGTGTATCACGTCTGCGACACCGAGCCGCTGAGGGGGGACGGCGCACCGGGCAGGGGTGTAGACTCAACCTCGGCGGCTAGGCCGACGGGCCGAACGGCGGGCCTCCGCCCCGCTTGCAGCCGAGCCGGTGGGAGTGCTGGCTGGCGTCCCCGACGGGATTCGATGACGTGTGGACGACGACGGTCGGCGCAGCCGTGCTGCGCGTGGCGGAAGACAGACTCGCCATCGGGGGCAATGGTCACGCTGGACGCTGGTGTACGATCCTCGAACGTCGTGGAGGTTCGGTAGGTCACCGAACCTCGACGCACTAGGCGGTTCGGACGCGAGGAGACATCAGGACATGAGACATGCAATGAAAATCACCGCGTTCCTTCTGGCTATGCTGACTACCGCGGCGGCCTTGCCTCTGCACGCCGCGCCGCCGGGCGCGCCTGCCGCTGCTGGCGGAGCGCCAGTCCGCTACGGCATCGACGGTTCTGCGACGCCGGCCGGAGCGGACGGCATCCTGACGGAGGCCATCTCACGCGAGGCCGTTCGACTCGCCGCCGAGCGCCTCCAACTCAACGGCTCGGCACGGGCCTTCAGCGGACAGACGTCCTCCGGTGGGCACCGCAGCTGGGTCAGCCGTCATCCCGTGTGGTTCGGCACCCTTGTGGGCGCGGTCGCCGGAGCGGTAATCGTCGGGGCGACAGTGCATGCCGAGGCCGCCCCGATCGGCTTCTTCGGAGGCGCCGCGCTTGGCGCCCTAGTCGGCGTCCTCGCGAGCCGATAGGCGGAGACCCTTCTCGGCGGCTAGGCCGACGGGCCGAATGGCGGGATTCCTCTCCGCTTGCCGCCGCGCTGGTGCATCGTCGCACTGAAGGGGCATAGCCCCGGCCGAAGCGTTCGTGGTTACGGGACCGCGAATCGGCCTCTGTGGGCCGCGTTCGTCACCGACAACGGCATCATCATCGAGCTGGGGGATCGCGCCGTGGGCGGATCGTGGAGATCCTTCCCGCGCCCCCAGCCGAGGCCGCCCCCGGAGGCCCCGACGATCCTGCTGGGGCCGGTGGAGCCGTGGAAGGGGGCTCCGGTCGCTGCCCGGCGTCTTGTTAGATGGGTGTTAGATGAGGCCCGAATCGCGGGTAGAAAAGGAAAGGGCCGAACCCACGACAAGCTCAATGGATTCGGCCCTCTCGGAAGTGGTTGCGGGGGGGGGATTTGAACCCCCGACCTTTGGGTTATGAGCCCAACGAGCTACCGGACTGCTCCACCCCGCGTCATGGCGGTGCCGAAGGCACCGAACCACTCAAAGATACCACGCCGGGCAGCAGGGGTCAAACCAGCACGCGATGGCCGGCAGGCATCGCGCGGTGCGCCTGAACGCGCTACTTCTTGCCGCCGGGGCGGGTGACGTCGTGGATGATGAACAGCCGTTCGCCCGGCCTGATCAACCCGAGTTCGCGCCTCGCGATGTCTTCGATGGCGGCGGGGTCCTCGCCGCTGAGCCGCCGGACCTGCTCGCGCAGCGCGGCGTTCTCGCGGTTCCTGGCGGCCACCTCGGCCGCGAGCCGATCGAGTTCCTGGCGGGAACTCACGAGGGCCGCGAGCCCGCGATCGCCGGCGAACGCGTCGATGACGACGAAGCTCACGCACAGCGAGAACACGATCACGAGCACACGGAACCCGCCGCGCCCGCGGCGCGAGAGCGGTTTGCCCGGATGACCCGGCAGACTCGTGGGCGTGGCGGCCATCGAACAACTGTTGTACCCTAAGTCGCCGCGTTTGTACATAGGAAAAACATGAGCGCCCACACCGATCTCGACGCCGATGCGTCCGAACCGTCCGCCGTCGTCCTCGTGCTCACGACACTCCCGGTGGACGCCGATGCCGAGGCGTTCGCAGAGACCTTCGTCGGCGAGCGGCTCGCGGCCTGCGTGAGCATCGGCGGGCCCGTGACCTCCGTCTACAGGTGGCGGGGCGCGATCGAGCGGGCGGGCGAGCGCCAGCTGCTCGTGAAAACCGTGCGCGGCAAGGTGCCGCTCCTCAAGGCGCGTCTGGCGGCGCTGCATCCGTACGACGTGCCCGAACTGATCGTGCTGCAGGCCGTCGACGGCGGCGAGGCGTACTTCGCATGGGTGCGCGAGTCCGCCGCGGGCTGAGCTATCATCCCCTCGAGACGCATGACAGAGACCGCGATGCCCGGGCCCGCCCGTTCCGACCGGTTCCGCGGATGGCTGACGGCCGCGCGCCGCTTCGCTTTCGGCACGCTGGCAGGCCGGCTGATCCTGGCGGGCGCGGCGCTCAAGGCCGGGACGCTCGGGCTGTGGGCGGCCGGGCTCGGCGGGGCCACGGGCGTGGACGGCCTCAGTACTCTGGGCGGCGTGGCGCTCGTCGCCGGCGCGGGCATCCTGTTGTTGCGGCTGTGGCGGACGACGCGCACGCAGCTCCTCTGGAGAGTCCGGCGCAAGCTGATCATCTCGTACCTCTTCATCGGGGTCGTGCCGGCGATCCTGATCGTCACCTTCTTCGTGCTCTCCGGCCTGCTGCTGTTCGCCAACCTCAGTTCGTTCCTCATCCGGGCGTCGCTCAGGGACCTTGCGGGCGAGGCGGCCGAGGTTGCGCGCCTCGCGGCCGCCGACCTCGAATCGCCGAACGCCGGCGCCCCGGTGGGGAACGTGCTCGGGCGGCGCGCCAGCGAGGCCGGCGGCCGTCTCGCCGGGGTCTCGCTTGCCGCCGTGGCCGTCGACGCCGGCCGCTGTGCGCCGCAAAGCGTCCCCGTGCCCGTCCAGCCCGCCGGCGCGCTGGCGGCGGCGGGCGCGTGGGGGCACGGGTCGGCGCCGGTCTTTCTCCCGCCGTGGGTCCCCTGCGACGGGTTCGCCGGCATCCTGGCCACTGGCGGGCCGCCGGGTGCGGCCGGCGGCGACACGGCGCCGGCCGCCCAGGTGTTCGTGCGGGCCGTCGTGTTCCCCGGCGCGCCGCGCGGCGTGGCGATCGTCGCCGACGTGCCGCTGTCGGGCCTGGTGAAGGCGCGCATCGAGGAGGCCACGGGCATCACGATCGGCAGCGCGAGCCTCGTCACGGCCTCGCCCCTGCCGGGGCAGGGCCAGGCCGCCGGGCCGGCCGGGGGGCCGGCGGGCGCGGCGGAGGCCGGCCGCGGCTGGCGGTTCCCGTGGGTGGCGCTGCTGGACCACGTGGACTGGATCACCGGCAAGACCGAGCCGCTGCCGATGAACATCGGCCTCAGCGTGCCGGCCATCTACCAGCGGCTGTCGGCATCGCAGGCCTCGCTCGGCGGCACCCGCAGCTTCGGCGATGTGCTGCTCGCGATGCTGCTGTTCGTGAGCGGGCTGTTCCTCATCATCGAGGTCGGCGCGCTCGTGATGGGGCTCGCGCTGGCGCGGTCGATCACCGGCGCGGTCCACGAGCTGTTCGAAGGCACCGAGCGCGTGCGGCAGGGCGATTTCGGGCACCGCATCCCCGTGCTCGCCAAGGACCAGCTCGGCGAGCTGGCGAACTCGTTCAACCAGATGACGGGCAGCATCGAGGACCTGCTGCGCCAGGCGGCCGAGAAGAAGCGGCTCGAGGAGGAGATGCGCCTCGCGCGCGAGATCCAGATGTCGCTGCTGCCGCGGGGGCCGCTGCTGGTGCCCGGCTTCACCGTCAGCGCGCTCTGCGTCCCGGCCAGGGAGGTGGGCGGCGATTACTACGACGTCGTGGCGCTGCCGGACGGGCGCTACGGGATCCTGATCGCCGACGTCTCGGGCAAGGGAATGTCCGCGGCGCTCTACATGGCCGAGCTCAAGGGCCTCATGCTCTCGCTGAGCCAGATCCACCTCTCGCCGCGGGACCTGCTGGTGAGCGCGAACCGGCTCATCTCGATGCACCTCGACAGCCGCAGTTTCATCACGATGACGTACGCCGTGATCGACCCGGTCGCCGGCGTGATGACGTATGCCCGCGCGGGCCACACGCCGCTGCTGCAGCTGCCGGCCGGGAACGGCTCGGGCAGCCGCGCGTGCCTCCACGCGCCGGACGGCCTCGTGCTCGGCCTCCGGATCGACGACGGCGAGCGGTTTGCCGGCCTCCTCGCCGAGGCGACGCTGCGGCTCGCGCCCGGCGACCTGCTGGTGTTCTTCACCGACGGCATCAGCGAGGCGATGAACGAGCGCGGCGACTGCTTCGGCGAGTCGCAGCTCGCGGAACTGGTCGAGGAGCACGGCCACCTGCCCATCGGCGAGCTGCGCGAACGCATCCTCCGCGAGATCGCCGCGTTCGTCGGCGGCGCGCCGCAGCACGACGACATGACCATGATCCTGTTGCGGGTCAACGAGGCGGTCGGCGTGGAAAGGGCCGCATGAGCGAACCCGTCGTGGTCTTTCGCACGTGGTCCGACATCGAGGCGAGCATCGTGCGCGGCCTGCTCGAGGCGCACGGCATCGACGTCAGCCTCGCCTCGGACGTCCCGCACGGCGTGTTCCCGCTCACGATCGACGGCCTGGGCGAGGTGCGCGTCGCCGTGCCGGACGACGAGGCGGAGAGCGCGATCCGCCTGATCCGGGACTACCGGACGAGCGGCGAATCGGGCTCGGAGGCGCGCATCCGCGACGAGTTCGAAGCGCTCCAGGAGGCGGCCGAGTACCGATTTCGCGACCGCGGCACGCTCGAGCACGCGCTCACGCACCGGTCCCGGGCCAACGAAGACGTCACCGGCGGCGTGGTCGACAACGAGTCCCTCGAGTTCCTCGGCGACGCCGTCCTCGGCTTCGTGATCGCCGAGCTCCTCTTCGTCCGCTTCCCCGACCGCGACGAGGGGCAGAAGTCGAAGATGAAGGCGGCGCTCGTGTCGACGCCGGCGCTCGCGCGACAGGCGGGCCGGCTCGGCCTCGGCGAGCACCTGCTGCTCGGCCGCGGCGAGGAGAAGACCGGCGGGCGCCGGAAGCGCGCGCTGCTGGCCGACGGGTACGAGGCGCTCATCGCGGCCATCTATCTCGACGGCGGCATGGACGCCGCGCGGGCGTTCATCCTGCGCGAGTTCGAACCGCTGCTCGACGATGTCGCCGGCGCGGTCACGATCGGCGACGACCACAAGTCCGCGCTGCAGGAGACGCTCCAGGGGCGCGGCGATCCGCTGCCCGAATACGTGGTCACCGCCGAGGACGGCCCGGCGCACCGCCGGCTCTTCACCGTCGAGGTGCGCGTCCGCGGGACCGTGCTGGCCGAGGCCGATGGCCGCACCAAGAAGGACGCCGAGCGGGAAGCTGCGCGCAAGGCCCTCGACCGGCTCAACGCGGAGTGACGGCCCCGGCCGACAGGCGGGCCACCGCGTACCGCTGCACCTCGTCCAGCACCCGGTCCCGGGCCGCGGCGGCGCAGCGCGAGTTGAGGCGGACCCAGACGCGCAGCAGCGGGTCGGCGAACGCGTAGCGCTTCCGCTGAGCGCTTACCAGGTCGACATCCTCCAGCCAGCCCAGGTAGTCGCGCGTCGAGCCCGGCGTGCGCTGGACGCGGAGCGCAATCTCGGTCAACGTCAGCGGCTCCTCCTCCGCCAGGATGCCCAGGACCGCCTTGAGGGCGCCGTAGCCGCGGGCCCGGTGGAGGCGCATCTCGAAGCTGTAGCGGCAGCGGGCGTGCAAGGCGCCGTCAGGCGCCAGCAGGGCCGCCAGCGCCGCGACGGGGTCCCGCCGGCCGGCCGGGGCCGCCGCCAGCGCGCCGACCAGCGCCGCCACGTACGCGGCGCGGCCCTCGGTGAGGGCGAGGATGACGCGCGCGGTGTCCTCGGCCTCGTCGGATCGCAGGCCGGGCAGCTGCAGGAGGTCCGCCGCGACGCCCGCGGCCGGCACCGGCTCCGCGTGCACCACGAGGTAGCGGTCGGGCGCCTTGCTCAGCGCCCTCAACGCGCGGGTCTCGTACTTCGTCGCCAGCACGAAACGGTTGACGCTCGAGGCCAGGGCGTCGAGCGTCTCCGCCATCACGTCCGAGAGTCCGGGGAAGCTCTCGAACAGGCGCAGCTCGAGGGCCTCGTCGAGCAGGAACGTCGCCGGGCCTCCGTCGAGGGCCGTCGCGCCGCGGAAGAACGCGAGCGCCTGGCTGTACGCGTCGCGCGGGCCGGACGGCGCGCGCGACGGAGGCGGCCACGCGAGCGGGGCGTCGGCGGTCACGCGTCCGAGAAACTGCTCCGGCGACGACATCACGCGCTCGACGTCGACGTAGTGGCACGAGCCCGGGGGAAGCCCGTCGCGCACGCGCTGCAGCGCGCGCGTGCGGCCGGACCCGCACGGTCCGAGCAGCACCGGGATTCGCGACGGATGCTCGGCCAGCGCCGACGCGAGACGCGCCTCGAGGCCGGAGAGGGCCGGGATCATGGCTCCAGCATCGGGATCTTCACGCCGCGCGCGCGCGCCGTGGCGATGGCCTCGGGATACCCGGCATCGGCGTGACGCGCGACGCCGGTCCCGGGGTCGCAGGTGAGCACGCGCTCGAGCTTCTCGTCCGCCTCGCGGCTGCCGTCGGCGACGATCACCATGCCGGCATGCAGCGAGTACCCGATGCCGACGCCGCCGCCGTGGTGCACCGACACCCACGTCGCGCCCGCCGACGCGTTCAGCAGCGCGTTGAGAATGGGCCAATCCGCGATCGCGTCGCTGCCGTCGCGCATGCCTTCCGTCTCGCGGTTCGGCGACGCCACCGACCCGGTGTCGAGGTGATCGCGGCCGATCACGATGGGCGCCTTGACGACGCCCGTGCGGACCAGTTCGTTGATCTTGAGGCCGAAGCGGGCCCGTTCGCCGTACCCGAGCCAGAAGATGCGCGCGGGCAGCCCCTGGAACGCCACCCGCTCGGACGCCAGCTTGATCCAGCGGCACAGCGCGTCGTCGTGCGCGAACATCTCGAGGGCCGCCCGGTCCGTGGCGTGGATGTCGGCGGGATCGCCCGAGAGCGCCGCCCACCGGAACGGGCCCTTGCCCTCGCAGAACAGCGGGCGGATGTACTCCGGGACGAAACCGGGGATGTCGAACGCGTTCGCCACGCCGCCCTTCACGGCCTGCGCGCGGATGTTGTTCCCGTAGTCGAACGTCACGGCGCCCCGCGCCCGCAGGTCGAGCATCGCGCCGACGTGCGTGGCCATCGCAGCGACCGACCGCTTCAGGTACTCGCCGGGTTCGCGCCGGCGGAGCGCGCCGGCCTCGGCCAGCGTCATGCCGTTCGGCACGTAGCCGTTCAGCGGGTCGTGCGCCGAGGTCTGGTCCGTGAGCAGGTCGGGCACGACGTTGCGCGAGACCAGCGCCGGCAGCACGTCGGCGGCGTTGGCGCACAGGGCGACCGACCGGGCCGCGCCGTCACGCCGCCAGCGGGCCACCCTCGACAGGGCCTCGTCGAGGCTGTCGGTGGCCTCGTCGACGTACTTCGTCGCGAGCCGGCGTTCGATGCGCCTCGGATCGACCTCGACGACCAGGGCCGCGGCGCCGTTCATCGTCGCCGCGAGCGGCTGGGCTCCGCCCATGCCGCCGAGGCCCGCGGAGACGAACACGCGGCCGGCGAGGGCGCTGTTGAAATAGCGGCGCCCCGCGGAGGCGAGCGTTTCGTAGGTGCCCTGCAGGATGCCCTGCGACCCGATGTAGATCCAGCTCCCCGCGGTCATCTGGCCGTACATCGTGAGGCCGCGGTCCTCGAGGTCCCTGAAGTTCTCAAACGTCGCCCACGCGGGCACCAGCAGGGCGTTGGCG
>Ga0316601_100000558_pt1 | contig 16390 bp, 12 predicted proteins | sample OWC_soil_day5_no_FD_207663 | JGI IMG/M metagenome (GOLD analysis project Ga0316601, IMG submission 207663) | Wetland soil microbial communities from Old Woman Creek delta, Ohio, United States - OWC_soil_day5_noCT | ecosystem: Environmental > Terrestrial > Soil > Wetlands | place: USA: Ohio... | reverse complement strand
GCATAATTGAACGCATCATATCAGAGCAGCACGCGCTCGATTCCGCCGCTGTTTGCTTTTGCCACGTAGTTTTCCATCCAGTTGGCGCCGAGCAGGTGGCGCGCCATTTCCACGACAATATAGTCCGCTTCGACGTCGGCATCCTGACTGAAGCGCGCCAGGCCCTGCAGACACGACGGACAGGAGGTCAGTATTTTCACCCTGTCACCGGCGTTGCCATCGCGCAAGTGCGCCGCGCCCCGCCGCACCTCCTCTTCCTTGCGGAAGCGCACCTGGGTCGAGATGTCGGGGCGCGTCACCGCCAGCGTTCCGGCTTCGCCGCAGCAGCGCTGGTTCAGCGTCACCGGCACGGCCATCAGCGTATTGACCACTTTCAGCGGCGCGTGCGTTTTCATCGGCGTGTGGCAGGGATCGTGGTACATGTAGCGGGTCCCGGTGATGCCATCGAGTGTGACGCCGCGCTCGAGCAGGTATTCGTGGATGTCGAGCAGCCGGCACCCTGGAAATATCTTCTCGAACTCGTATTTCTGCAGCTGATCCATGCAGGTGCCGCAGGACACGATCACGGTCTTGATGTCGAGATAGTTCAGCGTATGCGCAACCCGGTGGAACAGCACGCGGTTGGCGGTGGTGATGGCCTGACCCTTGGCCTCCTCGCCGGCTGCCGTCTGCGGATATCCGCAGCACAGGTAACCTGGTGGCAGCACGGTCTGGACGCCGAGATCGAACAGCATCGCCTGCGTGGCGAGGCCGACCTGGCTGAACAGGCGTTCTGAGCCGCAGCCCGGGAAATAAAATACGGCTTCCGCATCGTCCGTGACCTTGGCCGGATCACGGATCACCGGCACCACGCGCGCATCCTCGATGTCGAGCAGCGCACGCGACGCCTTTTTCGGCAGCTTGCCGGGCATCGGCTTGTTGATGAAATGGATCACCTGCGCGCGCACCGGCGGCTTGCCCACGGTAGCCGGAGGATGACGCGTCTGTTGACCGGCAAGCCCCAGCGCCTTTGCCGCGCCGTGTGCGATGCGCTGGGCCTTGTAGCCCCAGTCGATCATCAGCTTGCGCGCGATGTTGATGGTGCGCGGGTCGGTGGCGTTGAGAAACAGCATCGAGGCGCGGGCGCCGGGGTTGAAGCGGCGCTTGCCGTGCCGGCGCAGGAAATTGCGCATGGCGATCGACACATCGCCGAAATCGATGTCCACCGGGCACGGGTTCGCGCACTTGTGACAGACCGTGCAGTGGTCGGCAACGTCGCCGAATTCGTCGAAATGCTCCAGCGAGATGCCGCGCCGGGTCTGCTCTTCATACAGGAAAGCCTCGATCAGCAGGCTGGTGGCGAGGATCTTGTTGCGCGGGCTGTAGAGCAGGTTGGCCCGCGGCACGTGCGTTGCGCAAACCGGCTTGCATTTGCCGCAGCGCAGGCAGTCCTTGACCGAATCCGCGATCGCGCCGACGTCGGAGTGCTCGAGGATCAGGCTCTCGGCACCGAGCAGCGAGAAACTCGGCGTGTAGGCATTGCCGAGCCCCGCTCCCGGCAGCAGTTTGCCCTTGTTGAAGTGGCCATGCGGATCAACTTTCTCCTTGTAGGCCCGAAACGCCGCGACGCGCTCCGCCGGCAGAAATTCGAGCTTGGTGATGCCGATGCCGTGTTCGCCGGAAATGACGCCACCCAGCGCTTCGGCGAGGCGCATGATGCGGGCCACCGCGTCGGCGGCGTCCTGCAGCATTTCGTAATTGTCGGAGTTGACCGGAATGTTGGTATGCACATTGCCGTCGCCGGCGTGCATGTGCAGAGCGACGAACACGCGCCCGCGCAGTGCCTGGCGGTGTGCGGCGTCGATGGCCTCGACAACCTTGGCGAACGAGCGGCCATTGAAAATGTCGATGAGGTGTGCACGCACCTCGTCCTTCCACGACACGCGCACGGCGTGTTTCTGCAGCACGTGGAACAGCGTATCGCCGGAAGCGGGTGAGCGGTGAGCAGCGAGCGGTGACGAATAAAAATTGCCGGGGCCATTGTCGTCCGGGTGCAGATCGGCCAGCGGTGTGTCGATGTGATCGAGCAGCCATTGCCACCGGTTCCGCGCGTCAGCAATCAGCGACTGCGCACGCTCGATGCGGTCGCCGATGACTTCCGCTGCCGAGACTCCGGGATCCTGCTGCATGACCGGCAATTCCCCCGCCAGCTGTGCGGCGACTGTGTCGAGGATGCGCAGCTTGTTGCGGATCGACAGTTCGATGTTGATGCGCTCGATGCCGTCGGAGTAGTCACCCAGACGCTCCAGAGGGATCACCACATCTTCGTTGATCTTGAAGGCATTGGTATGGCGGGCGATCGCCGCGGTGCGCGCGCGATCCAGCCAGAAGGTTTTCCGAGCGTCGGCGGAGACGGCGATGAAGCCTTCGCCGCCGCGCGCGTTGGCGAGCCGCACCACCTGCGAGGCGGCTGCGGCCACCGCATCCTCGTTCTCGCCGACGATGTCGCCGACCAGCACCATTTTCGGGCGCCCGGCGCGGCGCGACTTGGTGGCATAACCGACGGCTTTAACATAACGCTCGTCGAGATGTTCGAGCCCGGCGAGAATGGCGTCGGGGTTGCTGTCGAGGTAGCGTTTGATTTCGACAATGGAGGGCACGGCTTCGCGCACCGCACTGAAGAATTCCAGGCAGACGGTGCGTATCGCCGGCGGCATGCGATGCAGGATGAAGGTTGCTTCGGCGATGATGCCGTCGCAGCCCTCTTTCTGGATGCCCGGCAGTCCGCCGAGCACCTTGTCGGTGACGTCCTTGCCGAGGCCGCGCTTGCGGAACGTGGCGCCAGGAATTTCGAGAATTTCCGGTTCGCCAGCCACTGTTTTCCCGTCGCGGGCGTAGCGCGTGATGCGGAAGCGCGCGGTTGCCACGTCGTGAATCTTGCCGAAGTTGTGGTCCAGGCGCTCGACGCCCATCCACTGCGCGTCGGGCGTCACCATTTTCCACGACGCCAGGTTGTCCAGCGCGGTGCCCCACAACACGGCTTTTTTGCCGCCCGCATTCATTGCCACATTGCCGCCGATGCACGACGCGTCTGCCGAAGTGGGATCGCAGGCGAACACCAGTCCGGCGGCTTCGGCCGCTTCCATCGCCCGGCGGGTGACCACTCCGGCGCCGCAGCGCAGCACCGCAACCGGTTTGTCCGCGCCGGGCAGCGTGACCTGCTCGATGGCGGCCAGCGCGTCGAGTTTTTCGGTATTGATCACCGCTGAATAACGGGTCAGCGGGATGGCGCCGCCGGTATAGCCGGTGCCGCCGCCGCGCGGAATGATGGTCAGGCCGAGTTCGATGCAGGCGCTGACGATGGCGGCGACTTCTTCGCCAGTGTCGGGATTGACGACGACGAACGGATATTCGATGCGCCAGTCGGTGGCATCGGTGACGTGTGATACCCGGGCCAGACCGTCAAACTGCACATTGTCACGTCGTGTCGCCCGCGACAGGCGCGCCAGCGTGCGCCGGCGCAGCGCCAGCGTTTCCTCGAACTCGGTTTCGAAACCATCGACGGCGGTTTGCGCGGCGACCAGCAGCTCAGCGACCCGCTGGTCGGCGTTCTCGCTGCGCGCCTCGATGCCGGACAGCCGGCGGCGCATGCCGTCGATGAGTGCAGCGCGGCGCTTGCGATTGCCGAGCAGGTCATCCTCGATGTATGGGTTGCGCTTGACCACCCACATGTCGCCGAGCACTTCGTAGAGCATTTTCGCCGAGCGACCGGTGCGACGCTGCGCGCGCAGCGCATTGAGCAGGTCCCAGCGTGTCGCGCCCAGCAGGCGGATCACAATCTCGCGATCGGAGAACGACGTGTAGTTGTAGGGGATTTCCCGCAGCCGGGCGGTCATGATTACAGTGCAGATTGCAAAGTGCAGAACGATGAGCGAAGACCGGGGGCGCGCGAGGCACGCGGTGACCGGGACACTGCCGCAGGTGCCATATTAACGCAACGCCGCTGTCGCGGCGTTATGCCGCGAGCACGGCGATCACCCAGTAGCGGGCCAGCTTGCCCAATGCGATGAACAGTACGGACCACCAGGGATTGAGCCTCAGCCAGCCCGCTGCCACGCACAGCGGATCGCCGATGACCGGCACCCACGACAGCAGCAGGGCGGGGCTGCCCCAGCGCTGGATGGTGGACAGTCCCTTCAGCGGTTTCGTCGCGGGGATCAACCGTCCGATCAGATAGGACGACATTCCGCCCAGGGTATTGCCCAGCGTCGCCACGGCGAGCGCGGTCCACAGTGTATCCGGATGCATTTTCAGCACGCCGAACAGCACGGCTTCCGACCCTCCCGGCAGCAGGGTTGCGGCGAGAAAGCTGCTGATGAACAGCGCGACTAGCGAGACTGGGGCATCCACGGAGTTGCTGCCGCTGTTAATACTGATTTGAACAAGGCGCCGGGGTTCTTTAAACTCCCGGCTTCCCCCGTCCGGCCCGCGGGTCAGAGAGAATTTTCATGAATACACTGATTTCTGAAGAATACCGCAAGATGCAGGAGGAACTGCACAAGAACCCGAATTACGGCGTCGCCTCCGTGCAATATGCGCCCATCGTTGTCCAGGTTCTCGAACAGGTGCGTCCTGCAGAACTGCTGGATTACGGCGCCGGCAAGGGACGACTCGGGGAGACGCTGAAGACGCTGATGCCGAATCCGCCGCGAATCCGCCATTACGATCCCGCCCGACCCGAGTGGGCGGCAGTGCCGCAACCGGCCCCTTTTGTCGCCTGCATCGACGTGCTGGAGCATATCGAGCCCGAGCTGCTCGACAACGTGCTCGATGACCTGCAGCGCGTCACCGCGGGCCACGGCGTGTTCACGGTGCATACCGGCCCGGCGGTCAAGGTACTGGCGGACGGCCGCAATGCGCATCTGATCCAGCAGCCGCCTGCGTGGTGGCTGCCCAAATTCATGAGCCGGTTTGAGCTGGCGTTTTTCCAGCGCATGCCCCAGGGTTTCTGGATCGTGATCGAAGCCAGACCCCGTGCACCGGAATTCGACAGCAAACCGCAGGGGATGCTGCGCAAAACGCTGAAAACCATGCTCGGTTCCTGAATTGCCCTATCTCAACCAAAGGAAGAAATGAAATGAGTTATGCGATAGATTTTCCCGGTCCCGTCACACTGCCGGTCGTCGAAAGCAACAAGGCGTTCCCGGTGGGCCGGATTTACTGCGTGGGCCGCAACTACGCCGAGCACGCGCGCGAAATGGGTCATGATCCGGACCGCGAGCCGCCATTCTTTTTCATGAAGCCCGCGGATGCGATCGTCCCCAACGGCGCGACCATTCCCTACCCGCAGGCGACCAAGGACCTGCACCATGAAATCGAAATGATCGTGGCCATCGGCAAGGGCGGCGCGGACATTCCTGTGGAGAAAGCGCTGGATCACGTATTCGGCTATGGCGTCGGCCTCGACATGACCCGCCGCGACCTGCAGGGCGAAGCGAAAAAAATGGGCCGTCCCTGGGAAATGGGCAAGGCTTTTGACAACTCGGCCCCTTGCACCGCGCTGAAAACCGTCGCGATGGTCGGCCATCCGGCCAAGGGCGCGATCTGGCTGAAGGTCAATGGCGAGGTCAAACAAAAAGGCGATCTGGCGGAACTGATCTGGAATATTCCGGAGACGATCTCGTATCTGTCGAAACTGATTACGCTGCGTCCCGGGGACATCATTATGTCGGGCACGCCGGCCGGCGTCGGCCCGGTCAAGGCTGGCGACAAGCTGGAAGGCCACGTCGACGGTGTCGGCGATCTGACGGTGACTTACGCCAAATAAGTACGCCCGACAGAATGGAATCCCCCTCTCCCCGCATGCGGGGAGAGGGTTGGGGTGAGGGGGAGCAATGCTAAAAAGAAAACTAGGCAACAACGGTCCCGAAGTGCCGGCACTCGGTCTCGGCTGCATGGGCATGTCGATCAGCTACGGCGAACCCGATGATCCGGAATCGATCGCGACCATGCAGCGTGCGTTTGAACTCGGCTGCAATCTGCTGGTGACTTCCGATGCGTATGGCAGTGGCGTCAACGAAGCGCTGATTGCGCAGGCGATCAAGGGTCGGCGCGATCAGGTGCTGATTGCGACCAAGTTCGGCAACCTCGGTCTTGCCGCGCGCGGTGGCGGTGATGCCCCGGCGCTCAGCGGCGGCCATCCGGATTACGTACCGCAGGCGTGTGACGCCAGCCTCAAGCGCCTGGGCGTCGATGTCATCGACATCTATGGTCTGCATCGCGTCGATGCGGCGGTGCCGATCGAAGACACCGTCGGCGCGATGCAGCGTCTGGTCGAGCAGGGCAAGGTGCGTTATCTCGCGTTGTCCGAAGCGGGTGCGCAGACCATCCGCCGTGCGCACAAGGTGCATCCGATCACTGCGGTCGAAACCGAATACTCGCTGTGGAGCCGCGATGTCGAAACCGAAATTCTGCCCGTCTGCCGCGAACTGGGCATCGGCTACATGGCGTACGCGCCGCTGGGCCGTGGTTTTCTGACCGCGACCATCAAGAGCGTGGATGCGTTGATCGCCAAGGACCGGCGCCGTGAGCACCCGCGTTTTCTGCCAGAAAATATCATTAAAAACAATAACTTGCTGAGTATTCTCGAGGCGATAGCAAGCGCTCACCAAGCAACCCCTGCACAGGTCGCGCTGGCTTGGCTGCTGGCCCAGGGTCCCGACATCGTGCCGATTCCCGGCACCAAGCGACGCCAGTACCTCGAACAAAACTGCGCAGCGGCCGAATTGCAGTTGAAAACGGCTGAGATTGCCCAGCTCAGCGCCGCCTTCCCGCCGGGCGTTACCGCCGGTACGCGTTATCCGGAAAAGCAGTTGAAGGCACTGGGGATCTGAAGGGAAAGTCCGGGAGTGGTAAGCGGGAAGCAGTAAGCGGTAAGCGATAAGCAGTAAGCAGAAAAAATGAACCTCAAATGCGAATTGGCGTCTTCCGCTCACCGCTCACCGCTCACCGCTCACCGCTCACCGCTCACCGCTCACCGCTCACCGCTCACCGCTCACCGCTCACCCGCGGCAGCGCTGCAGCGCCCGCGTGCAGCATCGCATCGCGCTCGGCAAACCACTCTTGCGAATATTCGCAGTCGCTGTATTCCTTGAAGTACGGCCCGCCCAGCGTGTAGTGCACCAGCGCGGCGTCCTTGCGCGGTGCGTCGTAGCCGACGAGGTGGTTCCAGCACGAGGGCAGTGCACCGATCAGGTTGTCGTTACCCAGCCATTTGAACTGATGCAGTTCGAGGCCTGACGCGGTATTGACATACTCCGGCGTCAGTGCGCGGCAATGCGCGTTGTTGAACAGCATCACGCTCGACCAGTTTTTCTTTTCATATTTGGTCTGCGGCTCGTCGAGGAACTTGCGCTCTTCCTTCGGCACATGTTGATGCTTGATCACCATCACCGCATAACGCTCATCGCGCAGTGCCCAAATTTTCGCGACATCGTCGAGCATCAGCATGTCGCAATCCATGAACAGCGACCATCCGCTGTAACGCGACAGGTGCGGCGTCAGGAAGCGCGAGAACGAAAAATCCGTCGACTGCAGCGGATGACGTTCGCGACGAAAAATCGTTTTCAGTTGCGACAGCATGATCGGTGCGATGGCTACCGGTGCCGATGCGCGGCGGTGGATGCTGTACGCCAGGACGTTGAAGGCGGCGGCTTCGCGGCCGTCATAACCAATGTAGACGTTGATCATAAGCCCTTGATTTTATTGAATTCACTGTCGATGCTGCGCAAGCTTAGCACGAGCTTGCCGGCCCCTGGTTCGCACGACATCAAAATCAGACGGGGCTGTCGCGGATCGAATGTATTTTATGCGTGACCGAGGTCAATAAACTGATGATTCTTTCATGCAACAAACAGGCTCTTACCCTGTGATTCTTTTGGATATTTTCTTGTTGTACATCTGCCGAATACCGACAATCTGTTCAGCCTCGCTAACCGGAGGGGGCGCAGGTCGCAAATGCCCGGTGCCAGAGTTTTTCTCGAACACCGCAGCGCAGCGGCACGAAACATAAACTTCTAGGAGATTTTACGCATGAACAAAAAACTGATGGCAGTCGCCGTTGCCGGCGCGCTGACTGCGCCCGCAGTCGCGATGGCGCAAAGCACGGTGCAGGTGTACGGCAATCTGTACATTGAATACGCCTTCACCAACCAGAAACAATCGGCCAGTGGCACGGGACTCACCCAGATCGACCGCGTCGACGCCGATATTCTCCAAACCGGCGGTTCGGCAGTCGGCTTCAAGGGTGAAGAGAAGCTGGGTGGCGGCATGTCGGCCTGGTTCCAGTGCGAATCGACTGCGGATCCGCGCGGCGCGAGCCAGGATGGCTGGTGCAGCCGTAACAGCGCGGTGGGCCTGAAGGGCGGTTTCGGTAACTTCTTCGTCGGCAACTGGGATACCCCGTTCAAGCGCACGATGGTCAACGTCGGCGGCCGCGACACCGGCGTGTTCGGCACGGCATTCCTGCTGACCGGTGGTTCGACGACGATCCTCGACGGCGCCACCGAAGGCCTGTTCCGGCGTCGGCAGAACAACTCCATCAACTACGACAGCCCGAAATTCGGCGGTTTTGGTTTCATGGCGTCGACCACGAGCACCAACGCTTCGACCGGCGTGACGACCACGTCGGCGCAGGACAAAGAGCGGCTGTGGTCGCTGGGTGCCCAGTATGCCCAGGGCCCGATCAAGATCGGTGCGGCTTATGAACAGCACGACAAGTTCTACCCGGGTGGCGGCGACGAGAGTGGCTGGCACGTCGGCGGTTCGTACACCTTCGGCGGCTTCACCCTCGGTGCCCAGTGGGTGTCGATGGAAGCCGACACCGCGCCTGGCGCGACTGCTGAAGTCGATACCTGGCACGTTGGCGCGGAATGGAAAATCGGCGGACCGCACGCCTTGCATTTCGGCTATACCAAGGCGGACGACATGGAAGGCACTGTAGGCGCAGTCATGGGTACCGGCGCCACGGCGACACGCCCGGCGGTCGGCGGCCCGGGCGCTCTTCCCGGCAATACCGTGCGGCGCTCCACCAGTGCCGACATGTTCCAGATCCGCTACCTGTACAGCCTGTCCAAGCGCACGACGGCTTCGGTCGGCTATGTCGCGCTGAAGAACGACGACGGTGCGTCCTACGACCTCGGCGGCCTGAACTATCCGGCCACTGCGACCGGTGCCAAGCAGGATGCCTTTGCCGTCAGCATTCAGCACCGCTTCTAAAAACCAAAGCTTCATCTCCGCAGCAACACGCGGAACTCAAAACGGGCGCCTCGGCGCCCGTTTTTTTATGTGGCGGCAGTCCGCCGGTCGAGCATGTGCAGATACAGCGTTTCCAGTTCACGGGCAAATGCCACAGCGTTGAATAGCGGCGTCTGCGTGCGGGCGGCGTGTACGCGGCTGACCACCGCCTGTCGCAAACCGGCATCGGTCGCCAGTGCCAATAGCTTCGCCTCGTAGTCCGGTATCGAGTGCGTGACCAGGTCGGGCAGGCCGGCCGCAGCCAGGATGCTGCCGGATACCCGGGCCGCAAACGTTTCGCCACACAGGGCGACGAGCGGACAGCCGCACCACAGCGCATCGCTGGCCGTGGTGTGGGACGTGTAGGGGAACGTATCCAGCGCGAGATCCGCGACGTGGTAGCGCGCGAGATGTTGCGCCAGCGGCACGCGGGGCGCAAAGACCATGCGTGCGGGTGCAATACCGGCTGCCGCGGCTGCGTGGCGCAGATTGGCAGTGGCCCAGCGGTTGTCGTCCATCAGCCACAGCACGCTGCCGGGAACCGCGTCCAGCAGGCGCATCCAGGACGCAAAAATGTCGGGCGTAATCTTGAAGGTCTGGTTGAAACAGCAGAACACCAGGCCTGCGTCCGGCAGGCCGCAGGCCGCGCGTGGTTGCGGATCGGCGATGCTGCGCTTGCGGTCGTTGGGCTGGTAGCACTGGGACATGCGCACCACTTGCTCGGAACAGGTGTGTTCGGTGCCCGGGGGGATGATGAAGGGATCGGCGATCAGATAGTCGATAAATGCGGTGCCGGTCGTGCCCGGATAGCCCAGCCAGGTCACCTGGACCGGGCTGGGGCGCTGCGCCATGATCGCCAGCCGGTCGCCGGCGGTATAACCCTTGAGATCCACCAGGATGTCGATTGCATCATTGCGGATGCGCGCGACGGCCTGGTCGTCGGGTTCCCACGCGATATCGACGAAATGATCGACGCCACGGCTCAGCCGCTGACGCATCGCGCCACCGCTGGGCGGGCCATACGAATACGCGTAGACCTCGAACCGGGAGCGGTCATGCAGTTCGAGGACTTCTGCGATCAGGAAGGCGACGGGATGCTCCTGGAAATCGGATGAGAAATACCCGATGCGCACCCGTCTGCCGTCGCGCGCCGGGTGCACGGTCGTGCTCGCCGCTGCTGGATTGCCGAAGCGCTTGTTTGCCCAGGTCCGCGTGTAATCCAGCAGCTGCTCGCCGGTCAGGTCTTCGCAGAGCAACGCAAACGGCGTTCCCGCGTCTTCGCCGTTGATGATGCGCGGCTTGAGCGCATGCCATGCTGCCGACCATTGCGCCCAGTCGCAGATGTGTCGGGACTGCTGGGCGAGCATGCCCAGCAGCGCGGCGCTGTCGGTTTTGCGGTATCCCTCGTCGAGGATCGCCACCGCTTCGTCCAGCTTGCCCCGCAATACGCGCAGTTGCGCGCGCAGGGCATAGGGCGAGGCCTGAGCCGGATCGAGATCGCCCGCCCTCCGGGCAGCCCCGTCCGCGGCATCGAGATCACCGGTCTGCAGCAGGTTGTCTGCCAACGCAGCCCATGCCGTCGGCAGCGCGGGCTCGCGTTGTGTCAGTTCACGAAACCAGTGGACGGCCTCAGGATAGCGGCCCTGCGCGCGGCACACCGCGCCCATGCCCTCGATCGCTGCGGCCAGGGGCGGGGTCCGGCGCAGCGCAGTGTCGTAATGCACCTTTGCGGCGGCCAGGTTGCCGCGGGCAAATTCGAGACGACCGAGATTGACCAGCGCATGCGGATGCTGCGGTTCGCTGGCGATGGCGCGCTGGAGCATGGCGCTCGCCGCATCCGCGGCGCCGTCGCGTTCGAGGACGATGGCCAGATTGACCATTGCGTCCGTGTTGCGGGGCGCGTGGGCCAGCGCGGCTGCAAACAACGCCCGGGCAGCGGCCAGGTCGTCGGCGTCGAGCCGGAGCACACCCAGGTTGAATGCAGCATCCGGGTGATCCGGCGCGAGGCGCAGCACCGACTCGAACTGCGCGGCGGCTCCGGCCGCATCGCCTGCCGCGGCCAGCCCCCGGCCGAGGCTCATCAGGCAATCGACATCCCGCGGCGCCAGCGCAACGGCCTGCTGCAGCGCGGGTAACGCGGCTGTCGCCCGTCCCTGGTGCAGGGTGGCGAGACCGAGGCGCATCCACACCGATGCCGGCGCGCCGGCGAGCAGCGACGCGCGCCGCAGCACCGCTTCCGCTTCGGCGAACTCACCGAGGTTGAGCAGCGCCAGGCCGAGGTATTCCAGCGTGGCGCCATCGCGCGGCGCGGCGTTCAGGGCCTGACGGAAATCCCGGGCGGCCTCTGCCGGCGCGCCACCCATCAGCGCGGCGATGCCGCGCAGCGTCAGCGCTTCCGGGTTGCGCGGCGCCTTGCCGAGTATCTCCCCGCACAGGGCGAGTGCAGCAGCGCTATCGCCGTTCTGCAGCAGGGTGCGCGCGTTGCGCAGCTTGTTGTTCAGTGATGCGGACATTTGACGGGCGGGTGATCGAAAAATCGAAGCAGGCCAAAGATACCTTTTTCCCCGCGGCCTGTCTGCGTGGTCATTCCGTGAATGAATGTTTGGACACTGTCGTGTGATCTACCTAGAATGTGGCCGCAGATTCAATCGATCAATCCCTCAGCGGAATTGCATGTGGCTGACCGCCAGGAAATCCGTCCCGACGTAACAGCGCATCTCGAGCAGGTCGTCGAGCTGCTGCGCCGGCACGAGCTGGTGGAGAACCTGGTCCAGCGTCAGGAAGGTGTTCGCCAGGAACTGGTCGAGGACCTCGTTCACCGGCAGCACCTGACTGCACTGCAGCAGTTGCTCGACCGGCTGCATTCGGCGGATATTGCCTACATCCTCGAAGCGCTGCCGCTGGACCAGCGGCTGGTGGTGTGGGATCTGGTCAAGGCCGAACGCGACGGCGAGATCCTGCTCGAGGTGTCGGATGCGGTGCGCGAGACGCTGATCGCGCACATGGACGAGGGTGAACTGGTCGCGGCGACCGGGCAGCTCGATACCGACGAGATCGCCGACCTCGCGCCGGACCTGCCGCGCGAAGTCATACTCGATGTTTTCAAGTCGTTGTCGACCGAAGAGCGCGAGCAGTTGCGCGCCGCGATGTCCTACCCGGAAGAAGCGGTCGGTGCGCTGATGGATTTCGACATGATCGAGGTGCGCGCGGACGTCACGCTGGAAGTGGTGCTGCGTTATCTGCGCCGGCTGACGCAACTGCCGGACCATACCGACCAGTTGTTCGTCGTCGACCGCGAGGAGCGGCTGCAGGGGCTGCTGCCGGTGAACCGGTTGCTGGTGACCGATCCCGATGCCCTGGTGGGTGACGTGATGACCCGGGATTTCGACAGTTTCCATCCGGAGCAGGATGCCCATGACGCGGCCAGCGCATTTGATCGTTATGAACTGGTTTCAGCGCCGGTCGTCGACGGCCAGGGGCGCCTGGTCGGCCGGCTGACCATCAATGCCGTGGTCGATTACATCCGTGAAGCCAAGGACAGCGAAATCCTCTCGGCGGGCGGCCTGCAGGAAGAAGAAGACCTGTTTGCCTCGGTGTGGAAAAGCGTGCGCAATCGCTGGGCCTGGCTGGCGATCAACCTCATCACGGCGTTTATTGCTTCGCGCGTGATCGGCATTTTCGAGAACTCCATCGCGCAACTGGTGGCGCTGGCGGCGCTGATGCCCATCGTTGCCGGCATCGGGGGCAATTCGGGCAACCAGACCACGACGATGATCGTGCGTGCGCTGGCACTGGGCCAGATTACCCGTGACAGCGCCCGGAAGCTGCTGCTGAAGGAAATCAGCGTGTCGGCGCTGAACGGGTTGATCTGGGGCGGCGTGGTCGGCTTGTTTGCATTTCTGATTTACCACAGCTGGCAACTCGGCCTGGTGATGACCAGTGCGATGGCGCTCAATTTGTTGCTGGCGGCGGTGATGGGGGTGGCGATTCCGCTGACCATGGAAAAATTCGGCCGCGATCCGGCGATCGGCTCCAGTGTGATGATCACCGCGATCACCGACAGCGGCGGTTTTTTCATATTCCTCGGCCTCGCCACGCTGTTTCTGGTCTGACGGACACCGCTGATGGCCACTTTTGATGTCGCAGTGATCGGTTCCGGCCCCGGCGGTTATCGGGCGGCGGTGCTCGCGGCATTGCGCGGCCTGAAGGTCGTGATCATCGAAAAAAATACCTGGGGCGGCACCTGCCTCAATCGCGGCTGCGTGCCGAAAAAGGCCTGGTATCACACGGCTCGCATCATCGCCGACAGCGCGGAGTTTCCGGGGCGCGGCATCAATGGCGCGCTCCGCGCGGATTTTGCGCAGGCCTGGCATCATCAGCGTCAGGTGGTCGACACCGTACGCGCCAGTTACACCGATTATCTCGGTCGGCTGGGGGTCAAGGCCGTGCAGGGTGCCGCACGCTTTCGCGGTCCCGGCATGCTGCAGGTGGCGGGCGATACCATTGCCGCAGGCAGCATCATCATTGCCACCGGCTCGCAGCCGTGGCTGCCGGAGCGGCTGCGGCCGGTGCCGGGGCGCATCATCACCACCGACGATTTGTTTGATGCGCCGCCACCTGCGGGTCGGCGCGTGGCGGTGCTGGGCTCCGGTGCGGTCGGCACCGAAATGGCGTTCATCTTCAGCCAGCTCGGTCTGGCGGTGGTGTGGCTGAGCGGACGTGAGCCGTTGTCGGACAGTGCCTGGAGCGATCCCGCGCGGACGGCGCTGCGGCTGGCGCTGGCGCGTGCCGGCGTGACGCCGCGGGTGCAGGCGCGCATCACTGCGGCACAGGCCGATGCCGATGGGGTCACGCTGACGCTGCCGGGCGGCGTTCGCGAGCGTGTCGACTGGGTGCTTGCGGGTACCGGGCGGCGACCGCATACCGCCGATCTGGAACTGTCGCGCGCCGGCGTGGCACTGGATGGGCGGGGTCATGTCGTGGTCGATGCCTGCAATCAGGCGGCGCGCGGCATCTATGCCATTGGCGATGTCGCCAATCCGGGCATGAGTGCCAATCACGCACTGGCGGATGCCACGGTTGCCGTTGCCAACATCATCGCTCCGGGCAGCCGGCGACGTGACGACCGCAACGTGCCGGAAGCGGTCTATTCGGCGCTGGAGCTGGCGCGGGTCGGGTTGAGTGAAGACCAGGCAGAAGCGCTGGATCTGGAACCGGCTGCCGGATTTGCCGGCTTCGAAACCAGTCCCGCGGCGTTGACCGAGGGTGAGCGTGGCGGGTTCCTGCGCATCGTTGCCGACATGGACAACGGTCGCGCGCTGGGTGCCGAGATCGTCGGACGCGGTGCCGGCGAGCTGATCAGCCTGCTGGGACTGGAATTCGGTGCGCCACGGGCACTGTCGCGGCTGGCCGGCGCCGCCTACAATCACCCGACCCGCGCCGAGGAGATACTCAACGCGGTCGAGACTCTGGCCGCCCGCTGGGGTATGGCGCGGGCGGTATTCCCGGCGACATGCCCCGGAAAAACGGACGGTGCCGCGGGGGAATAACCCCAGGACGTCCCGTGTTCAGGAGGTAACAGCAGGTGAAGCGACCGGCATCCGACGTGTTTTCCGCCCAGGCTTTGCAGTACATCCCGCGGCTGCGCCGTTATGCGCGCGCGCTGACGGCGGATGCCAGCGCCGCCGACGATCTGGTGCAGGACACACTCGAGCGCGCGCTGGTCAAGCAAAGCCTGTGGCGCGAAGGCAGCGATCTGCGCGCATGGCTGTTTACCGTCATGCATAACGTCTTCATAAATCAGGTGCGCAGCGCGGCCGTCAGCCGGACGCTGCCGCTGGACGACAGCTTTGCCGACCAGCCGCAGCTGCAGAGCACCGACCGGCTGGAGATCCGCGATCTTGATGCGGCATTGCAGGCGTTGCCTGAGGAGCAGCGCACCGTGGTGTTGCTGGTGGGACTGGAACAGATGACGTACGAGGAAACCGCGCGCGTGCTCGAGGTGCCGATCGGCACGGTGATGTCGCGCCTGTCGCGCGGACGGGAACGTTTGCGCCGGCTGACGCAGGGGCTGCCTGAAACGGCGTCGCTGAAGGTCGTGAAATGAGCGAGCAGCCGGTGACCGAAACCGAACTGCAGGCCTATGTCGATGGCTGCCTGCCGACGGCGCGCGCTGTCGAAGTGGCGCAGCATCTGGCGCGGCATGAAGAGGATGCGCAGCGTGTTGCTGCCTACCGCCGGCAGATTGACGCGCTGCAGGCAGCCTATGATCCGCTGCTCACCGCACCGCTACCCGCGCGACTGCAGCCGGGGCAGCGACAACGGTGGTTGCCGTTGCGGCATTACGCGGTTGCCGCGGCGCTGATGGCGGCCAGCGGTCTTGCCGGGTGGCAGTTGCATGCCTATGTTGCCGCCGAGCGCGCGCAGACGGTGTACCTGGCGCGGGTCGCGGCGGTGGCGCATGCCGTTTACAGTCCCGAGGTGCGGCATCCGGTGGAAGTCGGCGCCGATCAGGAGGCGCACCTGGTGCGCTGGCTGTCGAAACGGCTGGGCACCAGCCTGAAAATTCCCCATCTTGCGCCGGTGGGATATGCGCTCGTCGGCGGACGTTTGCTGCCCGGTGATCGCGGCCCGGCGGCGCAGTTCATGTATCAGGACGCCAAAGGTCAGCGGCTGACCTTGTACGTGCGCGTCAGCAAGGAAGCGCGCGGACAGACTGCATTTCGTTTCGCGCAGGAAAATGGTGTGCGCGTGTTCTACTGGCTCGATGGCCGACTCGGCTACGCGTTGTCCGGCGAAACCGAGCGCGGCGAATTGCTGCGCATCGCCGACGCGGTCTACCGTCAGCTCAATCCCTGACACCGGTTGACGTTTTCGGGTGCTGACCCGGGTGGCCGGATCGCGGCCGATGACTTCCTGCGGGCATTATTTAAGCCATTGTTTTAATTGATTTTTTAATCAGAGGCAGGTTGCCGGCGAGACCATCACGACAGGCGACAACGGGCGGGGATGCAGCGCGGGGTCACGATCAGAACGGCGGGCGGTACTGCGTGCAAGTACTGCGGAAGTGCGAACGACTGCGGAAGTGCGAACGACTGCGGAAGTGCGAACGACTGCG
>Ga0316601_100000556_pt1 | contig 16422 bp, 13 predicted proteins | sample OWC_soil_day5_no_FD_207663 | JGI IMG/M metagenome (GOLD analysis project Ga0316601, IMG submission 207663) | Wetland soil microbial communities from Old Woman Creek delta, Ohio, United States - OWC_soil_day5_noCT | ecosystem: Environmental > Terrestrial > Soil > Wetlands | place: USA: Ohio... | reverse complement strand
CACGCCGAGATGTCGCTTCGCCGATGCAACGCCGGCGCGTTCACCGCGCGCGGCGACGCTCGCGACGAGCAGCGCACGATAGACGGCGCGTCGCTCGTCGGCCGTTGGTGGTGCGATCGTGCTCCCGGCGAGTCGTGCACGCGCTTCGCGAAAGATCCACGGATGGTCGATCGCCGCGCGACCGATCATCACGGCGGCGCACCTCGTCTCCTCGAGCGCGCGCACGACATCGTCCGCCCCCCGGATATCGCCGTTGACGATGACCGGGATCGAGACGACCTCTCTCGCGCGCGCGGCCCAGCTCCAGTCCGCATCGCCGCGGTGGCCCATCGCGGCCGTCCGGCAGTGGATCGTGAGCGCCTCGATCCCGGCGTCCTCGAGGCGCCGTGCGAGATCCACGATCGGCATGTGCGACTCGGGGCCCCATCCGATGCGGGTCTTCACGGTGACGGGCAGCGAGACTGCAGCCGTGATCCGACGCGCCATCGCCACCATCGCCTCGGGGTCACGCAGCCAGCCGGCACCTGCGCCGCGCCCCGCGATCGTCGGAACCCAGCACCCGCAGTTGAGATCGATGAACGCGGGCGCCGCGCGTGCGGCGATCCGGGCGGCTGCGAGGAGGAGGGCCGGATCTGCGCCGTAGATCTGGATCGCCGTCGGACGATCATCGTCGGCGAGGCTCGCGCGACGTCGCGCGAGCTCCGAATTCGCGATGATCTGCTCGGCTCCGACGAACTCCGTCACGCACAGCGATGCACCGAGCGCGCGGCACACGCGGCGGAAGGCCGCGTCGGTGACATCTTCCATCGGCGCGAGCACGACGGGTGAGGCAGCGAGCAGCGCGGCGACCCGATCGGGGGCGACGACTTGGGGTTCGGCGTGCAGCATCGGGGCGCTCCGCGGCGCGCGATCACTGCTTCTTCGGCGGCACCGCGAGCTGCTTGAACACCGTGGTCATGGCATCGGCGATCGCGACCTCGGCGGCCGAGTCCCACGCGAACTCCTTGTCCTTGTCGCGGACCTTCTTGCCGACCTCTTGCTTGATCGTCGCCTGACCGTCGCCGGTGAAGCCCATCGTCCGGCCGGGGATGGCTTCACCGAGCACGTGCACCGCGACGCGGACGACCAGGCGCTGGGTGTTCGGCTTGTCGGTCGGGACGATCTCTTCGGAGGCTTCGGTCACCTCGACGGTGACCAGGAAGGCACCGGAGAGGCGCTTCTTGACGAGGAACTTGCGGTAGGCGTCGGCCTGGTCTTTCGGGGGCGCGCCCTCGAGCTTCGCGACGAGCTGCGGATGGGACTCGAAGGCCTTCTTGACCTGCAGCTCCACCCGCGGCGTGGCGGCCTTGGCGACGTCCGGCTTCACCTCGGGCTTCGCCGTCACCGCCGCGAGCTCGAAGTGGTACTTCTTTTTGGGGGCTGCCCACGCGCTGTTTCCGACGAGGAAGAGCGTCGAGGCGACGATGAGAAGGCGGATCATTGGGCGCATAGTAGTCCCGGTTTTCCCGTGAGACGTCGCATGCTAGCGTCACATTCATGGGCAGGCCCCGCTGGCATGACGCCTTGATCGTCACCGCCCTGATCGGGCTGTTGGCCGTCGGCGTCTGGGCGCTGTGGTGGGACGATGTGCGGGGTTTCTTGAACCTCGGGCCCTCAAATACCGAAGACAGCGCCCCCGTCCAGCCGGGACAGACCTGATCTCGCGGTCGCGAGCTAATCCAGGTCCGAACTTGACCGTGATTGCCACTGCTTAGTACCGTTCCCAGGGGCGCCAACTGTTCTTCGGTTCGGCGACCTCAGGAGCCAATGTTCACCATCATCATCCAGGAAAAAGGCGGCGAGCAGCGCCGCATGGTGTTCAACAAGCCCGAGGTCACCATCGGCCGCGTGCAGGGTAACGACATCGTGCTCCCGAAGGGGAACGTGTCGAAGCGCCACGCGCGCATCGTGCTCAAAGACGGCAAGTTCATCATCGTCGACCTCAAGAGCACGAACGGCACGTACGTCAACGGCAGGAAGATCACGAGCCCGCTCGTCGTGAAAGACTCCGACAAGATTTATGTCGGCGACTTCATCATCGGCGTCGACGAAGCCGGCGATCAGGTCGGCGACGGACAGTCCGAGACGACGACGTCACCACCCGGCGAGCGCGTGAATCAAGCGCCGCCGGAAGTTCGTCCACCGCGGCCGACCGAAGCGCAGCCGATGCCGTCGCCGCTTTCGGCGATGTCTCCGCTCTCGGCTCCCGAACCCGTGGCACCACCGCCGGGTCCGCCGCCGGCACGTCCCGGTCCGCCGCGTCCGGCTCCCGGACCGAGTCGCGATCTCGGACCCGCGCGCGATCCAGGTCCGCCGATGGGCCGGCCTCCGATGGGTTCGCCGATGGGCGGCCCGATGGGTGCTCCCGAGGGCGGGATGCCGCCGCTCTCACCGCCGGGTGAGGCGCGCACGCGTCCGGCGGTCGGGCGTCCGGGCGGAACGATGCCGCCGCCGATGGCTCCGATTCCGCCGATGGCGACGCCGATGGCACCGCCGTCGGCTGCGACCGATCACATGCCGATGCCGACGCCCGTCGTCGCGCGCGAGATGCCCGCGCCGATGCCGGCCCCCGTGCGTCCGATCGCGGCGCCGATGGAAGCGCCGATGCCCGCGCCGAGCTCGATGCCGTCTGGTCGATCCGAGCCGGCGGCGAACAACGCGATGCATGGCGTGCCCGCGCCGGTCGTTCCGCTGCCGTCGGGTCGCGCTGACGACAAGAGCAAGCGTCACCTGCAGGGCGTCGGTGCGAAGAAGGTCGTCGGTCGCTCGGTCTCGATGCCGAGCCGCCGCGGCGTTCACCTCGACCCGCTCGATCCGAAGGTCGTCAAGATGCTCGACCTCCAGTCGAACATCCTCGAGCGCCTGCGCAGCAAGCTCGATCTCGACAAGATCCCGATGGATCGCCTCCACGAGGAGGATCTGTGGAAGCGCGCCGAGCGCGCCACCATCGATCTCGTCGAGACACTCGAGACGTCGGGCGAGCTGCCCAAGTACATCGATCAAGACACGCTGATCAAAGAGACGCTCAACGAAGCGCTCGCGCTCGGCCCGCTCGAAGACCTGCTCGCCGACGAGAAGATCGACGAGATCATGATCGACCGTCGCGATCGCGTCGTCGTCGGCAAGGAAGGCCAGCTCCGCGGTTCGGGCAAGGCGTTCTCGTCCGACGACGTGTTCGAGCGTGTCGTCAAACGCCTCGTCGCAGAAGCCGGTGGTCACATCGACGAAGCGAACCCGCTCGTCGATCTCCGCATGCGCGACGGCACGCGCCTCACCGCCGCCGTCTCGCCGGTCGCCGCACGCGGCGCCTGCCTCGTGCTCAAGAAGGCGGCGACCCAGATGCCGCAGCTCTCCGAGCTCGTCTCGCAGAACGCGATGTCCGCGGGGATGGCCGACTTCCTCGCGACCTGCGTGACCGCGCGGCGCAACATCCTCGTGTGCGGTGGCCCCGGCTCGGGCAAGACGCAGATCGTCGCCGCGATCGCCGCTGCCTCACCTGCCGGCGAGCGCGTCATCTCGATCGAAGAAGTCGCCGAGCTCTCGATCGCGCGTGACGAGTGGATCCAGCTCGAGACGCGTGCCGGCAACGGCAAGGCAACGACGGTCGACCTCGCGAACCTGCTCGAGACGGCGATCCGCCTCGCGCCCGATCGCCTCGTCGTCGGCGACGTGCGCGGTCGCGAGGCCCTCCCACTCGTCAGCGCGCTGTCCACGTCGGTCGATGGCGCGGTCGTCGCGATGACCGGGGAGGGCGCAGCCACCGCGCTCGGCCGGCTCGTCACGCTCGCTCGCGTCTCCGCGCCCGCTGCGGCCGACGGCGCACTGCGCGAGCTCGTCGCGCAGGCCTTCGAGATCGTCATCCACGTGTCGCGCTGGTCCGACGGCTCGATCAAGGTGATGGCGATCGAAGAGGTCGTGGGCTGCACCGACCAGACGTTCGACACCCACGTGCTGTTCCAGTTCAGGGACGGCTCGTTCGCCGCGACCGGCACCGTGCCGCGCTTCTACTCGGAGCTCGAGGCGCGCGGCATCCCGGCCGACCAAGCGGTCTTCCGCTAGTTCGTGGCGACCCGGCGCGCGAGCTCGAGGACCTCGAGGTCGCGCGGCCAGACGGCGCGCAGGAGCTCGACGAGGCCTTTCGCGCTCTCGGTGTCGCCGGCTTCGAGCGACTCGCGCGCGCCGGCGAGCTGGGCTTGCTTGAGGGTAGGGGCGAGCATCGACGTGCGCGTCGCGGCTTCGGCGCGCAGGATCTCGTCGCCGGTGAGCGTCGCGAGCCGCGCGACCTGCGACCAGAAGTAGCCCGCCTGCGGGTGCTGGACGCCCTCGGCGCTCTCGGCCGCCATGCGCGCTTCGTCGACGGCGCCGCTGACTTCGCCGAGCCGTTCGGAGATCCGCGCGAGGTCGAGCCACGCCCACGCGAACGCGGGATCGTCGGCGACGACTTGCTCCATCTCGTTGCGCGCGTCTTCGACCGCACCTTGCGCGAGGAGCGCGTGCGCGAGGCGCCAGCGCACGCCGGGGGCGGCAGCGTCACGCTTCAAGTGGAGACGCAGCTGCTTCTCGCGGACGACGGGCTCGATCTCGCCTTCATCGTCGAAGATGTTGTCGGCGAACTCGCCATCGCCGTCGTAGAGCAGCCCGGTCGCTTCGACCGCGCCCGCGAGCCAGCGCTCGAGCTTCGTGCCTTCGCAGATGTCGTCGTCGAGCTCGGCGTCGGTGCGCCAGATCCGGCCGCGGTGATCGAGCGCGATCGCATCGTCCTCGACGGTGGCGAACTGCCAGCGACCGGGCACCGGCATCGTGACCTCGGCCGCCGGCACGATCACGATCGTGTCGTGAAAGAACCGGCCGCCGTCGCAGCGGGCATAGAGCTCGATCAGCGGTTCGGGGAGGCCCTTCGGCAGCTCTGCCGATGGCGGCTCGAGATCGTGGAGGCCGGCGGGGGCTTCGTCGACGAGCTCGAACAGGCGGTCGAGCCCGCCGGCGTCATCGCGGCGCTTCTTCGCCATCTATCGACCGAGTGGCATCGCGCCGACCGCGACGATCGGCTCGCCCTGCGCATCGGTGCCGCGATACACCGCGACGACGCGCGCGCCGCTCGCCGGCGCGGCGACCCGCGCGAGCTCCGTCTGTCCCGGCTTCGTGTCGACGCTCGCGAGCTTCGTGCGGACGCCGCGGCCATCCTCGACGAGGACTTCGACGGTGCCGGGCCCGAGGCCGGCGCCGCTGACCACGACGGAGTCCGTCAGGTGGAGCTGCAGCTCGCCGCGGAGCAGGAACTCGAGGAGGCCGGTCTCGAACGCGCTCACCTCGGGCAGCACCGCGGTGACTTGCTCGAGCATGCACTCGTCGTCGAGCCAGAACTCGACGACGCCGCGCTCGACGCGATAGCGCGCGAGGCAGGTGCCCGCCTTGTCGCGCAGCATCGTGCCTTCGTCGCGGCTCGCGGCCATGAGGTTCAAGCGCTCGGGCACCGTCGGTTGGGGGCGTGCGAGCTTCGGCTGGAACGTCTTGCCACCGATCCGCGTGTTCGCGGGCAACGTGTTCGGCGAGAAGTAGGTGCGCGCGACGAGATCGGCGAGGCCTTGGCCATCCGCCGTCGAGAAGAAGTCGCGTAGGCGCGTGCGCGTGACGATCCGCGACGGCGCGGGCACACCGAGCCGACCGTAGGCGAGCGCCGCGATCCGCTCGAACCGCGATCCGAGATCGTCGGGACCCGCACCGAGCGGTTCGAGGTGCGCGGCCGAATCGCCACGCACGCGCGAAGGCGCGCCGAGATCACCGAGCGTGTGCAGGATCGCGCCGGCCGCGACGAGCGCCGCGGCCATGTGACGCGAGCGTTCGCCCGGCGTCGCCGCGCTGACGGCCTTCACGTACTGCGCGTGAAAGTTCTCGACGTTGAACGGGTTGTCTTTGTGCGTGACCCACTCGGGCGCCGGGATGCCTTTGCTCGGCAGCGACGCGCGACCGATCGCTTCGCGGACCTTGTCGCCGAGCGCCGCGATCACGCCGCGATCGGGATCCGTCCAGCCCCGCTTCGTCGAAGGATCGAAGAAGTGATTCGCGCCGTGCGACGACGGAACGTCCGCGAGCGCCGCACCGGCCGCGAGCCAACCGAGCGCGACCTGGCGGCCGCGGGCGTCGGGTACCGCGCCGTGCGTCGGCGACAGCAGCTTCAAGGCTTCGATGAGCTTCGGCGCATCGGCGGGCGGAATCGTCATCGGCTCGAACAAGCCGCCACCGAAGCCGAGCGACACGAGACGCTTGTGGAGGCGCGACGCGAGCGCCGCTTGCTCGGTCAAGCCGGCATGCGTCGACGAGGGCTCCCACGCACCGACGGTGGTGGGCGCAGCGACGAGCAACGCGAGGACTGCGGCGAAGCGCTTCACTTGCCACCTCCGGCATTCGGGACGAGTGCCTTCAAGCGGTCGTAGACGATCTTCGCGAGCGCGCTCGCATCCTCGGCGGTCGTGCACTGGCTCGAACCGCAGGTGATGAGGAACACCGTCCCGCGCGGCGCATCGAGCACGCCGACGCCGCGAATCTCGCCTTCCGACGCGATGAACGATCGGCTGCCGACGTCGTCCTTCTCGGTGATGCCGGGCAGCTGCGTGAGCAGCTCTTCGTAGCGCTCCTGCGCTTTGCCCGGATCGAGACGCCACATGCGAATCGCGACGTCCCACGTCTCCGGGCGACCGAGCGCCTTGAAGTGCTGCGACGAATACGTCGCCGTGTCGGGCTCGTCGGACAGCGGACCGGTCTCGAAGCCGCCGTCGTACTTCGTGCGCGCCTTGATGTCGCCCTCGGTGAGCAGCTGCGCCGCGACGACGTACTGCTCACCGGTACGGCCGGGCCGGAGGTCTTCGCCGGCGGGTCGCTTGCCGTCGAGCTCGGCGCTCGCATCGGCGAGCTCCCACGACGTGAGCGCCGCGACCGCGGTGCCCGATCCGACGAACCTGAGGTGCCGGGAGTGGGAGAGCTCCGTGCGCCAGCGCTCGAGCAACACCTGGTTGCCGTCCTGCGCGAAGTCCATGCGCGGTCCGAGATCGGTGAACCGACGGTCGCTGCGATACGCGATGAAGCCGCGCTTGTAGACGAGCAGGGTGAACTCGGTGACGCGCACGCCACGCGGGAGCGAGCCGAGCGACGGCACCTTGTAGTAGCCGGCGGCATCGGTCGATCCGACAAACTCGCGCGCGCCGGCCGGCTCGGGCAGACCCGCTCCACGCTCGAGCGACCATGCGCCGTAGACGAGCGCGCCGGCGACCGGTTGGTGCGTGGTCGAATCGAGCACGCGGCCGTTGAACGGACCCTCCAAAGACCCTGCTTGCGGTGCGTCGGGACGCACGCGGAACGGCGCCTTGCGGACCGAGGTCTCGGCGCACGCGGCGAACAGCAAGCAGAGCGAAATCGCGACGAATTTGACCACGGTGGCGCGTCGTCTTACCAACTCACGGCGTGCGTTGCAAACCGGCCCGGGGCCATTCCCGAGACTCGGTGTTGCTGCGACACTCGCAGTGGGTTCAACGTCAGGGGTCCGATGCGCTGTTCGATGTGTGGCCACGAAAGCCCGCCTGGGTCGTCGTTCTGCCTGAACTGTGGCAGCTCGTTGGCACCCGCGTTCGGGCAGACTCCCGCGCGCCCCCAAGGGTTGCCTACATCCAATACCTGCACCGTGTGCCGCGGCGAGAACCCGGCGAGCATGAAGTTCTGCCGCAACTGCGGTAGCGCGCTCGCGACCGGCTCGCAGCCGAGCGTGCCCGCCACGATGCTCGCACCGTCGGGGCCGATCGCATCGCCACCGTCGGCCGGGATGGGGATGCCTCCGCCTGGGCCGATGGCCTCGCCACACCTGCCGCCACCGGGGCCGATGGGCATGCCACCGCCGATGGGGCCACCGCCGAGCGCGATGCCGGGAGCGATGCCCGGTCCACTTCCGTCGGTGCCCCGGCCGAGCGCGCAGTACGCGGATCTGCCGCCGACGATCCCACCGAGCGTGCCGCCACAGAACAAGCCGATCCCCGCCGCCGGGCCGAGCGCGATGCACGGCGCTGCTGCGCCGGGCGAGCGCACCGTGACGTGTCCGCGCTGCGGAACGCCGACGCCGATGGGCTTCGCTTACTGCCAACAGTGCGGCCTGCACATGTCTGCACTCCAGCCGACGGATCCAGGTGCGGGCCTGCAACGGCCGCGATCTCCGTCGAGCCAGCCGGTCGGCGGCGTCGCGAACACGCTGCCGCAGCGTCCGCCGTCGGGCGGTCAGCCGCAGGTGAAGGCACCGATCGATCCGCAGGCCGCGACGATGGCAACCGATGGTCCGCGGCCGAACATGATGCCGCCGCCGAGCGCGGTCGCACCGGTCGTGCCGATGGCCGGGCCACCGGTCGCCGCCGCGATGCGTCCGTCGACGGGACCCGCGTGGGGGACCGCGGTGCTCGTCAATCGCGATGGCTCCGACGGTCAGCGCTTTCCGCTCGGCGGCGAGTATCTCGTCGTCGGTCGCGCCGGCGCCGACATCGCGTTCGAGGACGATCGCTTCCTGGCGCGCCAGCACGCACGCATCGAGCGCGCCGCCGACGGAAGCGTGAAGATCCTGCCGATCGACACGCTGAACGGCGTGTTCCGCAAAGCCGACGCACCGATCGATCTCGCGGACGGCATGATCGTCCTCGTCGGTCGCGAAGTCTTGCGCTTCGAGCGCGTCGATCCCGAAGAGGTGAAGGTGCACCCGCTCGTTCGTCACGGCGTCGCGCTGTTCGGCTCGCCGCCGCGCGAGCCCTGGGGGCGGCTCGTGCAGATCATCCCGTCGGGTGGTCACCGCGACGTCCGTCACCTCGTCGGTGACGAGGTCGTGCTCGGTCGCGAGGAAGGCGACATCGTGTTCCGCGACGACGCGTTCATGTCGCGCCGACACGCGGCGGTGACGTGGGACGGCAAGCGCGCACAGGTCACGGACCTCGGAAGCTCGAACGGCACGTTCGTGCGCGTCACGGCGCCGACGCCGCTCAAGCACGGCGACCACGTCCGCATGGGCGATCAGCTCTTGCGGATCGAGCTCGGCAGGTGACGGACGAAGCGAGGCCTGCCGCGCAGCTCGTCGACCTCGATGTGATCGTCGCGGCCGCGAGCGATGTCGGTCAGGTGCGCGAACACAACGAGGATCACTTCCTCGTCGCAGATCTCGATACCAAGGAAGCGGGCGAGCAGCCGTTCATGGAGTCGCGCACGAGCGGCCAGCGCGGGCCGTTCTTCGTCGTCTGCGATGGGATGGGAGGTGTGGACGGCGGCGAGATCGCATCCGAGCTCGCGGCGAAGGTGATGTGGCGCGAGATGAAGGGCACGCCGGCGACGCGCGATCCGGAGGTGTTCGCGCGCCTGCTGCGCCGCGCCGCGCGCGTCGCGAACCACGATGTCCACGCGATGGCGCGCCGCGAGCCCGGCCTGCGCGGCATGGGCACGACGCTCTCCGCGGCGGGGGTGGTCAACGACAGGCTCGTGATCGCCACGGTCGGTGACTCGCGTGCGTACATCCTGCGCGACGGGGCGCTCGTGCAGGTCACGCGCGATCAGTCGCTGCACTCCGCACTGATCGCAGCCGGCCACAACGAGGACGAAGCCGCGAGCGCGGGCGGTGCGATCCTGCAGGCGCTCGGCGTCGGTTCGGACGTCGAGCCGTCGCTCTCGATCATCGAGCTGCGCAAGAACGATCGCGTGCTGCTCTGCAGCGACGGACTGCACGGTCTCGTCGGAGATCCGGCGCTCGCGCTGCTGCTCTCCGAGCCGCACTCCGTCGCCGAGTCGGTGAGGTTGTTGATCGCGGCCGCACGCGCCGCCGGCGGCACCGACAACATCACCGCGATCGTCTGCGAGGTCGCCGGCGATCGTCTCGTGGCGCCGAAGCACGAGGACGACCTCCCGAAGTTTCGCGAGTTCGATCCGCAGCGCGAAGGTGACCCGGCGCTGACGTCGACGTCGTACGTCGCGCGCCGCCTCGCCGCGCGCATCGGCATCCCCACGCCGTCGATCCCGCCGTCGATTCCGGTCACCGGTCAGCATGCCGTCCTGCGCTCGAAGATCGGCATTCGCGTTCCCGCGACCGCGCTGCCGATCGCGGATGAGGACCTCGAGGGCCCCGCGCGCAAGCGGTTACGCCACGGGTTCGCCTGGTATTGGTACGCCGTGATCGGCGTGGTCGCGTGCGCAGTTGCCTGGGTGCTCGGCGGCCGGTGATACGATGCGCGCGTGGCCAAGGTCGTGATCGACCACATCGCAGGAAGCCGGCGCGGACAGCGCCAAGAGTTTCCCGCGGACCAACGGGTCCGATTCGGCCGCCATCCCGAGTGCGAGGTCTCCTTCGATCCGCATCGCGACATCGACGCGAGCTCGCGCCACGCCGAGCTCCGCGTGGTCGAGGCTCCCGGAGCGGGCTGGGTGCTCGTCGATCTGGGGAGCTCGAACGGCACCTATGCCGACGGGCACCGGGTGACCGAGACACCGATCGCGCGTGGCGTCCCGGTCGCGATCGAGTTCGGTCCGGGCGGGCCGCGGGTGCGGATGTTCGTCGGGGACGACCCGGAGATCGCGGCGCTGCCACCAGCTCCTGTCGAGGCGAAGCGTCCCAGCTGGGTCGCACCTGCGATCGTGGGTGGCATCGCGTTCATCGTGCTCGTCCTGATGCTCGTGCGCTGCTAGACGAAGTTTTTTCGCCGGTTTGTTGCGTGCGGGCCGGCGAAACTTCTGCGAAAATTCGCATGGGATGAACTGCCCTTCCTGCAACTCGCCGCTCGAGCCCAACGCTCGGTTCTGCGGCGTGTGCGGCTACCGCTTGCAGGCGCAGCGTGCGCCCGTGGTGGCCGCCGGCACGGGAGGGGCCGCTCCGGGATCGCGGCCCGGGAGTAATCAACCGCGCGCGCAGACGCCCCCCGGCGGCGCGAAAGCGGGTGGCAACTCACCGCAGAAGGCCCCCGGGTCGCGCCCGAAGATCCGTCCGAAGGGCGACGAGATCTACATCAACCAAGTTCTCAACAATCGCTTCAAGGTCGAGTCGAAGATCGGCGAGGGCGGGTTCGGTGCCGTGTATCGCGGCGTGCAGCTCGCGACGGGTCGCAAGGTCGCGCTCAAGTTGCTCCACCCCGAGATGACGAAGGACGACAACCTCGTCGCGCGGTTTCGTCGCGAGGGCATGGTGCTCTGCAACCTGCGCGACGCGCACACGATCACGACGTACGACTTCGATCAAACACCCGACGGCACGCTCTACATCGCGATGGAGCTGCTCGAAGGCAAGAGCCTGCACCAGATCTTCCACGAACAAGCACCGCTCGAGTGGAAGCGCGTGTTCAAGATCCTCACCGAGATGTGCAGCTCGCTCGCGGAAGCGCACGCCCAAGGCATCGTTCACCGCGATCTCAAGCCCGAGAACATCTACCTGGAAACTCGGCCCGGTAACCCCGAGTTCGTGAAGATCCTCGACTTCGGCATCGCGAAGGTGATGCGCGGCGATTCGATCGATCCGCAGTCGCCGCAGCTGACCGCGACGGGACAGACGCTCGGCACGCTCGAGTACATGTCGCCCGAGCAGCTGATGGGCAAGCCGCTCGACGGTCGCTCCGATGTCTACGCGCTCGGCGTCGTCGCGTACGAGATGATCACGGGGCGCTTGCCGTTCCCCGAGGCGAAGGGACCGGCCGGCTTGATCACGGCGCAGCTCAAGCAGACGCCGCAATCGCCGTCGCAGGCAAATCCGAAAGCGAACCTGCCGCAAGCCGCGGATCGCGTGATCCTGAAGTGCCTCGAGAAGGACAAGAACAACCGCTGGCCGGATGTTAGTCAGCTCGCGACGGCACTCCAGGAGGTCATCAGCTCCGAGTTGCCGCAGCCGAGCGCGTCGCAGTCGCAAGCACAGCGACTCGCACCGCCGGAGCTCATGGAGACGCGACGCGGTGAGATGCCACATCTGCAACCACCGGCGATACCCGCGTCGAACCCGAAGCACGCGCATCCGACGGCGCCGAACGGTCCGCGCTCGACGCCCGCTGGCGGCGTTCCGCTCCACGCGACGCCGGTCCCGGCCGCGTACCCACAACAGCTCGCGCCCGCGAACATGCCGATGGCTTACCCCCAAGCAGCGCAGTATCAGCAGCAGCCGAAGGCAGGGGGCAGCAAGATCGTGTGGTGGATCATCGGACTGCTCGCGCTCGGCGCGGCGGCCGGTGCGATTCTCGCGTTGGTCATGCGCTGAGCTACCGAGCGAGCAACGCGCGCGCGCGTTCTTCGCCTTTGGGATCGTCGGCGCCGGCGTCGATCCACTGCTGGTAGCTCGTGCGTGCGCGCGCGAGGTCACCGCGCGCTTGCGCGATGATGCCCTCGAGCTCGAGCGCTTCGGGGAGCTGCGGCGCACGCGCTCGTGCACGCGCACACGCTTCGGCAGCGCGATCGCGATCGCCGTCGCGCAACGCACCGCGCGCTTCGCGGAGGTCGGCGCGCGCGAGCGAGAGCGTCGAGATGCGATCGGGATCCGCGTTCGTGTCGGCCGCGATGTCGGCGGGTGGGGCAGGGCGATCGCCTTCCTTGCGGAGCTCGTGGCGGAGATCGAACGCGCGCATCCGATTGCCCGCACGCGGGTCGGCGATCCACAGCTCGAGCGATGCAGGATCGAGGATCACGGAGTGCACCGCTTGGCCGTCGTCGATCACCCCGCGGTGGCCGCTCGGTTTCGTCGAGTCATCGGGGCCGCGCTGATCGCGCAGCACGGCGGCGAGCGCCGCGACATCGGGCAGTGGGTTCTTGAGCAGCTTCGAGGCACGCTCGACGCGGCTGTTCGTCGGCAGCATGCGACGTGCGCGATCGTTTTCCGGGTCGCTCGACAGCGCGTTCGTGGTCAGCACGTCGCCGATCGCCGATGATTTCGGATGCCGCTCGACGATCGCCTTGCTCGGCGTGCGCTCGACGAGCAACCACGTGCCGCTCGCGCCGTCCGCGAGCACGATGATGGCGGTGCCGAGCGTCGGCGTGGTCTCGATGATCTTGATCGCTTCGTCGAGCGTCTTCGCTTGCTCGAGGACGGTCCGCGCCAGATGTCCGATCGGTCGCGCCGTTCGCGTCGGGCGCACGTCGGCGGTGCGTGCGGGAGCGACCATGATCGCGATCTGCTGTGCGTTGACACCGGTGAGCACGCCGAGCTGGCCCGGCCATCCGACGCCTGCCCACGCGATGCGACCCTCGGCGTGTGCGATGGTCAGCACGGGGAGCGCCGAATCACCGCCATCGTCGAGGCCGGGCAGCGAGAGCGTCCGACCGATCCACACGCGCGCCGGTGCGTTCTGCTGCCTCGCGATGACCGTCAGGCTGCGTGCAACGCTGTGGTGATCGCCCTCGGCACTTCGCGGGGAGGGGACGCCGAGATCGACGACCACCTGCCCACGCACGAGCTCCTCGTATGCGAGGTCGGTCCCGCTCGCCGCGGCGCCCCGCGTCAATCCGGCGACCATGCGCCGGTCCGAATCGATCAGCCCGTCGTCGATGAACCGCCACCGCCAGTCGAGGCGCATGTCGTGGGTCCACCCGCCGAACCACCCACTCTTCCCGACGGTTCCTTCGATCGACGGCGCCGCCGCCGCGACGACGCTGGCGAGGTGGGGGGCGAGCAGCCGCCCATGCGCTGCGCCCATCGCGTGAGCATCGCCAGATGTGCGCAGGACCGCGATCGACCCGTTCCACGCGAGCGAACCAGCGCCAAACGCGAGGGCTGGCGTGGCGTTGGGGGTGGTTTGCCACGAGATCGGCCCGCTGACGCTCCCGTCCGGGATCTCGTAAGCGACCGATCGCCGGTAGATGAACCACGCGACGATGACCGTCACTCCGAGCATCGCGACCGCGATCACGGCGGAACGCCACGGGGCCGCGGGTGCGCGACCCGAGCGTCGACCACCGATGACGAGGTCCGGCATGCGGCGGTAGTACCCGACGATGACGCGTAGTGGAAGGACGCGGCCGGATCGGATTCCCTTGGGGCCTTACGGCCCCAAAGGGTTCAGACCCACCACTTCGCGTCCGGCTTCGCCGCCGGTCCGAATTCCGCGTTGACCGATCTGAACGCGGTTGCTAGCCTCGACAGACGCTGGTTCGTCGATGTCCGGAACTTCTCCGTCGACAATGATCGCCTTCGGGGCGACGTCCGAACCCCTGCTGATCGCCGTGGTCGGGTTGCTGGCGCTCGTCATCGTTGGCTTGGTCGCGATGGCGCTCATCCTGCGCCGCCGCAGTCGTCATCAAACGACGGAGCCCACGCCGACGGCCGAGCCCAAGCCGATCCCGTTGGCACCACCCGTGATGCCGCGCCCGCGTCCGCGTCCCGCGATGATGCGCGGCGGCGGTGGCGGTGGGCTCGCGATCGCGACGTCGAGCGCGATGGTCTGCCCGACGTGCCGCACCGAGTATCACGGCCTCACGTACTGCACGCGCGACGCGCGCCGGCTGGTTGCGCCCGAGGAGATGATCAGCACCGCCGTGCTCGGTCCTGCGAAGAGCGGTCGTAACGCGGGTCTCGTCTGCATGGCGTGCCGCCGTGCGTACGAGCTGGGCCTGCGCAGCTGCCCGCACGACGGCAACGAGCTCGTGCCGTTCCCGGTCTACAACGCGACGCGCCCGCGCAAGCGCGGGACGACGGAGCCGGCAGGCGTGGTCGCTCGCATCTGCCCCGTCTGCGCGACGAAGTACGATCTCAACGCGCGGTTCTGCGGTCACGACGCGGGCGAGCTCGTCGTCATCAACTGAGCGAACGCTCGAGCTAGATCGCCTCGCAGAACTCGATGCGACGCGGGACTTTGTACGGCGCGAGGTTGCGCGCGCAGTGATCGATGATCTCTTCCGCGCCGCACTTCTGCTTCGTGACGACGCGCGCGACGACCATCGCGCCCGCCATCGGATCGGTGACGACCGTCGCCTGTGCGGCTTTGATCTTCGGGAACGCCTCGAGGCAGCCCTCGACTTCACCGAGCGCGACGCGCTTACCGTCGACCTTCACGACGTCATCTTCGCGACCGGTGATCGCGATGCGGCCGTTCTTGTCCACCTTGCCGAGATCGCCGGTGCGCAACCAGCCGGTCTTGTCGATCGAGCCGATCGGCACCATGCCCGATGCGCGCGTCGTCGCCGTGACCTTCTCCTCGTCGAACGGGCCGATCGACTTCGGCGAGAGCGTCTTGCTCTTCACCCAGATCTGGCCCTCCTTCGATGCCGCGGGCTTGCCGTCGGGTGTCGTGATCTTCACCTCGACGCCGTCGATCGGCTTGCCGACCGTCGTCGGGTACTTGCCCGACTCTTCGAGCGCGACGGTCGCGGCTTCGGTCGAGTGATAACAAGACAGCACGCGGATGCCGTACTTCTCCGCAAACTCGTCGGCGACAGCCTGATCGAGGCGCGAGCCCGCCGCGAGGTACCGCGGGTTCTTGACGTCGAGCTTCTTCGCCGTCGGCAGCTTCGACAGCTCGGCGTACATCGACGGCGTGCCGGGCAGGACATCGACGTCGTGCTCGCGGATCAACTTGCCGATGCGGCGCGCGGAGATTTCTTCCTCGAGGAACATCGTCGAGCCGAGCTTGAGCGTCGGCAGGAAGCCGATGTCCCAGCCGTACGCGTGGAACAGCGGCACGGCGACGAGGATCTTCGTCTTCTCGGTCATCGCGAGCGACGCGATGTCGTGATCGACCGCAGCGATCGTGTTCTTGTCCGTGCGCAAGACGCCCTTCGGATCGCCGAGCGAGTCCGCGGTGAACAACACGGCGATCGGATCGACGCCGTGATCGGGCGGGTTGCGCTTGTACACGCTGCACGTGAGCAGCGTGCCCTGCAGGCGGCGGCGCACTTCCGCGGCATCGGCGCCGGCGGGTGCGGTCGTGGCCGTCGCTTCGCGCGGCGGTGGTGCGGTCGGGCGCGCGACGCGCGAGCGCGGCAAGGTGCTCGGCGGCACCGGCGCGCTCGTGCCGTTCGCGGAGATGCTGCCTTCGCTGCCGCGGGGACGGGTGACGAGGGCGCGGAGGGGAGCGGCGGCGAGGATCAGCTCGAGCTCCCGGCCGCCGGTCGTCGGATCGATCGGGACGATCGCTGCATCGAGCTTCGAGAGTGCGAGTGCGAGAATCACGAAGTCGGGGACGTTGCCGAGCATCAGCCCGACCCAGGCCCCCTCCTTGATCCCCATGCTCTTGAACTCTTGGGCCCGGCGGTCGACGCGATGGAGCAGACCGCGCCAGGACAAGTAGTTGTCGCGGTAGACAACGGCCTTGTTGTTGCCCTGGGCCTTCGCCGCTTTCTTTAGCCAGTCGTAGAGCAGGGTCATCAATACCTCGCCCAGGGCAGACCCTGAGCCGGGGGACTGTACCAGGC
>Ga0316601_100000554_pt1 | contig 16426 bp, 9 predicted proteins | sample OWC_soil_day5_no_FD_207663 | JGI IMG/M metagenome (GOLD analysis project Ga0316601, IMG submission 207663) | Wetland soil microbial communities from Old Woman Creek delta, Ohio, United States - OWC_soil_day5_noCT | ecosystem: Environmental > Terrestrial > Soil > Wetlands | place: USA: Ohio... | reverse complement strand
GGCGAATTGCACCGCCTCATCGAGGCGAGCGGGATCCATGCCGGCATCGGCGGGCGCTCGCTTCTGCCAGTCGAACCGGTCGGGGAAGTAGACGGGCGCGAGCGCGGGTGCGGCGGCGCCGGCCTTCGCCGGCTTCTTCGGCACCTGGGCGAACACCGGCCCGGCAGTGCCGGCGAGCGCAACGGCTGTGCTGAGTGCGGCGGCGAGCGCGCGGAGCGGACGGGTCGTCGTCATGTGGCCTCCAGAAGGGCGGGATGCCGGGATGTTACCGCAGGGCGGCCGTGCCGGCGTGGTAGGCTGTGAGTCCGGGCAAACGAGAGCAGTGGGGAGGCCGCGGCGGGTCCGCTCGGCGGATTCGCCGATGGCCGTGCATCGTGGAGGGGAGCGTGAGGATTCACGTCAACGCGGCAGTGCTGGTGTGCGCGGGAGTGCTTGGCGCCGGAGTCTTCCTGGCGGCGCAGGGCGGCGGGCGCGGCGGCGTGCAGATCAAGCCCGGTGAGGCGTGCCCGCCGGGCACCACGGAAGTCCGCCCCGGCCGGTGCTCGGCGCCCGAATTCCCCCCCCCGAGCATCGTCGATTACCGGCCACGGACGACGCTGGTCGTGCCCGTGCACCCCGTGCCGAAGGCGAAGTTCCCGGTCATCGACAGCCACAACCACACGACGGTGAACGCCTCGAACATCGACCAGCTGGTCTCGGAGATGGACCAGCTCAACCTGCGGGTCATGGTGAACCTCAGCGGCGGGAGCAGCCCCGAGGCGGTGAAGCAGAAAGTCGACGTCATCCGCGCCAGCAAGTACCCGGACCGTTTCCGCGTGTTCGCCAACGTCGCCTGGAACGGGGCGGGCGGGGCCGGCTGGGCCGAGAAGGCCGTGGCCGACCTGGAACAGTCGATTCGCAACGGCGCCGTCGGCCTGAAGGTCGCGAAGGATCTCGGCATGTTCGCGAAGAAGGCCGACGGCTCGCGCCTCCGCGTCGACGATCCGGTGCTGAAGCCCATCTGGGACCTGTGCGCCCGCCTGAACGTGCCGGTGATCATCCACACGGCGGAGCCGCAGGAGTTCTTTTCGCCCCACGACTACCAGAACGAGCGGTGGCTCGAACTGGCGCTCTTCCGCGATCGGCGGCACTTCGGGCCCGGCGAGGCGACGTTCGAGGAACTGGTGGGCGAGCGCGACCGGATGTACGCCGCGAACCCGAAGACGCGGTACATCGGCGCCCACTTCAACTGGTACGGCAACGACCTCGCGCGGGCCGGGAAGCAGCTGGATCAGCTGCCGAACCTGGTGCTCGAGGTCGGGGCGGTGCTGTACGACTTCGGCCGCCAGCCCCGCGCCGCCCGCGAGTTCTTCGTCAAGTACCAGGACCGCATCCTGTTCGGGAAGGACTCCTACCAGTTCAGCGAGTTCCCGTACTACTGGCGCGTGTTCGAGACCGCCGACGAGTACTTCGACTACTACCGCGACTATCACGCGTTCTGGAAGCTCTACGGCATGGACCTCCCGGACGCGGTCCTCAAGAAGCTCTACTACCAGAACGCGCTGCGGATAACGCCGGGCCTGCCGCAGACCGGGTGGCCGCGCTGAAAGGGGCACGTCGAGGCTGAAGCCCCGACCTCCACTCCGAATGGAGCCCGGGGTCTTCAGAACCCGGGTTTGACGAGCGCCGTCCAGCGCGTCTCGAGAACGGCCAGCGTCCCCTGCAGGGCAGCCACCGCGTCGCGTGCCTGCGTCGTCGGCCGCGCGTCGGCCGCCTGCACGAGATTCAGCATGAACAGGAGCTTCTCCTGCAGTCCTACGACGGTTTCCGTCGCGTCCGCCTCCGCATACACGCTGCCGTACATGATGTCGGAGTCGCCCGGCAGGCCCTGTCCCCGCAGCGCCTGCAGCGCCCCGCGCCGCGCGTCCGTGAGCCCACCCCGCGCCAGGAGGGCATCGATCGCCTCCCGCACGGCCTGGGCGCGGAGGTAGCCGCGATAGCTGGCCAGCGACAGGTCCGTCTGGGCCTGCACGTCCTGCTCCGAGGCCGACACGCGCGGGTCCATGCGCACGTCGATCGAACGCTCGGACACGGCGCCGTCGGCGGTGAGCCGCACGCGGTAGCGCCCGGGGTGTACGAACGGGCCGACCGGGCCGCTCGGGGTGTTGCGATAGACCGCCGCGATGGAGAACGAGCGCTCCGTCCCCGGCGGCGGCGGATACCGCAAGTCCCAGACGAGGCGATGATGCCCGGCCTCCGCCGGGATGCGTTGCGGCGGCCGGAACCAGTAGGTGGGGTAGGGGAGCTCCGCCGAATCGATCGCCTCCTCGGTATCACGGCTTGAGTACCTGCGCACCGTGCCGCCGTCAGTGTCGAGGATCTCGATCGCCACCTCGCCAGCCGGCTGCGGCAGGTAGTAGTCGAGCGTTGCGCCATCGGGAGGGTTGTCGCCGGCCGGCTCCTCGGGCGGGAACGGTGTGTCGGAGAACATGTTCCACCGCACGCGCGTCGCCCGCGCTGGCCCGTAGAGGTACGCGCGCTCCGCGCGGGCGGCCTCTGCCAGCTCACGCAGCGGCGCGATGTTGTCGAGGATCCAGATGGACCGCCCGTGCGTGCCCACCACGAGGTCGTCATCGTGAATCACGAGATCGCGGACGGACGTCGCCGGCATGTTCTGCCGCAGCGGCCGCCACCGCTCGCCGTCGTCAATCGAGAAGTGGACCGCGCGCTCGGTGCCCACGAACAGCAGGCCCGGCCGCTTCGGGTCCTCGCGCACGACGTTCACGGGGCCCATCTCTGGCAGCCCGTTCACCACGCGCGACCACGTGGCGCCGCCGTCGTGCGTGCGATAGACGTGCGGGCGCATGTCGTCGCGCCGGATCGCGTTGATGGCGGCGTAGGCCGTCTTCGCGTCGAAATGGCCGGCCACGATCTGCGACACCTTGTCCCACGGGCGCAGCGCCGGCGGCGTCACGTCGGTCCACGTCTTCCCGCCGTCGCGCGTCACGTGAATCAGCCCGTCGTCGGTCCCTGCCCAGATGAGATTGACATCTCTGGGAGAGGGGCCGACGGCATAGATCACGCCGCGCCGGGGCATGGCGTCGAGGTCCGGGGTCCGGAAGTCGCCGACGCTTTCAGGAACCGCCGGCCGCTCGCGCGACAGATCGGGGCTGATGATCTCCCACTGCTGGCCTCCGGTCGTCGTCTTCCACAGGACGCTGGTCGCGAAGAGCAGCATCCGCGGTTCGGCCGGGTGGAACAGCAGCGGCATGGTGCGCAGGATGCGGTGCTGGCCCGAGCGCAGCGCCTCCGGCGCCACATTCTGCGACTGTCCGGTCTTCCTGTCGAAGCGCTGCACGCGTCCGCCGTAGACGATGTCGGGGTCGAGCGGGTCGGGTGCGACGTACGCGTACTCGTCTGCCCCGACGCCAATCCAGTCGCGAAACGAGATCTGTCCGCCGTTGCCGCGGCTGGCGATGCCGATGGCGCCGCTCTCCTGCTGGCCGCCGTAGACCCAGTAGGGGAACCGGTTGTCGGTGGCCACGTGGTAGAGCTGGGCTGTCGGCTGGTTGTACCAGGAGCTCCAGGTGCGGCCGCCGTTGGTGGTGATGGTCGCGCCCTGGTCGGCGGTGAGCAGCATGATGTCCGGCTGCAGGGGATTGATCCAGAGCCGCTGCGGGTCGTCGCCGCCCGGCGCACCCTTGATGGCCGTCCACGTCCGGCCGCCGTCGTCCGAGCGATACTCGCAGGTGCCGGCCGCGAAGACGACGTCGGGGTCCTTCGGGTGCACCTTGATGTCGACGCCGAGGCGGCGGTCGGCGCTGATGAGCGCCCAGGTCTCCCCGCCGTCCTCCGAGCGGAAGACACCCGCGGTCGAGCGGCCCCCGACCAGGGTGTAGAGGCGTTTCGGATTGCTGGGCGCGATGGCAAAGATGTACTGGCTGCCGCGGTCCGCCTTAGGAAGCCCCTTGGACAGGCGCCGCCAGAAGGACCCTCCATCCTCGGACTTGAAAAGCCCGGTGTTGGGCCCCGAGAAGCTCTCGTTCTCCCACGGGCCTTCACGGTGTTCCCACAGCGCCGCGTACACGATGCGCGGATTCACGGGGTCGATCTCGACCTGCGACGCGCCCGTGTTGTGGTTGGCGTACAGCACCTTCTCCCACGACCGGCCGCCGTTGGTCGTGCGGAAGACGCCGCGTTCCTCGTTCGGCCCGTACGGGTGCCCCATGCCCGCGACGAACACGACGTCGGGGTCGGTCGGGTGGACGACGAGGCGGCCGACCTGCTGGATGTCCGGCAGTCCGACGTGCCGCCAGGTCTTTCCGCCGTCGGTCGACTTGAAGATGCCGTCGCCGACGCCGAGGTCGGGCCGATGCAGGCCTTCACCGCTGCCGACGTAAAGCACGCTCGGGTGTGAAGGCGACACGGCGACGTCGCCGACCGAACCCGTCGGCGCCTCGTCGAAGATGGGCGTCCAGGTGCGGCCGTAGTCGTCGGTCTTCCAGACGCCGCCGTTGTTGACGCCCATGAAGAACACGGACGGCTGCGTCGGGATCCCCGCCGCCCCGACGGTCCGGCTGGCCCGGTGCGGGCCGATGACCCGGTAGCGCAGGCCCTGATACAGGGACGGGCCGAGCGCGCCCGTCGAACCCGGCTGCTGCGCGGCCACGCTGCCCGCTGTGACCGCGAGCAGCAGAACGAACGTGAACCGTGCGCGTCGCATCCTCGCGTCCCTCCGTCAGCGGCGGCTGGCCGGAATGCCGAGTCCGTCTGGTGCCTCGCCGGTGAGCTCCCAGGCGATCATCGACATCGGGACCAGCCCGCAAGCGTCGAGTTCGTCCATGAAGCGGCGGACGGTGAACGCGTCGCCGAGTTGGCGCTGGCGGGCGCCCATCAGCCGTTCGATCTGCATCTTGCCGATGAGGTAGCTCGTCCCGTACGACGGCTGCTGCAGATAGAGGTGCTGCTCGCCGCGGACCAGGCTACCGTCGAGGCGCAGCCAGCCGCGCGGCGTGTTCGACGAGGCGAACGCGGCGGCCTGCTCGAGCGTGAACTGGTTCGCGTGCATCCGCAGATCGCCAATCGCGCGGGCGGCCCGCTGGGCGACGAGGATGTAGACGAGCTCCCGCGAACGCGGCCGGGCGTCGAACATCCCGGCCTGCAGCATCATCTCTTCCCATCCGGTCGCGAGACCCTCGGTGCGGCTGTCGAAGATGTTGTAGAGCAACGGCGTGCGACGGATCGGGCTCACGTGCGGGTCGTCTTCCATGCGGGCCAGGTCGAACCAGTGGTAGCCGTGCGTCCGCATGACCATCGGGTCCCGGTAGTCGACCTCGGTGAAGAACTCGCGCGGGCCCGGCCGAAACCGCCCGATGCGCTCGTCGAGCGCCGGCTGCATGTAGCCGCGGATGGTGAGCAGGTCGTGGTCGCGGAGAAACGCCATGTACTCCGCCACCGAGGCCGGAAACCTCGCGGCGTGCTCCTCGGCGCCTGCGATGGGTTCCTGCGGCGGCAGAGCCCGGTTGCGCTGCTCCTCGTACGCCAGGAAGGCGAGCGCGCGGCCGAGTTCGCGCTCGATGAGTGTCAGCTGCCCCTGCCACGTGTAGGGGACGAGGTGGACGTTCCGCAGATACCAGCTGTAATGCTCGATGCCGACTCCCGACGCCCCCGCCTTGCGCGGCAGCTCGGATTCGAGCCACGCGGCGAACTCGTCGGACGCCCGTTTCGCCTCCAGCGCGTGCGCCTTCAGGTCGCCGTTGGCGCCGCCGAGCCGTGCGGCGAACTGCTCGAGGTCGGCGGCCTGCTCGCGGATGCTCCCGATGCCGAACGCCCACAGGTCGCGGCCGTTGCCGACCAGGTTGCCGCGCGCCTGCCGCAGCAGCGCCGGGATGCGGCGCACGCCCCGGTCGATGGCGCCCGCGTCGGCGGCTGACAGCGGAAACCCGTAGCTCCACACCTCCACCGCGCCGAACGCGAACGGGCCTTCTCGGGCGGGCTGGTCGCTCTGGGCGGGGAAGAAGGTGACGTAGAACGCCGGGTTGTTCGCCCACGGGCGAAGCACCCGGTGGTCGAAATCGAGGCCGTTCATCTCCGCGCGGACGATGTGCCAGTCGACCAGCCGAGCCACGGGCCAGCCGCGCGTGTCGATGGCCTCCAGCCGTTGGCGCATGGCGGCAAGGCCGCGGTACTGCGCCGCCATGGCCGCCTCGCTGTAGTCCGGCACGCCGTCCACCAGAGCGGGCCGCTGGAACTCGCGCCAATCCCCGAACAGCGCCACGAGATCCTCGTCGCGCGACTCGGACGCGGGGGACGCGCCCCCGCAGGCGGCGGCGAGCGCCGCCAGCACGCAGGCACACGCAAGGCGAGTCGAGCGTCGGGACATGTCCGCATCCTCCGCGTGTTGACGGCGGCCGGTCCGGACCCCGGCCCTACCAGAAGACGACGTACAGCAACAGCGTCAGCACGACGACGATGCCGCCGAGGACCTTGGTGCTGCGGTCTACGCGCATGTCCATCGCGGCGTTGACGGGAAGTTGGACGGGCTTCGGCATCGGCCTCAGCAGCGTGATGAGGCCCAGCACCGCCAGCACCGCCGCGAAGCAGATGGCCATCCGATCGAGGAAGGCCACCTGCGGCGCCAGCACCTTCAGCGAGCCGTAGAGCACCGGATTGAGCAGCAGCCCGACGGTGCCGCACACGCGGGGCGCGCGGTGCACCAGCAGGCCGAACACGAAGATCGCCAGGATGCCGGGCGAGATGAAGCCCTGGAACTCCTGGATGAAGGTGAAGATCCCGCCGAACTCCGGCCGCCCGAGCTGAGGCGCGATCAGGATGGCGATGAGGACGAACACGACGATGAAGACCCGTCCCGCCGTGACGAGCTCGTACTGCGTGGCGCGCTTGCGGACCTTGCGGTAGATGTCCATCGACGCGATCGTCGACGCCGCGTTCAGCATGGCGGCCAGCGAGCTGACCACCGCTCCGAACAGGGCCACCAGCACGAACCCGAGGAGGCCGTTCTTCGGCAGCAGCTTCAGCAGCAGCGGAAAGGCCGCGTCGTGGTCGTAGCCGATCAGCCGTGACGACACCCGGCGCCCCGACGCCTCCGCCGCGGCCACGAGCCTGTCATTGGCGGCCGCCACGGTCGCCGGCTCCACGGCCGCCTCCGCCGTCACGCCGACCAGCCTGGCGTTGGCCGTGAGCATCGCGCGCGCCGTGTCGGGCGCGACCGCGGCGAACTGCCCGTCGAACGCGTAGACCATGGCCTCGCCCCGCGCGAAGGCTTCCAGCGCGGGCCTGTTCTTCTCGGCGCCGAGCTGGCGCATGTCCGCGTTGAACAGGTTGAACGCCATGATCCCGGGGAAGACCACGATGAAGGGGATGAGCAGCTTGAGGAAGGCGGCGAACACGACACCGCGCTGGCCCTCGTTCAGCGTGCGCGCGCCCAGCGTGCGCTGGGTGATGTACTGGTTGAGGCCCCAGTAGAAGAAGTTCGGGATCCAGAGGCCGACCACCAGCGCCGTCCACGGAATGGACGGATCGGCGGCGGGCCGCACCATGTGGAGCTTTCCGGCCGGCAGCGCTCCGCCGTTCAGGAGCCGGATGCGGTCCCAGGCCCCGGCGTCGGCCAGTTGGGCGGGGTCCAGCCCCGGCGTCACCGCCGTCTGCACGAGCGCCGCGGGATCCGCGGCGCCGAGGGCGCGAAGCGCCAGGATCATCACGATGGCTCCGCCGGCGATGAGCGCCGAGCCCTGGAGCAGGTCGGCCCACGCGCACGCCTTCAGGCCGCCCGCGAACACGTACACCGCCGACAGGATTCCGATGATCCAGCACCCGACCGCGATGTTGCCGAGGTCGAGTCCGGCCAGCGTGAGGCCCGCGAAGTACACGCTGATCACCTTGGCGCCCGAGTAGATGACCGACGCCGTGGGCACGCCCACGAGGATGATCATCGTGCACACCGCCATGATCGTCCGTGCGAAGGCGTTGAACCGGTACTCGAGGAACTCGGGCATCGTGTAGATGCCGCTGCGCAGGAACGTCGGCAGGAACACGAACGCCACCACGATCAGCGTGATGGCCGCCATCCACTCGTAGCTCGCGATGGCGATGCCCAGCCAGTTCGCCGCCTGCCCGCTCATGCCGACGAACTGCTCGGTGGAGATGTTGGCGGCGATCAGGGAGAAGCCGATCAGCCACCACGAGAGCCCGCGCCCCGCGAGGAAGTAGTTGGCCGCGCCGTGCTCACCGTGCGTGGCTTCCCCCTTGCTCTTGTAGAGGCCGACGCCGATCACCGTGGCGACGAAGGCCACGAACACGACGATGTCGATCGCACTCATCAGATCCCTCCGTGGGGGCGCGCGCCGCCGGGCACACGGATTCTACCCGTGCGCGCGGCGCCGCGCCATCGATTCGGGAGTCGGGATTCGTGTGCCGGGGTCGGGCCCGCCCGGAACCCGGGCGCGGCCTACAAGACGTGAGCGGCCCGCGCCAGCAGCGCGGAGTTCTCGTAGCGCAGGGCCGTGCTGTCGCCGTAGAGCGAGAGCGCGTCCGGCCAGGCGGCCGAGGCCAGCACGGCCGGCGTCGTCGGCGGCAGCAGGCGGTACGGCACCAGCACCGGGACGCTGGGCGGCGCGGCGGCCCGCACGGGGATGCGGTACGCCCGTCCCGCCCGGAGGAACGCCGACGACAACCCGTTCGCCGCCTTGATGGCCCGCACCGACGTGCCGTAGCGCGTCGCCAGCTGGCCCAGGGTCTGGCCCTGCCTGACCACGTGACGGACCGTGAAGACGGGCGGGTCCACCAGCTTCAGCTCGACCAGGATCGGGTGCACCCGCCGGCCCAGTTCCTGCGCGATCGGGTTGTAGAAACGGACGTGGTAGTGATTCCGGTGGCCGGCCACGTGCTTCACGATGGCGGACTTCGAGCCCCGGGCGAAGTGGAACACGCGGTCGAGCCACGCCTGGTCCTCGCCGATGCCCAGGGCGTACCGGTAGAGCAGCCGCTGGATCCGGGTGTCGAGCAGGATCGTCTCGACGTCGGTGCAGGTGACGAGCGCCCGCACGAGGGCCCAGTTCTTCTGCAGGTCGAGGTTCGCGGCGGTGCCGACGACGAAGTGATCGGACGCCCCGGCCTTCAGGAAGAACCCCAGGTCCACGTCGCGGCCGCCCTGGTGGGACTGGTGGCGCTTGAGCCGCCCGCCGTCCTCGTCGCTGATGTCGCCGACGACGAGGGGCGGCGCGTCGGGGAAGAGTTCGCGAACCTTGGCCAGCGCGGCCTCGACCGCGTCGATTGTTTCCCGGGTGCCGTAGACGACGGCCCCGGAGGCGATTTCCCAGAGCGGACCGGGCTCGAGCGTGACGGGGTTGACGAGCATCGCGCTGCCCGGCGCGCCAATCGAGAGCGACCCCACGGCGGCCAGGTCCAGCTCGACGCGGCGCGCGAGGTCCTCGTCGCTCAGGCTCAACAGGGCCGCGGGCGTGTCGCGCGACGAGCGTTCGCTCGCGGCGGACACCGGCACCCCGGCCCCCAGCGGCCAAGCCGTCAGCCACAGCACGACGAGCAGTCCCAGTGGGGCTTTCATGCGGCGCGTTCCGCCCATTCTGCCGGATTATCGGCCAGAGTCAAGGCCAACTTCGCCAACTTCGCCAACTTCGCCAACTTCGCCCCGCGCCCGGTGACGGCCCGGGCGCCGGCCGGCGCCCTACCGGCCCGGTCCGGCGATTAGCGCCCGGACGTACTCCCGGCGCATGCGCGCGATGTTCGCGATCGAGATCTCCTTCGGGCAGACGGCTTCGCACTCGGCCTCGTTCGAGCAGTTGCCGAACCCGAGGGCGTCCATGGTCTGGACCATCGCCGTCACGCGGCTTCGGCGCTCCGGATGGCCCTGCGGCAGCAGGGCCAGCTGCGACACCTTGGCGCCGACGAAGAGCGACGCCGACGCGTTCTTGCACGCCGCGACGCAGGCGCCGCAGCCGATGCACGCGGCGGCGTCCATGGCCATCTCGGCGAGGTCCTTCGGGACGGGGATCGCGTTGCCGTCAGGGGCGCTGCCGGTGTTCACCGACACGTAGCCGCCCGAGGCGATGAGCGCGTCGAACGCGCCGCGGTCCACCACCAGGTCGCGGCGCACCGGGAACGCCGCGGCCCGCCACGGCTCGACGGTGATGGTGTCACCGTCCTTGAACTTCCGCAGGTGCAGCTGGCACACGGTGGAGCCCCGGTCGGGGCCGTGCGGCACGCCGTTGACGACCAGGCTGCACATGCCGCAGATGCCCTCGCGGCAGTCCGAGTCGAACACGATCGGCGGCTCGCCGGCGGCGATCAGCGTCTCGTTGACGACGTCGAGCAGCTCGAGGAAGGACATGTCGGGCGACACGTCCCGGGCCTCGTAGGGCACCATCCGGCCGTCGCCGAAGGAGCCGCCCTGCCGCCACACCAGCAACTTGAGGTTCATGTTGGCCATCGTCGTCTGTGTCCGCGTCTGGCGCACCCGGCCGGCCGGGGCGCCGTCCCTATTTGTAGCTGCGCTGGCTCGGTTTCACGTACTCGAACGCGAGCGGCTCCACGTTGCGGATCGGCAACGCGCCGTCGCCCGCGTACTCCCATGCCGCCACGTGCGTGAACGACTCGTCGTCGCGGAGCGCCTCGTTGTCGGACGTCTGGTACTCCTCGCGGAAGTGGCCGCCGCACGACTCGCGCCGCTCCAGCGCGTCGAGCGCGATGAGTTCGCCCAGTTCCAGGTAGTCGGCGACGCGGCCGGCGTACTCGAGCACCTGGCTCATCTCCGCCCCCGAACCCGGCACCGAGACCGTGGCCCAGAACTCCTCCCGCAGGCTCGGGATGCGCGCGAGGGCGTCCTTCAGGCCGGCCTCGGTGCGTCCCATCCCCACGTCGTCCCACAGCAACCTGCCGAGCGCGCGGTGGATCTCGCGCGGCGTCCTGCGTCCCTTCACCGAGAGCAGGCGGTCGATCTTCGATCGGACCGAGGCCTCGGCTTCGCGAAACGCGTCGTGATCCGTCGTGACCTTCGGCAGGGCTGCGCCCGCCAGGTAGTGGGGGAGCGTGGCCGGCGCCACGAAGTAACCATCGGCGAGGCCCTGCATGAGGGCGCTCGCGCCGAGGCGGTTCGCCCCGTGATCCGAGAAATTGGCCTCACCCAGGACGAAGAGGCCCGGGATCGTCGACATCAGGTTGTAGTCCACCCACAGGCCGCCCATGGTGTAGTGGATGGCCGGGTAGATGCGCATCGGCGTCTTGTACGGGTTCTCGTCCGTGATCTTCTCGTACATCTGGAAGAGGTTGCCGTACCGCTCGCGGATGACGTCTTCGCCGAGCCGGCCGATGGACTCGGTGAAGTCCAAGTAGACCGACAGGCCCGTCTCGCCGACGCCCCGGCCCTCGTCGCACACGGCTTTCGAGGCGCGCGACGCCACGTCGCGCGGCACGAGGTTGCCGAAGGCGGGGTAGCGGCGCTCGAGGTAGTAGTCGCGCTCGTCCTCCGGGATCTCGGTGGCGGGCCGCCGGTCGCCCTGCTGCTTGGGCACCCACACCCGGCCGTCGTTCCGCAGGCTCTCGCTCATGAGGGTGAGCTTGGATTGGTGCTCGCCGGACATCGGGATGCAGGTCGGGTGGATCTGGGTGAAGCAGGGATTGGCGAACAGCGCGCCGCGCTTGTACGCCCGCCAGATGGCCGTGGCGTTCGAGTTCACGGCGTTGGTCGACAGGAAGTACGCGTTCCCGTACCCGCCGGTGGCCAGGAGCACGGCGTCGGCCTGGAACCGCTCGATCGCGCCGGTGACCAGGTTGCGCGCGACGATGCCCCGGGCGCGGCCGTCGAGGACGACCAGGTCGAGCATCTCGTAACGGGGGAACAGCTTCACCGTGCCGGCGCCGACCTGCCGCATCATCGCCTGGTAGGCGCCGAGCAGCAGCTGCTGGCCCGTCTGGCCCCGCGCGTAGAAGGTGCGCGACACCTGCGCGCCGCCGAACGACCGGTTGTCGAGCAGCCCGCCGTACTCGCGGGCGAAGGGCACGCCCTGCGCCACGCACTGATCGATGATGCTGACGCTGACCTCGGCGAGGCGGTGCACGTTGGCTTCGCGGGCGCGGTAGTCGCCGCCTTTCACCGTGTCGTAGAAGAGGCGCGTGACGCTGTCGCCGTCGTTCCGGTAGTTCTTCGCCGCGTTGATCCCGCCCTGGGCGGCGATGCTGTGCGCGCGCCGCGGGCTGTCCTGGATGCAGAAGCTGAGGACGTTGTAGCCCGCCTCGCCCAGCGTGGCCGCGGCGGCGCCCCCGGCCAGCCCGGTGCCCACGATGATCACCGTGAACTTGCGGCGGTTGGCCGGATTGACGAGCTTCGATTCGAACCGGCAGCGGTCCCACTTCTCGGGGATCGGGCCCGACGGGATCTTCGCGTCGAGCTGGCGGGTGCCTGCCGGGGCGATGCGCGGTGCGCCGTTCATGATCGGCCCCCGATGAAGAACAGGTAGAGCGGGATGAAGAAGAACCCGGCGCCGAGCAGGACCGCGAGGACGTTGCCGGCGGCCACGACGCGCGGCGTGAAGCGCGGGCCGTTCAGCCCCAGCGACTCGAAGGCGCTCGAGAACCCGTGCCAGAGATGGAACCCCACGACGGCCATGCACGCGACGTAGAACGCCACCCACGCCGGGTTCCGGAACACCTCCGACACGAGCCGGTAGAGGTCACGGCCCTCTTCGCCGTGAATGGTCGCCGGGTACCACGCGCCGTACTTCATCGTCGCGACGTGGACGGCGATGAACACGAACATGATCGAGCCGGTCCAGATCATCGTCGTCGAGGCGACCGACTTGCGGCTGCGGCCGCCGGCGCCCCGCTTCACCTGGTAGGCGACGGGCCGCGCGCGGCGATCCGACCACCAGTTCGTGACCGCCTGCAGCACGTGGGTGACGAACAGGGCCAGCAGCCCCAGTTCCATCGGGATGACGAACGGGTTCGTGATGAGGGCGTGGGAGTACGCGTTGAACGCCGCCGGGCCGACGTAGAGCAGCAGGTTCCCGGCGAGGTGCACGCACAGGAAGCCCACCAGGCTCAGCCCGGTGAAGCCGAGGAGCAGCTTGGTCGCCACCGTCGAGAACAACCATTGCCTGCGCGGTGCCATGTCGATCTCCAGCCCGGGCACTCGCGTGCCGGGCGCAAGAAGTGGGGGGACGCGTGGAAGGCCTCGGGCGTCCCGCAGGCGATTGTATGTGCCGCGCGAGCGGCGGTGCAAGACGTTCGAGAGCGGCGTGCGGCGTCGTGGACCCGCGGCGCGGGCCGGCGCCTCGCGTCGTGATAGACTACGCCCGCTTGCCGATGCCCCTGCGGACAGCCGCCTGCCTCCTGGCCTTCGCGGGGTACGCCGTGGCGGCCGTGTTCTTCACGTGGCCGCTGGCGTCCCGCCTGTCGACGCACGTACTCGGCCCCCTCTCCGGCGACACCGGCGTCTACATCTGGAACCTCTGGTCCTTCGGCCATGAGGTCTCGCAGGGCCGCCACCCGTTCTTCACGACCGCGATCTTCACGTTGTCGCCATCGGTCGACCTCGCCCTCCACAACTACACGGCTGTGGCTGGGGCGGTGGCCATCCCGTTGCGGCAATGGCTCAACGTGACGGCGACCTACAACCTGGTGGTCCTGTCGTCGCTGGCGCTCAGCGGGTTCTTCGGCTACCTGCTCGCGATGCGGTTGACGGGGCGGCACGGCGCCGCTTGGGTGGCGGGCCTGCTCTTCGGCTTTTCGCCGTTCGTGATCGCCCGGACGGCCGGGCATCTCAGCCTGGTGACCGTCGCACCGCTCGCGGCGTTCTGGCTGAGCCTCGACTCGCTGCGGACGGCCGGGCGCTTCCGCGCCGCCGTTGGCGTCGGAGCCAGCCTGGCCTGGGCCCTCTATAGCGATCCGTACTATCTCGTCTACTGCGTCATGCTGGCGGCCGTGCAGGTGACGCCGCTGTCGCTCTCGATCGAACGGAGGCTGGCATCCGCCTCTCGGCCGCTGGGACGCGTGCTGGGCCTCACCGCAGCCTTCGCGGTCGTCGTGGCCGCCGTGATCTGGGCCACCGGTGGCTGGACGTTCCGCTTGGGCCCGCTCGTCGTCTCGGCGCACGGCCTTCACAACCCGGTGTTGGCGGCAACCGTCTCCGCTGCCGGCTGGTGGGTCCTCCGCTACCGGTGGCAGGTCCGGCCGGCCTGGAGCCGACTCGGCCGGATGAACCCTCGCAACGTGGCGGTGGCGGCGGCGTCTGCGCTGCTGTTGCTCGCGCCCTGGCTGTCCGCGCTCTGGTTCCGCCTGGCTGACGGCGGACAGTTCGGCCGGCCCGTGGTCTGGCGCAGCGCCGTGCCCGGAGCCGACCTGGCGGCGCTCGTCATGCCGAACCCGAGGCACCCGCTGCTGCGCCCCCTCCTGCGGCCGTGGCTGGAAGGGCGGCCGGGCGGCTTCATCGAGAACGTCGTGTCGGTGTCGGTCGTCGCGCTCGCCGTCATCGCCGTCGCCCGCTGGCGGAGGGCCGCACGGTTCCCGGCGCCATGGGTGGGCATCACGGCCGGCTTCGCCGTACTTGCGCTCGGCCCGTTTCTCACCATCGGCGGCATCAACACGCACGTGCCGCTGCCGTGGTACCTCCTCGGCCACGTCCCCCTGATTGGGGCCGCGAGCACGCCGACGCGATTCGCCGCGGTGATGATGTTCGGGCTGACCGCGCTGTTCGGACTGGCGCTGGCGGGTCTCGCCGACCGGGCGGGCGCGCGCGGGCGGGTCCTGGTCGGCGCGGTGGGCGTGATGCTCGTGGCTGAACTCCTGCCCGTTCCGCGCACGCTGCACCCGGCCGACGTTCCCGACGTCTACGCGGTGATTGCGGCGGACCCCAGGCCCGTGTCCGTGCTGCACCTGCCGTTCGGGTTCCGCGACGGCACGAAGACCATCGGGTACTACGACAACGCCCGCCAGTACTACCAGACGGCGCACGGCAAGCGGCTGATCGGCGGGTACCTCTCGCGCCTGACTCGGAACGAGGTGAGCCGGCAGCGCCGCTCGAAGGTCATCAGGACCCTGCTGCTGCTCGGCGAGGGCGGGCCCTACCAGCCGCCGCCCCCTGAAGTCCTGCGGGTCCGGGGGGCGACTTTCGCGCGGCGAGCCCGTCTGGGCTACGTGGTCGTCGAACGGGAGCGGACCTCTCCCGCGCTGCTGGACTACGCCGTCTCGTCGTTCGCCCTCGTGCGCATCGGCGGCGACGCCCGATTCGATCTGTACCAGTCCACCGTGCCGCTCGAGCCGGCTCCGCCGCTCAACGAACTCCCATCCATCGCCCATGCGCGGGGCGTGACGACCGCCATCTCCCTGCCTCGACGCTGAACCCGGGAGCCGCGCTGCCTTGACGGCGCAGCGTCAGCCCGATAGCATCCGAGGGTCGATGCGATGCTGACACGCGCCGCGGCGGAGTGAACGGCGGGCCCCTTCGCCTGTGCGGCGCATCCCCTGGCAAGGGCCCGTCCCGGCTGACATCCCGTGAAAATCCACGAATACCAGGGAAAGGCGATCCTCGCCAGGTTCGGCGTGCCGGTCCCCCGCGGTGACGTCGCGTTCAACGCCGACGAAGCCGTCGCCATCGCCCAGCGCCTCGGTCTGCCCGTCGTCGTCAAGGCGCAGATTCACGCCGGCGGCCGCGGCAAGGGCGGCGGCGTGAAGGTGGCCAGGACGATGGAAGAGGTCCAGCAGCTGGCCGGGAGCATCCTCGGCATGACGCTGGTCACGCACCAGACCGGGCCCGAGGGCAAGGTCGTGCAGCGCCTGCTGATCGAGCAGGGGTTGACCATCGCCCGCGAACTGTACCTGGGGCTCGTGCTCGACCGCGCCGCCCGGCGCCCGGTGCTCATGGCGAGCCCGGCCGGCGGGATGGAGATCGAGAAGGTCGCGGCCGAGACCCCCGACCTCATCTTCAAGGAGTACATCCACCCGACGGCGGGTCTCGAAGCGTTCCAGGCCCAGAAGATCGCCTTTGCCCTCGGCCTCGAGGGGCCCGCGGTGAAGCAGGCCGTGAAGCTGATGACGGCCATCTACGAGGCGTTCAAGTCCACCGACGCCTCGATGATCGAAATCAACCCGCTCATCGTGACCGGCGAGGGCAGCCTGCTCGCCCTCGACGCGAAGATGAACTTCGACGACAACGCGCTGTACCGCCACCCGGAGATCCGGGAGATGCGCGACCTCACCGAAGAGGATCCGCTCGAAATCGAGGCGTCGAAGTACTCCCTCAACTACATCCGCCTCGACGGCACGATCGGCTGCATGGTGAACGGCGCCGGCCTCGCCATGGCGACGATGGACATCATCAAGATCGCGGGCGGCGAGCCCGCGAACTTCCTCGATGTGGGCGGCGGCGCGAACGCGGAGCAGATCCGCAACGCCTTCAAGATCCTCATGTCGGACAAGA
>Ga0316601_100000552_pt1 | contig 16439 bp, 14 predicted proteins | sample OWC_soil_day5_no_FD_207663 | JGI IMG/M metagenome (GOLD analysis project Ga0316601, IMG submission 207663) | Wetland soil microbial communities from Old Woman Creek delta, Ohio, United States - OWC_soil_day5_noCT | ecosystem: Environmental > Terrestrial > Soil > Wetlands | place: USA: Ohio... | reverse complement strand
CTGCCTCGCGATTTCCTACAACCCCGGGTACCAGAGCGTTCTGAAGGACCTGAAGCAGTCGACCCGGCAGCGCTTCGTCGCACTCGAATTCGACTATCCCGCGGCCGAACTGGAGCGCCGCATCGTCATCACCGAATCCGGGGTCGACGCCGGCATGGCGGAAAAGCTGGTCAAGTTTGCCCAGATGACCCGCAACCTGAAAGGAAGTGGCCTCGAGGAAGGCGCCTCTACCCGTCTGCTGGTGCACGCCGGAAAATTGATCTCCAGCGGCGTCGATCCGGTCGTGGCCTGCCGCAGCGCGGTGGCCCAGGCGGTCACCGATGATGCCGACATGCTCGCCGCGATCCGCGAACTGTCCTCTTCGCTGTTCTGAATCGACGCTAGGTTGCCATGGCCAGCCAGCAACTGACGCGCGGCGAGATCGAGCCCCTGCTGGACGTCTGGCTGGAGACCGAGTTCACCTTCCACGCGGTCGGGCCAGTGGCACGGGCGTTGTCCAAGCTGGAACGTGAGGAGCAGGACTTCGTCCTCAACTGGATCAAGCGCATCGCCAGCACGCACATCACCCTCGCCTTCCATTTCGCCAAGCGGGCGCCGGATCTGCTCCGGCGGCTCGATCCCCGCGCCATCGAAGCCTGGGCGGTGCAGCTCTGTGACACCTACGACCGGGCCGGCATCTACGCCGCGCTGTCGGTAGCCGAGCAGGTCGATGGCTATGCGCGGACAGGACAGATCCATACCGAGGGCGCGCTTTTCGACGACATCGCGGGCGTGCTGGGCAATTTCGTGTGTGGCCTGTCCGGCCGCAAGCTCAAGATCGAACAAGGCGACGGGATCTACACTGACAGCGAGAAGATCGTCCTGCCCGCCATCACCACCCGATTCGCAAACCGCGACGACAATTTCAAGCTGGCCAAGGCCACCGTGGCGCTGCTGTGGGCCCAGACCCGCTTCGGCACCCTGCGCGTGGACATCGTTGCAGCCTGCTCGGCCTACCCTCACCCCGACCGCGCCCTGCGGCAGTTCAGCGCCTTGGAAACCGTGCGTCTGACTGCCTGCATCGGCCGCGAACTGCCGGGCTTGCATCGCGAGATCCTGCGGCTGATGGGAATTCTGGGGGACGCGCTCCCGGAAGACTGGCAGCCGCTGGCCGATCGCTTGAATCGGGCCGACGCGCAGGTCGAGGACAGCCTCAGACTGCTCGACACCGCCTATCACCTCCCGGATTTCCAAACCTGGTGCCATCAGGGGGAGATGCGCCCGGACGCCGTCGCCGGTGCCCGCGCCGCTCGCCTGGAGAAAGAGAAGGCCCGGTTCCGGATCAAGCTTGCAGAACTCCTGGAGGAGCACACCCCCGGCGAAGCCCCCGAGAAGCCGGAATCGCCCGAGAAGCCCGCTATCGAGGTGACGCCGCGCGACGAAAACGGTGCGCTCGACTTCGAGATCACGCTGGACGGCGCCCCGCTCGCGCCGCCCGAGGACGTCAAGCAGCTGCTCACCTCGGTCTATCTGGATTTTGGCGAGATTCCGCCGGAATACCTGTCCCCCGCGGGTGAAGGCGAATACGACCCCAATCTGCTTTTCGAGCAGCCGGAGGATCCCGATTCAGTGTGGCACGGCACCTATCACGAGAAAGGCGCCGAGCTGTTTCCAGAGTGGGATCACGGCCGCCAGCATTACCGCAAAAACTGGTGCGTGATGCGGGAAAAAACCGTCACCCCGGTCCACGACAGCTTCTATCGCGACACGCTCGACAAGTACGCCGGCATAGTCAAGCAGCTGCGCAGAAAGTTCGAGGCGCTGCGCGACGAGAACCGACTCGACAAGCGGCAGACCCAGGGCGACGAAATCGACCTTGACGCGCTGATCGAGGCATTGGCCGATGCCAAGGACGGCCGCGAGATGAGTGACCGCCTCTTCGTGCGCCTGCACCGCGCCGAACGCAACATCGCCGTAGTCTTCCTGGTCGACATGAGCGGCTCGACCAAGGGATGGATCAACGAGGTCGAACGCGAGGCGCTGATCCTGCTGTGCGAGGCGCTGGAACTCCTGGGCGACCGCTATGCGATCTACGGCTTTTCCGGCACCACGCGCAAACGCTGCGAGCTGTTCCGCATCAAGACCTTCGACGAAGCCTACGGCGACGAGGTAAAGGCACGCATCTCCGGCATCCGTCCGCAGGAATACACCCGCATGGGCTTCGCGCTCAGGCACATGACCAAGCTCTTGAACCAGGTCGAAGCCAAGACCCGGGTGCTGGTCACGCTTTCGGACGGCCGCCCGGACGATTATTTCGACGTCTACCGGGGCCAGTACGGCATCGAGGACACGCGCATGGCGCTGCTGGAAGCAGCGCGCACCGGCATCCACCCCTTCTGTGTCACCCTCGACCGCGACGCGCGCGACTACCTGCCGCACATGTACGGCGCAGCACGTTACATCATCCTGGATGACGTGCGACAATTGCCAGTGAAAGTCACCGACATCTACCGACGCATCACGACATGAGCCTCGACGAACTGAAAGCAGGATTTTTCTACAGCAACGGCGCCTACGGCCGTACCTGGGGCGTGCGCCAGCTGGCCGAAATCGCCGCCGACGCCGCGACCGGCGAGGCAGTGGTTCACTTCAAGGGGGTTGCCGGCACCTGCCGCCGCAAGAAAGGCCATTGCAGCCTTACTGAATTTGCCCGCTGGGCCAAGTACCAGGTGTCGCTGCAGGAAAACGACTGGAAGCGGGTCGGTGGCGGGGCGCCACCCACCGAATCCCAGGCTGCCTAATTCCCGCCGGCAGAATCCGCCGCAGACTCATCCTCGACCGGCCGGGCTGCCTGCGTAGCCAAATAGTCCATGACCGCATAGGTCAGCGCGCTGCAACCCGTTCCGTCGAGCGCCGAAATCGCGAACACCGGCCCACTCCACTCATAGTCCGCCACGAATTTCGCCACCACCGCCTCACGCTCGGCCTCGTCCACCATGTCGAGCTTGTTCAACACCAGCCAGCGCGGCTTTTCATAGAGGTGCTGGTCGTACTTGCGCAGTTCCTCGACGATGGCGCGCGCTTCATGCACCGGGTCGCCGGCTTCCCAGCGCGGCGAAATATCCACCAGATGCAGCAGCAGCCGGGTGCGCTGCAGATGCCGCAGAAACTGGTGCCCCAGGCCCGCACCTTCTGCCGCTCCTTCGATCAGTCCCGGAATGTCGGCAATGACAAAACTGCGCTCGCTGTCGACCCGCACCACACCCAGATTGGGCGCCAATGTGGTGAATGGGTAATCTGCCACCTTGGGACGCGCCGCCGACACGGCACGGATGAAGGTTGATTTGCCGGCATTGGGCATGCCGAGGAGGCCAACATCGGCGAGCACTTTGAGTTCGAGTGCCAGTTCCCATTCCTCGCCTGGCTCACCCAGCGTGTGCTGGCGCGGCGCACGGTTGATACTCGACTTGAAATGCAGGTTGCCCAGGCCGCCCTTGCCACCCCTGGCCAAACAGACTGTCTGTCCGTCTTCTGCCAGATCGGCCACCACCTCGCCGCTATTGATATCAGTGAACACGGTGCCGACCGGCACGCGTACGGTGAGGTCTTCGCCGGCCTTGCCGTAACACTGCGCACCGCGCCCGTTTTCGCCTTTTTGCGCCTTGAAGATGCGGGTGTAGCGAAATTCGACGAGGGTATTGATGTTGCGATCGGCCACCGCGAACACGCTGCCGCCGCGACCGCCATCGCCACCGTCCGGCCCGCCCCGGGGAATGTACTTTTCACGGCGGAACGAAGCGCTGCCGTCGCCGCCGTTGCCGGCGATGACCTGAATTTTTGCTTCGTCGATGAATTTCATGTTGGGTATCCCCTCACCAAATTCGTTACAAACAAAAAAGCCCCATCCGGCGGACAGGGCTTTTTGGCGAACGAATCGGACTCAGTTCAAATCAATTCAGGCCGCGACCGGCTCGATCCGAACCACACGGCGGCGGGCAGCACCCTTGATCTCGAACTTGACCGTGCCATCTGCCTTGGCGAACAGCGTGTGGTCTTTGCCGATACCGACGTTGTCGCCAGGATGGAACTGGGTGCCGCGCTGACGCACGATGATATTGCCTGCCAGAACCAGTTCGCCACCGTAGCGCTTGACGCCCAGACGTTTCGATTCCGAATCGCGACCGTTACGCGAACTGCCGCCTGCTTTCTTGTGTGCCATGTGATGTGCTCCTTATGCGGAAATGCCGCCGATTTGCACTTCGGTGAAGTACTGGCGATGGCCCTGGCTCTTACGATAGTGCTTGCGGCGGCGCATTTTGAAAATCTTGATCTTGTCGCCGCGCGCCTGGTTCAGCACCGTGGCCGTGACCGTGGCGCCGCGCAGCATGGGGGCACCCATCTTGATGTCGGCGCCATCGCCCACCATCAGCACCTGATCAAAGGTGATCTCGCTGCCGATCTCGGCGTCGAGCTTTTCAATTTTAAGTTTGTCGCCGGCGCTCACGCGGTATTGCTTGCCGCCGGTTTTGATGACTGCGTACATGGGGGGTCTCCAACCAATTCGAACCCAGGAAAGCGCGAGATTTTAGCGTCGAACACACGGTGAGTCAAACGTTTTGAGACGGATCACCCACAATTATCCGAACCTATGCGGTGAAAAACCGCAGACAGACTGCTACCATTGCATGATTTTCCAATAACAAACCCATATCGTGTCTCTGGAGAGTCTGCAATCCTTTCTGGCCGATGACATGCGCGCCGTCGATCACGTCATCCGCCAAAGTCTTTATTCCGACGTGGTACTGATCCGCCAGGTCTCGGAATACATCATCAACAGCGGCGGCAAGCGCTTGCGTCCGGCGCTGGTGCTGCTCTCAGCGGGCTGCTTCGATTATCAGGGAAAGGCGCATTACGATCTTGCTGCCGTGGTGGAGTTCATCCATACCGCCACCCTGTTGCACGATGACGTCGTTGACGAATCGGAACTGCGGCGCGGCCGAGAGACCGCCAATGCACTGTTCGGCAACGCTGCCAGCGTGCTGGTTGGCGACTTCCTCTATTCGCGCGCCTTCCAGATGATGGTATCAGTGGACAATATGGAAGTGATGCGGATTCTCTCCGATGCCACCAACACCATCGCCGAAGGCGAAGTATTGCAGTTGCTGAATTGCCACGACCCCGATATCGACGAAGAGAACTACCTGCGAGTCATCCGCTACAAGACCGCCAAGCTGTTCGAGGCTGCGGGCCGCCTGGGCGCCGTCATCGGTGGTGGCACGGAGGAGGAGAAGGATGCACTGGCGCGCTACGGCATGCACCTCGGTACCGCCTTCCAGTTGATTGACGATGTCCTGGACTACTCCGGCGACTTTCTCAAGACCGGCAAGAACATCGGCGACGACCTGGCCGAAGGCAAGCCCACCCTGCCGCTGCTCTACGCAATGAAGCACGGCACCGCAGAACAGGCGGCCAGCATTCGCCAAGCCATCGAGCACGGCGGGCTCACCGAATTCCAGAGCGTGCTCGCCGCAATCAAGGACACGCGTGCACTTCAGTACACGCGCGAAGTTGCACAGCAGGAAATCGAGACCGCCAATTCAGCAATTTCTTGCTTACCTGATTCAAATTCCAAGTCAGCTTTGCTACAATTAGCGGCTTTCGCGGTTGACCGCAGTTTTTAACCGCATAGCTTTTGAAGTTCCCGGTAGTTTTCAAGTAGGGCTTTCGGAGGACAATCCGATTCCCGCCATCTGCCTCGGGGCGTAGCTCAGCCTGGTAGAGTACTGCGTTCGGGACGCAGGAGTCGGAGGTTCGAATCCTCTCGCCCCGACCACTTTCCCCTTTGATTCCATCCCTGCAATTCGGGGCATGGCTGCATGTGGAAATGGTGCGTTCGCGCCTTGCGCGAAACCCCACTGAATTGCCCTAAAACCTGTGCGGATTTGTTCGCGGCCGATGCGGCTAGAATGGCTGCTTTTCGCTGGAGTCTCCCATGTCCGAACCCGTTGTGTTTGACCGCAATCCCGCTGAGCTCGAACTCGAACCGGGTGAATACTGGTGGTGCTCGTGTGGCCGCTCGATGACGCAACCGTTTTGCGATGGCTCGCATGAAGGAACCGGTCTTGAGCCGATGTCTTTCGTCATCAAGGAAAAGACCACCGTGTGGCTGTGCAACTGCAAGCACAGCAAGGACAAGCCGTTCTGCGACGGTTCGCACAACAACCTGTCTGACGATATTTTCTAAGTCGCTCACCCAAGCCTGCCATGACCGCCCAACCCGAAAACGTCCTCGACTTCTGGTTTGGGGCATCCGGTAGCGCAGCCGAAATTGCCGGACGACAGCGCAAGCTGTGGTTCGGCAAATCACCCACAGACGATCTCGCGGTCATTGAAAACTTTGCCGCGACATTGCCTGCCGCAGCGGCAGGCAAGCTCAATCACTGGACGGCCACGCCGCGGGGACGACTCGCGCTGGTGATCGTGCTCGACCAGTTTCCGCACCACATACATCGCGACAAGCCACAGGCATTTGCCACCGACCCCCAGGCGCTGTCCTTGAGCCTTGATGCGCTGAAAACTGGCGAAGACCGGCAACTCACGCCGATCGAGCGCGTGTTCCTCTACCTACCTCTGGAGCACGCCGAGTTGATCGCGATCCAGGAGCGGTCCGTTTTGCTGTTCGAAAGACTCGCGCAGGAGGCAGCAGCTGACGAACGCGCCCTGTTCGAAGACTTCCTGAACTACGCGCGCCAGCACCGCGACGTCGTGGCGCGCTTCGGCCGTTTCCCGCATCGCAATGCGATTCTGGGGCGCCCGTCCACCCCCGACGAACTCGAATTTCTGAAGCAGCCCGGCTCGCGGTTCTAGCCGCTATTCCTGTCCCGGGGCATTCATGCCCTTCGGGTATTTATGCCCCGCGGGTAAAATGCCGGCTTTTGTGCCTTGCGGCCTGCCCATGTCCCGCCAAATCCTTGTCACCTCCGCCCTGCCCTACGCGAACGGCAGCATCCATCTCGGCCATCTGGTCGAATACATCCAGACCGACATCTGGGTGCGTTTCCAGAAGATGCGCGGCCACGACTGCCGCTACCTGTGCGCCGACGACACCCACGGCACCGCGATCATGCTGCGCGCGGAAAAGGAAGGCATCACGCCGGAGGCGCTGATTCAGCGCGTGTGGGATGAACACACGCGCGACTTCGCCGGTTTCCACATCGGCTTCGATCACTACTATTCGACGCATTCGGACGAGAACCGCGAACTGGCTTCGACCATCTACCTGCGCCTCAAGGAAGCCGGGCTGATCGAGGTCAAAACCATCGCGCAAATGTACGACCCGGTGAAGAACCTGTTCCTGCCGGACCGCTTCATCAAGGGCGAGTGCCCGAAGTGCGGCGCGGTCGACCAGTACGGCGACAACTGCGAGGTGTGCGGCGCAACCTACAGTCCGACCGAGCTGAAGAACCCGGTGTCGGCGGTATCGGGCGCCACCCCGGTGCACAAGGATTCCGAGCACTACTTCTTCAAGCTCGGCGCGTGCGAGGCCTTCCTGCGCGAGTGGACGACCTCGGGCGCGCTGCAAAGCGAGGCGGCCAACAAGATGCAGGAATGGTTCGCCGCTGGCCTCAACAACTGGGACATCAGCCGCGACGCGCCCTACTTCGGCTTCGAGATTCCCGGCGCGCCGGGCAAGTATTTCTATGTGTGGCTGGACGCCCCGGTCGGCTACATGGCGAGCTTCGCAAAATATGCCAAGGACAACGGCCTCGACTTCGACGGCTGGTGGGGTGTCGATTCCAAGGCCGAGCTGGTTCATTTCATTGGCAAGGACATCCTGTACTTCCACGCGTTGTTCTGGCCAGCCATGCTGAAGTATTCGGGGCACCGCCTGCCGACGGCGGTGTACGCGCACGGCTTCCTGACGGTCAACGGCCAGAAGATGTCGAAGTCGCGCGGCACCTTTATCACCGCCGAGAGCTACCTCGCGCAGAAACTGAATCCGGAGTGGCTGCGCTATTACTACGCTGCCAAGCTGAATGGCTCGATGGAGGACATCGACCTCAACCTCGACGACTTCGTCGCACGGGTGAATTCGGACCTGGTCGGCAAGTTCATCAACATCGCCAGCCGCACCGCCGGCTTCCTCCACAAGAACTTCGAGGGCAAGCTCGCCGACGGCGTGGCGAACATCGAACTGATCGGGGATTTCCAGGCCGCAACCGGCACGATCGCCGCACATTACGAGGCACGTGACTACGCCAAAGCGCTAAGAGAAATCATGGCGCTGGCCGACCGTGCCAACCAGTACGTGGCCGACGAAAAGCCCTGGGAACTGGCGAAGAAACCCGAAGCGGTTTATCGATTACATGAAGTCTGCACGGTCGCGTTGAACTGCTTCCGCCTGCTGACCCTGTACCTGAAGCCGGTGCTGCCGAAACTCGCCGAGCAGGTCGAGGCCTTCCTCAACATTTCGCCGCTGGCCTGGGAAGACGCGCAAAGCCTGTTCATCCGCCACCGCATCAACGAGTACAGCCACCTGATGACCCGTATCGACCCCAAATCCATCGAAGCCATGGTAGACGCCAACAAACAGAACCTCGAACCCATCCCGGCCCCCGCCCCGGCGCGCCATGCCGAAGCGCAGGTGCACGCCGCCCAGCCGGCCGCCGCTGCTCCTGTGTCCGAAACCATCAGCATCGACGACTTCGCGAAGATCGACCTGCGCATCGCGCGAATCGCCAATGCGGAACATGTTGAAGGTGCCGACAAGCTGCTGCGGCTGACGCTCGATCTCGGCGAACTCGGCACCCGCCAGGTATTCGCCGGCATTAAGTCGGCCTATGCACCGGAAGCGCTCGTGGGCCGGCTCACCGTGATGGTCGCCAACCTCGCGCCGCGCAAGATGAAGTTCGGCATGAGTGAAGGCATGGTGCTGGCTGCCTCGCACCCTGAAGGGCATAAAGGCGATGCGCCTGGCCTATTCATCCTGTCGCCTGACAGCGGCGCGCAGCCTGGCATGAAGGTGAAGTAAGCCCGCCGTGAAGACGCAGCGCCTGCAGATCCTGGGCCGCGTACAGGGGGTATGGTTTCGTGAATCCATGCGCCGCGAAGCCGAGCGGCTGAACGTCGTCGGCTGGGTGCGCAACCGCCCGGACGGGTCAGTGGAAGCCGTGGTCCAGGGGTCGTCCGAAGCCGTGGACGCGCTCATCGAATGGGCACGCAGGGGTCCGTCGCAAGCGCAGGTCGAAAGCGTCATCCAGACCGATGCACACGGGCATTACAGCGTGTTTGAGAAACGCGTCGACTGATTGCCGGATGATACTTTTCGCGTAACCAGAACGGATTCAGGCAAAAAAATGCCCGGCTCGAGAGCCGGGCAGAGTATCCACCAAAGGAGGAGGATTGGAGGAGACAACACCAAGTGCCATTGCGGCGCCCTCAGTGTTATTAGAATAATCTAATATAATGGTTTGCTTGTCAAGCACCTGTTGCAGAAAAGACATGAATTGGTATTTTTGTATCATTCGCACCACGGTCGGCACGCACGTTTCAGTAGATCACATTCACTGACGCGGGTTCGAGCCATCCCCCCAGTGATTCCAGCAACCGGTCGTCAAGCCTCACCCGCCAATCTTCGCCGAGACGTACCCGGCAACGTGCGCTGGGGGTGTGGTAGTCCACCCACACCGGACAACCGCCTTCCTGCACCCTGTAGGGCGACAGCAACTCGGCCAGTTTGCGGCCGCTGGACTGACCATTGCAGGCCAGCCGCAGGCCCTGCGCAAAGCGGGTGCGCGCGCCCGCCAGGTCGTAAATTCGCTCCGCCGTCACGCGCACGCCGCCTGAATAGTCATCGCGGTTGACCTTGCCTTCGATGATCAGCAGGGCATCGTCTTTCAACAGATGGCGGTTCTGCTCATAAAGCTCGTTGAAGATTACCACCTCGACCTGCGCGGTCGCATCGTCCAGCAACAGGATCAGCATCTTGCCGCGCCGCGTCATCTGGGTGCGCAGCGATACCGCTATGCCCGCCAGCATCACGAGGTCACGCGAGGGCTCCAGGCTGTCGAGTTGCCGCTTGGCGAAACTGGATACCTCGGCCAGATACGAGGTGAAGGGATGGCCGCTGAAGAAATAGCCGAGCGCGGACTTCTCCTGCAGCAGTTTTTCCTGCTCCGGCCACACCGGTACATCGGCCAGGTCTTCTCCGCCACCGTCGAGCACTTCGCCGAACAGGCCGACCTGACCGCCGCTGCGCGCTGCGCGGTCGGCGGTTTCCAGTGCGGCGGCGATCGACGCCATCAGGCTGGCGCGATGGGTGCATAAGGCGTCGAACGCGCCCGCCTTCACCAGAGCCTCGAGCACACGGCGGTTCAGATAACGCTTGTCGACCCGACGCGCGAGGTCGAACAGGCCTTTATACGGTCCATTGACCACGCGCTCGGCGACGATCGCGCCGATCGCCGCCTCGCCACTGCCCTTGATCGCTCCGAGACCGTAGCGGATTTCAGTCTTGCTGACCGGCTCGAAACGATAGCCCGACAGGTTGATGTCGGGCGGCAGCATGGTCAGCCCGTTGGCGCGGCAGTCCTCGTAAAACACGCGCACCTTGTCGGTATCGGACATTTCCGACGACATCGTCGCCGCCATGAATTCGGCCGGGTAGTAAGCCTTGAGCCAAGCAGTATGGTAGGCCACCAGCGCATAGGCCGCCGAGTGCGACTTGTTGAAGCCATATTCGGCGAACTTCTCCATCAGGTCGAACAGGCGCTCCGCGACCTTGGTGTCGGCCCCGCGCCTGGCCGCGCCCTCGAGGAAAATCGTCCTCTGCTTGGCCATTTCCTCGGGTTTTTTCTTGCCCATGGCGCGCCGCAGCAGGTCGGCCGCGCCCAGGCTGTAGCCTGCCAGAATCTGCGCCACCAGCATCACCTGCTCCTGGTAGACGATGATGCCGTAGGTCGACTTCAGCACCGGCTCGAGGTCGGAATGGAAATACTCGGGCTTCTGCTTGCCCTGCTTGCGCGCGATGAAGTCGTCCACCATGCCGGAGCCAAGCGGCCCTGGCCGGTTCAGCGCCATCAGCGCGATGATGTCCTCGAAGCAGTCCCCCTTAAGCTTTTTCTCCAGGTCCTTGGCCGAACGCGATTCGGACTGGAACACCGCGGTGGTGTTGCCGTCGGCAAACAGCTTGTATACCGCCGGATCGTCCAGCGGCAGGTCTTCCAGGCGGAAGGCTTCCATCCCCGGCTGGCGCTGCACGAAGCGCACCGCCTCGGCCAGGATGGTGAGGGTGCGCAGGCCAAGAAAGTCGAACTTGACCAAGCCGATCGCCTCGACGTCGTCCTTGTCGAACTGTGACACCGCGGCGTCCGAACCCTCGGCCTGATACAGCGGGCAGAAATCGGTAAGCTTGCCCGGTGCGATCAGCACCCCACCGGCGTGCATGCCGACGTTGCGCGTGATGCCCTCGAGCTTTTCGGCCAGCGGCAGCAGCTCGGCGAGTTCCTCCTCGTTCTTCGCGCGCTCGTCAATCTGCGGTTCCTTCTCGCGCGCCTCGGCCAGCGAAATGCCCAGTTCGTTGGGCACCAGCTTGACGAACTTGTCAACGAAAAGGTACGGCAGGTCGAGCACGCGGCCGACGTCTCGCAGCACCGCCTTGGCCGCCATGGTGCCGAAGGTGGCGATCTGCGACACCGCCGCGTGGCCGTACTTGTCCTTCACATACTGGATCACGCGGTCGCGCCCGTCCTGGCAGAAGTCGATGTCGAAGTCGGGCATCGACACCCGCTCGGGGTTCAGGAAACGCTCGAACAGCAGGTCGTAGGCCAGCGGATCAAGGTCGGTGATACGCAGGCTATAGGCGACAAGCGAACCCGCGCCGGAGCCGCGCCCCGGTCCCACCGGCACATTGTTGTTCTTGGCCCAGTTGATGAAGTCGGCCACGATGAGGAAGTAGCCAGGGAACCCCATTTGAATAATCGTGCCGAGTTCGAATTCGAGCCGCTCAATGTATTCCGGCAGCCGGGCGGCGCGTTGGACTTCATCGGGATAGAGATGGAGCATGCGCTCCTGCAACCCCTCGAAAGAGCGCTGCCGCATGTAGTCGTCGAGACTCATGCCGTCCGGCGTCGGGAAGTCGGGCAGCCGGCTCTTGCCAAGCTCCAGCGTGAGGTTGCAGCGCTTGGCGATTTCCACACTGTTCTGCAGCGCTTCGGGCAGGTCGGCAAACAGCTCCGCCATCTCGTCCGGCGTCTTGAAGTACTGCTCGGCGGTGAATGGCCGCGGCCGGCGCGGATCGCCCAGCATCATGCCCTCGGCGATGCACACCCGCGCCTCGTGCGCCTTGAAATCATCCGGCGCGATGAACTGGATCGGATGGGTGGCGACCGCCGGCAGGTTCAGCGCCGCGCCGATGTCGAGCAAGCCGTCGATCAGGGTTTCGGTATGCGGCTGGCCGAAGCGCTGCAACTCCAGGTAGTAGCGCCCGGGAAACAGCGCGGCCCACGCTTCGGCGGCGGCGCGCGCGGCACCGGGCTTGTCGTCGAGGATCGCCTGCGCGACGTTGCCAGCATCGCCGCCCGACAGCGCCAAGAGGCCGTCGGTACCCTCGGTCAACCAGGCGGAATCGATCTCGGCGCGGCCGCGATAGAGGTTTTCCTGATAGGCGCGGGTCAGCAATTCGCACAGCCGGCGATAACCCTCGCGATGCTGCACCAGCAGCAACAGACGCGAAGGCCGGTTGCGGTCGGCCGCGTTGCTCACCCACACGTCGCAGCCGAACACCGGCTTGATACCGGCGCCGCGCGCCGCGCGGTAGAACTTCACCCAGCCGAAGGTATTCGACAAATCGGACAGACCGAGCGCCGGCATCGCGACGCCCTTCGCCCGCTTCATTGCCTCGTCCACCCGCACCAGGCCGTCGACGACGGAATACTCGGTGTGCAGGCGAAGATGGATGAAGCGCGGATCGGTCATGGCAAGGCGGCGGACAAGCGAGCCGCTATTTTAACGCCGCCGAACCGACGGCTAAAAAACAAAAGGCAGCCGAAGCTGCCTTTTGTCTGATTCAGGCATCGCGCTCAGTTGGCGCGGCGCTTGAATTCGTTGGTGCGGGTGTCGATCTCGATCATGTCGCCGATTTCGACGAAGGCCGCCACCGGCAGTTCGAACCCGGTGGGCTTGATGCGCGCGGGCTTCATCACCTTGCCGGAGGTGTCGCCGCGCACGGCAGGCTCGGTATATTCGACTTCGCGCACGACCGTGGTGGGCATTTCGACCGAGATCGCCTTGCCGTCGTAAAACACCACTTCGACCGGCATGCCGTCGTCCAGGTAGTTCAGCGCGTCGCCAAGGTTCTCCCCTTCGACTTCGTACTGGTTGTATTCGCTGTCCATGAACACGTACAGCGGATCGGCGAAGTAGGAATAGGTGCATTCCTTGCGGTCGAGGTTGACGGTTTCAAACTTGTCGTCGGCGCGATAGACGCTTTCCATGCCGGAACCGTTGAGCAGGTTCTTCAGTTTCATTTTGACGACGGAGGCGTTGCGGCCCGATTTCGAGAATTCGGCCTTCTGCACCACCATCGGGTCTTTGCCTATCATCACGACGTTGCCGGCGCGGAGTTCCTGTGCGATTTTCATGGGTGTGTCCTGCTGCGAGAGCTTGTAAGGGATTGAGAAAACTCGCTATTTTAACTTATTTTCGGCAAATTCAACCAGCTTGTCGGTCAAACGCCCGGCGCACCGGAGGCGCTCGCACCAGACCCCCGCATGCCGTTCGATGGTGGCTTGTTGCGACCGCCACGCGGTCCATCTGGCCGCCAGGCTGTCCGCGTCCGCCATGCCGTTCCATTGCCGCCACACCCCGTTCACAGCGTGAGCCGTTGCGCAATCCAGACCCTCCGTGTAGTGCGCCAGCAGCGCATTCAGCTTGTCCCAGTGTGCACGGTCGGCCTGCGGGTAAGCCTGCCACACCAGCGGACGCGCGGCCCATTGCGCGCGCACGCAGGAGTCCTCGCCGCGCACGAAATTGAGATCGCAAGCCCACAGCAGATGGTCATAGGCATCCTGATCCAGGAACGGCAGGATGTGCAGGCGCAAGGCGCCGCGTCTGAGCGTGTCTCCCGCCTGCAAACCCGGGACCGACAGCCACGCCGCCAGTTGCGGAATCACCCGGCCTTCCGGCACCAGACAGCGGATCGGGCGCGCGTCAGCCACCCACGCATCGAGCAAGGCAGGCAGCGCCGGATTTTCGTAAGCGAAAAGCGATACCCGCAACTCGTCGGGCTGCCGCGCCTCCAGTCCGAGTCCGCTCCAGAATGCCGGCATCGAGTCACGCAGAAACGCCCTGCGCCGTTCGGCCAGGTCCGCCTCAGCCAGCAAACCGCCGGTGTCGGGCGTATAGCCGGGAAAGAAAAAATACTTGGTCAGCGGCAAGCGCGGGTGCGGCGACGGCAGTCCATGATGCTCGGCCACCCAGGGTTCTGCGCTCAGGTATTCGAGATTGATCCAGACCGGAGGGGGTGACTGCACGCTCATCGCGGTCAGATAGGACTCCGGCAAGGCGCAGCCGAAAGCTTCGATCACCACCTGCCCCGGTTCGGTCGGCGGGAACGGCATCCGCCACGCGCAGACCGTCACCCCCTCGCAGGTTTGCTGATTTGCCTCGACCGCAATGGCCGGCCAGATTCGCTGAAACGCACGCAGATCATCCACCCACAGCCGCACCGCCAGGCCATGCTCCCGGACCAGCCCGCGCGCCAGCCGCCAGGTGATGCCGATGTCGCCATAGTTGTCGATGACGTTGCAGAAGATGTCCCAGCTGGCGCGCATGGCAAGCATCCTAACGCATCGGCCGGGCCGACTCGAGGGCGAAATGGCGCGAGATCCGCGGTTGCCACCCCGATCGATCACACTTTGTTTTCATGGTGTTTTCCATGAGTCCGGTTGAAGGGAAACCACAGTCCAGCCGAGACCCTTGTTTTTTCACGGTATCCCCTTGTAAAAACTCATGCGCGGTAGTAAAAAGCCAAAAGTTTGGTTTCAAGAACCGTGTAGGTTTGGCATTACCGCAGGGCATTACCGGGTAGCGCGCTTGAATTCAGACCGACGGCCAAAAAAATCACGCCGTCCTGTCATCCGCGTTACAGCGGTTGTGTTTAGTGTTACGCCAAGGAGGAAGTTTGAATGGCAACAGGTACTGTCAAATGGTTCAGCGACGCCAAGGGTTTTGGTTTCATCACTCCCGATGACGGCGGCGAAGATGTGTTCGCACATTTTTCCGCCATCCAGACCAGCGGCTTCAAGACCTTGAAAGAAGGCCAGAAAGTCAGCTTCGAAGTCAGCCAGGGCCCCAAGGGCAAGCAGGCTTCCAACATCCAGCCGCAAGGTTGAGTTGTTGAGCTGTTAAAAGCCCCGCCCTGGCGGGGCTTTTTTTATTGGTCGATCAACCCGCCTACATCTTCGCGACCATCGCTTCGGCGAACGCAGAGCACTTGACCTCGGTCGCTCCGTCCATCAGACGTGCAAAGTCGTAGGTCACGGACTTCGCGGCGATGGCTTTTTCCATGCTGGCGACGATGAGGTCGGCGGCTTCGATCCAGCCCAGGTGGCGCAGCATCATCTCGGCCGACAGAATCAGCGAACCCGGGTTGACGTAGTCCTTGCCGGCGTACTTGGGCGCGGTGCCGTGGGTGGCTTCGAACATCGCGACGGTATCGGACAGATTCGCGCCCGGCGCGATGCCGATGCCGCCGACTTCCGCCGCCAGCGCGTCGGAAATGTAATCGCCGTTGAGGTTCAGCGTGGCAATGACGTCGTACTCGTCCGGACGCAGCAGGATCTGCTGCAGGAAGGCGTCGGCGATCACGTCCTTGATCACGATGCCATTCGGCAGCTCCATCCACGGACCTTCGCCGATCAGCTTGGCGCCGAATTCACGCGCGGCGAGCTCGTAACCCCACTTCTTGAAGCCGCCCTCGGTGAACTTCATGATGTTGCCCTTGTGCACCAAGGTCACCGACTTGCGCTTGTTGTCGATCGCGTACTGGATCGCCTTGCGGATCAGCCGCTCCGAGCCCTCGATCGACACCGGCTTGATGCCGATCGCCGAGGTCGCGGGGAAACGGATCTTGCTGACGCCCATTTCCTGCTGCAGGAAGGCGATGACCTTCTGCACCGCCTCGGAATTGGCTTCCCACTCGACGCCGGCGTAGATGTCTTCGGTGTTCTCGCGGAAGATCACCATGTCGACCTTTTCCGGCGCCTTCACCGGGCTGGGCACGCCGGTGAAGTAGCGTACCGGACGCAGGCACACATACAGGTCGAGCATCTGCCGCAGCGCGACGTTGAGCGAGCGGATGCCGCCCGAGGTCGGCGTGGTGAGCGGGCCCTTGATCGAGATCACATAGTCCTTCACCGCCTGCACGGTTTCTTCCGGCAGCCACTGGTCGGCGCCGTAGA
>Ga0316601_100000548_pt1 | contig 16485 bp, 12 predicted proteins | sample OWC_soil_day5_no_FD_207663 | JGI IMG/M metagenome (GOLD analysis project Ga0316601, IMG submission 207663) | Wetland soil microbial communities from Old Woman Creek delta, Ohio, United States - OWC_soil_day5_noCT | ecosystem: Environmental > Terrestrial > Soil > Wetlands | place: USA: Ohio... | reverse complement strand
AATTCGTTTTGATACAAAATTTAGAGAGTTACTTAATCAAATCGAAAAGAATCAGAATTTCTGTGGAGAAAGATATTTAGACTTTAAAAACAAAAAAGGAGGAAAAAAGAAATTTTATGATCCTAATATTGTGACTGAATTTGACAAGCATTACAACAAAAAATGAAAACACCGAACCCCTAACACCCGCCTATGTTCATTGGCTGGCTGACGTGCAATTTGGAGGTTTTGCTCCCGCATTCACTTTGTCGCTGTGCGACAGCGAATACGCCCGCAAACCGCCCGTGCCCATAGCCTCGGTCGTTAGGGGTAATTTTAAAAAAACAAGAATATGACTTATAAAGCTTTGATTGTGTTACTTTTAGCTATGACTCCTTTCTCAGGCAATTCACAAACCAATTGTATAAATGATAGGTATAAACAAGAAACGAAGAAAATTCTATCCGATGTATTGACTGAAATTGGCATAAATTCTAAAACACTTTTAGAAGACACTACAACAACTTATAGTTTAAAATATGGTATTGAAACAATCTTTAATGATTCAACACATGACTTCTCTGAAGAAGAGAAATTATATATTAAGAATGAAATAGAAAATCCAGTTGCGTTTAAATGGACAACAGAATATGTTGAAAACATAAGGTTAATTACGAATCAAGAATGTGAAAATATCTTCAAAGACCACAAAAATGGTTGGAATAAATTTAGAACTAAGTACGGAGAACGCATTGTAGCTGTATCAAAACCTATTTTTATAAGAAATTATTCCATTTGCATTCTTTCATATTCTGTATCTGAGGACTTTTTAGCTGGATATGGATTTACTGCATGTTATAGAGTTGAAGATGGTAAATGGAAACCTTTTGGTTGGATGCATAGTTGGGACAATTAAAAAAACTTTCAATGATATATAATTTTGGTCATAACGAAATTCCACGTCGAGATTTGACAATTGAATTGACAAAAGAACTTAAAAAGACAGTTGACCGAATTTTAACTGAGATGCTAATAGAGTCTTGCCCATGTCATTATCCGAGATTACGGTTTTAGTGACTTTGACATAAAAACATGCTCAAAAGACTTTGTTCTTGGAGACTCAGCTGAATTTAGATCTATATGCTTGAAAAGATATGAAATAAAAAACTACCCCTAACACACGCCTATGTTCACAGGCTGGCTGACGTGCACTTAGCAGGTTTTGCGCCCGCATTCACTTTGTCGCTGTGCGACAGCGAATGCTCCCGCAAACCGCCCGTGCCCATAGCCTCGGTCGTTAGCAGTAATTATAAAAAAAATAAAAACATGCGGAAACTGACAATTTTTCTCTTATTGACATTTATAAGCAGCTATGCAATTTCACAAAGTTTATATCCTTTGATTCATTTAAATCAAGAAAGAGAATATAAAACAAAAAAACCTAAGAAAATTGTAGAAACAAACATTTTTTACAACTCGAACGGAATCCAAACAGATAAAAATATAAAGACATTTGATGAATCAGGAATGCTCCTGACTGAAGAAAGATATAACGAAAGTGGAGAACTTACAGCTCGACTAATCTATACAAATGACACAATAAATAAACTAAAATTATCTAGAAGTTTTGAAAGTTGGAATACATTTGGGTATTCTAAAGAAACTGAATATTATGGATACGACAAAAATCATTTTTTAGAGAGTATAACTAACAAAAATGCCAATGAACAAATAACATTTCTATCGAAGGTTCTATGTAATACAAAAGGAGATCCTATTGAACTTCTGTTGTTTGACGGAAACGGAAATCCATATGGAAAAGAAATAGCTACTTATTATTATGACAAAAACTTAGTTACTACAAGCGTCATATCAAACGTAGGCAAAACATTATCAAATAGCACAAGGAAAATTAATTATGAAAAAGCTTATTTGTTTCCAAACAATTCAGAAGTTTATAATGACAAAGGTGATTTGATTATTGTGCGAGGAATAGATTCTAATGGAAATGCAACCGAAAAGATCTCAGAAGAAGAGTATGTTTATGATAATTATGGAAATTGTACAGAAAATAAAATCTATAAAGTGACAGTAAAAAAGAACGGCAAAGAGATTCGAAAAATTGACCGAATTTTCAAAAAACAATATACGTACTAACAGAAAATAATAAAATAACTACTGCTAACACACGCCTATGCGCATTGGCGGCTGACGTGCATTTCGGCAGTTTTGCTCCCGCATTCACTTTGTCGCTTCACGACAGCGAACGCTCCCGCAAACCGCCAAATGCCCATAGCCTCGGTCGTTATGGCCTATAGTAAAAAAAGGAAAAAGACGGATTTGTTGGCTGAAAAATCTTTGACGAACTGTCCGCTTTCGGTTGGACTTTATGAGTTTTCGGTTTGACAGAATTTACTGGATTTCGAGGTTTTGCTCAGCGGACAATTCCTCGCAGATTTTCTAAGGAAAGAATTGGACTTTTAGCTTTTACGACTATAAACCGGAACGACTGAAATCCTGAAAATTGCGGTTTGACAACATGAAAACAAAATTTCAGACTTTGCTCGTCTCCGGGCTGAAATTGGTTTTCGACTGTTGGAAAAAAAAACGTAACGAAAAAACTTTTGTTTTAGTGGATTTTGTTCGTTAGCAAGCGGAAAGCGTTTTTTGGTGCCGAAAAAAATAAATATAAACGACTGCTAAACTTGAATAATCAGTTGAAAATCCAAACTTTTAGTGGTTCGACAACTTTCAAACAAGACAAAAAGACAAATCAACTTTCTGACTTTAAAACAAAAGAAAAAATGTTAGAAAACATTGATTTACTGACTAATAAATTAAAATTTTATTCGTTAATTTGTGGCAGTTTCCTACTGACAGAAAACAAAGAAAAAAATATAAAAAACTCGACAGCTTTTGTGCGTTTCGGTTGGAAAGTGTGGTTTATTAAGCGACTGAAATGTGAGTTGCGTGGATTTCCACATTTTATCGGCTGACATTTAAACGACTGAACAACACGAAACTACAGGCCATAACACACGCCTATGTTCATTGGCTGGCTGATGTGCATTTTGCGGGTTTTGCTCCCGCATTCACTTTGTCGCTCGGCGACAGTGAACGCTCCCGCAAACCGCCAAATGCCCATAGCCTCGGTCGTTAGCAGCAAGCCGAAAAAAAAACCAACCCTTCCTACTTTCACATTATACAACATGCAAAAAGACAACTACCATTATTAATTTCTGACTCATACAATAAAATTCAATTCAAATATATATGATCAATTGGAAAGCATTTGAAGCTAAATTCGACAACCGTGAACAATGGGCATTTGAACAAATGGCATATTTTCTTTTTTGTACGGAGTTGGACAATCATATTGGAGTATTTCGCTACAAGAATCAACCAGGATCAGAAACAGAACCAATTGAGAAGGATGGGAAATTTTACGCATTTCAAGCAAAGTTTTATGGAACTCAGATATCTCAAAAAAAGCAAGATATTATTGAATCTATTGAAAAAGTAAAAAATAAGGGCACACGATCTTATGTATTATTGCTATATTTAAATCAAGAACTTTCAAAGAATAAAAAAGGTGAAAAACCAAAATATCAAATAGAGATTGAACAGGCAGCAAAAAATAATAAGATTGAGATTGATTGGCGTGTAAAAAGTCATTTAGAGTATCAATTATCGCAACCAAAAAACAAGTGGATATTTGATATCTTTTTTGGCAGTAACGGTCTTGACCCTGATTTTTTTAAAAATCAAGTAGAAAGAGAAATTATAAATCTAGGTCCAAGATTCAATGAAGAATTGAATTTTGAATTGCCTATTGCTCTATTTTTTAATAGTATATCGAATAATAGCATATATCACCAAAATATTATAGAAAAAACGGATAAATGGCTGACTGAAAAAGGATATCGAAAATTGAAAGACAATGAAATTCTTTCAGACATTGAAACTGATTTAGAAACCTTACGACAAGAAATAAAAGGTTGGTTAATTGAATTCCACAATCATTTGATTGAAACTGAAATCACACTTTTACCTCTGATAAATAAAGTAAAAATATTCAACAAAAAAGTATCAGATAAATCGCATGAAATTTACGAATTTAGCATTAAACATAGAGATGAAAAAGATAAGTCAAAAAAAACATTTGATTCAGAATTAAGCAGATTGAGAGAAATTCAAGATGCCAATGGTGACCTCATAGAAGATATTGACAACCTGAATATTAATTTAGCAAACCGACCAACATTAATAATCCAAGGCGAAGCTGGTTGTGGTAAGTCTCATTTATTAGGTGATATTGCAACACAAAGAAAAAATCAAAATTTGCCTACAATCTTATTGTTAGGAACAACATTTACTCACACAACAACAATTGAGCGAAATATCCTAGAAAAATTAGATTTGACTTGTTCTTTTAAGGATTTTCTTGAGAACCTTAATTGTATTGGACTTAAAATCAACTCAAGATCATTAATACTTATTGATGCGATAAATGAAGGTGCGGGTGTAGATTTATGGAAAAATCAGATAGCAGGTTTTGTCAGTGAAATTGCCAAATATCCTGCCATCGGATTGGTTTTGACAATTAGAAGCACTTATTTTAATGATATTATTCCTGCTAATTTTAAGTCAAATCCAAATATCACTATAATTACACACGAAGGATTTAAGGGAAGCGAATATGAAGCATTAAAGTTGTTTTGTATACACTATGGCTTGAAACTACCCAATTTCCCAATTTTAAACCCTGAAGTTACCAGTCCCTTGTTTTTATATATTATTTGTCAAGCTATCAAAGAGTTGCCTGACAAAAGTTTTCCAAAGGGTTTTAATGGTATAAATAAGACATACAATTTATATGAGCATTCGTTGAATAGAACGTTTGAAGATAAAAGACCGGAATATAAATATCAGGATGTTGTATCAAAGGCAATTAAAAAAATGGCTGTTGCTGTATTTAATACAGAATATCACAATTTGAACATATCAGAAGCGGTAGAATTATTCAATACTGAATTTGTAAGATTTCCACTTTTATTTTCCGACTTGATTGAAGAAGGTGTTTTTATAAAAATGAGAAATGAATTCGATAGAGAAAATCCGAAAGATATTGTTTCATTTTCTTATCAACGACTTGGGGATTTCTTTATGGCCGAAGAATTATTGAAATGTTACTCTACAAAAGAAGAAATCAAAAATGCTTTTGCCAATGATCCACAATTTCAAAAAATTACAAATGAATATCAATGGCAGTACAGAGGTATTGTTGAGGCATTTTCAATTCTACTCCCTGAAAGATATAATTTGGAACTGTTTGAATTGATTGATTTCTTTTTTGATAAAAGTACCGATAAAAGGAATAAGAAATGGTTAATAGAGTCCACTTATGAGTCATTTACTCGGATATTGTTAGATAGCTTAAAATGGCGAGAATTAAGTAGTATTGATGAAAAGAAAATAACCAAATGGCTTGATAAAAACGGCAAATATATAAGAACTGACGAATGGTTATTTGCACTAACTGAGCTTGCAACAATACAAAATCACCCATTCAATAGCGATAGATTACACAGAATACTAATACGGCATTCAATGCCAGAACGAGATGGCTTTTGGCAAAATTATGTGAGATATTATAGCAGTTTTGATGACAACAAAATAGCATTCCCATTAAAACGCTTAACAGATTGGGCTTGGCTACCCAATATTTCAAATGATGTTGATCCCGAAACCGTAAGATTAGTAGCACAAACTTTATCTTGGGTATTATCAAGTACAGATGTTGTTCTTCGAGATAAAACAACAAAAGCATTAGTGAATTTATTGGAACAGCAGGCGCAAGTTTTAATAAAGATATTGATTGCGTTTGAGGATGTTGATGACATGTATATTTCAGAGCGATTATATGCTGTGGCTTATGGCTGTATTTTACGAACAGAAGGAGATAATTCTATAAAAACAATCGCTCAATATATTTACGATACCATCTTCAAAAATGGCAATCCGCCAGTGCATATTTTGATTAGAGATTATGCCAGAAATTCTATTGAATACGCTATTTATAAGAATGTCGGGTTGAATATTGATGTAGATTTAATTCGCCCACCATATAACAGCGAAATGCCTCAAATTCCAACAATTGAAGAAATAGAAAAATATAAATTAGATTATGATTCTCCTGATTTTGAGCACAAACACGGTCGGCAACACAACCAAATAATTTATTCTGTAACGAGCGATATAAATGATTTCCATAAATATGAAATTAACGCAAAACTAAATCATTTTTGTCCTGTATCATACAAGACAGAACAACATTACAAAACCTATCTCAAATCTTTAAATGTTTATCAGCGAAGTTTTATAAAGCTTTTAGATGCTCTATTTAAGTGCAAAGAAGAAATAAATGAAAGAAAAAATGATTATCAATATCGAATTTTTAATAAAGATGTAAGTGAATTAAATCATTTCTTAGAAGAAATTGATAATGGTATAGAAAAGTGCAACAAAAACATAGATGGTGCATTCAATGATGATGAAAAAAAATATTTATACGGTGAAATTATCCCTTTTATTAAACAAAAGAATAAGCCAAAAGGTAGAACCCATTTTGATGCTAAGCCAATAGAAAGATGGATTATACAGAAAGTTTTTAATCTTGGTTATAATAAAGATATACACGGTGAATATGATGATATGGCTGAGCGGTGGTATGGTTACGGTCGCGAATATAGAATAAGGCGGATCGGTGAAAAATATCAATGGATTGCTTGGCATGAGATATTAGCTAGATTAACAGATAATTATAAAATGGAAACTGATTGGAATGGGAAATACATTTTTCACAAAGGTGCTTGGCAAAATTATTTAAGAGATATTGACCCTGCTTTTATTACTAAAAGCAAAGATGAAGATGAAGAAAATCCAATAAAACAGACCATTAAAAATTGGTGGAACGATGCCGAATATACTCTTTGGAACTATCCGGATTCTGAATGGGTAAAAACAACAGACGATTTAATCGATCCAAAACAAGTGATAGAAAAGAAAGATGCTAATGGGGAATGTTGGGTTCATTTACAACATTTTGCTGAATGGGACGAGCCAAAAAAAATAGGAATTGAACGATACGAAGGCAGAAGAAAACAAATTTGGTATTTAATACAAGGTTTATTAGTTAAGAAAATAGATAAGCAGAAAATAATCAATTATCTCAAAAATCAAAATTTCTGGGGCAGATGGTTGCCAGAAAACCGTGATGACCACTCTGAATTAATCAATAGAGAAAAGTTTTGGTCGCCTGCATATCTCGATATTTATAAAAATAATAAGAAAATATGGGAAACCATACAAAATACAAAATATAGGGTTATTATTGCTACTGAATCTGCAAATGGTGGCATTGAAGATGATAAATCAGGTGCGAATCGTTCATATAATATTCCTTGCAAATATATTTTTGAAGGAATGAAACTCCAATATGCACCGATTGATGGTAATTTGAAAAATGAAAACGGTGAAGTTATAGTTGTAAATAATAACTCTGGTGGTGTCTTGATTCGAAAGAAAGAATTAATCAAATTTTTAGAAGATAATAATTTGGATATTATTTGGACGCTTCTTGGAGAAAAAATGTCATACGATAATAACCGAGATAATGATTCATATTTCAGAGTACCTTGTGGAGTATATTATCTGGAAAATGAACAGATAGCAGGTGAAATAAGAATGTATGAAAGAGAATAGTAACTGATTTGAATTTAAAAGAATTTCTAAAATGAATAATCGCCCAAAAAGCAAAAAAAGCCACAGCAAGTTAGTTTATATTTCCAAAAGTCTTGCAGTGGCTTTTATAGCTTTTTGATAATAGGCAGAGCGGTCACAGTACATTGTTTTTTGCTGATTGTGGAAGTGACGAGAAATTTTGAAAGAAAAAACAATGAACTGTGGAGAGTTGATTGCTCCGCAAAATTTTTGATTATATTTTGCAATTTCCTGACAAAAATAAAGTTAATATGTCAATTTTATGTATATTTGTTGTCTACAACAAACCTGTTTACTAATCTTAGAACTAATCAATTATGACAAGTACTTCTGAAACTGGTCACGCAAAGAATGTGACAAACCTCGAAAGTCTAATTACTTCAATTATCGCTTTAGGAACAACCTACAATCCGTCAAGAGACAGTATCAAACTAACTGCATTACAAACCCTGCTTAATGTATCCAAAGAGTCTCTGAATACTGTAAATATTGCACAAGCCGCATATTCAAACGCAGTTGCTGCACGTAAAGTCGCATTTCAACCTTTTAGTCAGTTGATTACTCGGGTTTACAACTCACTTAAAGCAACTGACACAACAATACAAGTAGACCAAAGCGCACGAACCATAGTCCGAAAGCTACAAGGAAGAAGAGCAAGTGCCAAGATTACAGAAGAAGAAAAGAAAGCTTTAGAAGCCGAAGGAAAAGAAGTAAATCAAATATCAGCTTCTCAAATGAGTTTCGACAATCGTATAGAAAACTTTGACAAGCTTATTATGCTACTCTCAAGTGTTCCCTTTTACAACCCAAACGAAGAAGAACTCAAGATTGAGACACTAAAAGCACTCTACAATCAACTAAAAGAAAAGAATACAGAAGTTATATTACCAATCGTTCAGCTAAGTAACTCCCGTATCTCTAGAAACAAAATTCTCTATAAAGAAAACACAGGCTTAGTTGATATAGCTTTAGACAGCAAAACTTATATTAAATCTGTCTTTGGTGCAACAAGCCCGCAATACAAGCAAGTATCAAGGCTCTATTTTAAAAATAGAGAGTAAGAAAAGAAAAATATAATCCTATAAAGTAAAACAGTAAGCGTCTAAGTTGTATCAGACACCGTCTAAATTAAATCAACTTCCGACTATTATGTAATTGCTTTCGGATAAAGTGTAATAAGCTTCGGCAAAGTTGTAACAGCCTCCGGCTAAAGTGTATTTATGTCCGACTAAAATGTAATGACCTTTGGCTAAAATGAAACAGACTCGGACTATTATAAAACGAAGAACAACTATACACAACCAACGGCCAGCTGCTAACACACGCCTATGCGCATTGGCTGGCTGACGTGCAATTAGCGGTCTTTGCTCCCGCATTCACCTTGTCGTTCCACGACAGCGAATGCTCCCGCAAACCGCCAAATGCCCATAGCCTCGGTCGTTAGCAGTAAGTGTAAAAAAATAAAAAATGACAACAGAAAAGGGATTCATATTATACTCACTACCAAAGAGTAGAACAACTCAACAACTAAATGCTGGACGAAAAATTGAATCAGCTTGGGAAAACGTTTGTAATTTCCTGACTAACTCAACAACTATAACTCCGGACAGTCCGACAAGTATTACATTGACTGCTTATGAAGCATTTCCTGGAGACTTGAATCCTGAAATTGCAGACAAGATTATAGAGGATACAAAGAAAATATTTGATAATGCGGAAACAGCTCCTTTAGCATATTTATATCCAAGTGGAAACCCAACAAAGCAAACGACAACTACTTGGAAAATTAAAAACGAAGACTTGAATAAAGCACTTGATTATTTATCAAAAGGACAACCTTGGCCGAAATTTTCAATCGGACCAATACAACTTATTATATCTTATAACTTTAAACTAGTAGACCCTATAACAAGAAAAGAAACACCAAATCAAGAAAATCAATCAAGTCTATTAATTTGGTTATCCCGAACTTGCTGTTGTTCACCATTATTTTATTTTCCTTTTGAACAAGCAGATAATGAATTTCAAGACTTTTTGAATAATATAAAACCGTATCTTCCATTTAAATTAGAAGACAAGTATCTGAGACTTGGTAGAATGAATAAAAACAAAACAAATTATATCTATACGAAACTATAACGAAATCAATCATACGACAAATAAAAACCAAACACCTACTGCTAACACGCGCCTATAGTCACCTGCTGGCTGACGTGCAATTTGCAGTCGTTGCGCCCGCTTTCACTTTGTCGCTTTGCGACAGCGAAAACGCCCGCAACTCGCAGGATGCCCATAGCCTTTGTCGTTATGCGGCATAGTAAAAAAAAGGGAAAAGACAGACTCGTTGGTTGAAAAATCTTTGACGAACTGTCCGTTGTTTGACTTAACGACTATAAAAGTACAAAATAATGACATTTATTGACTTGAATTTATGCTAACACAACAGAGCTTGTTTTCGTATTGGGACATTATTTTGGGGATTTTATCACTCTTTATTCTTATTCCATTTGTATATATTGGGTATTTGAAAAGACTAAGAATCCCGGAGAAAAACGAAATATATTATTTCCCTGGAGAATATAATGCAAATGAGGCAAATGATATTATCAAGTATATTGAGAAACTTGAAATCTCATTTGGAAAAAGGTTTTCCAACTTTAAAAACTTATTAGTGAAGTTTGAGAAAGACCCTGCAGAAGACAAAAGAATGTATGTTGAAACAGTTGAAAGTATCCTATTTTGCATTCAACTTAACGGACAGAAAAGATGGAAAGTGTTTTGGAATGTATCAGATAACTTTCTTAAAGCTCTGATTTTTATGTTACCAATTATAGGTGTAATTATTGTAATTATATCCGAAATCTATTTTGACTTTACAGGGCTAGTGTTTTGTATAATTGCAACGATTTTTAGTTTACCGTTTATCCTGATAATTTTTTCGTCGTTTTTAAAAATCTCACAGAATATATTTAGAAAGAAAGGAACTTCGTTGCCAGCTTTAAGTCTCGCGAACTTTGCGTTAGATGCGTTAATTAATAGTCACGTTTCCAGAGCCTATGACAAAAAAACAGGAAATTACTATTATTATACTACAATTCATAAATACAACGATTTAGTAAACGCAGATTTTAAATTTAGTAGTTATCATATTCCGACCAGCGGAGAGATATTAGGCGACTTGAGTAAACAAGCATTAGGAGAAAAATAAAATGTTCGACAGACTTTGCTCATTTTCGAGCTGAAAGTGCATTTCGACAATGTAAAAAAAGCTGTTTACGAAGAAATTTACATTTAATTACCTGACATTTAAACAACTGAAAGACAAAAAACTACGACCGCATAACACACGCCTATGCGCATTGGCTGGCTGACGTGCAATTGGCAGGTTTTGCTCCCGCATTCACTTTGTCGTTTCACGACAGCGAATGCTCCCGCAACCCGCCAAATGCCCATAGCCTCAGTCGTTAGGGGCAAGCGAACAAAAAAAATAAAGACAAAAAAGTTACGAAATTTATGAACATATATCAAGTCGACTCATTTACTGCTGAAAGATTTAAAGGAAACCCAGCAGGCGTATGTATTTTGGACGAATTCCTAGAAACAGAAATTATGCAATCAATTGCAAATGAAATGAATTTATCTGAAACTGCTTTTGTTGAGACAAGAAAAGAAATCTTTAAAATAAGATACTTCACCCCAACTCAAGAAGTTCCGTTGTGTGGTCATGCGACATTAGCAAGTGCTCATATTCTTTATGAATTAGGTGTTATTCCGACAAACGACGAATTTGTATTTAGAGCTAAAGAATCTGACCTGACAATTTCATATACAGACAATTGGATTAAAATGGACTTTCCTGCATATAAACTGACAGAGAAAGAAATAACGACAGAATTTTGTGAAGTTATTGGAATTAAACCTATTGAATTGTATGAAAGTGGCAATAAATGGATTGTAGCCAGAGTCGAAACTGAAAAAGAAGTTCAAGAGGCAACTCCCGACTTTGGAAAAATTCAAGAGAAAAATATGGGATTGGTCATTGCTGTAACAGCTAAAAGTGAATCTTCAGATTTCGACTTTGTTGTTCGAGTGTTTTGTAATCCGATAAGTGGAATTACAGAAGACCCGGTAACTGGAGCCGCAAATTGTATTTTAGTCCCTTTTTGGAATATGAAACTCGAAAAGACAAATTTCAAATCAAAACAATTATCAAAACGGACAGGCGAATTAAAAACCGTATATAAAGGCGACAGAGTTGAAATCTTTGGACAAGCGAAAACTGTATTTAGAATCGAAATGATTGAATAACAATCGCCTAGCCCCTAACACACGCCTATGTTCACAGGCTGGCTGAAGTGCACTTAGCGGGTTTTGCGCCCGCATTTCCCTAGTCGTTTCACGACAGGAAATTCGCCCGCAAACCGCCCGTGCCCATAGCCTCGGTCGTTAGGGGTTATTGTAAAAAAAAAGAAAAACAAGAAACGAATGAAAATTATTAAGTTTATATTCACGTCATTACTGACAATTTTATTTGTTGGACTTATTGGACTTTACTTCATACGACAAAACAGTTTGAGTAATCTTGAAGAAAAAAAGAATAACGTGACAGTTTGTTGGAAAGAATTCGACAAAAAACTAAACGAAAGAGATAAAATTCTGCTCACATTGGGCTTGACAAATTCAGACAGCTTAAAGTTTTATATTGAACAGTCAAGAATTGAAAGAAAAAATAGATCTAAGACATTAGAAATTGAATTCAAAGAGTACAAATTAAATGACTTCTTAATGCGTAACGGTCATGACAAGATTAATGTAACTGACAGTTTGTTTCGAGAATTGAATAACATTCGGACAGAATATAATTCTTATGTTCAGGATTTTAATCTTTACTACACGATGTTTCCAAATATAATTTTTGCAAGACAGAAAGGGTATAAAAGAGAGAAATATTTTAGTCTTGAGTATGGTGCTGAAAATCAGAATCCGATAGAAAAATCAAAAGAAATTCCAGAGTGGGCTCAAAATGTAGATACGACATTTCTAAGTGAGTAACTACAGACAGACCTAAGACTGAAAACTATCTGAAATATCATGGAAAGACAGAAAAACAAATGACAATACAACAAACCCCTAACACCCGCCTATGGGCAATGGCGGCTGAAGTGCATTTTGCTGGTTTTGCGCCCGCATTCACTTTGTCGCTGTGCGACAGTGAACGCTCCCGCAAACCGCCAAATGCCCATAGCCTCGGTCGTTATGGGGCATTTTAGAAAAAAAAGAAAAAAACTTATGAAGCTTGAGAAAATACTCATAATTCTAACTTTTCTCCCAACTTTCATTGTTGGACAGAATCATGACTTGAAGATAGATTCAATTTTCAACTTAAATTCTATTGACATGTCTAAGCGCCAAGTTTATCGGTTCGCTGAGACTATGCCGACTCTATTAAATGGAGCAGACATTTTCACATATTTTTCTCAACAAACAGACATGTTTATTTATAATTCAGTTGTTGTAAGCAAGGTTTATATCAGTTTTGTTGTTGAATCTGACAGTACAATTTCAAACAAAAAAGTATTTATTGAATCATTATTTGACAAATATGATGGAATTATATCGAACGAAGAAGAAAAATCAAGAATACAAGAATTTATCAAAGTTTACCTCGCTGACTTGCAAAAAATGATACCAGGAAGAATAAATAATCAAAATGTTGCCGTACAGCTAATTTTACCAATTCATTGTGATATTAATTTCTATAACGAGAATTCATTAAAGCAGTTGAGAAAATATAGAAATTATGATTTTTATGTGTCAATTGATGTTCAAGACATTCAATATGCACCAGATTTCAATTATAAGTATTTGATAAATCTAAAATGGGAACATGACGCAAAAAACAATTTATTTTTTTATAAAGGCAAGTTGTTGCAGCGAGTAAATTATGTTTATAAGTTTAATAAGGAAATCTTACCATATAATCGTGAGAGGGTTCCGAAAGATACATTACAATATATGCTAAACAATAAACAACTCGACTCAATTTATACTTTGACAGCAAAAATATTTCAACCAGAATCTGAAAATTTATCGAAAGATAGTGTTAATTACCCTCCAATATATGACGGATATTGGACTGAAATTGAATTCAAAAATATTAACGAAGTTGTCTATAAAGCAACATTGACAGGAATCAGTGACGAAAAAACATTGTACAACTATTACAACTTATTGAGTTATTTGAAAACTTTAGAAACAAATAGAGTATTTTTTCCTATAGTAGATTCTCAAAAAGTATTAATTGAAAGTGAAAAGAAACAAATGAAAAACAAAAAAACGACCCCATAACACACGCCTATGTTCACAGGCTGGCTGACGTGCACTTTGCGGGTTTTGCGCCCGCATTTCCCTTGTCGTTTCACGACAGGAAATACGCCCGCAAACCGCCCGTGCCCATAGCCTCGGTCGTTAGGCGCAGCAGCAAAAAATGGAAAAAAAGACACTTTCTTGGTTGAAAAATCTTTGACGAACTGTCCGCTTTTACGACATAATCACACGAAGTTGTAACGACTGACTTCACTCCTATTTCAACTTTTGCTTTGCGGACAATTCCTCGCAGATTTTAGAAGGAAGACAGAATAACTTTTAGCATTTATCACGACTGGACTTAACGACTGAAAATTTGGAAATCACGATTTAATGGTTGGAATTTTAAAGAAAAGAAAACATAACGAATTGAATTCGGTTTTTTCAGAATTTGCTCGTCGTCGAGCGGAAAGTGGTTTTCGACCGTTGGAAAAGAAAAAAAATATAAAACTAAACTCTCTTGACAACCCGAAAGAAGAAAAAACCCGTTTCGGGCTGTCGAGAGAATGATTAAACGAAAAAAACGACTTTAATTTTGCTCGTTTCTCGACAACTTTCTGAGATTGGTGAACTTGCTGACAAAAAACTACTTTCTCGACACAAAGTCTGACGAAATTTACGACTTAAAAAAGACATAAACTTAAAATAATTTTGTTAACTTGCAGCCGTTTATTTAGCGGTTGGACTTTGAACAAAAAGAAAATACAACTCGACTTTTTTTGCTATTTGACAGAATTTCAGCATTATCGTCGGACAAAAAAAATGAATTACAACCAAGCTGTATGCGCCTAACACACGCCTATGCCCATTGGCTGGCTGACGTGCATTTAGCAGGTTTTGCGCCCGCATTCACTTTGTCGTTTCACGACAGCGAACGCTCCCGCAAACCGCCAAATGCCCATAGCCTCGGTCGTTATGTGTAAGTTTAAAAAAATAAAAAAACATGTTTAGACAACTATTCAGCAGAAATAAAATCGAATCAACGAAAAGTGAAGTTAACTCTGACTTTTCAAGACAACAAGACAATGAGAAAGAAGTCAAATCAATTGACAAAGAAGTAATAAACTTGACAGAAAATGAAATAGACAAATTTGTTGAAATAGAAATTCAACGGAGTATTTTAAAAACTGAAGGACAAGAAATTCAAACCGAAGAAACTCGCTTTGACCCATTATTTAAAGAATCAGCTATACTTATAGTGGCAAGTCAGCAAGGTTCAACTTCATTAATTCAAAGAAAATTTTCAATAGGTTATAACAGAGCTGGACGAATTATTGAACAATTAGAAGTTGCTGGTATACTTGGACCTTTTGAAGGAAGTAAACCAAGAGACGTATTGGTGAAAAACACTCAAGACTTAGAAATCCTCTTAAAGGGAAAATCATTGAAAGAAAATTATTTCTATGAGAATATACTCCCTGACAAAATAGATTTTATTCAATCAAGAGTTGACGAGTATTTTAAAAACAAAGAGGTTGAAATTGAGAATCAGCTAAAAGAGACATTGAAACTGCAATTATTGCAAGAGCATAAAGAAAAAATTGAGAAACAGAAAATTAATCAGCTGAAAGAGCAATTGAGGAGTGAAATGCTCCAGAATGGACTTATTACAGAGGAAATTGATGAGGAATCGAGAAGTAGAGAACCTATTCCGCAGGAAATTCAAAATAAAGTATGGAATAGAGATGGCGGAAAGTGTGTAAAATGTGGTAGTCAAGAGAAACTTGAATTTGACCATATTATTCCGTTTTCGAAAGGAGGTTCAAATACATATAGGAATCTCCAACTATTGTGCGAAAAATGCAACAGACAGAAAAACAATAAAATAGGATGAAAAACCTACACATAACACACGCCTATGTCCATTGGCGGCTGACGTGCATTCGGCAGGTTTTGCTCCCGCATTCTCTTTGTCGTTTCACGACAGCGAATGCTCCCGCAAACCGCCAAATGCCCATAGCCTCGGTCGTTAGGTGCAGCTGCAAAAAAAATGGGAAAAGAGACATTTTGTTGGTTGAAAAATCTTTGATGAACTGTCCGCTTTTGCGACATAATCACACGAAGCCGTAACCACTGACTTCGCTCCTATTCCAACTTTTGCTCGGCGGACAATTCCTCGCAGATTTTAAAAGGAAGACAGAATAACTTTTAGCATTTATTGCAACTGGACTTGACGACTGAAAAACGGAAAATTGCGATTGGACGATTGGAATTTAAAACTATAAACTAAAAGAACTCAATTCGGATTTCTCTGCATTAGCTCGTCGTCGGGCGGAAAGTGGTTTTCGACTGTTGGAAAAGAAAAAAATATAAAACTAAACTCTCTTGACAACCCGAAAGAAGACAAAACCCGTTTCG
>Ga0316601_100000547_pt1 | contig 16503 bp, 16 predicted proteins | sample OWC_soil_day5_no_FD_207663 | JGI IMG/M metagenome (GOLD analysis project Ga0316601, IMG submission 207663) | Wetland soil microbial communities from Old Woman Creek delta, Ohio, United States - OWC_soil_day5_noCT | ecosystem: Environmental > Terrestrial > Soil > Wetlands | place: USA: Ohio... | reverse complement strand
AAGTCCTTCATCACGCTGATTTTCTTCTCATTAAGCAGGATGTAAGGATCTTCCATGTGAACTTCCATCTTCTCGGGGTCCGTCACAAAGTAGGGAGACAGGTACCCGCGATCAAACTGCATTCCTTCGACTATCTCCAGGGTGGTCTCCATGCCCTTTGCTTCTTCAACCGTGATCACGCCTTCTTTGCCCACCTTCTCCATGGCCTCTGCAATGATGTCTCCGATCGTGTGGTCATTGTTTGCGGACACCGTGCCGACCTGAGCGATTTCCTTTTTCTCTTTTGTGGGTTTGGAGATCTTCTTCAGCTCTTCCACCACGATCTCGACCGCCTTTTCCAGCCCTCGCTTGAGCGCCATGGGATTGGCTCCGGCAGCGACCAGTTTGCTCCCCTCACGATAAATGCTCTGGGCTAGAATCGTCGCGGTGGTTGTCCCGTCACCTGCGACATCCGAAGTCTTGGAGGCGACCTCCTTGACCATCTTCGCGCCCATGTTCTCGAACTTGTCTTCCAACTCGATTTCTTTGGCGACCGTGACACCGTCTTTGGTCGTTTTCGGGGATCCCCAGCTCTTTTCGATCAGAACGTTTCGCCCTTTCGGCCCAAGGGTCACCTTGACCGCATCCGCCAGGGTGTCCACACCCAACATCATCTTCTCACGGGCACTCATGCCGTATTTGATTTCTTTGCCTGCCATCGCTCTTTCCTCCTCGCGTTACTTCTCGATAATTGCCAGAATATCGTCCTCTTTCATGATCAGATGCTCAACGCCGTCAATCTTGATTTCGGTCCCTGAGTACTTCCCAAACAAAACCTTGTCCCCGGCTTTGACATCCAGAGCGATTTTCTTCCCTTCATCATTCACCCTTCCGGGACCCACGGCAACCACTTTTCCCTCTTGGGGCTTTTCCTTCGCTGTGTCGGGAATGATAATACCCCCAGAGGTCTTCTCCTCTTCCCCAATCCGCAACACCAACACTCTGTCATTCAACGGCTTCACTTTCATTTTCAATAAACCTCCCTTTTAAATATTAAAGTGATCGGCTGCTCCAATCGTAAGGAAAGCAGCGGACTCCAAGTAACTGGCTGATATTATTGGCCTTACATAGATAGGCACAGAAATTTTAAGCACCTTCGGAGTTTTGTCAAGACGGGGTATTGAATTTATTCCGAAGAGTCATGCAAGAACCAGGTTTACCTTGCCCCTGACCAAATCGCTCCTTCCTCGGCAAGGATCTCATAGGTCGCTTCGAGCATGCTGTCTGAGAATTGCTTGGGCGCGGGGATTCTCTTGCCGCAGCGCGGGCAAAGGTCCGGCGCATTCTTGCCTTCACCGACGGATGAGCCCACACAGGCGCAGAGATCTTCTGTACCGGTCATGACGATTTTCCTCTCTGATCGGACCTTAGCACAAGAGCCTGCGGTTTGCCACCTTTCTTTGCCCTTGACCTCTGTTCCTCTTTTCTATATCCTCCTTTTAATTTACTTGGCCGATTCCGGCTCCAACATGAACCCTTACACAAGGAGGCGTCACATGGCAAACAGCACGTACAAAATCATTGAACTGGTAGGCACGAGCAGCAAGTCGTGGGAAGATGCAGCAAAGAGTGCCGTGGAAACGGCAGGCAAGAGCCTCAAAGAGCTGCGTGTTGCAGAAGTCACAAAGATGGACATGACCATTGAAAACGGGAAGGTCACGAGCTATCGGGTGAGGATCACGGTGTCTTTCAAGTACGTCAGGGGCGAATAACAAGAGCGGCAAAACACTCAGACAATAAAGCAGGGGGAGAGTCGATCCTCCTGCTTTTTTTGTTTCTAATTCGTGGTGAATCCGGCCGGGAGCTTCTTTTCGTCTTTTGCGGCTGGACCTGCCGGCAGGCTTTTCCCTTCCTGCTGATCCCTGTTGAGAATCGTGTGGTCCTCGACGCTGGCCTTTGCATGAAACACCAGGCCCAGTTCCTTCGCTTTTTCCTTGTAAGACCCGGAACCCAGGCGCAGCTCGCCGTAGGGCTCTACGACAATCGCGGATTCACCTGTGACCGGGCACTTGCACTCGCAGTACCCGCACCCGTTGCACTTGTCTTCATCGATGACCGGCACGGTGATGGGGTGTCCTGTCACGAACTGGGAAACAATCGCATTGTACGGGCAGATCTCGTCGCAGATGAGGCACTTCTTGTCCTGCTCCCAGGCAATGCACCGTGTCTTGTCGATTCTGGCTGTACCCACCTTGGCGAATGATTTTTCCTCAAGGCTGAGTGGCCTGATCGCCTCGGTCGGGCACACCTGGCCGCAGAGGTTGCACCCCTGCTCGCAGCCGGCCAGCCTGGCGGTAATTTTAGGGGTCCACATCCCTGAGAGGCCTGCCTCAAACCACACGGGCTGCAGCGTATTGGTGAGACAACCCTTGATGCATTCCCCGCACCGCACGCACCGAGCCTGGAACTCCATTTCAGGAAGGGCTCCCGGCGGCCGGATCAAGCCGGCAGACCTCAAGGCCCGCGGGGTTTCGCCTCCGTGGAGGTGGTGAAGGTTTGTCATGGTCAAGGCTGCAGCGGCCAAGCCTGCAGCCCCTGCTCCCAGGGCTCTGCGTCGGTCCAGATTCACTTCCGGCGAAAGGCGGGGGACGTTCACGCCCATTTTGAAACTGATCGCCTTCTCAGGGCAAACCTCCTCGCACTTGAGGCAGGTGATGCACTCCGAATGGGCCGTCTTAACGAAATCTTCAGCAATGGCTCCCATGGGGCAAAGGCGAACGCACCGGCCGCAGCTCGTGCATTTTTCAGAAACCGCCCTCCGAAAAAAAGGCCTCCGTGAAAACAGAGCGAAAATGGCGCCTGCAGGGCACAGGTTGCGGCACCAGAATCGCGGCTGGATCATGCCGAGCAGCAGGATGGCCAGGACCAGAAAAGCTACAAAGAGATTCGTGTTGAACAGGGGGACCGAGTAGTGCACATAGGAGAGGCCCTCCAAACCCACGTGAGGAAAGACCGGCCTCAGAAGATCCAGGAAGAGATTCGCGATCATCAAAAAGATGGGATACAGAACAAAGGAGGTGAACCGTGTCATCAGAGACAGAGGGGAAAAAAGAAAGATCCAGGAGATGCCTACCAAGGCAGAGCCGGCAAGAGAAATGAGGATGAGATACTTCAAGCCCCTGAACCGGCCTGCCCCCTCAAAGCTGTTCTCCCCTTTGGGCTTCCCCCTTTTGCCTTTGGCCCAATCCCAGAAGTCAATGGTGGCACCCATGGGACAGACATAGCCGCAGAAAAAGCGGCCGAGGAAAACGGCCAATCCCAGGACCACGAAGGCCCAGGCTGCTTTCGGAATAAAATCCCGGGCAACCGCCATGGACCCCAGCGAGATCAAGGGATCCAGGCGGAGAAACAGATCCACCTCGAACCATGCGGGAAGAGGGTAGGCTGCGAGCCACAGGAGGAACAGGAACAGGAAGAAAAGGGGAAGCTGAAGGAGGCGCTGGAACCTCATCAGGCGCTGACCTCTTTGACGGTCTGAGAGGAAATGTCCATGTTGCCCAGTCCCCTCTGGTCGGCGATCTGGATGTGCTTGACCTGGTGACCTTTGAACTTCCGGCCATACCAGGTTCCCAGCTCTACGGCCATGGAATCGGCCGCGACCATGTCCCTGGACGCGATAATCTTGTTCATGGGAATCACCTTGCCCGGCCCGCTAGGCCCTCCTTCCGAGAGGATGCGTGACGCATCGATGACGGTCAGTTTGGGTTTGAGCACGGTGCAAAGGTCCACGACCGCCACATCGATATCCAGATTCAGGTGAAAATCCTTGCGGTCGTAGATCAGGCCCATCATCCCCTTCAGGGCCATGCTGACCCCGGTCGCGCTGTGCGACTTGGCCACTGGAGCCGCGATGAGAACATTAGCCTCCAGCACTTTTTTCATGACCATGGTCGAAGTCAACGCTTTCCCTTCCGGAATCTTGACTTCCTCATAGAAGGCTTTGTTCGTCGGCCCCTGGACCTGGGTCTGCGGCAAGTCCTCACACGCTTTTCTCACACCTGATCGCACCAGGCAGAGCTCCGCGCTTCTGAGGGGGTTGTCCAGAACCAGCACGGAGGATGCCCCGGCCTCCACGCACATCGCGGTGAGCTCTCGAACGACATCCGGGTGAGTGGTGCTTCCCCACTCCGGAGGATTGGGAAAGCTCATGTTCGGCTTGATCACCACTCTGTCGCCCTGTTTGACAAAGCGTCCCATACCCCCAAAAGCGTTGACTGCCGCCCTCGTGGCAGGCCCAGGCCCGCCATTGGCTACGACGATGTTCGGCTCTTTTTCAGCAGCGTAAACGCGCTCAATCATTCCCGGCACACGCATACCGGCCGCGCCAAGGGCGGCGTATTGAGCAGACTTTATTAGGAACTCCCTTCGGTTCATAACCTTGCCTTTCCCCTTTCACCACAAGATTAATGACAGAATATAGTGCTTTTTCTGCGAGATTCAAATCAGGAAACGTCAGAGAGAAGGTGGGAGGTATGCCTGGAAAAGAGCAATGAGCCTCCCTTGTCCGGCGCCCTCAGGATGTAGACTTCCCCAGTTCCCTGATGAATAGGCGGGATTTCCCTAGAAGGTCTTGCAGCTCACCTCAACAGCTGTCAAGGCGTCAAAGAAAAAAGCACCCTTGCGAGGTGCCCTCAAAAGACCGGTGCTACACTTTGACTACGTTTTTCGCTTGTGGGCCCCGCTCGGTGTCTTCCACCTCGAAGCTCACTTTGTCCCCCTCAGTAAGACTTTTGTAGCCTTGCATGTTGATGGAAGAGAAATGAACAAACAGATCCTGCCCCTCTTCCCTCTTGATAAAACCAAACCCCTTGTTCGCATTAAACCACTTCACAACTCCCTCTGCCAAAGCCCCATACCCCCTTTCCAGGTTTAGACAGTAGTCCCGAGCGTCCGGTCGTCACTCAAGCAAAGGGATAAGGCCCTTCAAAAGGAATGCCGACCCACTGTGAGCGCCGGGCCCTATTTTGAGAAACGAATACGACAGGCCAAAGCCAAAGGTCAAGCAAAAAGTGAAACGTTATTAGAATCTTAGATCAAGAATCCTGCTTGGCTTAGTTCGCTGCTTTGGTCGAAATTCTCTCTATTTTTGCCGTCTTTTTGACTTCAGTGAGATACTGCTCGACTCTCTGCTTCAGCTTCTCGCCGGCCAGATGCTGCCGGATCCTTTCTTCCACCTCTTTGAGGGGGACCGTCTTTTCAGGCTTTTTCTCGTGGACCTTGATGAGGTGGAACCCCAGAGGCGTCTCTACAACAGCGCTCACTTCCCCCGGCTTCAGTGCAAAAGCCGCATCGTCAAAAGGCTGGGGCATCTTGCCTCGCGGAATCATGCCCATGTCCCCGCCCTGGGCTGCGCTGGGGCTCTGGGAAAAATCCTTGGCCAGAATGGCAAAGTCATCTCCTTTTTGGAGCCTTTTCTGGAGGTCCTGCGCTTTCTTGCGCGCTTCTTCCTTCTTCGCCGCATCGGCTTTCGGATCTACCCTTATCGTGATCTCGCTCACTCGAATGGCTTCAGGCTCTGTGAAGTATTCGGGATGCCCGTCGTAGAAGGCCTTCACTTCGGCTTCCGTCACATCGGACTGGCCTGCGAATTCCTTTTCCACAAATTGCTGCACCGCCATATTCATTTTGATTCTGGATTTCACGGTGGCTTCCGTGAGGTGATCTTCTGCCATGCTGTCTTTGAAGGCTTGTTCATTAGGGTACTGCTTCTTGATCTGGTCAAGCTGCTCGTTCACCTCAGCATCTTTGACGGTGATGCCTTTTTTCCGGCTCTGCTGGTAAAGGAGCTCGCGGTCAATCAGGTTTTCCAAAACCATTTTCCTCGCCTCCATCATCATCTCAGGCCGGATAGCCTGGCCTGTGGTTGCGAGGAGCCGCTGCTGGTGATAGAGAAGTCCCCGATTGACCTCCTCCTCTTGGATGACCACGCCGTTGACAACGGCCGCTTTTCCCCCTGCGGCCGGCTGCGGCTCGGGCTTTTGGGCGTGGAGGGTTCCGGAAAGCACGGCCCACAGAAAAACCGACAATAGGACAAGAATTGATTTTGATTTCATAAGAGTTTCAGTCTCTTCCTTTCTTTGATTCGTTCGATGCAAGATTTCGGGCCAGTTCGCCGGCCTCTGTGACGATGCGGTCGAAAAGCTCCTTGATGGTGGGAATATCGTGGACCAGGCCGACCCCTTGGCCACAGGGCAGGATTCCGGCATTCACATCTCCCGTGTCGTACATACGTTTGGCATTCTCACCGGACGCCACTTTAAGGATCTCTGCAACATCCGTCTGGGCCTCTTCCAGCTCCAGGCACTTTTTAGCCGCTGCATTGATCCATGCCCTGTGTGTGGCCCCGAGGGATCTCAGAATCAGCATGGTGTCCAGTTCGCTTGCCGCCACCAGCGTCTCTTTCACCTTGATGTGGATGGGCGCTTCCTGGGTGGCGAGGAGCCGGGTCCCGATGATCACTCCTTGCGCTCCAAGCGCAAGGGTAGCCAGGAACCCCCTGCCGTCCGATATGCCTCCGCCGCCGATCACAGGCACCTTGACGGCTTCCACGATTCTTGGAACAAGCACCATGGTCCCGATGTCCAGCTTCCCGGTGGCCCCGCCGTTTTCATACCCCACCACGGTGATGAAATCCGCGCCCATGTCCTGAACTTTGAGCGCATAACGGAGACCGACGCACTTGTGAATCCAAGTCATTCCTGCTTGCTTGAACCGGCCGCAGAGATCTTCGGGCGCATGGTGACCGGATGTCTCTACTATTTTCAGTCCCTTCTTGATCATCACGTCCAGGTACTCGTTGTTGTCAATGGGCACCATGGTAGGGAAGAAGTTGAGATTCACCGCAAAGGGTTTGTCCGTCAGGTCCATGAGGCGGTCAACGGCCTGGGCGAAGGCATCCGCGCTCTTGTAGAGGGCGGAGGCGAGCACCCCAAGGCCGCCGGCATTGGATATGGCCGCCGTGAACTCGGGTGTGGTGACCCACATCATGGTTCCACCGACAATGGGGTACTTGATACCCAGTTTTTCAGTCACTCTGGTCTTAAACATAGCCGTTCTCCTGTGGCACGCATGGGGTTCTGTGAAAAGAATAGGCGGGAACTATTTGTGGTGTCAAGGATTTACCTTTAGAAAAGCATGAAGCCTTCCGACTCATGGAAGGCTTCATGCAAGAGCTTGTCTGGACCCGTGTCACTTCTTCATGAAGGGAAGCCCCTTCAGGATATCTTTTGTCTTGCCCTCAGTGGTCTGCCCACCCTGGGTCGCATCCTTGGGCGCGAGCAGGCGATCCTGGATGGCCTTTTCCGCAATTCCCTTCATGTCAGGCGCAAAAATCGGTGAACTGAAGGTTCCCGTGACCAGAATGGGGACGGTGATCCCCTCCCTCTGCTTGGTGTCGCCCTGACCTTTCAGAGATCCGACCAACTTGGTTTCAACCCGCATGTCAAGGGACTCGTCCACGAGGTTCGCTTTGCCGGTTGCTTGGACGCGAAGAAGCGGTGAAGTCATGGTCGTCCCTGTCGTGTTCACAAGGCCCTTCGTGATGGTGAAGGGAGCGTTGAGTTCCGAGAAATCGGTCTTGGATTTCTGTCCCACATCTTTAGCCAACCCAACCATGGCTTTTGCGTCCCTGGCCATCGCGGCCAGGTCTATTCCCTTGATGGCGCCGTCCGCAAAAAGGAACTGACCTTTCCCGTCCAGACTCCTCTTGATAAGCTCCGGATCATCTCCTTCCATCTGGATGGAAGCGTCGGCGTTCGCAGTACCCTCCAGCAAATCTTTCCTCAGAACATCTCGTAGAAGGGGCCCGGCCTGGACTCCTTTAGTCTGAAAATCCACGGTGGTCTTGGGCACGTCCTGACGCACGTCCAGAGCGGTTTTCGCCGTCACCCCGCCCTGGTAGACCTTGGCCGTCAAAGGATCAACATGGAAAATGCCGTTCTTTCCGCTTATCTTGACGTTCACATCCTCGACCTTGGCTCCCATAGCCGTCAGCATGCCGATTTTAGCCGTTCCGTTGAGGACCATTTTTCTCAGCGGCGCGTAGTCCGTCTTTTTCGAAGCAGCGGAAGCTGCTTTTCCTTTTTCCTCTTTGGCCGCGCTTTTTTGGGAGGAAGGAGGCAGATAGCGATCCACATTAATTTTGTCCAGGTTGAGATCAAAGCTTATATCCGGCTTGGAGAACTCCTTGGCGTTGAGCGAAAATTTCAACTTTGACTCATCCAGGTCTAGGGCTCCCTGCGAGAGAGAGACCCTGTCAGGGCTTCCCTTCAACGCCGCCTTCAAGGCCACCTTGGTCAGGGCTTCAGGGTCGCTCGTGGCTACCGGAAAAGGTTTTCCAATGGCAGAGAAAACCTTTCGCGGAGAGAAGGAAGACACCTGGAGGCCAAAATCGAACTGCTGTGTGGCGGCCACCACATTTCCTTTCAAATTTACATTCACTTCCTTGAAGGCCTTTACCGTCACATCCAAAGGGATTTTTGCAGCGGCGAATTCCCTGCCCACAGGACCCAAAGTTCCTTCAACCGACAGGGGCTGGTTGTCCACAAGGGCCGTGAGCATCAACCGGATGGGCCGGTCCAGGGACACGTCTTGGAGAGTCAGGTTCAGCCCGGAAATTTCGTTTTTCGCTCCTGTGCCCTGATCCAGATACAGGAAAGAGGCGTTCTTGACGGCAAACTCGCCCACCTCCAGCGCCTTGAGAGGGAAGGCTCCCTCTGTTTTCTCTTCCGGTTTCCTGGTTGTGTCTTTAGGAGGAGCAGGCGGAGCTTTGTCCGGTGTTTTCCCTATGCCTTCCCAGTTTCCACGGCCCTCTTTGTTCTTTTCCAGGTTCAGCTTGAGGCCGTCCACCACGAACCGCTTGACCTGAACATCCTTGGAAATCAGGGGAAGAAGTTTCACCTCTACGTCGAAGGACTTGACGTAGACCATGTCCTTTTCCTTGTACCCTGGAGGATTTCCCAGATGAAGGTCGGACAGCCCGATCACGGCCCACGGAAACAGGGAGAGACGAAGATCCCCCCCGATCGTGAGAGGCCGCCCTGCGGCCTGGCTAGCTTGTTTTTCGATCTCCGGCTTGTATTTCTGGATATCAATAAATTGGGGAACAATCAGCAATAGAGCTATAACCAGAACAACGAGCCCCACTACAATACCGAGAATCCATTTGACGGCCTTCATAGTTCACCTCCCTGGAGTAAATCATGGACCAATATAAGTCCATTCCTTCTCCGTGGCAAGAAACCCTGTTTTCAGAGAGAGAACAATAGGTTTCTTTTATGATTGATTGGTGGGAGCAACTCTTGTAAAGTACTATGCCAGTTCAGCTGGTCCCCATCTGGAGATGGGCTTTTCGGGTTCGCGCTTTCAGCTGTCAGCTATCAGCAACAGATCCATCAGTGACCATATCGAGCTGAGCGCTGAACGCTGGACGCTCCGCCCGGATTCCCTCTATTCCCGATGGGTACTGAGAAAAGGTGTGAATCTCGCGGAATCATGGGAACCAATATCAGACGAAAGGAGAAGCGGACATGGCGATTAACAGCGTGAAAGAGATTTTCGGCGGCATGCCGGCGGCCTTTAATGGCGCTGCGGCCAAAGGGATCAATGCGACCTTCCAGTTCGAGATCACAGGGGAAGGCGGCGGGTCGTGGAATGTGAACGTGAAGGACGGCGCCTGCCAGGTGGCCGAGGGGAAACACAGTGCCCCCACCGTGACGCTGACCATGGCGAGCGATACATGGCTTGGCATCGTGAACAAGCAGGTCAATGCCATCCAGGCTTTCATGGGCGGCAAGCTGAAGCTTACCGGGAACATGATGCTCGCCCAGAAAATCCAGGATCTGTTCAAGTTCTAGCCCTGCTCCGTGGGCATGCGCGATTACAATCGTGATCAGTGGGAAGCCCTTCTGATGGTGCAGCACTATCTTGAAGGGCTTCCTGCTTCTTAAAGAGAAAAACAACTCACGTGGCCGGACAAGCCTATCCTCTTTGATGACCTGGAAGAGCTTTTTCTTGAGGCACGCCTCAAAAGCCCCCTGATGTACTGTCACCTGAGCCCCGTTCTTCTCCGGGTCAAGGCCCAGCGAAAAAGAGGGAGGCGCTGAGGCATCAGTTAAGGACCCCGACACCTCCATTCCTCACTTGGGGTGCCTTCACAACCCGTCAACCGCCGTTGATCACCGCTTCCGGAATGACGTAATAATAGAAATCATTTACGCTGATCGACCAGTTGTCACCCTGCTTCTCGGAGGTCACCTTTCCCTTTGGATCGGGGCTTGTCACCGTGCCGCCGGAGAACTTCAGGATACGAATTTTGTCCTTGTGCAAGGTCACATCATAGCCCGGCGATGCGAGTTGCACCTCGGCTTGCCCGGGGGCGCTGCGAATGACGCCGAATGAACATTGCGCAGAACCTCTGGGATCCGTGCCGACCGAGCAGGGCACCGTGCCGGTCGCGTGATAGGGCGTTCCAGCCACTTTGGCATCCGCACGGCCGGTGATGCCGACCGACAGGGTGTAATTCGCCGTCTCATTCCGGCGAGCGGCACTGCGCATTAAGTAGATTCGAATCCTGTAGTTGCCGTCAGCAGGCAGCGTGCCGGTCCACGTGTTGCCCAGGGTTGCGCCCATGGCGATGGCCGCTTCCGAACCGGGTGGCAATACATTGAAGTAATTGGCCCCGTTGTTGCTCTTCAAAGTGACGCTCATCGTCTGGCCGGCTTTGGCGCTGAGCAGATAATCAACGGCCTCGTAGCCTTGTATTCGGCCCTTGATGGTGGCTCCAGACGTACCCTTCTTGAATTGAACGCGTTCCGTGCGGATCTCATCCTTCGCGAAAACATGCGAACCGCTCATTGAAAGCAACAAAAACACTACAGCGAAAGCAAAGCGAGTCGTTTTCATATGGTCCTCCAAATAATTGGGTACGCGTGGCAAGCTGTGGGATATTTAAGGACGTACCTGAAAAAGGTCGGCCGGTCATAAACTTTAATTTCGACGGGAAACATGTCAAGTCGTCATCCTACAAATAGAAGGTGACCTGATGGCCTGTTCGTAATTAGATCCGTCTCAACTGGCGCTTCTCACTCTAGAGAGGCCATCGCGTTGTTTGTCAAGGAAGCCTCCTCTCGCTGGAATGGTGTCTTGCCCCATGGGCCAAACTAGTGTAGGAATCCTTTAGGGAGGGGAGTATCCGCATTTTACTTTTTTCCACAAAAAGGGTTTCCCAGATGCGCCTACCGTCTGATGGATTGCTACACAAACGCTTCTCAGTTCAAGAAACCATCCTGAGCGTTTCTCGCTTTCCGCTCGCCCGTGAGGTCTTCCTCGGGTTGATATCGCTTTGGTTTTCTCTCCTCTGGGCCGGTTGTACCCCTTCCCCCATGCTCAAATACGATCGCAAGACCCCTCCGGCGGCTTTGGTCCCCATTGCCTATGCCGGCATATCGGATGAACGAGCGAGGTTCCGAGAAATATTCTGCGCCATCCAGCAGAACCACGGATCACGTTTCCCGGACGACCGGCCGTGCGAACAGGCCCTGCACCGGCTTTCCGGTGAGCCGGTCCCGGAAGGGAAATCCGTCAATCTCGGCAATGCCCGCCTGCCCATGCGATTCGTGATCATCCCCGGTCTGCTGGAAGAATGCGTTGCAGACTTCATCCAGCCGTTTTCCGATGCCCGGCCTCATCTCGACTCGCTCGGTTTCAAAACCGATCTCATCATGGTCAGCGGGCTTGGTGGAAGCGCCCAAAACGCGTCCCAGATCCGGGAAGCCGTGGCCAGCATGGCGTTGACCCCCGACGAAAAGCTTGTTTTCATCGGTTACTCCAAAGGCGCGGCAGATGTTCTGGAGGCCCTGGTACGCTACCCGGAGCTCAGCAGCCTTACGTCGGTTGTGGTCACTCTGGCGGGCGTCGTCAGCGGGACCCCGATTGCCGATGACCTCCCGGAAGTTCTGAAGAAGTTTGCAGATCAGATGTTCCAAGGTAAGTGCCGCCCGGGAGAAGGTCAGGCGTTCGAAAGCCTCAGCCGCAAAGCGCGCCTGGCATGGCTTTCGGACAACAGGCTTCCCGCCTCTGTACGATACTATTCTCTGGCCGCCTTTGCGGATCGTGAACATATTTCGCTCATCCTGCGCCCAAGCTACGACAATCTCTCGCTCATTGACCCCCTCAATGACAGCCAAGTGATCTTCCATGACGCCCTGGTTCCAGGTGGAGCGCTTTTAGGGTATCTGAACGCCGATCATTGGGCGGTGGCACTGCCTTTCAATAGAGAGCACCCGACGCTGGCCAGTGTCTTCATTACACGTAACTCCTACCCGCGGGAAACTCTGCTCGAAGCCATCGCACGTTTCGTGGAGGAGTCGCTGCTTGGCGGTCAGTGAACAAGGGGCTTTGAGTTCTGAGTTTTGATCTTCTTGGGTCGTCTGCCGACCATTGACAGATCTCGAAAGGAGGCGTCATGGAACTTCTCGCGTCCCTGTTCGTCGGGAAACCGCTCAACATCCTGGCCGTGGCTGCCGTGTTTCTGGCGGGATACCTCTTGCTACGCTTCGCCGCGCCCGGCATTGCCCGTCATCCCCGTTCTCTGCTCGTTGCGTGCATCGCTTGGGGGCTTTACGCGGCTTGGGAGTGGCTGGTTCAGATCAAGACGCCGGAAGCGAACATCCGGGTCGACCTTCTCGTGATATGGCTCGTGCTGGCGATTGTCTCTGCGTGGGCGCTGTTCCGCGCGTTTCGATAGGCACTCTTCATCCTTCACCGTTAGGCGGCAGCTGCCTAAAAACCGGTTGCAGTGAACGGCGCCGAAGTGCCTCCGCTCAACCGGAGCGTTAGGCACCACTTATAGGAGATGTTTTGAAGACTTATTTCTTGATGATCATAGCCTTGCTCTCAATGAGTGCGGGGGCAACCTACGGCCAAGATCAGATCGAGAAAGAGAAAATTCAATATTTGATCAATTCTGTCGAAAAGATGGAGGGGGCAAGTTTCATAAGAAACGGTTCAGAGCACAGTGGGGCACAAGCGGCAAATCACTTGCGCATGAAGCTTGAAAAAGCAGGGGATAGGGTCCAAACGGCGGATGATTTTATAAAGCTATGCGCATCAAAATCATATTTGTCCGGCAAACCGTATAGGATTAAGTTCGATAATGGTAAAACCATCAAGGCGGAGGAATATTTCAGGGAGAAACTGTTGGGTTTCAAGCCGGGCGTGAAGTGAAGATGTCCAACCCTGGTCCTTTCGCCGGACCCCAGCGCTCATCTCCCCCTCGTTCAATAGTTGATAGGCTGAGATCTTCGTACCACGGACGAGCAGTGTTTATCGACACTACCTCCTCTAGACCTTGTATGGCCGCCGAGCACCAGGCGCTCGCCACCCGGCTTCACCAGTTGATCGGGCAGCTTCACGCCGGAAACTGAATCGGGGCCACCCGTGAGGCCGGGGACGCAGGCCTGTGACCGGTTCGATTGACATGCTTTTCTTGAGAAGTATATATTCAACGAGTTCGATCACTATTTTCGGTCCGGTTTAAGGGGGTGTCCTTCAATGAGAGCAACCCTGAATTCCTTGCATGATTATATAAGGCTGGTCGAGAAGTCCGGTTCTTTCTCTTCTCTGCTCCTGAGCCTCTTGTTGGTTTTGATATCTGGATGCGCCACCTTTCAGCCCAGGCCGTTTGACGAGGCCACATACCTGACCCATGCCGTCACCAGATCGGATGATGATGTTACGGTGACCGCCGATATCCTCACTCAGGAGGAGACCTTGGAAGTCTTCGGGGTAGACTTTGTCGGCAAAGGGATCCAACCCATCTGGATCAAGATAGAAAACAGGGGCAAATCTCCCTACTGGTTCGTGCCACACCGCCTCGACCCTGAGTACTATTCGGCCATGGAGGCTGCAAACATCGGCTACGGAAGCCGGTCCACCGAAGCAAACAAGAAGATCTACGACCACTTCTACGATGTGCGGATGACTCGCTACATCCCGCCGGGAGAAACCCGCAAGGGCTTCGTCTTCACAAAGTTCGAACAGGGAATCAAGCACCTCGTCATAAAGGTCATAGGAAAATCGACCAAGCGCTTTGTTTTTGCCGTGGACATCCCTGGTCCTGAAATGGATTTTCAGCAAGTTCATTTTGAAAGGCTCTACAAGGATAAAGAGATCATGGACCTTGATCCGCCCGGCCTGCGCCGCGAATTGGGGAAGCTTCCCTGCTGTGCGTCGAATGCGGAGGGCACCGGCGCCGCTGACCCGCTGAACCTGGCCATTGTCGGCGACAGAGCACAAGTCATGGCGGAACTGCTGGGCCGCGGCTGGGACCTGACCGAGACCGTCCGTTTCGACTCTGCCTTCAAGATGATCATCTCCTCCCTCTTCGGCCTTCGATACCGAACCGCTCCGATCAGCCCTCTCTACCTCATGGGACGTCAGCAGGATTTCGCCATGCAGAAGACACGAAGCGATATCAACAGGCGGAACCATCTGCGTCTCTGGTTGAACCCCATGACCGTGGAGGGTAGATCCTTGTGGGTTGGACAGATCAGCCGTGACATCGGAATCAAATTCACCACCAAGTCGCCTTATCTTGTGACCCACGAAATCTCCGAGAATATCGATGAAGCGCGTCATTATATCGTCGAAGATCTTGTTACCTCCAATGCGGTGGAAAAGATAGGCTATGCGAGGGTCTCGGAACCGACATCGCTGACCGTCCCCCGCCAGAACCTTACAGGGGATGACTACTTCACCGATGGTCTCATGGCGGTCATCTTCCTTGCCGACCGGTACATTCCCTACAACGAGATCATGTTTCTTGACTGGGAGACCCCGTTTCATTAGCGGCAGTCAAGGCTCCTATCCCTTGATCAGTAGGCTCGCTTTCAAGGCGACTCTGCTCCAGAAGGAAGAGAGGCATGTCATGAAATCAGCTCGCGCACCCATCAAGCCGTGGCGCTTTTTCCACGTTTACGCCATCCTTGCCACCGCCGCCTGCCTGGCAAATGTCGCAGCCTGCGCCCCGCATCCTGGAAATACGGTGTCGCGCCCTTTGTCGGGGCTGACGGAAAAGGATCCGGCGTCACGCCGTCTGACTCCCGAGGAGCTCCAGCATGAACTCTTCCAGTTTGTCGACCGGTACCGCGAACGGGTCGGCCAGGCGACCGATGCGGGTGTGCACCGGGCAACAACGGCCGACGGCCGGATCATGTTTCAGGCAACCAAAACCAGTTACGTCTCCGCCGCAGTCAGTGTCGTGACCGGCCCCCGTCCGATCGACGCCCTGCTCGACCTCCTCGTCATGGTGACCTTGCAGCGGATGGTCTGGGAGTCGGGCGCCGACGGGCAGATCCCCCCTGCAGAGGCCAAACCGGTTGCGGTGGCATTGCGCAGGCTCGAGAGGCAAATCTACGATCTAGCGGCGCGCGTGTTGCCTTCCGATGTCATAGCCAAGGTGAGGGACCTGAGCACCAAGTGGAGGCGCGAGAACCCCGAGCAGCACTATGTGGCCTATGTGCGTTTTCAGAATCTGGGCGCCTCTTCAGAGGCAGACGAGGTCAATGAGGTCATTTCGTCGGGCGGGTTCCTTGCCCCGGTGGAAACGGTTGCACGGGAAGCGCATGAGGCGCGGCTGCTGGCCGAACGGACTTTGTACCTGGTCAACCGGATGCCCATGTTTCTCGAATGGGAGACGACGCTTGCCTATCAGCGCATTGCGGCCTCACCCGAGGCTGCAGGTGTGCTGGCCAATTTGTCCGGCTTTCGAGCCGCCCTCGAAAGGCTGGGGGAGGAAATCAGCCGGCTTCCGGACAGGGTCGCGGATGAGCGACTGGCCCTGGTTAAGGATGTTACGCAGTTGGCCGCTAGGGAGCGTGCTCAAACCATTGACGATCTCCGAGCACTGATTCGCAGCGAGCGAGAGGCTTTTTTCCTGGGCCTGTCCAAAGGGGCGGATACCTACGGGCCGATTCTGGAGCAGCTTGCCGTAACGGCTGCCGCAACACGCGATGCTGTTGCAGCTTTGGAGCGGATGACCGCCTCGAGCGAAGGGCGTGCGGACGAAGGTGTGGACATCAAACAGGTGCACGAAATCGCCGGACGGCTTGCGACTGCGGCGACCGCAACGAACAACGCCGTGTTCGGCCTCAACTCTCTATTCACGGCCGAGTTGAGTGGGCTCGCCTCCGTCAATGCCATGCTCGCCTCCCAGGTGCAAAGTCTTTTTTTCTATGGCGCCGCGCTCGTGCTCCTGCTGGGTATCGTGCTTTACGCCGTTTTGCGGGTTTCCCGCCGGCAAAGATAGGGCACGGACATCCATAGACAAATCTATCGAGAACCGGCAAAGGCGAATCGAAAGGGGCACATGAGAGTTGGGGTATCAGCATACGCCGCAGCGGATGCAATCCCCCACTTGGCAGATGTCGGACTCCTCTCCCTTGAGAGCGAGCTTGTACTCCTTGA
>Ga0316601_100000546_pt1 | contig 16512 bp, 15 predicted proteins | sample OWC_soil_day5_no_FD_207663 | JGI IMG/M metagenome (GOLD analysis project Ga0316601, IMG submission 207663) | Wetland soil microbial communities from Old Woman Creek delta, Ohio, United States - OWC_soil_day5_noCT | ecosystem: Environmental > Terrestrial > Soil > Wetlands | place: USA: Ohio... | reverse complement strand
GAGCGACTGCGACCTGCTCTGCCGACAGCCAGCTGATCCGCATTGAACCACCCTACCATCCAAGCGCAGGGGCCGCCCAACTAGCGGGAAGAGCCACGGGCGTGTTCCCCGCGCGGTCCACGGCGCCCCACGCAGAGCGTGACAAGGGCACGAAGCTCGGCGACCCGCAGTCGCGGCGCCACGGCAACCGCTCGGCGACCGGCAGGGTCGCGGCGCCGCGGGAACCGCCGTTCTCGTGAGCTCCTGCGGACATGCGCGCGCTCCGATCGGCTCACGTGGAGTCGGCTGTGGTCCGTTTCGGCACCCGAGGCTACTTCTTGTTCGGCGGAGGGCTCTTCTTCGGCGTCCCCGGCGGCTTCTTGTCGTCCTTGACCTTGCCGCCGAGCGCACCGATCTCGTCGCTCACGCGCTTGGCGCCCTCGGCATCCTTGCCCTTGTTGAGCTCGAGGTACTTGCTGAACGCGGCGATCGCCTTGTCGTTGTCGTGCAGCTGCTTGTGGACGAAGCCGAGATCGAACCAGGCGTCGGCGTTGCCCGGATCGAGGCCCACGGACTTCTCGTACTCCGGCGCCGCCTGCTCGTACATCTCCTTGCGGCGGTACACGACGGCGAGGTTGAAGTGAAAGCCCGGATCGTTGGGCGCCAGCTCGATCGCTTTCGTGAAGGACTTGATCGCGTCGTCATCTCGCTTGGCGTTGCGATACGCGACCCCGAGGTTGTTGAGGTAGCTCGCGTCCGTCGGCTTGAGCTTGACCGCGATCTCGAGATCCACGATCGCGCCCGCGGCGTCGCCCTTCTGGCGCCGCACGGTGCCGAGGTTGCCGCGAATCTCGGCGTCCTTGGGGTCGAGCTTGCAGGCGGTGATGAGCGCGGCGAGCGCCTGATCGACCTGCTTGTTGCGGTAGTAGGCCATCCCGAGGTTGGCCCACAGCGTCTTGTCCTTCTTGATGACCGCGGTCGCCATCTCGTAGGCGTGCACGGCCTTCGGGATGTCCTGCTTCTGGGTCTTGTAGAGATTGCCGAGCGAGGCCCACGCCATGCCGTGCTGAGGGTTGGCTGCGACGGCCGCCTCGAGGGCCTTGATCGCCTCGTCGGTCTTGCCCTCGTGCTTGTAGGCGAGGCCTTGCTTGTAATAAGCGTCAGCGTCCTCGGCGAACGCAGCGGGGGCCGTACCCACCAAGCAGACGACCACGAACAGGAACCTGGCGAGCGCACGCATGACTTCTCCTCCTGGGATCGAGCCTACCAGATGTGGCCCGAGCATCCCCGGAGGTTACACGCGAGCCGCGATTGCCCGACCAGCCTGGGCGAGGCGGGCGTCATGCGATCTCGTCCCGCAAGTTGGGGGCCGGTGTGGGGGGCGTGGCGAAGGTGTTGAGCGTCCTGTCAGGCGAGCGCGTTCGAATCGGCATCGGGCGCCGTCTCGGCCCCGATCGCGAGGGTAGCCACCGGCACGGGCGACTCAGCGAGCTCGAGATCGGCAAGCGCATCCCCACTCGCTGCAACGTCGTGCGAGAGCTCGTCGAGCTGCTGGATGGCGGTCGCGCCAGTCGAGGCCGCACGTGCGGCTTGCAGGCCCGTCGCAGCGAGCTGAAACTTCTCGAGCGCGGCGACGTGATTGTGCATGCGGGCCACGAGCCGCTCTCGACCCTTCGCGATGTGGTCGCGGTAGCGGCGCTGGTCATCGAGCGCGGCGCGCGCGGACTGGTACTGGGCCTTCGCCTCGGCGTCACTGGTCGTCGCGATCCGGTGGTCGAGGTCGGCCATCCGCTTCGAGAGCTCGGTCTCGGTCGTGCCGATGACCTTGACCTCGGAGCTCTTCACGGCGACCTCGAGGGTCTTCATCACCCCGTCGCGTACCAGGTCCTTGCCGCCGTCATCGGCGAGCTGCTCCTTGGCGCCATTCCAGATCGTGATCGAGCGGTCGCACAGGTTCTTGACCTCTGGATCGAGGTTGGCGGGCAGCCGACGGATCATCGCCTGGACTGGATCGAGCGCCAGCTTCAGGTGGCGCGGCAGCATCGCGAACACGCCGACCATGCCCATCGCAGCGGCACCGCACGCCGTGGTCATCCAGGTCGACCAGGTCGCCGTCTCACGCGCATTGACGATCCGGAGCGCGCACCACATCGCGACCAGCGCGGTCAGCGCGGAGAGCCCGACCCCGATGGCTCCACGGACGCCTCGCGGACCACCGATCGACAGCCCCAGCGCCAGCACCGACGCCGAGACCACGAAGCCAACCGCGGATGGCAGCGCTGAGGCCCAGCCCATCGTCATCGCGAATAGCGGGACGACGGCAAGCCCGGCCGCGATCACCCGCCCCTTCGCATGGCCGTAGCCCCAGGCAGCACCGGCCGCGATCCCAACCAGCCCGCCGACGAGCGGGGCCATCGGAGTCACGCTGTGGAGTGCGAGGCCTGTGAGGAGCGAGCCGCCGACCATGCCAGCTGCTGCGCGGTGAAACCCTGCGTGATCGCTGAACCGGATATCCATGGGGAGGTTCAACGCCCAGCGAACCGTCCTCGATCTACCAAGCCATCACGATCCGATGGCGTCGCAAGATCCTGTGATCACTATGAAATGATCAGCCCCGCGCTCGACCCAAGAATCGTCCGAGCACCGCTGTCGCCCAAACAAGAAAGGCCCGCCGAAGCGGGCCTCTCGAGTCAGCCGACCGCGTCGGCTGGCAGGACGAACAGACGCCTAGAACGTCAGGCGAACGCCCAGCTGGACGTTGCGCGAGCTCTGGTGAGCGTTCAGGTGACCGAAGTTCTTGTTGGGCGTCACCGTCGTGTTGGTGTCCCGACCGTCGAGCACCTTCGCGTGCAGTGCATCGTTGAGGTCACCGCCCACGATCGGGTTGGTGAAGTCGAACGTGTAGTTGTCATCCACGCCGAGCTCTTTCTGCTGGTTGAGCAGGTTGAACACGTTCACGAACGCCTCGATGATCGTCGTCTTGTTGAGCTGGCGACCGTAGCTCAGGTGGACGTCGAACTGCGTGGTGACCGGCGAGCGCCCGTTGACGCCGCGGGGCAGCACGTACGCCTCGCCCGTACCGTAGGTCGGGTGCGCGGCGAGCACGTTGTTTGGGATGCCCGACTGCGCGCGGAAGCTACCACCCGTGGTGACGAGGCCCACCTTCTTGAGGTCGAAGCGGTAGAACCCGTCGACCTTGAGGTTGTGCGGGCGGTCGAGGCCCATGTTGCCGTAGCGGTTCGCCATCAGGTCGGGAAGGTCGTAGAGCGACGTGATGTTCGGGTCGAGCTGGCCGGTCTCGGTCGAGAACAGACCGGGGTAGTTACCCTTCGAAACCGAGTACGTGTACGACGCGATCAGCAGCGACTGCTTCGTCGGGCGCTGCGTCGCCGTGAGCTGCACGGCGTCGTAGTTGCGCGAGGGCTTGTCGAACTTCTTGACCGCCAGGAGCTGATCCGCGCGCGAGCTCTGGAGGTTCGCGAGCGCGAGCTTGTCGAGGTTGCAGTCCGGGTTCTCCATGTCGGTGCCGTTGCAGCCGCCTTCCATGAGCAGCTTCGCGGCCTGCGTGTCCAGGGCCCGCGACTCCGCGTCCAGGTTCTCGCTGGGGTTGGTGATCAGGTAGTTGTTGCCGCCGTCGGTCGAGACGTCCTCGATCACCCGGGGCATCGTGCGGTGGATGTAGTTGACGCCGAACTTGAGGTTGTTTGCGACCTCGTACTCGGTGCCGAGGATCAGCTCCTGGGTATACTGACCCTTGAGGCCCGGCGACACGAACTCGGTGCCCTCACCGAGCAGCGCCTGTGGAGAGCGATCGGTGCACTGGTTGAGGGTGTTCGCGATGCCCACGGTCGTGACATCGCCACGACAGTTCGGGTCGAACGCCGGGTCGGTGTTGCTGAGACGTCGGGCATTGAGCACGGTGAAGTTCGTGATCTCACCGCCGAACGCGCGGACGTTGAGATCCATCGGGACGTTCTCGTAGAACCGGCCCCAGTGACCAAAGATCTTCGACTTGCCGTCCTGCGTCGGGTCATAGATGAAGCCGAGCCGTGGCGCGACCAGGTCGTTGAGGTTATAGGCCTCCTTCGGGACGATCTCGTTGGTCGGGGTCAGCGAGCCCTGCAGGGCTTTCGCCGCGTACCCGACCTGCTGCTCCAAGCGAAGGCCGGCGTTGACGGTGAAGTTCGGGCGGATCTGCCAGCTGTCCTGGAGGTACCCCGCGATGCCGCGGTTGTTGGTATCGGCCTGCAGGCGGTCCGCCGTGCCACAGACCGCGCGATCGTTGGCGCAGAGCAGCTGGTTGGCCTCGAGCGTGACCGAGCCCGGATCCATGATCTCTTCGGGCGACAGGTTGCGCTCGACCTTCATGAACTCGCGGAGCTGCCAGGTCGACTGGAACGAGCCGTCCGGACGCGCGGCCGCGATCGTGTTCTTGCGGAAGATCTGCGCGCCGGTGTAGCGACGCGTCGAGTTGTAGGTGGAGAACTCGGCGTCGATGCCGGCCTTGAACGTGTGATAGCCCGCGGCCTTCACGCGCTGGGTCACCGACAGGATCGCCGAAGTGCGATCGCTCGTCCGCTTCTCGAGGAAGCCGATGCCCTGGGTCGCGTACCCGAGCGTCGGGCAGTTCTGGATCATCGGGTATGGATCGCTGCCAACGCCATCCTCACACCCGCGGAGCTCACCGTTGACCATGTGGTTGCCGATGTTGCTCGCGCCCTCGAACTGGAGGAAGTCGAACAGGTCGCGGGTGTGGTTCGCGCGCTCGAACACCAGCGCGACATCCCCGGCGGCGTCGAACGGCTTCTGATTCTCGATGCCGCGGTGGAAGCCGACGACCGCGTCGACCTGCGTCTTGCCTTCGTTGAGCTTCGACGTCCACTTGCCCGAAAGATCGTAGGCTCCGTCGTCGTACTTCCAGCGGGTCGCCGCTGGATTCCGGGTCACGCCAAAGACATCCTTTGCGTTACGCGGGTTGCCGAACGCCGAGACCTGGAACTGGTTGTTCTGGTTGACGGCGCCGTTGATCTTGGCCGTGAAGAAGTAGGTGTTGAAGTTGGCCGGGATATCCGACTCCGAGACGAGCTCGTGGATCGCGAAGCCATTCGCGTCGACGTCGGCGACGCCGTCGCCGTCCTTGTCGACCTGGCTCTGGATGAGCCGGGTCGTCGTCTGCTTCTGGAAGCTCGGGTTGAACCCGACGTGGAACCACAGCTTGTCCTTGATGATCGGGCCACCGATCTCGGCACCGACATCGTAGTTGTAGTTGAGGTTCGTCTGGCTATCGATCGAGCTGCCTTCGCGCTGGATCGTGTTCGAGTCCGCGATGAACGCGCTCGGCCGCAAGTAGCCAAACACCGAGCCGTGGATCGTGTTCGATCCCTGCTTGGTGACGACGTTCACGATGCCGCCGGTCGCGCGACCATACTCGGCGTTGTAACCGCCGGTGATGACCTCGGTCTCCGAGACGAACTCGTTCGGCAGGTTCGACGACAGACCACCGAACGCGGTGTCGGTGGTGTTGATGCCCTCGACGATGTACGTGTTCTCGGCCGAGGTCGCACCGCTGATCGACGTGCCGTAGGTATCGCCCTGCGAGCCGGCTGCCGAGCCGAGCACGCCGCCGAACGTACGACCGGTCGGAACGTTCCGCGTGTAGTCCTCGGTCAGCGTCGTGCCGGTCTTCGTCGAGCCCTGATCGATGATCGGGACCGAGCCCGTGATCACGATGATCTCGCCGCCGGGCTTGCCGGTGGTCTTCGAGCTGTCGACGGCGACGTTGACGACGACTTCCTTGCCGACCTGGATCAGCACGTTGCTGCGCGAGAACGGCTGGTTGTTGTAATAGATGGTCAGCGTGTAGACGCCCGGCGGCAGCGAGCCGATGAAGTACTGGCCGGTGTCATCGGTGATGACGACCTGCTCGCCGACGAGTGCCGGCGAGGTCGCAACCACGGTCGCGCCGATCGCGGCTTCGCCAGTGGCCTTGTCCTTGAGCTGGCCGCGGAGGCTGCCCACCGTCGAGCTCGACTGGGCGAACGCCTGGTGGGGCGCGAGGAGCGAGGACGTGCCAAACAGGCCCATCGCCCCGAACGCCAGGAAAGATGCCTTGAGAACCTTGTTGTTCATGTTCCAGGTCCTTTCAGGGTGCGACGGTGGTGAAGCAGAGGGTGAGGTCGCCGAGCGAGAGATCGGTCGCGGTGAGCGTGAGCGACCCGCCAGCGACGTCGAGAACGGTAGAGCCATCGACGAAGCTGACGGCATACGCCTTGGCTTCGTTCCAGAACTCGTCCATCGGGGCACCAACGATGCTGATGTCGAGCGCCTGGGCGCTATCCGCGTCGGCCGCGATCGCCGCGACCTTCAGCCCGGTTCCGGCGGTGAGCGCCGCGCGCGCCAAGTCGCAATCAGCGGCTTCGGCGATCGTGATCTCGGTGTCGGCGAGCGACGCCGGATCGATGAAGCCGTTGAAGTTGAGGATGAGCGGCGCGTCGGCCGTGATCTCCTCGTCCATCCCGGCCTCGGCCGGCGCCGGCGCTGAACCTGCGAACGCGAGGCTGGAGACCTTGAAGCCGTAGGTGCCGCCGCTGCCACGCTGATCCATGGGGACCGCGTTGCCTTGCTTGTCGACCACGCTGTCCTTGATCTCCACCGTGCAATCGGCACCGGTGGGCACCGTCGACAGGTCGATCGGCTGGATGAACAGCGACGGGCCAAGTGGCCACGTCACGTTGTTGCCACCCGGCGAGTAGTAACCGTCGTAGGGCACCACGACGCCGTTGCAGGTCAAGGTGACCGGCTGGGTGTTGAGGAGCGAACCCGTGGCCTGTCCGGTCGGCTGCATCGTGTCCGGATCGAGGACGGGGATCAGCTCTTCGACGTTCGTGTTGAGCAGCTCGTCGAACATGATCCGCACGTACCAGTCCGTCGGGACGGCATCGGCGATCTTGTCGACGCCTGCGCTCAGGTCCTCCGGACAGATCTGCTCCGTCGTGAAGTCGGACACGCCGACCAACGACGGGCGCTTGTCATCGCCGGTCTTGCAGAACGTGGCGTGCTCGTGGAGCAAGTCCACCGAGTCGTTCATGACGAGGACCGTGAGGACCTCGGGAGGTCCGTCGGGTCGCAGATCGGTGAACGCCGTTGGATCACTGCACGCGCCGAGCGCGAGTCCGGTGGTGATCGCAACAACGGCGCCTTGCGTCTTCAGACGCGAGGGCTGGACGAACATGATGAGCCTCCCAACATTAAGTTTTCGAAGAAATCACCATCGGGTCGCACAACCCTTTGATGACGGTGGGAGTCATCGCTTATCCCTGTGACAAAGGCAAGGTCAGTAGATCTCTCCTTGTTCACACGTGATCGACCGCATATGTGCGGCGCCACTCACGATCTGTCGATCGCGAGTACGCGGGTGATCATCCCGGTGATCGGTAGTGTGCGCTCGTCCAGTCGTGCTGGAAAATCCAGCCGAGAAGCCTGTTCAGGCGTTGGGGCGCTTGCCGTTCTGCGGTGTTGAAGCAGCAGGTGCAACCGGCTTCACAACGGCGCGGGCGTTCGATCCATTCGCTGCGTTCGCTGCGTGATGAGCGCCAGATGGTCCAGGGGATCCAACGGGCCCGGATCCCTCGGCCTTGATCTTGTCGTCCTTGACCGACTCGACCACCTCGGGCGCCACGTCGATCCCGATCCGGCGGACGCTGTGATGCGCGAGCACCTTCGCCTCGATCGAATTGTAGATCTCGGGATGCTCGATCAAGAACTGCTTGGCGTTCTCGCGCCCCTGCCCGATCCGTTCGCCGTTGTACGAGAACCAGGCACCGCTCTTGTCGACGATGTTGGCCTCTGATGCGAGGTCAACGAGATCGCCTTCACGCGAGATGCCCTGGCCATAGAGGATGTCGAATTCGACCTCCTTGAAGGGCGGCGCCATCTTGTTCTTGACGACCTTGACGCGCGTTCGGTTACCGACGACGTCCTCTTCCTTCTTGATCGCGCCGACGCGACGGATGTCGAGCCGCACCGAGGAGTAGAACTTGAGCGCGTTGCCGCCGGTGGTGGTCTCCGGCGAGCCGAACATCACGCCGATCTTCATGCGGATCTGGTTGATGAAGATCACCATCGTGCGTGACTTCGAGATCACCGCGGTGAGCTTGCGGAGCGCCTTGCTCATGAGGCGCGCCTGCAGTCCGACCTGCAGATCCCCCATCTCACCTTCGAGCTCGGCCTTCGGCGTGAGCGCGGCGACCGAGTCGATGACGATCACGTCGATCGCGTTGGAGCGGACGAGCATGTCGGCGATCTCGAGCGCTTGCTCGCCGTAGTCGGGCTGGCTCACCAGCAGCTCGTCCGTCTTGACGCCGAGCTTCTTCGCGTAGCCGACGTCGAGCGCGTGCTCGGCATCGATGAACGCGCACACGCCACCGCGCTTCTGCGCCTCGGCGACGATGTGCAACGTCAGGGTCGTCTTGCCGCTCGACTCCGGTCCATAGATCTCGACGATTCGACCACGCGGCAAGCCACCGATCCCGAGCGCGATGTCGAGCCCGAGCGAGCCACTCGGGACGACGTGGACCTCGCGATCGATCGGGTCCTTGCCGAGGCGCATGATCGCGCCCTTACCGAATTGCTTGTCGATCGCGCCGAGCGCGACATCGATGGCCTTGTCGCGGGCCTGGTTGCCCGCGGTCGTGTGTGTCGACGTCTGGATGAGGCTGGGTCCACTCGTCTCGGACTTGCTGCTGTTGCTGCTGCTGGCCATCTCGATCGCTCCCTCGTCAGGTGTTCGGAACATGCCCGCGTGGCCACCCGTCATCGGTCTCATCTGTCACGTCTGGCTGATCCGTGTGGTTCGGCTCGTTCAGCTGATCCGTGCTTCGTGGCTTGCGGTCGCCCAGCTGTAGCGCCGACGTCTGACGTTCTGACGCACTTCGAGCCGCGTTTTGAGCGGTTTTGAACGGGATTCTGCACAGCTCGAGATACACGGAACCGCTGGACTTCGTTTCACTTTCAAACAAGACAAGTGAGTCGATGCGGGTGTCACCGAACATTTGTTCAGCTAGCGGTAACACGAGGTCGCGGAGCGGTCTAGTTTCGCGCACCCGAGCGATCGTGACGTGGGGATGAAACGCGTGCTCGGCGGGATACCCGAGCGCCCCGAGCGCCCCCTCGATCCGACGCGCCAGCTCGACCGTCGCGCCGCCGTCCTCGACGCCCGCCCAGACCACGCGAGCGTTCTCGAGCGATGGAAACGCGCCCAGTCGGGTCGTGCGAAACGTGATCCGCGGCGTGTCCTGGGTCGCCTGCTCGAGCGCGTCGCGGACAGCCGGGATCGCCGCCTCGCGCGTGTGACCGAGGAACTTGAACGTCAGGTGGTAGTTCACGGGCGCGACCCAGCGAATGTCGATCCCGGCGTCTCGGGCGCGTCGCGCGAGCGTCTCCGCCGCCCCTGCGAGCGCGTTGGCAGTCGCCACCGAGACCCGCGCACCAATGAACAAGCGTTTCGAATCGCTCATGATCTGTCTCCGGTCCTGTCGCGGGGCTTGTCTCCGTCGAGAATCCAGCGAACGCGCGCCGCCTCTGCTAGATCCGTGCTCGGCACGGCGGCATCGATCATCGCGAGTGCCCACCACGAGGAGAGGATGCGGATCTGATCGCGGGTGCTCGGCCATGACAGCTTGCGCGTCCATACCTGCCCGCCCTGCTTCGAGGCCACTGCCAGCCACACGGTCCCGACCGGCTTCTCCGGCGTGCCCCCGTCGGGCCCCGCGATGCCGGAGATGCTGGCCGCGTGGTCGGTCGCGAACCGATCGAGCGCGCCGCGCGCCATCTCGACCACCGTCTGCTCGCTGACCGCCCCGTGGGCTGCGAGGGTCTGCGGTGACACCCCGAGCTGGCGGACCTTCTCGTCGTTGGAGTACGCGATCGCACCGCCCAGGAAGGCGCGCGAGCTCCCCGGCATCCGGGTCAGCAGCTCGCCCACCATCCCGCCGGTGCACGACTCGGCGGTCGCGATCGTCTGGCCCGCCGCGAGCAGCCGGCGCATCGTCCGCTCGACGAGGCTCTCGTCGCCGGTGCCGTACAGATAGGGCGCGAGTCGCTGTCGGATCGAGCGGTCCAGCTCGCCCAGCCGGGCGGCCGCTGCCTCGGGGTCCTGATCGCGGACGACCAGCTTGACCAGGGTCTCGGGGAACTTCACCTGATAGTGGATCGACGTCCCGGGCACGTCGGTGATGAGGCTCTGGCACGCCTGGGCGATCTGCGACTCCCCGCGGCCGAACACCCGGTAGATCTGCCGTGCGATCCGCTCGCGATCGCCCCGCAGCTCGCGGAGCTCGATGAACCGGGCAGCGAGCCACCGATCATAGAGGCCGTGGATCTCGCGCGGGAACCCAGGCAGGCAGATCACCGGGACGCCCTGGAGCTCGATCTCGAAGCCGGGAGCCAGCCCGACCGGGTTCTCGTAGACCCGGGCACCGGCCGGCACCCGGACCTGGCGGAGCTGGATCGGGGTGACTTCCGTTCGGCCCGCGAACCAGGCCTCCATGCGGCGACGTGACGCGTCATCAATGACAGGCCCCACGGCCACCAGGCGGGCCATGACGTCGACGGTCAGGTCATCCTCGGTCGGCCCCAGGCCGCCGGAGCAGACGACCAGATCGGCGCGTGTGGCAGCCTGGACGACCGCAACGGCCAGATCCGCCTCATCATCGCAGCAGCTGGTCATCCAGCGGGTGGTGATGCCCAGGTCCCAGAGCCGGGCCGCCAGGTAGGACGAATTGGTATCGACGATCTCACCGCGGCACAGTTCATCGCCAATCGTCAAGATCTCGGCACGCACCGCGCGCGTACCATAGCCCACCGACACGAACAGGGGGCGCGCGGTTGACGCGATCCCAACGTGCCACCTATCATTTCGCAACTGCGGGGAGTTTGTGGCTCCCCCGTTCAAGAACATGAAGATCCGCTACGCCGCCAAGACCGACGTGGGCATGAAGCGGACCCACAACGAGGATTACTTCTCGCTCATCGAAGACGAGCAGCTGTTCCTCGTCGCTGACGGCATGGGTGGTCACGCCTCGGGCGAGGTCGCTTCGAAGATGGCCGCCGAGACGATCGGCGAGTTCTATCAACGCACGCGCGAAGACGAAGACGCGACGTGGCCGTACAAGATGGACCGCTCGCTCTCGTATATCGAGAACCGGCTGGTTTGCAGCATCAAGCTCGCGAACCTCCGCATCTTCGAGACCTCGAACCGAGACCTTCGCTACAAGGGCATGGGCACGACGATCGTCGCGACCCTGGTGTCGGGCGACAAGATCTACGTCGGGCACGTCGGCGACTCCCGCGTCTACCGGGTCCGCGAGAACGAGATCTCGCAGCTGACCCGCGACCACTCGCTGCTCGAGGACTACAAGGAAGCCAAGCCGGACATGACCGAGGAGGAAGAGCGGAACTTCCCCCACAAGAACGTCATCACGCGTGCCCTCGGGATGCGCGAGACCGTGCAGGTCGATATCCGGAGTCATCAGATCAAGAGCGGTGACGTCTACATCCTGTGCTCCGACGGCCTGTCGGGCATGGTCGTCGACGAGCAGATCTGCCAGATCGCCGCGAACGCGAAGAGCCTCGAGCGCGCCGTCGCCGAGCTCGTCGATGCCGCGAACCGCAACGGCGGTACCGATAACGTCACGACGCTGCTGCTGCAGTGTCTGGCGGCGTGACTTCCAGGAAGTCGTGGTCGCGCTCGCCGGCCAGGGTAAGCTCGATGCCATGGGTGGTCGCTTGAAGTGGCTCGTGATGCTCGGGGTGTGCGCCAGCATCGCGAGCGGCTGCAGTGACAAGTCACCCGAGTTCGCCGGGGTGGGCAAGTACCGGTTCACGAAGACCACGGTGGCCGACGTCAAGGATGGCGTCTGCCAGCCCACCGAGCTCGACGATGGTCGCAAGGCGACGTGGTGCTTTGCGCTGCCGCCGTACAAGGTCGCCAACCGCGTGGCCGAGGTCGATCTCTACTTCGCCGGCACCGAGCCCACCGCGCCGCTGATCGAGATCCAGCTCAAGGTCCGCGGCTGCGTCGAGCAGGATCTCGAGACCTGGATGCGCACCAGCTTCGGCCCACCGATCGAGAGCCGCGGCGCGCGCGCCTACTGGAAGAACTCGTTCCTGTGGGCGGCCGCGCTGATGCCGAGCGAGCCCGGACGTTGCCTCGTCCACTTCCTGCCGCTCACCGAGACCGCCGAGATCGCGCGGATCAAGCAGAAGTAGCGGGCGCGCTGCCTCAGGGCGCGATCGCTCCAGGGCTCCGCCCCCCTACCGGCGCGCCGGCAGGGTTCCCCCCGATCGGCGTCGTCGTCCAGTCGCTGTCGAACTGCTGCTGGATGACCGTCGTGGCGGTGGGCTCGAAGATCAGCGCTCCCACCTCGCGATTCTTGGTCAGCGACGTCTGGGAGAAGTTCTCCGAGCCGATGAAGGCGACGCCATCGGCGATCACGAGCTTGGCGTGGAGGAAGAAGCTGGTCGGGTGGTGGACCTCGATGCCGAGGCCCTGGAACAGCGCGGTGCTGCCGGCGCTGTCGCTGGAGCCGTCGAGGATGACTCGCACCGCGACGCCGCGCTGCTTCGCCTGGCCGATCGCGCTGCGCACCCCGTCTTCCGTCACGTAGAGCGCCTCGACGTCCAGCGTCGTCTGCGCGCCGTTGATGAGCTCGAGCAGGCGCGGCTTGGCGTTGTTCGGCGACACGATGAGCCGCGTGCAGCCGAGATCGGCTGGCCTCGCGGGCTCGCCACCGCCGGCGGCCCAGTCCATCTCGAAGATCGCCTGGAGGTCCGCGACGTCTCCGGCGTCGCGATCGATGATCCCGTAGTTGCGCTCGTTGTTCATCGCATCGACGTTGAAGTTGGCGGACATGATCAGCGCGGTCGTGCCATCGAGGATCATGTACTTGGCGTGCGCGAAGCTGTAGAGGGTGGGCGCGTTGCGGTTGACCACCCCACCCGCCGTCAGCCTCGCGCGTGCGCCAGCGTTGCCCTCGTGATCGGGGTCGAGCAGGACCCGGACCGCGACGCCGCGCTGGTTCGCCGCGATGATCCGATCCGCGATCCCGGTGACCGTGAACAGGTACATCTGGACGTCGAGCGTCTGCTGCGCGCCATCGATCAACGCGAACAGCCGGTTCTGCAGCCCGGTCGGCCCGACGAACGCCTCCGGAGCGGTCGAGCGTGGCGACCTCGCCGAGCAGCCGGTGTCGTCGACCTGAGCATCGGGCGCCGGCGTGTCGTCGCCCGCGTTGCTGGGTCCGCCACAGGCCGCCAGCAGGAGGGCGAGGATCAGGGACAACCTCATCGGCCGCGGACTATGCCGGTGCGGCGAGATGGCACCAAGAACAATCCGCACAGCCCCCCCACAGGGGGACCCTCTCCGTGGGGTGATTTCGATCCTTGCTTCGCTGCGGACCGAAATCGATTCGATTCGGTTCGGGCCTCCGGCTAAACAGCGAGTTACGCTCTAGCGGCTGCCCTGGTCGCGGGGGCAGCCGCCGCTGGCATCGCCAGCCGCCTTGGGGCACAGGCCATAGAGCTCGTGACGATGGCGAAGCACCGTGAAGCCACCGAGCCGCTGGGCGATCCGCTCCTGCAGGCGCTCGATCTCGGCATCCTCGAACTCGAGGATCAACCCGCACTTCATGCAGATGAGGTGATCGTGGTGGTCTCCGACGACCTCGTAGCGCGCCTGACCATCCCCGAACTGACGCTCGATCGCGAGGCCCGAGTCGACGAGGAGCTTGAGAGTGCGGTAGACGGTCGCGTAGCCGACCTTGGGCTGGCGCTTGCGAACCTTGCCGAGCAGCTCGTCGATCGAGACGTGCTCGCGGGTCCGCAGGAACTGCTCGACGATGGCCTCGCGCTGGGACGTGACGTTCAGCCGGCGATCCTGGACGTAGGTGCGCCAGCGCTCCTTGAGCTCTCCAGTGTCGTCTGGCCTGAAGTCCTGGCGCTCCCCCATCTCGTGTTCAGCTTCCCTGCAAGTAGTCGGGTCGTCAAGCGATCGGGGCCTGGTGACTTTTCATTTCATGATGGGTTCGCTATCGTCCGTCAGCATGTCGGACGCCTCCGATCCCGGCTCCCCAGGATTCGATCAGATCCTGACGCGGCTTCGCGAGGTGGTGCTGCGACTCGAGTCCGGCGAGTTGTCGCTCGAGCAATCGCTGCAAGTCTACGAGGAGGGTGTCTCGCTCGCGCGACGCGGCCAGCACATGCTCGCGACCGCGGAGAAGCGCGTCGAGATCCTCGTCAACGCATCGGGTGGCGTCGAGGTCGTAGCGTTCGATCAGGGCGGCGAGCGCGAGAACCAGGCGGGCTGAGCGTGACGGCGACGCTGGCGCCGTCGAGCGCTCCGCCCGGGCTCGCGGCCTTCCTCGGAGAAGTGCGCGATGTCGTCGATCGCGAGCTCGAGCGACGGCTGCGACCGCCCGCCGATGATCCTGGCCGGCTCGTCGAGGCGATGCACTACGCGGCAACCGGTCCCGGCAAGCGGCTGCGTCCGGCGGTGTTGATCGCGGCGGCCGAGGCGTGTGGCGGTGGCCGCGAGCTGGCGATGCCCGCGGCGTGTGCGATCGAGATGCTCCACGCCTACACGCTCGTCCATGACGATCTCCCTGCGATGGACGACGACGACGAGCGACGCGGTCGTCCGACCGTCCACGTAGCGTTCGGCGAGGCCATCGCGATCCTCGCCGGCGACGGCTTGCTCACGCTCGCGTTCGGCACGCTCGCCGAGCTCGGGCCGCGCGCGGCGGCCGCGATCGCCGTGCTCGCCCGGCGGGCCGGCCCGCTCGAGCTGCTCGCCGGCCAGGCGATCGATCTGACGACCAAGCCCGACGAGCTGCGCTCGGCCGAGCTCCGCACCATCGAGCGGCTGCACGCCGCCAAGACCGGCGCGCTGTTCGCGGCAGCCGCAGAGCTCGGAGCGATCGTTGCCGGCGCGCCCCCCGAGACTTGCGCCGCCCTCGGCCGCTACGGGATGGCGATCGGGATCGCGTTCCAGCACGCCGATGATCGAGACGACGGCGAGCTCGTCGAGCACGCGACCGCAGCGGCCGGGCGGATCCGAGAGCTCGGAGCCGAGGCTCATGCGATCGCCGCCGGCCACGGTGTGCGTGGCGCCACGCTGATCGCGATCGCCGATTGGTTCGCGGCGCGCGCCTGAGCCCGAGCTGGTACGATGTCGCGTGATCGCTGACAGCTGGGACGACGATACGACGGCGACGACCAGCGTCGACGATCTCGCCACGCCGCCGGCGCGGTCTGCCGGAAAACCGTGCTTGACGGTGCTGACCGGCGCCTTGACCGGGCAGGTCTTCACGCTCGCCCACGGCAAGACCGTGTTCGGTCGTTCCCCCGAAGCCCACATCCGGATCGTCGATGACGGGATCTCGCGCAAGCACGCGCAGATCACCCACCACGAGACGCTGATGCTCGAGGACCTCGGCAGCCGCAACGGCACGTTCGTCAACGGCGAGCGCATCACGATCTCGACGCCGCTCAAGGAAGGCGACAAGATCCAGCTCGGGGGCACCACGGTGCTGCGGCTCGCGAACCACGACGAGCTCGATGAGTCGTTCCTCGAGAAGCTGGTCTCGTCGGCGGTACGAGATCCGCTGACCCAGCTGTACAACAAGCGCTACCTCATGGATCGGCTCGACAGCGAGCTGAAGTTCGCCCAGCGCCACGAGACGGCCTTGACCGTGCTCATGCTCGACCTCGATCACTTCAAGCGCGTCAACGATGACCACGGTCACCTCGCGGGTGACGCCGTGCTCGTGGACCTGGCGAGCGTGCTCGTCCGCGCCCTCCGCAACGAGGACGTGGTCGCGCGGTTCGGCGGCGAGGAGATCGTGATCATCCTGCGCGCGATCCCGATCGAGATCGGGGCCAATCTGGGCGAACGGCTGCGCAGGCTCGTGGAGCAGTCCGTCACGAGCCATCAGGGACACCAGCTCAGATCGACCGTTTCGATCGGAGTCGCCAGCTTCCCGTCGACCCGGGCAGAGACCGCCGAGCAGCTCCTCGAGGCCGCCGATCAGGCCCTCTACCGGGCCAAGCACGCGGGTCGCAACCGCCTGTCGCGCTGATCCGCCTCTGATCCGCCGGCGCCGCAGCCGTGCCAGTGAGGAATTTGTCCTCGGAGATCGACGTTGCTAGGGTCACTGCATGAGGCGTCCTCGCTGGGTCCTGGCCGTCGTCTGTGCGGGGCTCGCTGCCTGCTCGGGCGACGACTCTCACAAGCTGTCCACGTTGCATCCGGCCGTGGTGGGTGCGGGCGGAAGCGCCGTGGTCGACGGTGGATCGGGATCTGGCAGTGCGGTCCTGACCGGCGCCGTCGCGCCACTCACCGAGTCGATGGCGATGCCGTACTTCCAGACCGGGGACGCTGGTGACGGCATGCGCGCGTTCGCGCTCGAGAAGTGGGCGGACGCCCAGGCCGCGTTCACGCGTGCGCGGACCACGGCGAAGGGCGACGACGTCGCTCGG
>Ga0316601_100000540_pt1 | contig 16549 bp, 10 predicted proteins | sample OWC_soil_day5_no_FD_207663 | JGI IMG/M metagenome (GOLD analysis project Ga0316601, IMG submission 207663) | Wetland soil microbial communities from Old Woman Creek delta, Ohio, United States - OWC_soil_day5_noCT | ecosystem: Environmental > Terrestrial > Soil > Wetlands | place: USA: Ohio... | reverse complement strand
TGCGCCGGTCTTCGTAGCGGAACGGCACGTGGTAGAGCAGATCCTCGACGGTCGCGATGCCGAGCCGTTTGAGTTGCTCGGCGCGCCGCGGGCCGATCCCACGAACGAACTGGACCGACTGCGACAGCGCCCGGAGATGGTCCGCCGCGTCACCGCTGCTGCGGCGGTAGGGAGGGACCGCTTCCCGTCCACCCAGGTCCCGCGGAACACGTCGCCCCCCCCCTGCGACAGGCTTCGGGTGAGCGGAATGTCCCGTTGAAATCGACACCGCAACCGCTCGTTCTGAGCGTGCCGAAGTACGATTCCGAAGAACATCGACAGACTCGCTTCCGCGCAGCCGTTCCACCAGGACGCGGCAGTGGTCAAGGTGCGCGGCCCACTCCTCCGGTGCGACGTCCTCCCAGGACGCCAACTCTTCGCAGAGGGACTCGAGATCCTGGCGGACGCGCCCGTCGCCCACTCCGCTCAGCAGCGCCCGACCGCGCGCCGCCAGGGCGGCACCGGGCAAACGGGTGCGGGCCGCAGCCTCGGCCGATGCCGTCGCCAAATAGTTCAGCGGCGACACCACCGCATTGAGGAACTCGTCGATGGCGGCCATCCCATTATCGCCTGGTCGTCAGCACCGTCCCACACCGCAGCGCATGCAATTCCCGCCGCCGGCCGAGTGCCGACCGTCACGGTCGCCCTGACACGTCACTGTGCGGCGGCGCCCCGTCGCCGCGTCGCCTCGGCCTCCATCGCCTGATGGTACAACTGCAGGGGCCGGACCCCGAGCGCTTCCCGTTGCAGCAACTCCACACCTTCCGCTGCCGCCTCCGCCCCAGCCACCGTCGTAAAGTACGGCACGCGGCATTCAAGCGCACTGCGGCGGATGGAGAACGAATCCAACTGCGGCCCGAAGCCTTTTGGCGTGTTGATGACCATCGCCACGACGCCACGGTGAATGGCATCGACGATGTGCGGACTGCCTTCGGCAACCTTGTTGATGCTCTCGACGGTCAGGCCATGTTCCCGCAGGAACACCGCCGTGCCGCTGGTGGCGACCAGCTGGAATCCCGCGTTTGCCAGGCGCTTCGCCGTCGGCAGTACGGGCTCCTTGTCCTCGTTACGCACACTGATGAACACGGCACCGCGTGTGGGCAGCATCGTCCCGGCCGCGATCTGGGCCTTGGCGAACGCGGCGCCAAACGACGCACCGATCCCCATGACTTCGCCGGTGGATTTCATCTCGGGGCCCAGCAGCGTATCGACACCGGGGAACTTCGAGAACGGGAAGACAGCCTCCTTCACCGACAGGTGCTGCGGCACAATCTCGTGGGTGCAGCCCAGTTCCTTCAGTGTCTTGCCGAGCATGACACGCGCCGCGACCTTCGCCAGCGGCACGCCGATCGCCTTGCTCACAAACGGCACCGTGCGCGACGCGCGCGGGTTGACTTCCAGGATGTAGATGTCGTCTGCTTTGATGGCGAACTGCACGTTCATGAGCCCCACGACCCCCAACTCGAGGGCGAGGGCCTCCACCTGCACCCGAATCTCCGCCAGTACGTCCGGGCGGATCGATTTGGTGGGCAGGGAGCAGGCGCTGTCCCCCGAATGCACGCCCGCCCGCTCGATGTGTTCCATGATCCCGCCAATGACGACCCGCGTCCCGTCCGAGACGGCATCGACGTCCAGCTCGACCGCATCGTCGACGAACTTGTCGATGAGGATCGTCCGTTCGGGCGCCGCGTCGAGGGCGCGGATCATGTAGCGTCGCAGGTCCTCCTCCTCGTAGACGATCTCCATGGCGCGTCCGCCGAGCACGTACGAGGGGCGCACCAACACCGGATAGCCGAGGCGATCGGCGACCCGCACGGCATCGACAACGCTGCGAGCGATACCGTTGGGTGGCTGGCGCAGCCCCAGTTTGGACAAGAGGGTCGCGAAACGCTCGCGGTCCTCGGCGCGATCGATGGCGTCGGGGGAGGTCCCGAGGATGCGGACGCCCGCCTGCTCGAGCGGCACCGCCAGTTTCAACGGCGTCTGCCCACCGAACTGCACGATGACACCCTCCGGCCGCTCCGCTTCGACGATACTCAACACGTCCTCCAGCGTCAGCGGTTCGAAGTACAGCTTGTCGGAGGTGTCGTAGTCGGTACTGACCGTCTCCGGGTTGCAGTTCACCATGATCGTCTCGAAGCCGTCGTCCTTGAGCGCGAACGCCGCATGGACACAGCAGTAGTCGAACTCGATGCCCTGGCCGATGCGGTTCGGACCACCGCCGAGGATCATGACCTTACGCCGCGCCGTCACGCCCACCTCGTCGTCGTCCTCATAGGTCGAGTACAGGTAGGGGGTGAACGCCGGGAACTCGGCACCGCACGTGTCCACCATCTTGTACACCGGGCGGATGCCCGCGGCCCCGCGTGCGTCCCGGATGTCCGCCTCCGAGCGGTCCGTCAGCTGCGCCAGCCGGAGGTCGGAAAACCCCATCTCCTTGGCGCGGCGTATGAGCTCGGGTGCCAGCGTCCGCCCAGACTGCACCGCGCCGCGAATCGCTCCCTCGGCGTCGATGATGTGTTTGATGTTATCGAGAAACCAGGGATCGATCTTGGTGAGTTCGTACAGCTGTGCGGTGGTGAAGCCCTCCCGATACGCCTCCGCGACGTGCCACAGGCGCCGGGCGCTCGGGACGCGCAAGCGCGCCTCCAAAGCGGCGCGGTCCACCGCGCGCGGGCCACGGCCCTTGTCATCGAATCCGTAGGAATCGATTTCGAGCGAGCGGATCGCCTTCTGCAGCGATTCCTTGAAAGTGCGTCCGATCGCCATCACCTCGCCGACCGACTTCATCTGCGGGCCGAGGACGTCGGTGGCTTCCGGGAACTTCTCGAACGTGAAGCGCGGGATTTTGGTGACGACGTAGTCGATCGTCGGTTCAAAGCATGCCGGCGTTTCGCGCGTGATGTCGTTGGGGATCTCGTCGAGCGTGTAGCCCACCGCGAGCTTGGCGGCGATCTTGGCGATCGGGAAGCCCGTCGCTTTGCTGGCGAGCGCGGAGCTGCGCGACACCCGCGGATTCATCTCGATCACCACCAGGCGGCCGGTGTCCGGATGGACGGCGAACTGGATGTTCGACCCTCCCGTATCGACGCCGATCTCGCGGATGATGGCGACCGCGGCGTTGCGCATGATCTGATATTCCTTGTCTGTCAGCGTTTGCGCCGGCGCGACCGTGATGCTGTCGCCGGTGTGCACGCCCATGGGATCGAAGTTCTCGATCGAACACACGATGACGACGTTGTCCTTGCCGTCGCGCATGACCTCGAGTTCAAACTCCTTCCAGCCGGCGATGGATTCCTCGATCAGCACCTCATGCGTCGGCGACGCGTCCAGGCCGCGACGCAACTGCTCGTCAAACTCCTCCGCGCTCGACGCGATGCTGCCCCCGGTGCCACCCAGGGTCCGGGACGGGCGGATGATCAGGGGGAGGCCGAGCCGATCGAGGATGGCACGCGCGTCGTCAATGTTGCGCGCGTAGCCGCTGCGCGGCAGGTCGAGGCCGATGCGCTCCATCGCGACTTTGAACAGATCCCGATCCTCGGCCTTCTTGATGGCTGGCAACTTCGCGCCAATCAACTCGACCCCGTACCGTTCCAGGATGCCGCGCTCGGCGAGCTCGATGGCCGCATTGAGGCCGGTCTGCCCCCCGATCGTCGGCAGCAATGCGTCCGGTCGTTCGGCATCGAGAATGCGCTCCAAGACGTCGGCGGTGATCGGTTCGACGTAGGTCCGATCCGCCATGTCCGGATCGGTCATGATCGTTGCCGGGTTGGAGTTGATCAGAATGACGCGGAACCCTTCCTCCTTGAGCGCCTTGCATGCCTGCGTGCCGGAGTAGTCGAATTCACAGGCCTGGCCGATCACAATCGGCCCGGAGCCGATCAGCAGGATACTCTTGATGTCAGTACGTTTGGGCATGTTTTGGCTTATCGCTTATCGCTTAGCGCCATTCGCATATCGCGTGTCGCCGATGGCCGAGAAATCACGACCAGCAAGCATTACACTGGTCATGCGCTGAGTACAGAAGCCATTTGCAATACGCGATATGGGATATGCGTTTTCACCGTCATCACCGCATCATCTCGACGAAACGCTGGAACAGGTAGTTGGCATCATGGGGGCCTGGGGAGGCCTCGGGGTGGTACTGGACAGAGAAAATCGGGAGCTCGGCGTGCGCCAGTCCTTCCACGGTACGGTCATTGAGGTTGACGTGCGTCAACTGGACGTGCCCCTGCAGCGAATCCATGTCGACCGCAAAGCCATGGTTTTGCGAGGTGATCTCCACCTTGCGCGTCGTCAGATCCATCACCGGCTGATTGCCGCCGTGGTGGCCGAATTTCAGCTTGTAGGTGCGGCCCCCCAGCGCCAGGCCGAGGATCTGATGCCCCAGGCAAATGCCGAAGATCGGCTTCTTGCCGACGAGGTCGCGCACGATGCCGGCATACGGACCGACATCCGGATCCCCGGGACCGTTGGAGAGAAAGATCCCCTGCGGCTTGTGCGCCAGCGCGTCGGCAGCGCTGGTGCTTGCCGGAACCACACGCACGCGGCAGCCCATGTGAACCAAATTCCGGAGGATGTTCCGTTTCACTCCGAAATCATAGGCGACCACGAGTGGGGCTTTCGGCCGTCGCCCTCTGCCCTTCGGCCGGGTCTGTTTGGCGGGGCCGCTGGCATAACCGACGCCCAGCGCCCACGTGCCCTCGTTCCAGTCGTACGACTCGGCACAGGTGACCTCCTTCACCAGGTCTCGTCCGATAAGGCCCGGCAACGCCCTAGCTTTCGCCACGAGGCTGGCGGGATCCAGGTCAGCCGTGGAAATCACCGCCTCCTGTGCGCCGTGGGTGCGGATGTGGCGCACCAGCGCCCGCGTGTCGATGCCCTGGATGCCGGGGATGCCATGTTGCTGCAGGTATGCCGCTAGGCTCTGCTGGGCACGCCAGCTGCTCGGCGTCTCCCAGTACTCCTTGACGATGAACCCCTGGACGAAGGGCCGGCGCGACTCGACGTCCTCGTGGTTGACCCCGACGTTACCGATCTCGGGGTACGTCATCGTCACCATCTGACCGCAATACGAGGGGTCCGTGAGGATCTCCTGATACCCCGTCATCGACGTGTTGAAGACAATCTCGCCACTCGCCTCGCCGCTAGCGCCGAAGCTAGAACCTGTGAAGACCGTTCCATCGGCCAGTGCCAGTAACGCCTTCATGGCCGGCCTCCCGTGAGAAAAGACGCGTATCGCAGATCGCTCATCGCAATTCGTCTCTCGCCTAGCGCAGATCGTTGGGCACTGCGTTTCACGCGTCCGCCCGCCAGACGATCCGACCGCTGACCATCGTGACCACGGCTTGTCCGCGCATCTCCATACCCTCGAAGGGCGTGCTCCGGCCCTTCGAGCGGAATCCACTCGCCCGCACCGTCCAGCCTCGCGTCGGATCGACGACCGTGATGTCGGCGTCCGCGCCAACGGCCAAGGTCCCGAGCGGCAGCCCGAGTATGCGCGCCGGATTGATCGTCATCGCCGCCACAATCGTATCGAGGGGAATCTTGGCCTCGTCGGCCAAGCGCAAAGCCAGCGGCAGTGTGGTTTCCAACCCAACCACACCGTTCAAGGCCCGGTCGAACTCCACTTCCTTCTCGTCGCGGTGATGCGGCGCGTGGTCGCTGGCAATCGCATCGATGGTGCCGTCCGCCACTCCGCGGCGGACCGCCTCAACGTCACGCTGCGTCCGCAAAGGCGGATTCATCTTGGCGGCGGTGTTGTACCCCTCCACCGCCGCCTCCGTCAGTGTGAAATGGTGCGGCGCGCCTTCGGCGGTGACTGGCAGTCCCCGTTGCTTTGCCGCGCGGATCAATTCGACCGCGCCTGCCGTGCTCACGTGCGCCACGTGCACGCGTCCGCCCGTGCGCTCCAGCAGCGTCAAATCGCGCGCGATCATCGCCTCTTCGGCGGCAGCCGGCATGCCTTTCAAGCCGAGGCGCAGCGACATGGCGCCCTCGTTCATCACACCCTCGGCAGCGATCAGGCGGTCTTCCTCGTGGACAATGACCGGGAGGCCGAACATGGCGGTGTACTCCAGCGCGCGCCGCATCAAGCCGCCGTTCATGATCGGCATGCCGTCATCGGACACCGCCACGATGCCCGCGCGGCGCATCTCTCCGATCTCGGCCAACTCCTCGCCCTTCAGCTGTTTGGATACGGCGCCGATGGGGTAGACGCGCGCCAAACCGGCGGCCTGCGCCCGTTCGCGGATGTATTCGGTGACGGCGGCGTTGTCGTTTACCGGATTGGTGTTCGCCATGCAGGCCACCGCCGTGAAGCCGCCCGCCACCGCCGCGCGTGTCCCGGTTTCGATCGTTTCCCGGTACTCATAGCCGGGCTCGCGCAGGTGGACATGCATGTCGATCAGTCCGGGCAGCACCAGACAATTCGCCGCGGGGATGACGGTTGCGTCCGCCAGCGTGTCGGCGCCGACCGCATCCGACACCTCGGTCACCCGGCCGTCCCGCACGACAACGTCCCGCCGCGCGTGCAGGCCACTGGCCGGGTCGATGACCGTGCCACCGCGAATGACCACCACACCGCTCATCCCGCCTTCCTCCGTAATCGCGTCGGCGCCGCTTCCACCTCGGCGGCGGGCACGGGTGCCGCGCTGTCGGTGGCACCCTCCGCTTCCGCCCGGCTCCGATTGATGAGCAGGTAGAGCACGGCCATCCGGACTGCGATGCCGTTGGTGACCTGATCCATGATCACGGAGTACGGTCCGTCAGCCACATCGCTGGCGATCTCCACCCCCCGGTTGATCGGGCCGGGATGCATGATGATGACGTCCGACTTGGCGCGCGCCACCGCGCGTTCCGTCAGGCAAAAGTAGCGCGAGTACTCGTCGACCGTCGGGAAGAAATTTTTGCCCTGCCGCTCCAACTGCAGCCGCAACATCATGATGACATCGGCATCGCGCACGCCTTCTTCGAGGTCGCTGGTTACCTCGCCCCAGTCGCGCAGTTCCGGCGCCAGCAGCGTCGGTGGGCCGACCAGCCGCACACGTGCGCCGAGGGTCCGCAGCGCGAAGACATTCGAGCGCGCCACTCGGCTGTGGAGGATGTCTCCCACGATGGCAACCGTGAGTTCCGCGAGCCGTCCCTTGCGTTCGCGGATGGTGAGCAGATCGAGCAGCGCCTGCGTCGGATGTTCATGCGCGCCATCACCGGCGTTGACAATGGCGCAATCGAGATGCGCCGCGAGGAAGTGCGGCGCTCCCGAGGAGCCGTGGCGGAGAATGATGGCGTCGGGGCGCATGGCCGCAAGATTGCGGGCCGTGTCCAGCAAGGTCTCCCCCTTCGTCGCACTGCTGGTCGAAGCGGAAAGGCTGACGAAGTCCGCGCTCATGCGTTTGGCGGCAATCTCGAACGAGGTGCGCGTCCGCGTACTGGCCTCGTAGAACAGCCCGACCACGGTTTTCCCTCGCAAGGTGGGGACCTTCTTGATCTCACGCTCGGAGATCTCCTGGAAGGACGTTGCCGTATCGAGCAGGTGAATCAGGTCGTCGCTGCTGACATGTTCGAGGCCGAGCAGATGCCGATGTGTGAATGGCATGTTAGCGCTCCTCCGCGCGGGCGATGACCACTTCGTCGCACCCGTCGCTTTCCTGCAGCCGCACGTGGACCGACTCGCTGACGGCGGTCGGGAGATTCTTGCCGACATAGTCCGCACGGATCGGCAGCTCGCGGTGCCCGCGATCGACCAACACGACCAGCTGCACGTTGAGTGGCCGGCCGAAGTCCATCAGCGCGTCCAGCGCCGCACGGATGGTCCGTCCGGTGAACAGCACGTCGTCGACCAGCACGACGCGTTTGTCATCTACCGCAAATGGGATCTGCGTGCCCTTGACCTCCGGACGCTGCTTGCTGCGACTGAGATCGTCACGGTACAGGGTGATGTCCATGATCCCCATCGGCAACTCGACGCCTTCGATCGCGCGGATCTTGTTCCGCAGCCGTTCAGCGATGTACACGCCGCGCGAGCGGATGCCCACGAGCACCAATCCGTCGGTACCCTTGTTATGCTCCAGCACCTCGTGCGCCACCCGGGTCAGGGCCCGCTCGACGGCCTGCGCATCCATGACAATGCGTTCGGCAGACGCCATGGTAGATACAAAAAAACCCCCTCGTGACCGAGGAGGTCTTACAAGCTCCGTATGGGGATTGAGAACGTCATCATCACCCTTCCTGGCCTCGCGGGACCAGCTTAAAGGCTTCCTGCCGCTGCAATCGGACGCGGCTCAGTCGCATTCTGTGTATCCTGGCATGCGATCGCTGTCAATGCGGGATCGGCTCACAAGCCCTCACGCCCGCAAGCCCGCACGTCCTCTCATGTCTCCTCGCGCCCGATCCACTGCTCCAATGCGGGGGCGCGGTACGCCGCGAGCCGCAACAACAGCCGCTCCGGATCGCGTTCTTCCAGCACCAGTGACCGATGTGCGGGCCGCACGAACTGCTCGGCGACCGCGTGATCGAAGAGTGCCAGCAGCCGGTCGTAATAGCCATCAACGTTGAGCAACCCGCACGGCTTTCGGTGTAAGCCGAGTTGCGCCCACGTGACGATCTCGCAGAACTCCTCGAACGTACCGTACCCACCGGGCAACGCCACGAAGGCGTCCGCCAATTCCGCCATGCACGCCTTGCGCTCGTGCATCGATCCGACGATGTGCAGACCCGTCAGCCCTTCATGCGCCAGTTCCTTGGGAACCATGGCTTCTGGAATGACCCCCACGACCTCACCCCCGGCAGCCAGCACCGTGTCCGCCAACACGCCCATCAAACCGACGCGGCCACCACCGTAGACCAAGCCGATCTGTCCGCGCGCAAGGACCGTTCCCAATGCGCGCGCCGCGTCGGCGTAGCACGCGCGGGCACCCTGGCTCGACCCACAAAACACGCACACCCGCCGCATACGCCAAGCGCTCCTTGGCTCACCCCGCGTGACGGTGGCGCCGGGCCATTACTGGCCGAGGCTATCCTCGATGCGGATCAGCACCGATCGGGCGCGCACGATGGGCAGGCGGTCGATGGTGTGCAGCGCCCGACGCAAGTCGCGCTCACGCGCCTCGTGCGTGCGAATGACGATCGGCACACTCGCCCCGTGTTCACGTTCACGCTGGATCACGGCGGCTATCGAAATGTGATGCCGGCCGAGAATCCCCGAGATCTTCGCCAATACGCCCGGCCGGTCGACGACCATGAAGCGCAGATAGTACTCGCTCACCAGATCATCCATGGGCTTGATCGGCACCTGCCGCTGCTGCGCGACCGGATAGCCCAGCGGCGCCACCCGCCCACGGTTCCCGGCCAGCAGATTGCGCCCCGCTTCGATCAGGTCGGCTACGACCGCCGTGGCCGTCGGCATCATGCCGGCTCCCAGACCGAAGTACATCGTGTTGCCCAAGGCCTCGCCATGCACGAAAATCGCATTGTACGCCCCGCTGACGTCGGCCAGGAGGTGCCGGCTGGGGACCATCGTGGGGTGCACCCGCGCCTCGACGTACTGGCCGTCCTGCTTGGCGATGGCGAGCAACTTGATGACATACCCGAACTCCCGCGCGAAACCGATGTCACGTTGGCTGACGTGCCGTATGCCCTCGACCGGAATTTCCGCGAAGCGCGCGGCGGTGCCGAAACCGAGTTGAATGAGCAACGCAAGCTTGTGCGCCGCGTCGATCCCGTCGACGTCGTAGGTCGGGTCCGCCTCCGCCAGGCCCTGTTTCTGTGCCTCGCCGAGCACCGCGGCGAACTCCCCACCCCGTTGCGTCATCGTGCTCAGAATGTAGTTCGACGTTCCGTTGACGATGCCGTAGATGGCACGGTTGCGGTCGCCCGCCAGCCCCTCCTTCAGCGTGCGGATGATGGGAATGCCGCCGCCCACGCTGGCCTCGTAGCCCACGTCGACCCCCGCCTGCTCCGCCGCGGAGAAAATCTCGGCGCCGTGGACGGCGAGCAGTGCCTTGTTTGCGGTGACGATGCTCTTGCCGTTGTTGATGGCGTGCAGCACGAACCGGCGTGCCGGCTCGTACCCGCCCATGAGTTCGATCACCACATCGATCTTCGGATCGTCGAGAATCTTCGTGGCGTCGCTGGTCAGCACCCGGCGGTCGACGCGCACGCCGCGGTCGCGGCGCAAGTCGATATCCGCAATCCGCGCCAGGGTGAGGCGCGCGCCCAGGCGCGATTGGATGTGGGCGTGCTGGCGCTGCAGCAGCTTGATGACCCCGGTACCGATCGTGCCGAAGCCGATCAGTCCGACACGGACTTCCCGCGCCACGCGCCCCTCGTCAACCCGCCTGGCGAACTTTCGCCGCGTCGGCGGCATTGAGCGCGCGGCGAATGCCGCGGATGGCCTGGCGCGTGCGATGCTCGTTCTCGATCAAGGCGAAGCGGACGTACTTGTCGCCGTACTCGCCGAAGCCGATACCCGGGGAAACGGCGACCTTGCCCTCGCGCAGCAGAAACGTGGAGAATTCCAGTGACCCCATCTCCTGGAACGGTTCCGGAATGGGCGCCCACACGAACATCGTCGCCTTGGGTTTCGGCATGTGCCAACCGATGCGGTTCAACCCATCGACCAGCACGTCGCGGCGGGAGAGATACTCCTGGCAGATCTCATCGACATAGTGCTGTGGTCCGTTGAGCGCGTGGATCGCCGCCACCTGGATTGGCTGAAACATCCCATAGTCCAGATAACTCTTGATGCGCGCCAGGGCACCGATCATGGCCGGATTGCCGACTGCGAATCCCACACGCCAGCCGGGCATGTTGTAGCTCTTCGACAGCGTGAAGAACTCGACTCCCAAATCCTTCGCCCCCGGCACCTGCAGGAAACTCGGCGCCTGGTAGCCGTCAAAGCACAGATCGGCGTACGCCAGATCGTGGATGACCATCAGCGAATGCTCACGGGCGAAATCGACGATCTTCTCGAAGAAATGCAGGTCCACCACTTCGGTGGTCGGATTGTGGGGAAAGTTCAGGATCAGCAGCTTGGGCCGCGGCCAGGTCTGGCGCATGGCCTCGACGAGGTGGGCGAAGAAATCCTCGCCTGGGATCAGCGGAATACTGCGCAGATCGCCGCCCGCAATGATCACGGAGTATTGGTGGATCGGATAGGTCGGGCTCGGGCAGAACACCACGTCGCCCGGACCGATGATCGCGAGCGCGAGATGCGCCAGGCCTTCCTTAGACCCGATGGTGGCTACCGCTTCGGCGTCGGGGTCCAGGTCGACGTTGTAGCGGCGCCGGTACCAATCCGTGATCGCCAGGCGCAACTTGTAGATGCCTTTGGAAACCGAGTAGCGGTGATTTACCGGCTTCGACACGGCCTCGATCAGCTTGGACACCACGTGCGGCGGGGTCGGCCCGTCGGGGTTCCCCATGCCGAAATCGATAATGTCTTCCCCCGCACGCCGGGCCTGCTGTTTCAGATCTCCAACGATGTTGAACACGTACGGCGGAAGCCGCTTGATCCGAGGAAAATCGTGTGCGTCCATCAGCTGACTATTCGCTCATGCCCGGGCAGCCGTCCGCCCGACGGAAATCCCATCCAACACGTGCGCCCTGCGGTGTGCGAACCATAAGCTATTTGCCGGACAGACGCAAACTTGCCTGTCCTGCACCCGCCCACGGGGCTGCGTCACTCCGTGGGCGCTTCCGTCGGCGCGGACTTGGGACGGGTCCGTCGCGATGCCGTGCGACTCCGGGCGGGCGTTTTCCTGGTCGGTCTCGTCGTCCGGCGCGCTCCCCGCTTCGCGGGCGCTGCGGCAGCCGCTGCACTGCTCTCGGCCGCCTGGCCCGCGGCCTCGCCAGCGGGCGACGGCTCCGTGGTCTTGCGCGAGCGACCGCCTCGCCCACCGCGCCGGCTGGTTCCGCCGCGGCTCCGGCGCCGACGCGGCGTGGCCACCGCAGGCCCCTCCTCCGTTGCCGGGATCGCAGCGGGTACCGCGCTGGCCGCGGCCGCTTCCGCCGGCGCCTCCTCCGCGGGGGCTGTCTCCGCGCCCGGGCCGGCCTCTTCCGGCGCGGGCAATTCCTCGCTGGCCGCGGTCGCAACGGCAGTTGAGACAGCGGGCCCGGAGCGCTCGGCCACCGCCGCAGGGACCACCTCCGGCGTCTCGGCAGGTGCCGCCGGCATTGCCGTTGGCGCGTCGATCTCCGCACCCCCAGCCGGCTCGGGCGTTTGGTGCGCTAGCACCGGCGCTTCGGGTTCCACCGCCATCGGCGCCATGGCCTCTTCCTGCGCTTCCGGCGATGGCGGCTGCCCTTCCGTCACCTGTGCCTCGCCCGGTGCCGCGCCTTGTCGGCCGCGGCCGCGGCGACGGCCGCGGCGCCGGCGGCGGCGCTTACCCGGCGGCGGCGGGGTTTCGGCTTCCGCTGCCGCCTGCGGTGCGCCCGTGGCTGGCGTTCCCACCGCGGCCGCCGCTTCCGTAGTCTCGGCAGGGGCGACGGCTTCCTCCGGAGCCACGCCACCGACGCGTGACGCGAGCTTCCCCTGTCCGGCCTCCAGGCGCGAGCGGACCTCGATCTCCAGTTGGTGCGGCATCAGGCCCTCTTTGAGCGCGACCTGAATGCGCGTCGCGTAACGCCGCTCCAACTGCGCCAGATCATCGCGCTTTTGATTCAGCAGGTAGACAGCGACATCGGGCGGCAGCGCGGCGCGCAGCCCCGCGGCATCCCCCTGGGCGACGCGGTTGTGGATCTTGCGCAAGGCCACCAGGGCCGCCGACTCCGTCGTGCGCACCAACCCGTGTCCCTCGCACATGGGACACGCCGTATAGGACGACGCCGCCGCGGCCGGCCGCAGGCGCTGGCGCGACACTTCCAGCAAGCCGAAATGGGAGATGCGGCCGCACTCGTGCCGCGCCTTGTCCTCGCGCATGGCCTCGCGGAAGGTTTTCTCGACCTCGGCGGTGTGCTGGGCGCTGCGCATGTCGATGAAGTCGATGACGATCAGTCCGCCGAGATCGCGCAGGCGCAGTTGGCGTGCGATTTCCGTCGCCGCTTCGAGGTTGGTGCGGTAGGCGGTCTCCTCCTGGCTGCCGCCGCGTACCGACCGGCCCGAGTTGACGTCGATGGCGGTCAGCGCCTCCGTGCCGTCGATGACGATGCTGCCCCCCGACTTGAGCGGCACGCGGCGTTTGTAGATCGATTCGATCTGCGTTTCGACGTTGAAGTGCGAGAAGATCGGCTTGTCACCCTTGTAGAGATGCAGCACGCCCTCCTTGCCCGGCATGACGTCGTGCAGGAATTCATGGGCGCGCTGGTAAACCTCCTCGTTATCGACGTAGATTTCGTCGACGTCGGGAGTGAAATAGTCGCGGATGTTGCGCAACACGACATCGTGCTCGCGGTAGACGAGCGCCGGGGCCCGCCGGCTGTTCGCCGCCTGGCGGATGCTTTCCCACAGCCGTAGCAGATAGTGCAGATCGCGTTGCAGTTCGCGCGCCCCCTGGTCGAAACCAGCGGCGGTGCGCACGATGATGCCGAAGCCGTCCGGCGGTTCCAGCTTGTCGATCAACTCCCGCAGATGGCTGCGGTCCGGCCCTTCGATCTTGCGTGAGATACCCGCCTCATCGGAGCCTGGCAGGAGCACCAGGTAGCGGCCGGGCAAGGAGTAGAAGGTACTCAGCGTCGGCGGCTTATTAGCAAACTCCTCCTTGGCAATCTGCACCAGGATTTCCTGCCCCGGTTTGAGGATCTCCTTGATGCGCAGCCGGCGCTTACCCTCGCCGCCATTGCCGTTGTCGCGCGGCAGGTTGGGCATATTGCGGAAACAGATCTCGTCCAACGGCAAGAAGGCGTCGCGGTCGGCGCCAATGTCGACAAAGGCCGCCTCCAGTGCCGGGTGGATGCGGTGCACCACGCCTTTGTAGATGTTGCCTTTGAGATGTTCTCTGCTGGCCGATTCAATCTCGAACGATGTGAGGACGCCGCTGGTCACGATACCGACCCGGCTTTCCTCCGCATGCGTCATGTTGATGAGCATTGTCTTTGACATACAAACTCTTCCACTCTTCCTCGTCACAGCGGACCCGCAGGACGGCTCCCCGCGATGGCCGGACACGCTGACCGCGCAGTCCTGTCGCATCGCAAGGCGTTCGCGATCCCTGCTGCGGCGTCAAATCACGGGAGACCATGCTGCCCCCCATGGGTGCGGCGCGCACGCCCACCGAGGCCTGATCCGATCCCTCGGCCGGTGCGCAACCCCATACCGTCTTCAACCCGTCGTTTCACTCAACCCTGTGCGACCAGCCACCGCATCTCAGCAGCATCGCGTCGGCTTGCCGTAGCGCTCCTCGAGCCGTACGGCGAAGAAGCGCCCCCGGTCCAGCGGCCGCTCATTGCGTTGCCCGCAGCACCCCAGGTAGCGTTCGTATTCCGCATCACCAGTCCACTCGCGCAGCACGGCCCGTACCGCTGATGCAAGCTGTCCCCAATGTCGACCCATCCTTCCTCCCTATCCCGTCACCGCCACGCGGGCGCGCATCAGGTTGCCGCTGCCGGTACTCAACACCCGATACCACTCTCTGACCGAATCCACCACAATCACCACCACCAATACCATGAACAACGCGGTCAGCGCGGCGTCAAGCCGGTCATTGAAAATGAGCGCCTGAGTCTCGGCCAGTTGCACCCCGCTTACCTGCCCCGCGGCAATGCGTGCTTGCAGCTGTGCAGCATGTGCCAGGAAGCCGATGCGCGGTTCCGGGCTAAGGATCTTGTCATAACCGGCGCTGAGGGTGATCGACAGCAGCCACAGCAACGGCAGCAACGTGGTCCAGGCGTACCGCCCGCGTCCGGACTTGACGATCAGCGTGGTCGCTACCGCCAGGGCAATCGCAGCGAGCAGCTGGTTCGAGATCCCGAACAGCGGCCACAGACTATTGATCCCGCCCAGGGGATCCACCACGCCCTGGTACAGAAAATAGCCCCAAGCGCCTACCATGCCCGCGCTGGCGAACAGCACACTCGGATACCAGCTCGTGCGTCCGAGCGGCTCCCAGAGATGGCCGAGAAAATCTTGCAGCATGAACCGTCCTACTCGTGTGCCCGCGTCCATGGTGGTGAGGATGAACAGGGCCTCAAACATAATAGCGAAGTGGTACCAAATCGCCATGACGGTCCGACCGCCGAGCGTGTTGGAGAAAATGTGCGCCATCCCTACCGCCAGTGAGGGCGCCCCGCCCGTCCGTGCGAACAGGCTCTGCTCGCCCACGTCGGCGGCAAGCGCTGCCATGTCCGCGGGCGTGACCGGAAATCCCCACGCGGAGATCGTCTGCGTCGCGGCCTCGGGGGAGGCCCCGACAATGCCGGCCGGGCTATTGACCGCGAAGTAGACACCGGGCTGGAGCACGGCGGCCGCGATCATCGCCATCACGGCCACAAACGACTCCATCAGCATGGCGCCGTAGCCGATCATGCGGGCATCGGACTCGCGCTGCAACAGCTTCGGCGTGGTCCCGGACGACACCAGCGCGTGAAAGCCTGAAATGGCGCCGCAGGCAATGGTGATGAACGCAAACGGAAAAATCTTCCCTGCGAAAATTGGCCCGGTACCGTCGGTAAAGCGCGTCAGCGGCGGCAACTGGACCGGCGGCAGGTACACGGCGATGCCGAGCGCCAGCGCCACGATCGTTCCGATCTTGATGAAGGCGCTGAGGTAATCGCGCGGCGCCAACAGCAACCACACCGGCAGCACGGAGGCGGCGAAGCCGTAGCCGATGATCATCCATGCCAGCGTTGTGGGGCTGAAGGTGAACCACGATGCCCAGGTGCCGCTTTCCCCCACCCAGCGGCCGGCCACGACGGCGAGCAGCACCAGCGCCAACCCCCAGACCGTGGCTTCGAGGACCTTACCCGGCCGCACGAAGCGCATGTACGTACCCATCAGGATGGCAATCGGGATGGTGGCGCCGACCGTGAACGTGCCCCACGGACTGCCCTTGAGCGCGTTGACGATCACGAGGCCGAGCACCGCCATGAGGATGACCATGATGCACAGGACCCCGGCGAGCGCCGCAAAACCGCCTAGCACCCCGATCTCTTCGCGCGCCATTTGGCCCAGGGACTTGCCGTCTCGGCGCAGCGAGCCGGCGAGGATCAGGAAATCTTGCACCGCGCCACCGAGCACGACGCCGACAATGATCCACAAGGTCCCGGGGAGATAGCCGAACTGCGCACACAATGTCGGGCCGATGAGCGGTCCAGGACCGGCGATGGCGGCAAAATGGTGACCGAAGACGACCCAGCGATTGGTCGGCACGAAGTCGCGGCCGTCGTTGAGGCGTTCTGCCGGCGTCGCCCGCCGATCGTCCAACATCAGGACCCGCGCCGCCAGAAACTTGCTGTAGAACCGGTACGCCACGGCGTAGGTCGCCACGGCCGCCACCAGCAGCCAAACCACGTTGATGGGCTCACCCCGCACCAGGGCGACCATACCCAGGCCCGTCGCACCGGCGAGAGCAACAAG
>Ga0316601_100000539_pt1 | contig 16569 bp, 13 predicted proteins | sample OWC_soil_day5_no_FD_207663 | JGI IMG/M metagenome (GOLD analysis project Ga0316601, IMG submission 207663) | Wetland soil microbial communities from Old Woman Creek delta, Ohio, United States - OWC_soil_day5_noCT | ecosystem: Environmental > Terrestrial > Soil > Wetlands | place: USA: Ohio... | reverse complement strand
ACCGATCCTGACCAACGTCTGGGCGCGCGCGCCGTACGGCCACGCCGGCCAGTGGCCGAGCCTCGCGGTGATGGCGACCCCACCGGAGCGCCGCGCGACGAAGTTCGTCGTCGATCTCGCGGCGCCGTATGACCTCGGCACCGTCGGCGTCGCGGTGCGGGACGCGAGCACCCCGATGGGCGCCGAGGCGTACCTCCACGACGCGAGTCGCCCCGGGTTCTCGGTCGCCGGGCACCCGTTCCTCGCCGACCTCGGCGCCGAGGCGCGCGCCGTGATCGAGTACTTGAAGACGCTCTAGTCGAACGTGTGGCGGTACAGCGGGACGCTCGCGCGCAGCCCGACGCGGAGGTCCTGCCGCTACGGCGCGCCGGTGGTCGACGCGACGGGGTCGACCTGGATGCCGATGCCGCGCGGCACCTTGACCCGCGTGATCTCCTTGCGGTCCATCGGATCCTGCGGGGCGCCGTCGGTGAACGGCGTCTGCAGCACGATCAGCTCCTCGCCTCCCTGCACGACGAGGTGCAGCTCGGTGCCGCCCCCACCCACCCGGCACTGCACGCCGGTGATCGCGTTCATGTCCTGCGCCGGTGCGAACACCGAGCACGTGCCCTTGTAGCGACCGATCGAGTGACTGACCTGCTTGCCGGTCTCGTCGGTGGTCGCGAGGAAGATGTCGGCCATCTCGCCGACCGGCGAGATCCCCCACGACACCATCACCTTCTTGACGAGGTGGGCGGGCTCGTTCGAGCCACTGCCCTCGCCCGTCGTCGTGGTGTCTTGCTTGGCCGGGCCGCTGCAACCAAGGCCGAAGACGATGGACGCGAGGGCGATCACGGGGCGTGTCATGGCTCGCAGGCTACTACAGCGGGTAAGATGCCGGCATGTCACTGGCCCGGCTGGTCGTGATCGAGGGCCCGGACGCAGGGCGTGAGTTCGAGCTACCGATGCGCGGTGGGATCGTCGGGCGTGGGGACGGGTCCCTGGTCCAGCTGACGGATCCCGCGGTGTCGCGCGAACACGGGCGAATCGAGCTGAGCGACGGCGCCCTGTGCTGGATCGACGAGAGCGGCAAGCCCCGCACGTGGATCAACGGCCAGGTCGCGGTGCGGCATCCGTTCGAGGCCGGCGACGAGATCGTACTCGGCACCACCAAGATGGCGTACCTGCCGGTCGAGGGCGTCGCGGTGACCAAGGCCTCGAGCCACGTCACGATGGAGGTCGGCAGCCGGCAGCTGCTCGCGCTCGTCGGCATCGATGATCGCGCACGCCGCCACCTCGCCGCCGTCGCGGGGCTCGGCGATCGCTTGCGGATCGAGGCGGCCGCGGGGCGCGAGGCGGTCGCGCGCGCCGCGTGTGACGCCGCGCTGTCCGCGCTCGGCGCGCACCGCGCGTTCGTGCTGTCCGCGGGTCGCCGCGTGGCACCGGTGGCGGCGGCGGTCGCGACCGGCGAGTCGACGCAGCTCCAGGTCCCGCAGGAGCTCGTCGACAAGGTCGTCACCAACAAGCAGGTCGTGACCGCGGAGACCGGCGGGCGCGCGCTGATCGCGGCGCCGATCTTCGGGACCTCCGAGGACATCACCGGCATCCTGTGGGTCGATCGCACCGGCAGCGCGTGGGAGCAGATCGACTCGCTCGCGGCGCTCTGCCTCTCGCACCTGGTGGGCGCGGCGTGGGTTAGCGCCGACGCGCGCGATCAGGCCGTGCGCCGCGCGGATGCGCTCGAGGAGCAGCTGCTCGGTCCGGCGTCGGCAAGCGACGGCGAGCTGATCGGCCGCTCCGAGGCGGCGCTGCGCGTGGTCGCGTTCGTCAAGCGCGTCGGTCCGAGCGACACCACTGTCCTCCTCGGCGGTGAGTCCGGCGCCGGCAAGGAGATGGTCGCGCGCGCGATCCACCGCGCGAGTCGCCGCGCGAAGGGCCCGTACGTCGCCGTCAACTGCGCGGCGCTGACCGAGAGCCTGATCGAGAGCGAGCTGTTCGGTCACGAGAAGGGCGCGTTCACCGGCGCGACCGAGAAGAAGGCCGGCCGGTTCGAGATGGCCGACAAGGGCACGCTGTTCCTCGACGAGGTCGGCGAGCTCCCGCTCGGCCTGCAGACCAAGTTCCTGCGCGTGCTCGAGGAGCGGCGGTTCGAGCGCGTCGGTGGCCAGAAGGCGATCGACGTCGACGTCCGCATGGTCGCGGCGACGAATCGCGACCTCGCCGAGATGGTCAAGCGCGGGACCTTCCGCGAGGATCTGTTCTACCGGCTCAGCGTGATCCACATCGACGTGCCGCCGCTGCGCGAGCGCCTCGACGACGTCCCGCTGCTCGCCGAGCACTTCCTCGCGCGGTTCCGCCATCAAGGTGCCCGTCGGATCACCGGCTTTGCCCCCGACGCGCTCGCCGCGATGACCCGCTACGCCTGGCCCGGCAACGTGCGCGAGCTGCGCAACGCGATCGAGCGCGCGATCGTGCTCGGCGATCGCGAGCAGATCGTCGCGGCCGACCTCCCGCCCCAGGTCCTCGCCGCCGCGAGTGCGCCGCGCACGCGTCACTCGCCGCCGACGCCGCCGCTCGGCTCGTCGATCTCGGGCGCCACCGCGCCGCCCCAGCCGGTCTCCGCCGCGACGATCGATCCGACGCCGCCGCCGGTGATCGCGAGCAAGCCCGTCCCGGTCGCCGCGCGCTCGCTGCGCGACCTCGAGAAGGACGGCATCCTCGCCGCGCTCGCGGCGACCGGTGGCAACAAGGCGCAGGCCGCCGCGATCCTCGAGATCGATCGCTCGACGCTCTACAAGAAGCTCAAGGACTACGACATCGAGAGCTGACGCGCGGGCGCGCTCGAACACTCAGCCCGCCTGCGTCTCGGGCTCCGCCTCTTCGGGGCGGCGATAGACGACGTGGACGTGGTCGAGATACCAGGCGAGCTCGTCGACGATGCGGAGCAGGCCGCTGTCGTCCTTACGCGAGGCCGCGTGCTCGAGCCGCGCCCCCATCGCCGTCAACGAGTCGAAGCCAAACGTCCCACCGGAGCCCTTGAGCTTGTGGCCGAGCGAGACGAGGACCGCGAGCTCCCCGTCGCGCATCGCCTCGCGCATGCGCTCGATCTCGCCGCGCCGGTTCTCGAGGAACCGCGGGATATGCTGCGCCAGGAAGGGGTCCGCGCGCACGACCGGACAGATCGGCCACGGTCTGCGCGAGACCACGACCTTGACGGGCAGCTCGGCATCCGCACACCAGCGATTGCGTCCCATCCCCTTGGCGCGAAACAGCGCGGCGTCGGCGGTCGACACGAGGGTCGTCGCCGGGCGGTCGAGCCCCGGAGCCATCGTCGCGACACCGACGCTGATCGTGACGACCTTGGCGGCTCGCGAGCCATCGTGCGCGATGCCGAGCTCCTCGATGACGGCACGGAGGCGCTCGGCTACCACGCACGCGCCGGGGCCGTCCGTCTCGGGCAGCAGCGCCACGAACTCCTCCCCGCCGTAGCGACAGAGGACATCCGACGGGCGGCGCAGGCAGTGGGCCATCGTGCCGGCGACGGCCTTGAGACACGCATCGCCACCGACGTGGCTGTACAGCTCGTTGAACGCGTGGAAGTCATCGACGTCGACGACGACCAGCGACAGCGGCGCGCCGTGGCGGGCCGCGCGGTTCCATTCGGTCGCGAGGAGCTCGTCGAAGTGCCCGCGGTTGGCGATCCCGGTCAGCGCATCGATGCAGACCGCGCGCTCGAGCTCGCGCTTGGTCTCTTCGAGCTGCCGGGTCTGCGCCAGGAGTTGTTGCTCGCGCTGACCGCGCACCATGCGCTCGGACCGGAGCCGGAGCGCCGAGCGCGCGCGCGCGCCGAGCTCACCGAGCCGGAACGGCTTGGCGACGTAGTCCTGAGCACCGGCCTCGAACGCGACCTGGACGACGGACTCGTCGTTCCGGCCCGTGATGATGACGATCGGGACGCTGGGGAGCCGCTCCGACAGCAACCGACACAGATCGAGGCCGTCCATATCGGGAAGTCCGAGGTCGAGCAAGACGAGGTCCGGAGGGAGCCGGGTCACCAGCTCGAGCGCCGCGCACCCCGAGCGGGCGAAGAGCACCTCGTCACAGCCGATGCCCGTGAGGACCTCGAGCACGAGGTCCTCCAGCGACGGGTCGTCCTCGACGACGAGCGCCCGGACGGGCAGCGGACGGAGGGGCTGGTGGGCGATTGGGGGCACGGAATCGTCTCAGCGCGCGGATCCGCGCACCGTCAGCACGGCGAGGATGCGATCTGCGCGCGTCCATCCACTGCCGTGCATGTTGCGCGCCGCCGCGCCGGCTGCTGACGCTAGCGGATCGCGTGCCCGGCGGATCGGAGCGCGCGATCGAGCACGAACGGCGCGGCCCCACCGGTCGTGCCGGCCACGAGCGCCTGGGGCATCCCCTGAACGTCGGCGTTGGCGGCGAAGCTCCCGGCGATCACCGCGCCGGCGGATGGCGCGGCCTGGGTCAGCGTGAGGTTGCCGAGCAGGAACCCGACCACCGCGGTCGTGTTGGTGCCCGGGTCGTAGTCGTAGACCGCGCCGCTGGCGTCGAAGAACCCGAGGTCGGCCGCACGCGGGAAGAACCGACTCGGCGGCATTCCGATCGAGACGACCAGGATGTGGTTGTCGCTCGCGCGCCGCCCGAACACCTGGATCACCGAGCTCGGCTGACCGGCCGGCGCGTTCGGATCGTTACCCGCGGTCGCCCCCACCGGGGTCAGCACCGTGGTGACGCCGCCGATCGTGATCGAGAACGTCCCCGTACCGGTGCCGAGCGGGTTGGCGGCACCGAGGGTGCCGTAGGTGGTCGAGAACGTGCCCTGGACACGCGCGGCGATGTCGAGGCACGGATAGCCGGGCAGCGGATCGGGCCACGTCGGCCCGGCGTCCAGCGCGGCGATCAACGTGGCGCGCCGCCCGTTCACGAACTGGCGGACCTGGTTCACCGCGCCATGCCACGCCGTGCCTTCGACGGCGTCGACGATCGGCGCGATCAGGGCCTCCATGCGCGCGATCTCGGCGAGCAGCGCGGGCTCCGACCACAGGTTGGCCAGCAGCACCCGCTGGCGGTCGAGGAACTGCTGCCGCATCGTCGGCATCGCGAACAGCCGGTACGGCAGTATGCCTGCGGCCGCGACCGCCACCGGACCGGTCGTCGAGCCGATGCCACTGAACGTGGCGTTGGGCTGGAACGTCGCGTCGACGCCCCAGGGCATGAACTCGAGCTGGCCCGACGTAGGATCGTGATAGACGAAGAAGTTGTTCTTGTCGTTGGTGTAGCCGTCCCAGTGGTTCGTGACGATCTCCATCGCCCAGAAGGTCAGGAACCGATCGACGTCGAGGTGGGGAGCCAGCGCCGCGACGAGGTTCGCGTCGGTGGCGGTCTCGAGCACGGCCGTGATCGGCATCAGATCGGTGCGATCGCCCGGGCCCTTGGCGTCGAACGTGTTGACCCACGACGTCCGGAAGTCCGAGAGCGAGCCTTCGTAGAGCGGGCCGGTGCCATCGACGAACCGTCGCTTCGTCAGCTTGTGATCGACGCTCTCGACGTGGACGTAGATCCCGAGATCGATGCCGTTGACGCGCACGTGGGCGAAGTTGCACCGCGGCACGACCACGCCGGCGGCCGCGAACAGCGGGTAGGTCAGACACTGCCGCAGGTACGACGGATCCTGGTTCGAGTTGTTGAGCGTCAGCTTCTCGAGGCCGAGGTACTCGAGACCCGGCACGTACTCGTCGAATTTCACCTTGAGCGATGGCTTCTCGGTGTCGAGCGAGCCGAAGAAGCCCTTCTTCTTGACGCCGACATCGGCGAACGTCGTGCCGTCGACGGTGATCGACGCATGGAACGTCGAGAACGGACTCGGGATCGGCTGGGCCAGGCAGGCGCCCTCGATCACCGAGCTGATCGTCCGGGTCTGGACGCGGAGCGCGTCCCAGTCGGCCGGCGCCATCGTGATCGAGACGTCGACGATGTGGTCCGGAGCGAACAGCGGCGGCGACAGGTCGACGTAGGCGTCCGGGGCGGCGTCGACACCCGCGTCGGGCTCGACGCCGGGCGACTCGCCGCCGCATCCGGCGATCACGACCAGGAGGGCGAGCATCCACTTCATCTCGTGACCTACGAGCATGCCACGTGCCGGTGGTCAACTGCTCGAAGTTGTTGGCGCCCCCGCCCGATGTCGCGGTTTCCCACATCCTCCACGTCTCACGACGCCTCGGTTTCCGGCAGTCGGCCGTCGCCCGATGCGACAGCTGGCAGGACCGCTCCGTCGGTGACGCGGTCTTGCTCCCGGAGCAGCGCCGCGTAGAGCCCTCCTCGCGCGAGGAGCTCGTCGTGGGTGCCCTGCTCGACGATCGCGCCGCGATCGAGCACCACGATCTTCGCCGCTCGCCGGATCGTCGACAGCCGGTGCGCGATCACCAGGCTGGTGCGGTTGGCGAGCAACGGGTCGAGCGCGGCCTGGATCAAGTGCTCGTTGTGGCTGTCGAGCGCGCTGGTCGCCTCGTCGAGGATCAGGATCCGCGGATCCTTGAGGAGCGCACGCGCGATCGCAATCCGCTGGCGCTCTCCGCCACTGAGCCGGTAGCCGCGATCGCCGACGATCGTGGCGTAGCCCTCGGGCAGCGCTGCGATCACGTCGTGGATCTGCGCCGAGCGCGCGGCCGCCTCGACCTGGTCCTGGGTCGCGCCCGGGCAGCCGTAGCGCAGGTTTTCCAGGATCGACGTGTGGAACAGGTAGGTCTCCTGGCTGACCACCGCGATGTGCGATCGCACCGCCGCGAGCTCGAGCGCGCGGACGTCGTGGCCGTCGATCGTGACCCGCCCCTCGGTCGGATCGTAGAGCCGCGAGACCAGCGCGGCCAACGTGCTCTTGCCCGCGCCCGACGGCCCGACGATCGCGACGCACTGCCCTGGCGCGACGTCGAGCTCGACGTCGCGCAGGGTCACGCCGTCCGTTCCGTACGAGAACGACACGTGCTCGAACCGGATCGCCCCCACCGCGACGGGCAACGGGCGCGCACCGGGCTCGTCCTTGATCGCGGGCTGGAGGTCGAGCACCGTGAAGATCCGATCGAAGTACGCGTACGACGTCACGACGTCGACGTGGGCCGTCGCCAGATCGGACGCCGGAGAGTACAGCCGCTTGAGGAGAGCGACGAACGCGACGACGGTGCCGATCGCGAGCTCGCCGCCGATCACGAGCCAGCCACCGAACGCGTAGACCATCGCCGGGCCGAGCTCCTGGAAGTACTTCATCATCATCTGGAACCAGCGTCCGACGAGGTTGTGGCGGAGCGAGACCTCCATCAGCGCGTGCGCCTTGCGCTCGAGCCGTGCGGTCTCGTGCGCCTCGGAGCCCGAGACCTTGACCAGCAGCGCACCCGACACCGACAGCGTCTCCAGCAGTACGCCGGTCACCTCGGCGAGCGAGCTCTGCGCCTGGCGCTTGAGCGCCTTGCGCCGCCTGCCGACCAGGCGGGTCGGCACGATGAACACCGGCAACAGGGCGAGCGACAAGATGGCCAGCCGCCAGTCGAGCCAGAGCACCGCCGCGATCGCGGTGGCGACGACGATCGTGTTCTGCAGCACCTTGACCAGGTTGTCCTGCAGCATCGCGCCGACGCCCTGGACGTCGTTGAGCACGCGCGACACGACCTCGCCGGGCTTGGCCGTCATGAAGTAGGTCAGCGACTGGCGCTGGACGTGCGAGAACACCTGGATGCGGAGGTCGTACATCACGTGCTCCGCGATCCAGGCGGCGAGGTAGCGCTGGGCGACCGCGAGCAAGCCCCCGACCAGCGGCGCGGAGACCATCACGGCGACCAGGCCGGCCAGCTCGCCGCGATCGCGCGTGGGGATCGCGTCGTCGAGGATCAGCTTGATGCAGATCGGCGGCACCAGGCCGAGCAACGCGGCCGAGACGATCGCCAGGAGGACGAGCACGACCCGCCCCCGGTAGGGCCGGAGGTACGTGAAGATCCGCCGCAGCGTCGCGCGCTCGACCTCGGGCAGATCGTTCGGATCGATCTGCGAGCGGCGCGTCGAGGTGACGGTCACCATTGCCAGCTCGCTCCGCGCCACGCGGCGCGCCGGCGATCTTCGACCAGGATCGCCTGGCGCCAGACCGCGATGCTGCGCGGAGCGCTGGCCAGCGCGCTCGCGATCAGCGCCTGGCCACGCTCGGTCGCGGCGAGGGGCCCGAGGCTCTTGAGCACGCTCGCCGGCCACACGCCGACCCGATCCTCGCGCAGCTGCCAGGCCGCCGCGACATCGAGCCCGGTGATCGTGTCGAGTACTTCCTCGCAATGGTGCCCGACCCGATCGCGCAGCGCCCACGCGCGCGGATCGGCGAGGCCGGCGATCGTCCGCATCACGACCTTCGGTGCCCGCTCGACGCTGCGCTCGCGCCACTTCCACGACCGATCGTCGACCACGCCGAACGTGGCGTCGAGGGCGGCGACCGGCGCGATCTCGCGCAGCGCCTTGCGCAGCTCCCAGGCCCGAGCGTCGCCGATGGCCTCCACGGACTTGCACGCGATCTCCGCCGTCGCGACGGACGCGATCGCCCCGAGCCCGCCGCGGTCGGCGAGCCAGCGGTCGCGCGCCGCCCAGGCCCGCGGCCCGGCGACCGCACCGAGGGAGTGCATCAGCGGGTCGGCCGGCAGGCGCTCGCGGAGCTCCCACGCCAGCGCGTCGTCGCGCCCCCACAGGGCCGAGCCGACCTCGCGCGGCGCGATCTCGACGAGCGAGCGGAGCAGTGCCGCCGAGGCGGGATGCTCCGCCAGGAGGCCGGATAACGAGCGGGCGATCGGCCCCGGCGCGATCGCCGCGAGCTCGTGGCGCAGCAGCCACGACGCCTCGTCGTCGAACCAGCGCAGCCCGGACGCGACCACGACCGGTGCGCGCGGCGCGAGCGCACGCCGGCGATCGTCGAACTCGGCTCCCGCGAGACCGGCGAGGAAGTACGCCGCGAGCCCCGGTTCACGCACCGCGCGGCGATCGATCCATGCGAGGAGCGCGGCGCGGGCGCCGTCGCGATCGCCGCCAGTCAAGACGGGCGGCGCGATCGGCAGCGCGGTCCGTGCCCGCGCGGTCGCCACGTCGGTCTGATGGGCGAGCAGAACCGTCTCGATCAGCGAGGTCGCCATCGCGTGCAGATCGGCCTCGGTGTTGTCGACCACGTGCCAGCGCGCCGGATCGCGATCCGCGAGCGCGAGGTACCCCTCGCGGAGCCGACGCTGGAGATCCGTGCCCGCGAGGCCCTTGCGCGACGGCGCCTTGTCGTCGGGCGTGATCAGCTTCGAGACCCGCCGCCGCGCGCGGGCCACGTGCGGATCGACGTCGACGAGGATCACCAGCTCCGGCACGACACCCGCCATCGCCGCGTTGATCATGGGCGCGACCTCGTCGGCCGCCATGCCGCGTCCGTTCACGGCGAGCGTCTGGGCGGTGTAGACGTAGCGATCGGCGATCACCACGTCGGCACGGCGGAGCGCGGGGCGCGTGGCCTCCTCGAGCAGCTGGACCTCGCGGGTCAGATACAACATCAGCTCGGCGCGCGGTGCGAGCGCGAGGTTGCGCGCGTCGCGCCCGAGCTCGCGCATCGCCTGGGTGACATTCGACGCGAACCTCCCGCCCTCGCGGACGTGCTCGACGACCAGGCCTCGCTCGCGCAACCCCTGCGCGACCAGGTTCGACAACGTCGTCTTGCCTCCCCCGTCGATGCCTTCGAACACGACAAACATCAGGCGAGCTCCTCGGGTTCATCTGCGAGCGACTTGCACACCCGGAACAAGTGGTTGCCGACGTGCTCGTAGGTGTCGACCAGCTCGGCGAGCCCGAGGCCGATCGCCGCGGATTCGGACCGCTGGGGGACGACTGACCTCGCGCGGCCTTCGGCCTCGAGGACGTTCATCTGGATCTCGCGCGCGCCCGCAGCCTCGACGTCGGGCGGCACGCCGTCCTCGACGGTCGCGCTCAGCACCGCGTACGAGTCGCTGGCCAGGGCATGCATCCGGCGCAGTCGGGCTCGCTCGTCGTCGGTCAAGCGCAGGCCGCGCTCGACGCCGAGGTCGGCGACCGCGACGAGCTGCTCGACCTGACGCTGGAGCTGCAGGATCGCGACCACCGACCGAGATATCCGGTCGGGCGGCGCTTCGGGGCCCTCGCCGACGACGACACGGTGTTGCGCCTCGAGCGCTCGCCGGCCTTCGGACAGGGCGACGTCGGTGTCGCTGGCGACTGCGCGATCGCCGGTGCACGACATCGCGAGCGCGGCGTCGAGCGCGGCCTGGTGACAGGCGAAGATCGCCACGAGCTCCCGCTGGAGCGCGTGCGCGTCGGGTGCCACCGGCGGCGCGACCGCGGTGGTGGGGCGGCGCGCGGCGCGGCGCGCGAGCGCGGGGAGCACCGCGAGCCACATCGCGACCGCCGCGATCTGCGTGATCGCGAACCCGAGGGCGAGCTGGCCCGAGACATCGGGACGCACGACGCGCTGGCCGTAGCGGATCGCGTCGACGTCCGGTGCGAGCGTGGCCCACAGCGGGATGATCGCGAGCGCGAACAACGTCGCGAACAACCCGAACGCCAGCTGCGGCGCGATCAGCGGTCTCGCCCGGCGGCCCGACTGCCAGGCGATCAGCGCCATCCCCACGGCCGCGCCGAGGTTGGTGCCGGCGAGGATCGCCAGCGCGCTTCCGAAGGGGATCACGCCGCTGGTCTGAACGAGGCCGAGCACGAGCACGTAGACCGGACCCGGCCCTTGCAGCAACAGCGCGAGCGCCGCCCCGGCCGTCGCGCAGGCCAGCAGGGCGAGCAGGCTGCCATCGCGGAGGTACGCGACGTACGGCAACAGCTTGGGATCGCCGACCAGTGGCTGGACACCGGTCTGGAGCAAGTGGAGCCCGTACAGCATCAGGCCTGCCCCGAGCAGAAGCTTCGCGATCGCGGCGCCGCGGCGCCCGGTGGCGAGCCGCATCCAGATGACCCCGATCGTGATCACGAGCAAGCTCTCGCTCGCCAGGGCGACCGGCAGCAGCGCGCCGGTCACCGACGCGCCGAGCTGCGCGCCGACCAGGATCGCGACGGCGGGCGCGATCGCGAGCAGTCGCGCCTCGACCAGCCCGAGCGCGAACGCCGCCGCCGACGTCGTCAGCTGGGTCACCCCACCGACCAGCACGCCCACGACGAGCGCCTGCGGCGTCGACCGCGTCCACCGGGCGAGCAATGTCCGCACGCGATGGCCCGCGAGCCCACGGAGCCCGGCCGCGACCAGGCCAAGCCCGAACACGAACAGCGCGAGCCCGCCGAGGACGCGCCCGATCAGCTTCTTGTGCTTGGTGGGGTGGACCTGGAGATCCCACGCCTTGCTGCGCTTGTCGCCCTGGACGATCCGGAGCCCCGCCTTGCCCGACGACGTGTCATGAGGGATCCGGACCACGACACGGTCCGCTCCACGCACGACGATCTCCGCGGTGCGCCGCGCGATCGTCGCCTCGACGGGCCGCATCGGATCCGCCCCGTCGAAGCCGACGACCACCGCGTCGCCGGGGCTGACGTCGGCCTCGCTGATCGACGTGATCACGAGCGTCGACGGCCCCCCCGGTTCGTCGCTCGGGGTCGGACGGGTGGTCTCCTGGTCGGTCCCCCAGTCGGTGATCACCAGCGCGAGCACCGCGAGCGTGAGCAGCCACTGCGCGATCGTCCGCCCGCGCCCGCGCCCACTAGCCATGGATCGCGCCATGGATCGCGCTCGACGCGGTCTCGAACTTGCTGAACGACACCGGCTCGATCGCCTGCTCGTCGAGCAGGCGATACAACCAGCCGGGTGGGTCGCCGTGGCTCTTGACCTCGAGCACGTTGCGGACCTCGGTCGCGATCGGCGGACCGAGTGTCGGGCGAACCAGGGCCCAGCGGCGCTCCCACAGCCCGTCGGGCGGGGCGAACGATGCGAGCCCCGAATCGAGCGTGACCCGGAGCTCGGCGCTCGCGTCCTGCCACGCCAGGCGCCGGTAGTTGACCAGGCAATCGGCGCGCATCGGTTCGGCGCAGCTCGCGCACAGCTCGGCGACCGCCGCGAGCACGGCGCGCGCGTCGCGCCCGTACGCGCTCTCCTGGATCGTCACCATCTCGGGCGTGATCCTCCCGTCGGTGAAGAACCCCGGCACGTCGGTCTTCGGGATCCCGATCCGGCGCTTGCCCGTGTGCTCGCCATCGCGGTGCTTGAGCTCGAGCCAAAGCACCGGCTGGAACCGCACCAGCTGGCGCACGTCGGTCGCGGTCTCGATCAGGTCGGGATGGAGATCGTAGTACTCCTTCGCGCGCAGCTTGATGTTGTGATCGGCCGAGCCGCTCGCGGCCCGGAACAACGCCCGGCTCGCCGTGTCGAAGTAGATCGTGGTGACGAAGTGGTGCGCGCCAGGCAACAGGTTCGCGCCGTCGCCGCGGTGGCGGTGCGGCTCGAGCTGACGGTTGACCTCGGCCACGACGAGGCGCGCCTGCGCCGGAAGCAGCAGGTACTTCGCCTCACGGCGGCTTGCCGTCATCCGAGCATCGAGCTGCTCGGCCTCGCGTCTGGCGGCGGCGTCGGTCACGGCGTATAGGACATCAGCTCTTCGTCCTGCCCGCCGCCGGTCTCCTTCACCTTGCCGACCCCCTGGACGAACCAGTAGTCCTTGGTCTTGGCCGTGGCGCCGCCGGGGTTGGACCGCCGGACGTGGAGCGCTGTATAGGTCCCCGCCATCACCGTGACCGGCTCGGCCACCGCGATCACCTGCCAGTTCTCGGTCTTCGCGTTCGACATCGTGCCGGCCGAGTTGGTGGTCTTGATCGTGAACGACTCGGAGTAGGTCGCATTCGCGGCCAGATGGGCCACGGACTCGTCGAGCTTGAGCCGGTACGGCGTGATGTCCTGGACGTCGACCATCGCACCGGTGAGATCGTAGTCGGTCTGCGCGTAGCGGACCGCGAGGTACCCCTCGAAGCCCTGGTAGGCGATCATGTGTCCGTCGAGCTGCTCGACGCGGAGCCGGAACCCGAGCTTGCCGGCGTGGGTCCCACCGATATCCTCCTCGGCCTCGACGGTCGTCCGGGCGTTCAGCCGAGCCGGGATCGTGTTGGTGGGGTCGGTCAGCTTGTACGACCACACGCTGCCGACCTTCCACGGCTCGTAGCGCGTCGCGGGATCGGGGCCGACGCCGCTGTCGGCGCCACCGCCGCCGGGGTCTCCGCTTCCGCAGCCGGCGAGGATCGTGAGGATGATCATTGATCGCATGACGTCTCCGTTTGGTAGGCGCTGGTCATAGTCGGGCTCCGAGCTGGATCAAGAAGGTGGTCGAGGTGGCGGGCGCGATGCCGAGCTCGGCGATCCCGACCGGTGCGTTGGCGCTGACCTTCCAGCGCTCGACCTCGAGCTGGACGCGCCACGCGTCCGACGCGCCGTAGGTCACGCCACCGGTGACCTCGAGCACCAGATCGTTGCCGAACGAGGAGTCGGGATCGAGCGCGCCGATCAGGGCGTACGGCTCGACGTAGCGGCGCCCGAACTTCGCCTTGCCGATCCGGTAGCCGACGATGCCGCGACCGGCCACGAACGTCGCGCGCGACTTGCTCGTGTCGGCGACCAGCCACGACGTCCCGACCATGCCCTCGATCCACGCACGAACCCGGCCGGGCCCCGCGTCGACGTCGATCGTCGCGTCGAGCTCGGCGGCCCACGCGCGGCGCACGATCGCGGGCAGCACGAGCAGCTGGCCCACCCGCAGCTCGCCCGCGGCGCCAAGCTCGACCCCGTGCGCCGGCTTCGCGGTCACGCGGATCACGCCGTCCTGACCGAACCGATCGTGAACCGAGACCGCGAGGGGGTCGCCGGCGTCGTCGTGGCCCTGGAACACACCGGCGGTCAGCGCGGGCTTCCAGGCTCCGCGCAGCTCGACCGTCAGGGTCGCACCGACCGCGCGACCCGCGAGCTGGAAGCGCTTGGCCAGCACGTCGTGGAGCAGCCCGCGATCGGCGGCCGGGAGGTTCCAGAACGAGTCGAGCTCGATCGCGGAGAACGGCATCTTGAAGTTACCGGCACGGACCGAGATCCGGGGCCCGTCGTCGTGAAGCCGGAGCTGGACGAACGCGTTCTTCAGCCGCGGCTTGCCCGCGAGCTCGACCTCGAGCTGCGCGCGTAGCTGCTGCTTCCAGTGGTAGTCGGCCTTGGCCCGGGCGCTCTGGATCGTTCCCTGCCCGATCGCGTCGCCGCCGTCACGGACCTTGACCACCGCCCCCCGGACGACCACGCGCCCCCGGACGTCGAGCCGCCCGTGCTTCTTGTTCGCCTTCTTGCGCTTCTTGGCCTTGTCGGAACCACCGCCCGGATCGGCGGCGGGCGCAGGGTCCACGCCGTCACCCGCGGGCGCCGGGGTCTCCGCCGCAGCGTCGTGATCGTGCTTGCCGTGCTTCTTGTCCTTGGCCGGTGACGGCTCGGCCGGGGTCTCGGGCTGGGCGGCGCTGTCGACCGGCGCCGTCCCGGCATCGGGGGGCGCCGCGGTGCCGGGATCCGCGACGTCGGGATCTTGGGCGTCCGCGACGGCCGGCTTCACCGACGTCGCAACTACGATCCCCACGAAGAGGAACACGACACGAGACAAGACGGAGGTCGGCAACTTCAACCATCGTGCCAGGATCTACGCGCCTGCGTGACAGCGCGGTGACGACATGCGGCCCTGCTCAGGCTTTTTCTCTGTACGAAGCACGGCGCGTCCGGACGAACCGTGCACACCCGGCGGACGAACCGCGGCACCGCCGTCAGCCCCGGGCCACGCCGCCTTACATGTCGCGATCAGTCGTGCGAGCCAGGATCGCTGTCGCCCTTGCGCAGGTTCCCGAAGTGGTACGTCAGGCCCGCCGCGAGGATGTGGTTGGTCTCCGGCACGTCGACGTTGGATTCGGTCTGGAACATGTAGGAGCCCTCGAGCTCGATCTTCTTGGACATCCTCCACGCTGCGCCGATCTCGACGCGAAACTCTCGGTACTCCGCCTTCGGGCTGAGCTGGTGGTGCAGCTCGAACGAGATGAAGGGCTCGACGTGGTGGCCCACCTGCACGGCGATCGTGCCGCGATTGCGCACGAGGAACTGGTCGCTGTTCCTGCTCGGGCGGGTGGTCTCCTGCAGCCGCAGACGGTAGCTCGCGGTCACGTCGCCGAAGCGGCCCTGTAGCCGCCCGTCGACTCCGAAGCGATGACGGTTCTCGAGGTCGGTGACCGCGAAGCGATAGAGCACGCCGATCCGGATCGGATCCGCGAGACGGAAGCTGGCTTCGAGCTGCGTGTGCGTCTCGTCGAAGCCTGCGTCGACACCGAGGCGCAGTTGTTGTTGCGCCCCGAGCCGGACGCGAGGCCCGAGCCCGGCATCGACGCCGGCGCCGAGCCAGATCCGATGATCGGTGACACCCTGGCCGAACGCCGCGGGGATGCCGACCAGCGAGACCAGGACGATCACGACGAGATGCATCTCGCCACGATCCGTCGAGTGCGGCGGCGCGGTCAACGTACGAAGTTTGCACGGTGCCAACCGCCGGTGCGGGCTAGGGGCAGACCGGGAACTGGGTCGTGCCGGTGCGGGTCACGTCGTTGCCGAGGGCGATGTTGCCGTCCTCGACGACGTGACCGCGCGTGTCGGTCACGCGGATCGTGTACGGACCGGCGCCGAGGCCCGAGGTCTCGATGAAGTAGTTGTAGTCGACGCGCGCGATCGTCGCGAGCGCGCCCGCCGTGCCGGCCTCGAGCTTGGCGATCGGATAGCGATGGTTGCGAACCTGGATCGCCGTCCAGTACTGGCTCGAGCCATCCTTGAACTGGTAGCTCAGCGGGCCCTGGACGTCACACGCGACCTCGCGCCACGTGATCGGCACGCGGCCCGCGGACAGCGGCGAGATCCTCGCGAACGCCTCGGCGCTCAGATCGAGATCGCCGCTCGCGCAGCCGGGGCACTTGTCGACCACGCGGACGATCACCTCGCCCATGGGGCCGGTGACCGCGAGGCAGGCGCCGCACCACGACGCGGTCGCGTAGTCGGGCGCGTTGATCGCAGCGACCAGGCGGTCACTGCTCGCCTCGAAGCTGCAGTTCCCGGTGCCATCGGCGGCGTAGTACGTCCCCTCGCCGGTCAGCGGGGCGCGCGGTGCGGTGCAGCTCGCGGCGGCATCGCCCGGCGGGGGTTCGGGGTCGTCGCTGCAGGCGCCGCAGCCAGCGAGCGCGAGGACGACGACGAGGCAGCGGATCACCGCCCCATCATACGCGCCTCCCGGCGCCGCCCCAGGTCAGCCGTTCTTGCGCGGACGGCCGCGCTTGCGAGGGGCATCCCCGCCCCCGCCGAAATCGAGCTCCTCGGCGAACCGCTCCTCGACGAGGTCGTCGACGGAGGTGTGAAGGGAATCCAGACGGCGCAGCTCTTCGCGCTCGAACTCGGCAAACGACGTGTAAACTCGCGGATTACCTGAAGACATTCGTGCTCCCTTCGAGGACATGCCCACATGTCCTACATCTGCGTACAAAGTACGCGGGAAGTGAATCCGGACC
>Ga0316601_100000538_pt1 | contig 16572 bp, 21 predicted proteins | sample OWC_soil_day5_no_FD_207663 | JGI IMG/M metagenome (GOLD analysis project Ga0316601, IMG submission 207663) | Wetland soil microbial communities from Old Woman Creek delta, Ohio, United States - OWC_soil_day5_noCT | ecosystem: Environmental > Terrestrial > Soil > Wetlands | place: USA: Ohio... | reverse complement strand
CGGCAGAACAAGATGACCGGCGCGGCCGAGCAGTACCAGTACATCCTGCGCGACGAGTCGATGCACTGCAACTTCGGTATCGACCTGATCAACACCATCAAGCTCGAGAACCCGCAGCTGTGGACGCCGCAGTTCAAGGCCGAGATCAAGGCCCTGTTCGAGACCGCGGTCGAACTCGAGTATCGCTACGCCGAAGACACCATGCCGCGCGGCGTGCTGGGTCTGAATGCCTCCATGTTCAAGGGCTACCTGCGCTACATCGCCAACCGGCGTGCCACGCAGATCGGCCTCGAAGCGCTCTTCCCGAACGAGGAAAACCCGTTCCCCTGGATGAGCGAAATGATCGACCTGAAGAAGGAACGGAATTTCTTCGAAACGCGCGTCATCGAGTACCAGACCGGTGGCGCGCTTTCGTGGGATTGAAGGCTGCTGCAGCCCATTCGAAAAACAAGAACAACAGCATGTACAGCAGATTCATTTTCGAGGGACGTGATGCATCGACGCCAGAAGCGATGTGCCGGCCCGACACCGCATTCGTCGTACCGGGGCGACCGCCAAGGCTCTAGGGCCAAGGCAGACCGCCGGGCGATGAATCGCCGCGCTGTATCGAGCAGCGCGGTGCTCTTTGCAACTTGATCAAGGAGATCGTTATGGCAACTGCGAAAAAAGCCCCGGCCAAGAAGGCCCCGGCGAAGAAGGCCCCGGCCAAGAAGGCGGCGGCGAAGAAGGCTCCGGCCAAGAAGGCCCCGGCCAAGAAGGCGGCAGCGAAGAAGGCTCCGGCCAAGAAGGCGGCGGCGAAGAAGGTTCCGGCGAAGAAGGCCGCGGCCAAGAAGGCGCCTGCAAAGAAGGTCGCTGCGAAGAAGGCACCGGCAAAGAAGGCCGCTGCTAAGAAGGCGCCTGCGAAGAAGGCCGCTGCGAAGAAGCCTGCGGCCAAGAAGCCGGCAGCAAAGAAGGCGGCAAAGAAAGCGGCTCCCGCCGCCCCTGCTGCCCCTGCGGCCAAGACCGCCTTGAGCCCGGCTGCAGCCTGGCCCTTCCCGACGGGCAACAAGCCCTGACGGCATCCGGCGGGTTGCGTTCATGCGCGACCCGCAGGTCTGCAGCTGCAAGACCCGGACGCGTCCGGGTCTTTTTCTTTGCCTGTGCTGCCAGTCGCGCAAGTTTGGAATGGCGAACAAGGCGTTCCGAAGTCAGTGCGATCAGCCCGAGCTCGGACGTCATTCCTGGCAATGAGCGCTCGGCAAGCAAATTGGGCGGCCAGGCCTCCTGGGCGACCGAGGCATTCGGTATGGCAGCAAATCTGCCCGTGGCATTGCATGAATGAGCGGCCAAGCACCAGAGCCTGGCTCCTGATCGTGCTGTTGATCGTCAGCAGCGCACCGCGCGCCGCCAGCATCACCGTTGGCGTGGGTGGACAGGCAGCGACCCTGTCAGACGCGGTCCGGCAGGCGCGTGATGGCGACACGATCCTCGTGCACGGCGGCGAGTACCGCGGCGATGTAGCCGTGCTGCATCAAAGGCAGCTGACGATTCGTGGCGTGGGCCGACGGCCTGTACTGATTGCCGATGGCAAGCATGCCGAGGGCAAGGCGATCCTCGTCGTACGCGATGGCGACATCAGGATCGAAAACCTGGAGTTCCGGGGGGCACGCGTACCCGACGGCAACGGGGCCGGCATTCGCTTCGAAAAGGGGAAGCTGACGGTTCGCGGCTGCGCCTTCTTCGACAATGAAGTCGGTCTGTTGACGGCAAACTTCGACAATGCCGAACTGATCGTCGAGGACAGTGAGTTTGCACAGGCTCCGCGTGTCGGCGGCAGGCTTCATCACCTCTTGTACGTCGGCCGGATCGCCTCGCTGCAGGTCAGCGGCAGCCGCTTCCATGACGGTCACACAGGTCACCTTCTCAAGTCACGCGCCAGTCGCACGACATTGACCTACAACCTGTTGCTCGACGGCACAGGTGGCGGAGCTTCCTACGAGGTGGATCTGCCCAACGGTGGCGACGCATTGCTGCTCGGCAACGTGATCGGCCAGAGCGCAAGTACGAAGAACCCCGTGGTTGTCGCCTACGGGGCCGAAGGCAAGGCGTGGCCGCAAAACAGGCTGAGGCTGGCGCACAACACCTTGATCAGCGAGGGCATCGGTCCCGCGTGGTTCCTTCGGGTCTGGAAGGACCGGCTGCCACCGGGCACGCAGGTTCAGGCCGTGAACAACCTCAGTGTCGGGCTTGGCGTGTTCGCGCTTGGCGCGAGTGGGGCATTCAGAGGCAACTTCCCGGTGACGCGCCACATGCTGGTCGATATCGACACCCTTGCATTCGCGCTGAAGGAGGCGTCACCGTTGCGCGGCGCGGGCGTGGATTCGCGTCGCGCATTCGGCACCGATCTCTCGCCCAAGGCTGAGTTTGCACTTCCCGTCGGTACGACGCCGTTGCAGACGCGGGACAAGTGGACCCCAGGTGCGTTTCAGCGCTGAGCCCGCTTGGCAACGGGGCCGTCCTCGTGTGCCCACGCGATCGGTTACAACCCAACCCGGAGCACGCTGCGAGGCAGGCCAAGCTCAAGGCGTTGGGGCCTCAAGACAGTCAAGATCACGAGCGCGCCGGTCGCCGCCCGAAAGATCAGGCTCGGCCTTGGCGGGCCACCGCGGCGGCTGCCTCGGCCACTGCCTTGGCATCGCCCAGGTAGCCGCTGCGCAGCGGCTTCAACTGCGCATCGAGTTCATAGACCAGCGGAATGCCGTTCGGGATGTTCAGGCCGACGATGGCGTCGTCGCTGATCTGGTCCAGGTATTTCACCAGCGCACGCATCGAGTTGCCGTGCGCAGCGATCACCGGGCGATGGCCTGCGCGCAGCGCCGGCGCCAGCACCTCGTTCCAGAACGGCATGACGCGCGCCACCGTGTCCTTCAGGCATTCGGTCAGCGGCACCTGGCCGGCCTGCAGCGCGGCGTAGCGCGGATCGACGCGCTCGCAGCGCGGGTCGGTCGCCTCCAAGGCCGGCGGTGGCGTGTCGTAGCTGCGCCTCCACACCAGCACCTGCTCGTCGCCGTACTGGCGGGCGGTTTCGGCCTTGTTCAGGCCCTGGAGCGCGCCATAGTGGCGTTCGTTGAGGCGCCAGTCGTTGACGATCGGCAGCCAGGTGCGGTCCATCTCGTCCAGGCAATGCCATAGCGTCCAGATCGCGCGCTTGAGCACCGAGGTGTAGGCGATGTCGAACTCGTAGCCGGCTTCGCGCAGCAGACGGCCCGACTGGCGCGCCTGCTCGACGCCGGTGGCGGTGAGCGGCACGTCGGTCCAGCCGGTGAAGCGGTTCTCCAGGTTCCAGGTCGATTCGCCATGGCGAATCAGTACGAGCTTGTACATGGCGATCGGTGTCCTGTGGGGCGCGGCTGCGGCCAAAGGCGAGATTCTATAATTCGGGTCCTTTCACAGCGCAGCGAACGCCCCGTGCAATTCATCGTCGAGAACTGGATATTGATCCTGGCCGCCTTCGTCTCGGGCGGGCTGCTGGTCTGGCCGATGGTCGGCAAGGGTGGCATGGGTGGCTCGGTGTCGACCTCCGATGCGGTGCGCCTGATCAACCAGGACAAGGCGGTGTTGATCGATGTGCGCGAGCCGGCCGAATTTGCCGCCGGCCACGCCGCGGGCGCGCGCAACGTGCCGCTGAGCGCACTGGATGGCGCCAAGGGGCTGCCCACCAACAAGGCGCTGCCGCTGGTGGTGATGTGCGCCACCGGCGCGCGCTCATCGCGTGCCGCGGCGCAGCTGCGCAAGGCCGGCTACGGCAACGTGCACAACCTGGCCGGCGGCAACGCCGCCTGGCGCGAGGCCAGCCTGCCAATCGAGAAGTCGGCCTGAGGACGCAACTGCGTGCCTGCGCACGCGGTTGCGCTGCAGGCCGGACTGGCGCTTTGCAACAGTCGGTCTGAGCCTGCGCAAAGCAAGGTCTTGGGCGCCGGCCCAGAATCGGGCTCCCGCCTGCCATCCTGTTACCGAAGCATGAAACCCGTTCGCATGTTCCTGACGCTGAGCTGCCCATACTGTCTCCGGGCCAAGGCGCTTCTGCAGCAGCGCGGCGTCAACCACATCGAAGAGATCCGCGTCGACCTGGAGCCCGCGCAGCGCGTGCACATGATGGAGCTGACCGGACGGCGCACGGTGCCGCAGATCTTCATCGGCGACACCCATGTCGGCGGCTGTGACGACCTCGTTGACCTCGACCGGCGCGGCGGCCTGGTGCCGCTGCTGGATTCGGCGCCAATCTGAGCCTGCCATGGGGCGGGGTGGCCGCGGCGCTAAGAGATAATCCGGATCCTTCGGCCCGCGAGCGTCGTCACGCTGCGAAGGCCCCGCCTCCCACCACTCGGAAGATCCCATCATGGCCGACCAAGACCAGACCCCCGTGTTCCAGATCCAGCGCATGTACCTTAAGGATCTGTCGCTGGAGCAACCCAATTCGCCGCAGATCCTGCTCGAGCAGCAGCAGCCGCAGGTGGAGATCAACCTTGGCATGGGCGCCGAGCCGGTGGCCGACGGGGTGTTCGAGGTGACGGTCACGGCCACGGTGACCACCAAGGTCAAGGACAAGACGCTGTTCCTGGTCGAAGCCAAGCAGGCCGGCATCTTCGAGATCCGCAACGTGCCGGACGAGCAGATGCAAGGCATCATCAGCATCGTCTGCCCGCAGATGATCTACCCGTACCTGCGCGCCATCGTCTCCGACGTGTGCACGCGTGCCGGCTTCCCGCCGATCATCCTCACCGAAGTCAACTTCCAGGCGATGTTCGAGGCGCAACAGGCCCAGGCCGCCGCGCAGAACGGCAACGGCGCGTCGCGCATCATCACCGGCGTCAACTGAAGGCGCGGCCCGCGCCCGATCCGACCAGGCGCTGCATGAACATCAGCATGCTTGGCGCCGGTGCGTGGGGCACGGCGCTGGCGGTGGCTGCGGCGCCGCGCCACGATGTGCTGCTGTGGACGCGTGACGCGCGACAGGCGGATCAGCTGAACCTACAACGCCGCAACCTGCGCTACCTTCCTGAGGTGCGGCTGCCGGCGGCGCTGCGCATCACTGCCGATCACGCTGCCGCTCTGGCCCATGCGCGAGATGGGCTGTTGGTCATTGCCACGCCGATGGCGGCGCTGCGCGAGCGGCTGGCGGCGTTGCCGCCGCAATTGCCCGCGCTGTGGTTGTGCAAGGGTTTCGAAGCCGGCAGCGGCGCGCTCGGCCACGAGATCGCACGCGAGCTGCGGCCCGAGGCGAGCGCCGGGGTGCTGTCGGGCCCCAGCTTCGCACTCGAGGTCGCGCGCGAGCAGCCGACGGCGCTGGTCGCCGCCAGCAGCGACGCGGCGCTGTGCGCCGCCGCCGTGCAGGCCTTCCACAGCGACACCTTGCGCGTCTACCGCTCGGCCGATCCGGTGGGCGTGGAGGTTGGCGGCGCGGTGAAGAACGTGCTGGCCATCGCCACAGGACTGGTCGATGGCCTGGCCGCGCAGGACGGTGAATCCCACCGCCCCGGCCTGAATGCCCGCGCCGCGCTGATCACGCGCGGGCTGGCCGAGATGACGCGCCTGGGCGTGGCGCTGGGCGCGCGCGCCGAAACCTTCATGGGCCTGTCCGGGCTGGGCGACCTCGTGCTCACCGCCACCGGCGACCTGTCCCGCAACCGCCGCGTCGGGCTGTTGCTGGCGCAGGGGCTGGCCTTGCCGGGCATCCTGCAGCAGCTCGGCCATGTAGCGGAAGGCGTCTACAGCGCGCCGACCTTGCTGGCCCGCGCCCTGGGGCTGGACGTCGAGATGCCCATCACCCAGGCCGTGGTCGATGTGCTCGAAGGCCGCATCGACCCGCTGCGCGCGATGTGGCAGCTGATGTCGCGCGAGGCCACCAGCGAGAGCTGATTCAGCCGCTGCCGGCGTAGCCCTGCTGGCGCCAGGCCTCGAACACCGCGACCGCCACTGCGTTGCTCAGGTTCAGGCTGCGCTGGCCGGCCCGCATCGGCAGGCGCAGGCGCTGCGCGGGCGCCAAGTACGCCAGCAACTCCTGCGGCAGGCCGGCGCTTTCGCTGCCGAAGACCAGCCAGTCGCCGCGCTGCCAGCGCGCCGTCGCAAAGTCGGCGCTGCCGCGGGTGCTGAAGGCGAAGCAGCGCGTTGGGTCGGGCCGGCAACTCTCCAGCCAGGACTGCCACGAGGCATGGCGCTGCACGGCGGTGTACTCGTGATAGTCCAGACCGGCACGCTTGAGCAGCCGGTCCTCCATGCGGAAGCCCAGCGGCTCGACCAGGTGCAGGCTGCAACCGGTGTTGGCGGCCAGGCGGATCACGTTGCCGGTATTCGGCGGGATCTGCGGGTGCACCAGCACGATATGGAACATGGCCCGTGCGGCCTTCAGTCGGTGGGGGCCGGCGTGCGCGCCAGCACCCAGACGTCGACGCGGGCTGCGCCGGCGCGGCGCAGCGCCGCCGCGGCTTCACGCAAGGTGGCGCCGCTGGTCATCACGTCGTCCACCACCGCGACATGCCGGCCGTGCAGCGACACTCGTCGCGACGGGTTCGGCACGAAGGCGCCGCGCAGGTTCTTCAGCCGTTGGGCCAAGCCCAGCTCGGCTTGGTGCACGGCGGCCAGCGGCCGGTCCAGCAACCGTGGATCACAGTGGCAGCCGAGATCGCGCGCCACGCGCCGGGCCAGTTCCCAGGCCTGGTTGTACCCGCGCTCGGCCAGGCGCTGTGGTGCCAGCGGCACCGGCAGCACCCACTGCGGCAGCGCGGCGGCGTCGCGGCGTACGGCGTCGATCAGACGCCGTGCCAGCGGCGTGGCCAGCTCCACGCGTCCGTTGAACTTGAAGTCCGCGATCAAGCGGTCCCAAGGGAAGACATGGTCGCAGCCGACGCTGCAGGCGTCGAAGGGCGGCGGGTCGGCCAGGCAGGCGCCGCACATCGCCACCGCGCTGCCCACGCGCAGGCCGCAGCGGCGACAGCGCGGGACCGCAGGCGCCAAGCGTTCGACGCAGCCGGCGCACACGGTCTGCGCGTCCCAGCTGCGGCACACCGCGCACTGACCCATCGGCCGCAGCCGTGCCGCCATGTCACCGGGCCTGGGCCATACCGGGGTTTGCATCGGCTCAATATACTGCCCGGCCATGCCCGACACCGCACCGCCACGAGTCCCGCGCCCGGTGCAGGCCGCGGCGCTGGCGCACATCGCGCGGCGCCTGGGCCGGGCCGCCGAAGCGCCCTGGCTGCACGGGGAGGTCGCGCGCCGCATGGCCGAGCGTCTGAGCGTGATCCGCCTGCAGCCGCGCGCGCTGATCGACTGGTGGAGCTTCAATGGCGCAGCGCAGGCCTTGCTGCAGCAGGCCTATCCACGCTCGCGCGTGCTGCGCGTCGAGGCGGACGACGCGGTGTTGCAGCGCAGTCGTGCCTCCGGACTGCCACAGTGGTGGTCGCCGCGGCGCTGGGCCGGACCGGAAATTGCCTGGGCCCCGCCCGAGCAGGTGAGACCGGGCGGGGCCGAACTGCTGTGGTCCAACATGATGTTGCACCTGGCCGGGGACCCCTTGGCCTTGCTGCAGCAATGGCATCGAGCGCTGGCGGTCGATGGCTTCCTGATGTTCTCCACGCTCGGCCCGGGCTCGCTGCAGGGCCTGCGCCAGGCCTATGCACGTTCCGGCTGGCCGGCGCCGCATGCCCCGTTCGTGGACATGCACGACCTGGGCGACATGCTGGTGCAGGTCGGCTTTGCCGACCCGGTGATGGACCAGGAACTGCTCACATTGACCTGGCCGGACGCCGACGCGCTGTTGCGTGAGTTGCGTGGCCTGGGCGGCAATGCCGACCCATCTCGCGGCTCGGGCTTGCGCACCCCGCGCTGGCGCGCGCGCCTTCTCGTCGCGCTGCAGCAACTGCAAGGGCTCGACGGCAGGTTGCGACTGGACTTCGAGGTGGTCTACGGACATGCCTTCCGTGCCGCGCCAAGGCCTCGCGTCGCCGCGCAGACCACCGTCGCGCTGGAGGACATGCGCACCATGGTGCGATCACCCCGCGGCACGTCGGGGCCAGGCGATGGGCTGCGCTAGAATTCGCGCGGTCTTCAGGGCCAGCAGACTGCCGGATGCGCACTGCGGACCCCCACTTCCCAAGCCTGATTGCTCTTGTCTGCGCGTGCCCGTTTCCGCTGAATGAGTTCGACCTTCGCCCCCAGCCCCTGGCCCGCGCCAGCGCCCACGCCGGCTCCTACGGCCTGGCGCTTCGCGCGCGAGATGCGCCAGCCGCGCAACGGCGCCGACCGCTCGGCGATGCAGTGGCGCATGCTGCGCCACAGTTCCTTCGTGCCGGGCTGCCTGCTGGCTGTGTTCATTGCGCTATCCACGGTGGCCTTGGGCATCGCTGCGGCCTTCTGGTGGCTGGGCGCGCCGGGCGTGTTGCCGCTGGCGGGCGCCGAGTTGCTGGCCCTGGGCACGGCCTTCTGGCTGTGTTCGCGCCACGCCGGCGATGCCGAGACGATCACCCTGGCCGAGCACGAGCTGAACGTGGAGCACCGCTTCGGGCGCGGCGTCGAGCGCGCGGCCTTCCGCGCCGAGTGGGTGCGCGTCGAGCCGGTGCACGGCGAGGGCTCGCTGGTCGAGATCACAGGACAGGGCCGTCGCATGCGGGTCGGCCGCTATCTGCGGCCAGAGTTGCGCATGGCGCTGGCGCGGGAGTTGCGTCAGGCCGTGCGGCTGGAATGCACGCGCCCGGCGGTGCAAGAAACGCTTTTGGAACAGCAACGATGATGACGATGAAGTTGAGCACATGGAGCCGTCGCGCGGCCCAGGGCCTGTGGACCGCGGGTGCGCTGCTGTCGGCGCAGGCTGCGCTGGCAGTGAACAGCCTGCCCGGCGGCCCGGCCGTGAACCAGGTCAACCTGGGGCCGCCGGTGACGCGCATTGCCAGCGACATCCAGTGGCTGCACAACATCATGCTGGTGGTGTGCCTGCTGATCTTCGTCGGCGTCTTCGGCGTGATGTTTTATTCGATCCTGAAGCACCGCAAGTCGCTGGGTCACAAGTCGGCCAACTTCCACGAGAGCGTGGTCGTCGAAATCGCCTGGACGGTGGTACCGCTGCTCATCGTCATCGGCATGGGCGCCATGGCCACGCGCACCGTGGTGGCGATGAAGGACACCAGCAATGCCGACCTGACGATCAAGGCCACCGGCTACCAGTGGAAATGGGGCTACGACTACCTGCGTGGCGAAGGCGAGGGCATTGCATTCCTTTCGTCGCTGGACCCCAAGCAGCGCGCCATGTCCGATGCCGGCAAGCCCGAGGGCGACGACTACCTGCTGCGAGTGGACAACCCACTGGTGGTGCCGGTGGACAAGAAGGTGCGCATCATCACCACCGCCAACGACGTGATCCATGCCTGGATGGTGCCGGCCTTCGGTGTCAAGCAGGACGCGATCCCCGGCTTCGTGCGCGACACCTGGTTCCGCGCCGACAAGACCGGAGACTTCTATGGCCAGTGCGCCGAACTGTGTGGCAAGGAGCATGCTTACATGCCGATCCACGTCAAGGTGCTGAGCCATGCGGACTACAGCGCTTGGGTGGCGGCCAAGCAAAAGGAAATGGCCGCGCTGGCCGACGACCCGAGCAAGGTCTGGACGCTGGCCGACCTCGAGGCCCGTGGCGCCAAGGTCTACGCCGACAACTGCGCCGCCTGTCACCAGGCGAGCGGCAAGGGCGCCGGGCCGATCAAGGCGCTGGACGGTTCGCCGGTCGTGCTCGATGCCGACAAGCTGAAGCAGATCAACGTGCTGCTGCAGGGCGTGAACAATGGCGCGATGCCGGCCTGGAGGCAGCTGTCGGACACGGAGCTGGCTGCCGTGATCACCTTCACCAAGAACCAATGGGGCAACAAGACCGGCCAGCTCGTGCAGCCGGCCGAAGTTGCCGCCGCCCGCAAGTGAGCGCCGTCGAACCCGGCCGCCGAGTTGAAAGGTTGACCCCATGAGTGCAGTGCTTCCCCACCCCGGCGATCACGCCCACGACGACCACCATGCCCAGCCGCACGGCTGGCGGCGCTGGCTGTTCGCGACGAACCACAAGGACATCGGCACGATGTACCTGTTGTTCTCGTTCACCATGCTCATGATTGGCGGCGTGCTCGCGCTGCTGATCCGCACCGAGCTGTTCCAGCCGGGTCTGCAGTTCGTGAACCCGGAGCTGTTCAACCAGTTCACCACCATGCACGGGCTGATCATGGTCTTCGGCGCGATCATGCCGGCCTTCGTCGGCTTCGCGAACTGGATGATTCCGCTGCAGATCGGCGCATCGGACATGGCCTTCGCGCGCATGAACAACCTGAGCTTCTGGCTGCTGATCCCGGCGGCGTTGATGCTCGCCGGCTCCTTCTTCATGCCCGGCGGCGCACCGGCCGCGGGCTGGACCATCTATGCACCGCTGACGATGCAGATGGGCCCGTCGATGGACGCCGGCATCTTCGCGCTGCACATCCTGGGCGCGAGTTCGATCATGGGCTCGATCAACATCATCGTCACCATCCTGAACATGCGCGCGCCGGGCATGACGCTGATGAAGATGCCGCTTTTCGCCTGGACCTGGTTGATCACCGCCTTCCTGCTGATCGCGGTGATGCCGGTGCTGGCCGGCGCCATCACGATGACGCTGACCGACCGCCACTTTGGCACCAGCTTCTTCAATCCGGCCGGCGGCGGCGACCCGATCATGTACCAGCACATCTTCTGGTTCTTCGGGCACCCCGAGGTCTACATCATGATCCTGCCGGCCTTCGGCATCGTCAGCGCCATCGTGCCGGCCTTCGCGCGCAAGAAGCTGTTCGGCTATGCCTCGATGGTCTATGCCACGGCATCGATCGCGATCCTCTCCTTCATCGTCTGGGCGCACCACATGTACACCACCGGCATGCCGGTGACCGGGCAGCTGTTCTTCATGTACGCCACCATGCTGATCGCCGTGCCCACCGGCGTGAAGATCTTCAATTGGATCGCGACCATGTGGCGCGGCTCGATGACCTTCGAAACCCCGATGCTGTGGGCGGTGGGCTTCATCTTCGTGTTCACGATGGGCGGCTTTACCGGCCTGATCCTGGCGATGGCGCCGGTGGACATCCAGTTGCAGGACACCTACTACGTGGTGGCGCACTTCCATTACGTGCTGGTGGCCGGTTCGCTGTACGCGATGTTCGGCGGTGTCTACTACTGGGGCCCGAAGTGGACCGGCGTGATGTACTCGGAGACCCGCGGCAAGATCCACTTCTGGGGCTCGCTGATCTTCTTCAACATCACCTTCTTCCCAATGCACTTCCTGGGGCTGGCCGGCATGCCGCGACGTTATGCCGACTATCCGATGCAGTTCGCCGACTTCAACATGTGGGCCACCGTGGGCGCCTTCGGCTTCGGCCTGATGCAGGTGTACTTCTTCGTCTTCGTGGTGCTGCCGATGATGCGCGGCCAGGGCGCGCCTGCACCGCAGAAGCCCTGGGAAGGCGCCGAAGGTCTGGAATGGGAAGTGCCGTCGCCGGCGCCGTGGCACACCTTCGAGAACCCGCCGAAGCTCGACAGCACCGCCACGCGGGTGATCGCCTGAACGCGGGCATGAGCACCGAGTCGCAGCGCAAGGCGAACCTGCGCACGGCCTGGATCCTGGCCGCGATCGCGATCGTGTTCGGCCTGGGCTTCGTGCTGCGCGTCGCCGTGCTCGGCGGCTGACACAACGCCATGTCTGCGTTCTCCGCCCGATCGCTGCTGCTGGCCGACAACCGCCGCATGCTGGGCAAGCTGCTGGTCGTGGCCTTGCTGATGTTCGGCTTCGGCTATGCCCTGGTGCCGATGTACCGCGCCATTTGTGAGGCACTGGGCGTGAACGTGCTCTCGCTGGCCGAGCAGCGCCGTGGTGATGCGGCGGCTGGCCGCAGCGGCAACACACAGGTCGACATGACACGCACGGTCACCGTGGAATTCGACGCCAACTCGCGCGGGCCCTGGGACTTCAAACCCGCCAAGGCGTCGGTGACGGTGCATCCTGGCGAACTGGCCACGGTGATGTACGAGTTCCGCAACAAGCAGGACCGCACCATGGCCGCACAGGCCATTCCCAGCTACGCGCCGAAGCAGGCGATGGCGCACTTCAACAAGCTCGAGTGCTTCTGCTTCAACGAGTACACGCTCAAGGCCGGCGAGTCGAAGCAGTGGCCGGTGGTCTTCGTCATCGACCCCAAGCTGCCGAAGGACGTGACCACGATCACCTTGTCCTACACCTTCTTCGAGGTCGGCGGCAAGACACCGCCGGCACCGGCCGGGGGGCTGCTGCGTCCGACCGCGGGCGTCGCCGCGCCGGAGTCGCGGCTGTGAAGTCGCAGCCCGGTGGACTCAAGGATGCGGCCAGCCGGCCGGCGTCGCCGCTGCAGACCTTCCGCGCGGTGGCTTGGTCGTTCTTCGGCATCCGCCGTTCCGCCGACCACGCCCAGGACATGCAGAGGCTGAACCCGGTGCACGTGATCGTGGCCGGTGTCATCAGCGCGGCGCTGTTCGTGCTGGCGCTGGTGCTTCTGGTGCGCTGGGTCATCGGCAGCGGCGTCGCCAGCTGAGCTTTCGCAGATCCATTCATTTCATCCGTACCGCGTATCGAGGAGCAACAAAACCATGTCGGCCAACGCACATCCAGGCTCCACCCCGTACTACTTCGTTCCCGCCCCGTCGAAGTACCCCGTGCTGGTGGCCACAGGCATGTTCTTCGTGATCCTCGGCGCAGGCCAGTGGATCAACGGCCACGGCTGGGGCGCGTACTCGCTGCTGCTCGGCCTGGTCATCTGGCTCAGCGTGATGTTCCAGTGGTTCAGCACCGCCATTGCCGAGGACCGCAGCGGCCTGTACTCGCCGCGCGTCGACGCGTCCTTCCGCTGGAGCATGAGCTGGTTCATCTTCTCGGAGGTGATGTTCTTTGCCGCCTTCTTTGGCGCGCTGTACTGGGCCCGGGTGCATTCGGTGCCGATGCTCGGCAACCTGGATCACCAGCTCCTGTGGCCGGACTTCAAGGCCGCCTGGCCCACCGTTCTGGCCGGGTCCACCGCATCGCCTGCCGGTACCGTGGAGCCTTTCGTCACCATGGGCCCGTGGCCGCTGCCGACGATCAACACCGCGCTGCTGCTGACGTCGGGCGTCACGCTGACCATCGCCCACCATGCGCTGATCGCCAACCAGCGTTCGAAGTGCATCGCCTGGATGTGGATCACCGTGCTGCTCGGCCTCACTTTCCTGGGCGTGCAGGCCTATGAATACATCCACGCCTACAACGACCTGAACCTGAAGCTCAGTTCCGGCGTGTTCGGCTCGACCTTCTTCATGCTCACCGGCTTCCACGGCTTCCACGTGTTCGTGGGCATGCTGATGCTGACCTTCATCACGCTGCGGCTGATGAAGGGCCATTTCACGCCGGAGAGCCATTTCGGCTTCGAGGGCGCCGCCTGGTACTGGCACTTCGTCGACGTCGTCTGGCTCGGCCTGTACTTCCTGGTCTACTGGCTTTGACGCCTGGCGCCGAGCGCGCCTGATGCGGTTGCGCAGCGCGTTCGGCCTCGACAACCTGTCGCCGCGCCTCAGTTGCTGAGCGGGATGCCGGTGGGCTTGATCCAGCCCATCCAGTAGCTGAACAGCACCAGCAGGAAGATCGCGATGGACAGGCCGACGCGCACGGCCAGCGCGCGGGCCATCATCGTGCCGCGTGGGTCGCTGTCGCGGCCCTTCTTCAGCATCAGCACACCGGCACTGGCCAGCGCCACCACCACCGCCAGCAGGAACAGCACGATCACGATCTTCATGGGTCAGGATTATTTCACCCTCGCCCCGCCGGCCCTGCCGGCGGGCCGGGCCATTGCCGGGGCAAGGTGGTGAGTCTGCGGGCGTTCATCGTGCTGCTGACCGCAGTGGCCGGGGCGTTGGTGACCGCCAGGCTGGGTCTGTGGCAACTGGACCGCGCCGCACAGAAGACGGCATGGCACGAGTCGCTGGTCGCGCGCGGCGCACTGCCGGCGCTGGCTGCGTCGCAACTGGCCCGCACCGTGGAGGCGGCAGCCGAGCAGCAGCACCGCAGGGTCGTGCTCGAAGGCCGCTGGCTGGCCTCGCGCAGCGTCTATCTGGACAACCGGCAGATGAATGGGCGACCCGGCTTCTTCGTCGTCACGCCGCTGCAGATCGCGCCGGACGACGTGGTGTTGGTGCAGCGAGGCTGGGTGCCGCGCAATGCGCTCGAGCGCGAGCGCCTGGCCGCGGTGGACACGCCCACCGGCGCGGTACGGATCGAAGGCCGGATCGCCCCGGGTCTGGCAAGGCTGTACGAGTTCGACAGCGCTGTCTCGGGTGTGATCCGGCAGAATCTCGATGTGGCGGAATTTGCTCGCGAAACCGGGCTCGCCCTGCGGCCACTGGCCGTCGTGCAGCTGGACGGCGCCGCGACCCCGGCCGATGGATTGCTGAGGCAATGGACGCCGCCCGTGCTCGATGTCTCCAAGCACCACGGCTATGCACTGCAGTGGTTTGCACTCAGCACCCTCATCACGGGTCTCTATGTCTGGTTTCAACTCATCCACCCGCGACGCCGCCGCTCGCTCTGAAGCCGTGGGCTTCACGGTGCATTCGATGCCCGCGCCCGAGCTGCAGGCCGACGCTCGGCGCACCCGCATGGGCCGCGTCAAGATGCTGCTGGTGTTGCTGGTCTGCGCCGCACCGGTGGTGGCCTCGTACTTCAGCTACTTCGTGCTGCGCCCGCAGGCGCGCAGCAACTATGGCAGCCTGATCCTGCCGACGCGCAGCCTGCCGGCGCTGCCGCTGCACACGCTCGACGGAGAGGCGGTCGACGCCAAGTCGTTGCATGGCCAGTGGTTGCTGCTTACTCTGGGCGCGGCCGACTGCGACGGCGAATGCCAGCAGCGGCTGTACATGCAGCGCCAGTTGCGCGAGATGGTCGGCCGCGAGCGTGAACGGATCGACAAGATCTGGCTGGTCACCGACGGTGCCGAGCTGCCAGCGACCCTGCGCACCGCGCTGCAGGCCGATCCGGCGCTGCGCGTGCTGCGCGTGCCGCGCGCGGCGCTGGCGGCCTGGCTGCAGCCGGAAGAGGGCCATGCACTCGAACAGCACCTGTACCTGGTCGACCCGATGGGCGAATGGATGATGCGCATGCCGGCCGACCCTGACCCGGCGCGCGTCAAGCGCGACCTGGAGCGCCTGCTGCGTGCCTCGTCGTCGTGGGACCTGCCGGGCCGCTGAGGCGCACGATGGACTTCGCGCCGAGCCTCCGCCTGCTGATGCTGGCCAGCGCCATTGCGCTGCTGCTGCTGGGCTGGGTGTGGATGCGCCAGGCAAAGACTGATGCGCGCACTCGGCTGGTGGCGCTGACGGCCTTGACGCTGTTCCTGACCTTCGACCTGATCGTCTTCGGCTCCTTCACGCGGCTCAGCGATTCCGGCCTGGGCTGCCCCGACTGGCCCGGCTGTTACGGCCATGCCAGCCCCCTCGGCGCGGCCGCCGACATCCACGCCGCGCAGACGGCGCAGCCCACGGGGCCGGTGACCTTCAGCAAGGCCTGGATCGAGATGATCCACCGCTACCTGGCGATGACCGTCGGCGCCCTGATTCTGGTGGTCACGCTGGCCAGCTGGGCGGCCCGGCGCACGCTGCCGTTGTCGCCCTGGTGGGCCACCGGCACTCTGGCCTGGGTGCTGATGCAGGGCCTGTTCGGGGCCCTCACCGTCACCTGGAAACTGCACCCGGCCATCGTCATGCTGCACCTGCTGGGCGGCATGGGCTTGCTGGCGCTGCTGGTGGCCCAGCACGAGGCGCTGCGCGCCCGGGTGCTGCATTGGCCTGCCTGGGCCAGGAAGCTGTTGCTGGCCGTGCTGGCCCTGCTGGTGTTGCAGATCGCGCTGGGCGCCTGGGTCAGCAGCAACTACGCCGTGCTGGCCTGCAGCGGCTTCCCGCAGTGCAATGGCGCGTGGTGGCCGGACATGGACTTTGGCCATGGCTTCACGCTGAACCGCGAATTGGGCCGCGCCGGCGACGGCGACTTCCTGCCCTTCCAGGCGCTGGTGGCCATCCACATGGCGCACCGTTTGTTTGCCGTTGTCGCCACCCTGGCCCTGTTGGCGCTGGCGCATGTGCTGTGGCACCGCCTCGCACAGCGGCGCACGGCATGGGTTGTGCTGGTGCTCACGCTGCTGCAGGTGGCCAGCGGGCTGTCCAACGTGGTGCTCGGCTGGCCGCTGGCCGCCGCGCTGGGCCATACGGCCGGAGCGGCGGCTCTGGTCGGCGTGCTCAGTGCCTTGCTGGCGCGCGCGGCGCGCGGCCGCGCGGGCTCCTAGAATCGACGGCTCCCATGTCACAGACCCTTGCCACGCCGGCCCCCGGCGCCAACCGCTGGGCCCAGTACTACGCGCTGACCAAGCCGCGCGTGGTGCAGTTGATCGTGTTCTGCGCACTGATCGGCATGCTTCTGGCCGAACCCGGCTGGCCCGATGTGCGCCTGGCCGGTGCGGCCACGCTGGGCATCTGGCTGGTGGCCGG
>Ga0316601_100000536_pt1 | contig 16578 bp, 11 predicted proteins | sample OWC_soil_day5_no_FD_207663 | JGI IMG/M metagenome (GOLD analysis project Ga0316601, IMG submission 207663) | Wetland soil microbial communities from Old Woman Creek delta, Ohio, United States - OWC_soil_day5_noCT | ecosystem: Environmental > Terrestrial > Soil > Wetlands | place: USA: Ohio... | reverse complement strand
CTTTATCATGTTCATTTATCCAGCCATATTGTGAATCCCAATTTTTATCGCCCATCCATGATTAACCTCCTTTTTTTATTTTTTATCTTTGGTTTTGATTTTTTATACTCTACTTTATAATATTAATAATTTAATTAATGGGTACATAAAAAAGGGTAATTTAAAATGTAGAATGTAAAATGATTGTTGAAATTCCTATGGAATTTCTTTAATTATATTTATTTTAAAAACTCCTTTGGAGTTTTTTCCTTCATTTTAAATTTTCAATTTTCAATTTTACATTATCACTTATCCATAACTTGAAAATTTATAAAATTTCCTATAGCGTAAAAAAATAAGACCAACTATGTTGGTCTTATTCCATATTAAACTATATATTAATATCTTTTTCTTTTTCTTGTAAGGCGTTTAATTTGTAGTACAAGGTATATAGCAACTGCTAGTACAATTATTACTCCTGCTGCCAATCCTATATATAACCCTGTATTTGCTTTTATAATATCACTTTTAGACTTTGTAGTGTATAATTTGTAAGTTTTAACTGCTTCTTTCTCCTTTACGGTTAAAGTTCCTACACTTTTACTGTTGTCTAGCTTCCAAATATTTAAGTTGTCTATTTTAACAATCTTATTTTTTGGATCACTAACATCTTTTTTATTAACTGCATTGTCATAATATTTAACATCTTCTTTAAGAGTTAAAGGCACTTCAATTGTTTTTTCAGGACCAAAGAAACGTAAAGGCTTATAGGATATTTTCTTAGTTTCTACTACTTTATCTTTTGGAGTAAGTACCACTTGTTTAGCAGCATAGCTCCAATCAATAATCTTTTTCATATCGTCAAAAACTTCTGTATCATTTGGGCCATATACAGAGTTCATTACTACGCCCATAATCTTTCTTCCATCTCTATCATAGAAAGCCACTAAGCATCTTCCAGCCTTTTTAGTGTAACCAGTTTTACCTCCTACACAGCCATTCTCTCCAACTAATTTATTTCTATTTTCCAGCATGAAATTTACGCCAGTTGAAGTTGTTGCTTTACTTGTCTTCTTGGCCATAGCTTCTCTTACCCAATCGTTTTTAAAAGCATGCCTACCTATAACGCTAAGATCATAAGGTGTAGTATAGTGATCATCAGTATTATCATCTAATCCATTAGGAGTAACAAAATGTGTATTTTTCAAGCCTAATTCTTGTATCTTTTTATTCATAAGCTTTGCAAATTCATCACTGTTCTCACTTACATTATCAGCTATCATATATGCAATATCATTTGCAGAAAATAACAGTAAAGAATCCATTACACCTTCACCAGAAAGTTTTACTCCTACATCTATAGATTTAGGATAATGATTGTAAAAAGAATATTCTGGTTGTTTTTTCGCAGATTCAGTATATGTAAGCATATCTGTTTTAGTTTTGTTTTCTGCTAGAAGTAAAGCTGTTAAAAGCTTTGTAGTACTTGCTGGGTATTGTTTTGCTTCTATGTTATTTTCATATATAATTTCACCGGTTTCAATATCCATAGAAATAGCAGCCTTACCATATATTTGTGGTTTTGGTGCTTCTGCAGCAAATACACTTGAAGTAAAGGATAAAATGAAAATTAATGTTAATAATAGTGCTAGTTTAGAACGTCTCATTGATAATCACCCCATGCATTTTATTCTTTTAGTCTAAATATCACATAACCTAGAATCTCTACTATAAATATTTTTAGCTTAAATTCTAATTGTCTCTAAATATAATAATATATGCAAAATTAAAATCCTTCAACTAAATTATAATGGTAAGTTATTACAATGACTTTCCCACTACTTTAAAGCTTCATATATTAGAATAATGGCTCTTTAGGTACTGGTTTTATATCCTCGTAAATAAAATCATGGATTTGTTTTTCCGTATCAGTTAAATCTGGCTTAGGTACAAGATACCATATTTCATTTATCATTTCCCCTTTACAATAACCATCTAGTGGAAACCTTTGTTGTTCAATTGTATCTATTTTTGAAGTTAAAACCTTAGTCCCAAGACTTAAAATCTCTGTTGTAGAAATACTTGTTTCAATCTGAGGTAATATTTCAGAAACTATTGATGGATATTTTGTTACCCCTACGGAACGTACTTTATTAAACAATTCATTTAATACTCTTCTTTGTCTGTCAGTTCTTTCAAAATCTCCATTTCCTACATGTCTTAACCTACAGTATGCAACTGCTTGACCACCAGTTAAGTTTTGTACTCCTGTGTGTTGAACTAAAACAGGTTCTTTATGCTGCAATTCAGCTACTTCCCTAACCCATGTATTAATTTCTTTAAGCTCATAGTCTTTTACCTCTACTGTTACCCCTCCAAGAAGATCAATAACCTTTTCTAAGCCAAAAAAGTTTACTGTTACATAATCTCTAATATTAAGATTAAAATTTTCATTTAAAGTTTTTATAGCTAGGGGTGCACCACCCTTGGCATATGCTTCATTTATTTTTGTTTTTCCATATCCACTAATCTCTACATAAGTATCTCTCATTATTGAAGTTAACTTAAGCTTATTATGCTTTCTATCTAAGGTAGCTATCATAATGGAATCGGAATTGGGAACATCATATTTATCTCTCCCAACATCTACTCCAAACAAAGCAATATTTATTATTTCTTCACTTTTCTCTTCAGTGACTGGTGGATTTTTTATCCCTAAATCTTCATTTTTTTTAGATATCTCCACTGTATTAACTTTACTTAATTGATAATAAGTATAGCCGCTTATACTTCCCGCTATTAAAATCAAAACAGCTGCTACAATTAAAATGTATTTTATGTATCTCTTCTTCTTTTTACTATCAGTATTTTTCTTCATATTAAACTCCCCTTATTTTTTATTTTTAGGGATAGTCTTCAAATAATCAATTACACCCTCTGATAGGTTGTATGCAATGTTTCTTAACATTTTATCATTAGTAAGTCTATCCCGGTCCTCCTGGTTGGATATATAACCGCATTCAATTAATATACTAGGCATATTAGTAGTTCTTAATACGCCGAAGTTTTCACTTTTAATTCCTCTGTCTTTCCATCCATCATCTTTAATTAATTGTTCCTGTACCAATTTAGCAAGTTTTTTTCTTTCCTCAAGCTGAAAGTTATTAGGACAGAAATAATATGTAGTTATCCCCTTTTGAACGTTATCTGTAAAATCATTAACATGAATTGATATAAATAAATCTCCATTTTCTTCATTTGCGATGGCTGCCCTGGCCCTAACATCTTCTTTTGAATTTTTTGCATTTCTAGGTACTATATCTTTATCCCTAGTCAATACTACATCACACCCATTATAAATCAAATCATTTACTGCATATTTTGCTATTTTTAATGTAATATCCTTTTCTTTAAGTTCTTGACGATTTGTCCCTACATCATATGCTCCGTGTCCAGGATCTAATATTACTTTATAATCATAAGGTTTTTCAACCTTCCCAATTAAAACAATTATTTTTTTCCCATCTCTTAAATCTTTAAAAACGAAATTTTTATTATATGTCTTTTTAATATTGATATTTATCTCATCATTATTTTTTTTAGCTGTGATTTCATTTAATATCTTTTTATCCGTATGGCTTATTCCTAAGTTATCTATGTATTGCTTGTCCAATTTAATTTCAATAAAATCACTAGTTTCTTTCCAATCAATGTCTTTAGTTTCCTCCTTTAAAGTTATGATATATTTTTTAAAGTAGTCATTCTCTTCAAAATGTATGCTCCCCCTATTATCTATTATAAGATCATTTTTTACAACATCTAATTTCGCCGCAACCTTTACTTCTGAAGTCTTAACCTGTAAGACCTTGGCAAATATAAACACAATAATTAATGATATCAATACAAAAGACATTTTTTTTCTCAATCCTTCCACCTTCCCCCAAAATATACTCAACTTATATATTACCATATTATTGTAGGGAAAAGGTTGTAAAAATGTATCAAAACAGTTACAAAAAAGTAACAAATATTTCTACAAAAAACGCCTTTATTTTTCCAATAAATGCCTTATAAATAAATTAAAGCCAGCTTTCGCTGGCTTATTATTAAAATAATATAAAAATTTATCTTTCAACTATAATGGCAGTTCCTTGTCCTCCACCTATACATAAAGTTGCAAGTCCTTTTTTAGCATCTCTCTTCATCATTTCATATATTAAGGTAATTAGTATTCTAGCACCTGATGCTCCAATTGGATGTCCTAAAGCTATCGCTCCACCATTAACATTTACTTTCTCTGCATTTAAGTTCAAATCTTTAGCAACAGCTAATGATTGAGCTGCAAAAGCTTCGTTAGCTTCTATCAAATCTAACTCATCACCAGTTATTCCTGCCTTTTCTAAGGCTTTTCTTACTGCTGGCACTGGTCCGTAACCCATTATTTTAGGATCTAATCCAGCTGAAGCATAAGATTTTATTGTAACTAGTGGCTTTAACCCTAATTCTTCTGCTTTTTCCTTTGACATTAAAACAAGCATTGCTGCACCATCATTAATTCCTGAAGCATTACCTGCAGTTACTGTACCATCTTTTTTGAAGGCTGGTTTTAATTTAGCCAATTTATCAATTGTCATACCAGCTTTAGCGTACTCATCTGTATCAAATATAATTGGGTCTCCCTTTCTTTGTGGAATCTCAACAGGTACGATTTCATCCTTAAATCTTCCCTCTTTTATAGCTCTTTCTGCCTTTAATTGGCTTGATAATGCAAACTGATCCTGTTCTTCTCTTGTTAAGCCCCATTTTTCCACTATGTTTTCAGCAGTAATGCCCATATGATAATTATTAAACGCATCCCATAATCCATCTTTAATCATAGTATCAACTATGGTTCCATCTCCCATTCTTTGACCCCATCTATTATTCGGTAATACATATGGTGCATTACTCATACTTTCTGTTCCACCTGCTAATACTATTTCTGCATCGCCTAACATAATAAATTGAGCAGCCATACTTACCGCTCTTAAGCCTGAACCACATACCTTGTTTATAGTAAGCGCACTTGCATTTTCTGAAATTCCTGCTTTTATTGCTACTTGTCTAGCTGGATTTTGACCTGCTCCTCCTGTTAAAACGTTTCCAATAATAACTTCATCAATTATCTCTGGATTTACACCTGCTCTTTTAATTGCTTCTTTTGCAGCGATAGTACCTAAATCAACTGCTGACAAATTTGCAAGTCCACCACCAAAAGCTCCTATAGCTGTTCTTGCAGCTCCTACGATTACTACTTCTCTCATATTTAACTCCTCCACTCATATATTTAAATTTATATTTTTATAATTTTTTAAATTGTTATTTATTTTGCATACTTATTATATTAGCAATTTTCATGCCAATGCAATCCACTGTTTAAAGCCCTTCATTTATGCCATTTGTTAAAATAAACAATTCCGACCACTGTCTACAAAGTTTACACTCAAATGTCTGTTATTTTTATCACTATACTGTTACATTATTAACACTTTTATTGTTAAATAGTTGTCATACCTTCCTAACTATAGTAATTTCAAATACAATCGTCCTATTAAAACTATATATGTTCTATTATAATATACTCTAATTAATGTAAGTTTAATATTAATTCATGAAAATTTCTCGTAAAAAAAGTGTACGTGTAAACAAAGTTTACATGTACACTTTCGTAGACACACTGAATTTCTCCAAATCATATCTTTTCAATTTTTTATATAACCCTGCCCGGCTTAATCCTAATCTTTGAGCAGCTTCATTCTTATTCCCCTTAGTTTCCTTTAGACACTCTATAATAATTTCTTTTTCCATACTTTCTACAATATCCTTCAAATAGTTATTTTGAAGCGAATATTTTTTATTATGCCCTCTTATTATTTTTTCTGGCAGATGATTAGGCATAATAATAAGCTCTGTATCTAAAAGATTAATAGCTCTTTCTATTACATTCTCTAATTCTCTAACATTTCCAGGCCAATCATAATTTTTCAAGAAGTTAATTGCCTCCTTTGAAATTCCTTCTGAATAAAGTCCATATCTATGACAAATATTAATCCTAAGTTTGTCTGCTAAGGCTTCTATATCCTCAGCTCTTTCTCTTAAGGCTGGCAATTCTAAATGCATTACGTTTAATCTATAGTATAAATCATGTCTAAAATCTCCTGAGGATACTAATTGCTTTAAAGATTTATTTGTTGACGCTATTATTCTTACATCAACCTTTCTTACCTCATTGCCACCAACTCGCACAAGCTCCTTTTCTTGAATAACCCTTAAGAGCTTAACCTGCATGCTCATAGGCATATCTCCTATTTCATCAAGTAAAACAGTGCCGCCATTTGCATACTCAAATTTACCTATTTTTCCTGTCTTTCTTGCCCCTGTAAAAGCGCCCTCTTCATAGCCAAACATTTCAGATTCAAAAAGCTCCTCTGGAATTGCAGCACAATTTATTTTAATAAAAGGCTTAAAACATCTTTTACTGGCATTATGTATGGAATGAGCTAAAAGCTCTTTTCCCGTGCCGCTTTCGCCTGTGATTAGTACATTAGAATCATTCCTTGCAACTTTTCTCCCAAGGTTTATTACCTGAATCATTTTAGGACTAGCTCCAATTAAATTGTTAAAGGTGTATTTAGCTTTCGTATCGCTGCTTAATTCATTTTTATAATATTCCACTTCTTTTTCTAGGTTAGTTATCTTATTACTTAATATTTTAAATGTATCTATATCCTTGAACATTATCTTCCCTATAGCTCCAACTATTTTCCCATCCTTCTCAATAGGTACTCTCATGGAAATCATTTTATGACCCATTGCTTCTTGAATTTCTCCCACTTCTTTTTTACCGGTTTTCCCAACTATGTGGAGCCTTGTATTTTCAACAACTTCTGTTACATGTTTTCCTTCTGGATCTGAACAATTCATAAACTCCCTATATGCCTTACTCATCATGGTTATTATACCATTTTCGTCTACTACTACAAAACACTCATCTGTTGAATTAAAAATAGTATTTAATATATCAATATCAAATTGATATTTGGCTATCTTTTCATTAAGTTCATCATATTCTGATCTATCAGCAAAAATACAAATAATCCTCTCTGCATTCTCCTGACCTTTTATTAACTTGGTAGTTACCATATAACTATCTTCTTTTAGATTTTCTACCACTTCCCACTTTTCAATGGATTTTAACAATTTACTTTCTGGCAATATGTCCTTAATTTTTTTATCTTTTATATCTACAAAATTAAACATATTTTCCGCGGACTTATTTCCATATTCCAAGTATCCATCTCTATTTAAAATGATAACACCCTCATCAAGATTTGCTAATATATCATTAATGTAATTAAGTACCTCCATATTTTTCCCCTTCTCTACAAAGCAAAATTTGTTTTGATATTTTATAGTATGTATTTTTATTATAGATTTCTTAAACTTTTTAAGCAACAATTAAGGTATTTATAAATAATAATTGTAATTTTGAAGATAATTCATAAAAATAATTTTTCTTGGAAACACTATCTTGGAAATGCTTCTCAAATTTATATATAAGAAAGGATGGTGAATTGCCTGCAAAAGGCAGGTGAAAAAAATGAGCGAATACAACTTAGACAGTGAAAAACTAAAAAAACTAGAAGCATACATTGACGGACTTAAGGATAAAGAAGGCGCTCTAATAAACATACTTCATGAGGCCCAAGACTTATTCGGTTATCTGCCTGAAGATTTACAGCTTTTTATAGCTAGAAAATTAAATATAACTGCTGCAAAAGTCTTTGGTGTTGTAACCTTCTATTCCTACTTTTCCATGGAACCTAAGGGCAAGCATAGTATAAGTGTTTGTATGGGGACTGCTTGTTTTGTAAAGGGTGCAGATAAGATACTAGACGAATTTAGAAAGCAGTTAAATATTAAAGAAGGCAATAACACAGAAGATGGTCTATTTAGTATAGATACCTTAAGGTGTGTGGGTGCATGTGGTCTTGCTCCCGTTGTTATCATAGACGGAAAAGTATTTGGAAGAGTTAAAGTGGAAGATGTAGCTGGCATACTAAAAGAATATGCTGAAGCTTAAACCTAATAATTATGAGCTTACTGAATGGAGGGATATAGGATATGACTAAAATTAAATCTCTTCAGGAATTAACCTCCTTAAGAGATAAACTTAAAGATAGTGTTATAAATCGTCTTGAAGCTACTGGAGGAGATAAAACCATTGGCGGCTTCAAAAGAGAGCTGCTAGTGTGCGGCGGTACTGGCTGTGAGGCTTCTGGCGGTATAGATGTAGTCAGAGTTTTAAAAGAAGAAATAAAAAATAATGGACTTGAAAAAGAAGTTCAAGTTGTTAGGACTGGCTGCTTCGGCTTCTGTGAAAAAGGTCCTATTGTAAAAGTAGTTCCTGATAATATTTTTTATATTGAAATTACTGCTGAGAAAGCTAAAACTATTATCAAAGAACATATTGTAAATGGGAATGTAGTTAATGAATATCTTTATGAAGACCCAGAAACAAAAAAACATCTTCCTAAACAAGATGATATTCCCTTCTATAAAAAACAGATGAGAGTAGCCTTAAGAAACTGTGGTTTAATTGACCCTGAAAACATAAATGAATACATAGCTGTAGATGGATATCAAGCCCTTGGTAAAGTACTTACAGATATGACACCTGAAAAAGTTATAGATGAAGTTAAACAAAGCGGTTTAAGAGGCAGAGGCGGCGGTGGATTCCCTACAGGGCTTAAATGGGAGCTTACTAAAAAATCTCAATCTGATATAAAATATATAATTTGTAACGCTGACGAGGGTGACCCTGGTGCATTTATGGATAGAAGTATCCTAGAGGGTGATCCAAATACAGTACTTGAAGCTATGGCAATAGCAGGGTATGCAGTAGGTGCAAGTAAAGGGTGCATATATATTAGAGCAGAGTACCCGCTGGCAATACATCGTCTTAGAATTGCTATAGAGCAGGCTTATGATTTAGGGCTGCTAGGAGAAAATATCTTAGGTACCAATTTTACCTTTCATGTTGAATTAAATTATGGTGCTGGAGCATTTATCTGCGGTGAAGAAACTGCTCTCATAAATTCTATTGAAGGTGGACGTGGCGAACCAACAGTAAAACCTCCTTTCCCAGCACAGCAAGGATTATGGAAAAAACCAACCAATATAAACAATGTAGAAACCTTTGCAAATATATGTCCTATTATTTTAAGAGGAGCAGCTTGGTTCAGTTCTATAGGTACTGCAAAGAGCAAAGGAACAAAGGTATTTGCCCTAGCTGGAAAAGTTAATAATGTAGGTCTAGTAGAAGTTCCAATGGGATTAACACTCCGAGAAATAATATTTGACTTAGGTGGAGGAATTAAAAACGATAGGAACTTTAAAGCTGTGCAAACCGGTGGTCCATCAGGTGGATGTATCCCTGCTCAATACCTAGACACTCCAATAGACTATGATAATTTAATTGCTATTGGTTCCATGATGGGTTCAGGTGGAATGATAGTTATGGACGAAGACAACTGCATGGTTAACATAGCTAAGTTCTATCTAGAATTCACTGTTGATGAATCCTGTGGAAGATGCACTGCATGTAGAATAGGAAACAAGAGACTTCATGAAATGTTAACCGAAATTACAGATGGAAAGGGAACTATGGAGCATCTTGAAGGGTTAAAGGATTTAGGTGAGATTATTAAAGACTCTTCTCTTTGTGGCCTTGGTCAAACCTCTCCTAACCCTGTTTTAAGCACAATGAATTTCTTTTGGGATGAGTATGTAGCCCATGTAAAGGACAAAGCATGTCCTGCTGGTGTTTGTACTAACCTATTAAAATATTACATTACCCCTGAAAAATGCATAGGATGTACAGCTTGTGCTAAGAGTTGTCCTGTCGGTGTTATATCTGGAGAGGTTAAAAAAGCACACAAAATAGATCAAGAAAAGTGTATTAAGTGCGGTGCCTGCGCAGCAAAATGTAAATTTGCCGCTATTACACGTAAGTAACCTATAGAAAGGAGTAAAAAGCATGAAGATGGTTAATATAACAATAAATGGATTTCAAACTTCTGTGCCAGAGGGCACTTCTATATTGGATGCTGCACGAACTGTTAATGTAAATATCCCTACGCTGTGCTATCTTAATCTCCATGATATTAAAATGGTAAATAGGACTGCTTCCTGCAGAGTGTGCCTTGTAGAAGTGGAAGGAAGACGTAATCTTGCTCCTGCCTGCGCTACAGAAGTTTTTGAGGGAATGGTAATTAAAACTGATACTTTAAGAGCAATAAAAGCAAGACGTACAATGGTGGAATTATTACTTTCTGACCATCCAACGGATTGCTTAGTATGTGAGAAAAACGGCGACTGCCAACTTCAAGATTTAGCTGCTCAGCTAGGTGTTAGAAAAATAAAATATAAAGGGGCAATGTCTAATTACAAAAAAGACTCCTCCAGTGGAGCTCTTTATAGAAATCTTGATAAGTGCATAATGTGCAGAAGATGTGAGACCATGTGTAATGAAGTTCAAACCTGTGGCATTTATTCTGCTGTAGATAGAGGTTTTGAAACAGTAGTTTCACCTGCTTTTGGCAGACCTATGTTGGATACTATGTGCACCTTCTGCGGACAGTGTGTATCCGTATGCCCAACTGCAGCTTTAACTGAAGTAAGCAATGTGTCTAAAGTTTGGGAATTATTAGCTGATAAAGACAAATATGTTGTAGTTCAAGCCGCACCAGCTATCAGAGTTGCTTTAGGAGAGGAATTTGGCATGGAACCAGGAACTATTGTAACTGGAAAAATGGCATCAGCTCTTAGGCGTTTAGGCTTTAAACATGTATTTGATACAGATTTTGCTGCAGACGTTACCATTTTTGAGGAAGCTCATGAACTTATTGACAGACTGCAAAATGGTGGAAGGCTTCCAATACTTACAAGCTGCTGCCCTAGCTGGGTTAAGTTTATAGAGCATCAGTTCCCAGACTTATTAGATGTACCTTCAACCTGTAAATCGCCACATATAATGATGGGAACCATCGTAAAAACTTATCTAGCTGAAAAGTTAAAAATCGATCCTTCTAAAATAGTTGTAGTTTCAGTAATGCCTTGTATAGCGAAAAAATACGAAGTTGTAAGACCTGAATTAGAGCATGAGGGTCATAAAAATGTTGATTTAGTTGTTACTACAAGAGAATTAGCAAAAATGATTAAAGAAGCGGGCATTGACTTTACTAAGCTTGCTGATGAAGACTTCGATAATCCTCTAGGAGAGTCTACAGGAGCTTCAGTAATTTTTGGTGCTACCGGTGGGGTAATTGAAGCTGCTCTTAGAACTGCTTATGAATGGCTAACAAATAAAACTTTAGAAAACGTAGAATTCCAAAGTGTGCGGGGCCTAGATGGTTTAAAAGAAGCTACAGTAAATATAAATGGTGAAGATATAAAAATAGGAGTAGCTCATGGACTTGGCAATGCAAGAAAGCTTCTAGAATCAGTACAGTCTGGTGAATCAAAATATCATGCTATCGAAATAATGGCATGCCCAGGTGGGTGTATAGATGGTGGAGGTCAACCTTATCATCATGGTGATTTAGACATAGTACGAAAAAGAATGGAGGCAATTTACACCGAGGATAGAAATAAACCTAAGAGAAAATCTCATGAAAACGAAGCAGTTAAAGCTTTATATAAAGAATATATTGGCGAAGTTGGCGGTCATAAGGCTCATGAACTTCTTCACACTCATTACACTAAAAGAGAAAAAATTTAATTACAGATTAAGTTTCTTAACTAATAAAAGGTCGGCACTTTGCCGACCTTTTTATATACCTCTATAGTTTTCTATTATTAAATGATATAATTTTATTAAATTACATTATGATATAATACTATTTAATAAAATATATGGAGTGAATAATAATGACTAATTCTTTTCAATACGGAAACCAAAGGTGTCTTGAGCCTAAACACTCCTTCCCGAATGCTGCTTGGAAGCTTGATAATACCATGGAAATATACGAAAAGGAATTGCTGATTGATGTATCAATCCTAAACCTTGATGGTAATAGCTTCAAACAGATATATGTAGAATGTGAAGGTGATTTAGATAAAATTTCAAAAAAAATTATGGAGATTGTTGAAACTAGAGGTAAGCTTCATAACCCCATTACCGGTACTGGCGGAATTTTATATGGTAAAATAATCAAAATGGGCGATAACTATTCAAATATTAAAAACTTAGCTGTAGGAGATAATATTATAAGCCTTACCTCCTTAGCACTTACACCATTAAAAATAGATAAAATACTAAATATAGATATTAATGCTGGGCAAATTGAAATTGAAGGGAAAGCTATTCTTTTTGCCAATTCTCCACTTATCAAAGCTCCTAGTAATTTACCTCTAAAGCTGCTCCTTGCAGTTCTAGATGAAGCTGGTGCTGCAATTCAAAGCTTTAAATTAACTAAACCTAAGAGCAGAGTATTAATTATTGGTGCTTCAGGAGAAATTGGGCTAATGTGTGCTTATGCCATAAGAAAAAGACTAGGTACTGAAGGCAGATTAATAGGTATAAGAAGTCCTCAAGGTGATAAGGATTTTCGTAATGAAATTAGTGATATCTATGATGAGATATATTGCTACGATGTTTTAAAGCCACTAGAAACCTATGAGAAAATCAGTAAGTACGAAGAAGAGGTTGATTTAACTATAAATTGTATAAATACAAATGGCACTGAAATGCTAAGTATATTATGTACTAAAGAAGATGGAACCATTTACTTAGCAAGCCTTGGAAACAATTATAAAACTATGTGCTTATCAGCAGAGGGTATTGCAAAAGACTTAAATATTATCGCTTATAAAGGATTTAGCAAAAATCACGCAGCTTTCACTATACAGCTATTAAAGGAAAATCCTAAGCTAATAGAGTTATTAAATCAGAGACTTAAAAGGAACTACAATGCAGAATCAATTAGTAACAATTTAGTGGCTAAGCCAAACCTTGAGAATAATATTTTAAAGGATATTAATTTAGAAGAATATGTGTTTAACAGCTTTGAAATGCAAAAGGTATTAGATAATGCCTTTAAGGTAGCCAATTATGATTGTAATGTTTTAATAACTGGAGAATCCGGTGTAGGTAAAGAAATATTAGCAACTGTTATTCATAAATGCAGTGATAGAAATTATTTACCTTCTATTAAAATTAATTGTGGTTCAATTCCTAAAAACCTATTAGAATCAGAACTTTTTGGATATGAAAAAGGCTCCTTTACTGGAGCTGATAAAAATGGCAAATTAGGCTTTTTTGAATTAGCTAACGGCGGTACTCTCTTCTTAGATGAAGTTGGAGAACTCCCCTTAGATTTACAAGTAAAGCTATTAAGAGCTATTCAAGAAAAGGAAATATATAGAGTTGGCGGCGTAAAACCCATTCACATTGATGTAAGGATTATTGCTGCTACCAATAAAAACTTAAAAATGCTAGTGGAACAAGGGCTATTTAGAGAAGATTTATATTACCGCTTAAACGTGTTTCCAATTCAGATACCACCCCTTAGAGAACGTACTAGCGATATTATCCCTCTTACTAAGCACTTTATAAAAAAGTATAATCAAAAATTTAAGCTTAACAAAACCTTTGATCAAAGTTCCTTAGATTATATTTTAGACTATGAATGGCCTGGAAATATACGTGAGTTAGAAAATATGATTCAACGGTTATTGATTAGCGTTGATAATAATGTCATTACTATATTAGATGTAGCCAAAAACCTTCAAGGGGTTAATCAATCTCAATATAAACCATCAATAGATATAGATAATCGATCACTTGACGAAATTTTAGAAGAAAAAGAATATGAAATATTAAAACTGGCGAAAGAAAAATATAAAACTACACGAAAAATTGCCGCAGCACTTAAACTTAGTCAGCCTACATTAGTTAGAAAGCTTAACAAACACAAACTTTAGATATTTTTCAAATTCGATTCATTTTCAAATCAAACGATTCATTTTTAAATCGACATTGATTTAAAAATGAATCGTTTTCTTTTTTACCTATGAGTTTTAGCAGTTAAAATCTTGGCATGGCTTTTGCTATATATAATTATGTAAAATAAAATAAATTTTTAATTTATATATTTAGCTAAAATTTTAATTTTCGAGGAGGAATTTATTATGAAACAAGGACACGCATACGGTATGCATAGAGTTATATCACCAGTAGGAGTATTACCTCAACCAGCAGATAAAATCTGCAATAACATGGAGATTTTTGATAACGAAATCTTAATAGATGTTCAAACATTGAATATAGATTCAGCAAGCTTCACACAAATACACGATCAAGCTGAAGGTAATGTTGAAAATATAAGAGAAATAATACTTGGCATTGTTGAAAAAGCTGGCAAAATGAAAAACCCAGTTACAGGTTCTGGCGGAATGCTTATTGGTAGAGTTGAAGCTATAGGTGCTGCTCTAGAAGGAAAAACAAACCTAAAAGTTGGAGATAAAATTGCAACTTTAGTATCATTATCTCTAACTCCATTAAGAATTGATGAAATTGTTGAAATACGTCCTGAAATAGATCAAGTTGATATAAAAGGTAAGGCTATATTATTTGAAAGCGGAATTTGTGCAAGATTACCAGAAGATCTTCCAGAGAACCTTGCTCTTGCAGTTCTAGATGTTGCTGGTGCACCTGCACAAACTGCAAAACTAGTTAAACCAGGTCAAACTGTTGCTATTCTTGGTGGAGCTGGAAAGTCAGGAATGCTTTGCTTATACGAAGCAAAAAAACAAGCTGGTCCAAAGGGTAAAGTAATATGTGTTGAATACAGCGAAGAAGCTTTAAATAGACTTAAGAGCTTAGAAGCTAAGGGTGTACAATTAGCAGATGAGTACATTCAAGCAGACTGTACAAAGGCTTTTGATGTACTTGATAAAATAAGCCGTGCTACTAATGGTGATTTAGCAGATGTAACTATAAACAACTTAAACGTACCAAATACAGAAATGGCAAGCATCCTTTGTACAAGAGAAGATGGAACTGCTTACTTCTTCAGTATGGCTACTGACTTCACAAAAGCTGCTTTAGGAGCTGAAGGTGTTGGTAAAGATATAGTTATGATAATGGGAAATGGCTATACAAAAGGACATGCTGATACTACATTAGAAATAATGAGAGAATGCGCTCCGCTTAAAGACCTTTATACTGAGTTATATGCTTAATAGTATTTTACTTTAAATAGAAAACGCATAGCCATGATGCTATGCGTTTTTATTCTTCTAAAGGTGCCAAACACTTTACTTTTCATTTTTGAAAAACAAAGTGCCAGCCTCTTTACTTTACTCTACTTTTCTTATTCTTCAAATTTAAATCCACTTAATTTATTTTTAAGTAAATCACCTAAAGTTCCCATATTGTCGCTGTCATTATATTGAGAGTAATCTTCTACTGGTCTTTGAACTGTTTCTTTAATACTCAAACTAATTCTGTGTTCTTTTTCTTTAACCTCTAATACCTTTACCTTTACTACTTCTCCTATGCTTAACTTATCTGAAGGCTTAGCTATTCTTTCTTCGCTGATTTCTGAAATATGCACTAACCCTTCAACACCTGGCTCAAGCTCAACAAAAGCACCAATATTTATAAATTTAATAACTCTTCCTGAAACAACATCATTAGTCTTATATTTTTCCATAATCTTATTCCATGGATCTTCATTTACTTCCTTTAATCCTAATGATATTCTTCCTTTACTCTTATCAAAATCTAATACATAAACCTCAACTTCATCTCCAACATTAACTACTTCTGCTGGATCTACAACTCTTTTCCATGATAAATCGCTTATGTGAATTAAGCCGTCTATTCCTCCTAAATCTACAAAAGCACCAAACTTAGCAAGCCTGCTTACTATACCTTTTCTTTTTTCACCCTTTTGCAGAGAATCCCATACTTTTTCCTTAAGCTCTTCTTTTTCAGCCTTCTCAACTTCTTTTCTTGATAAAACAATCTTCTTTTTTTCTCTATCTAATTCAATTACCTTTACTTCTAGGCTTTTACCCACAAAATCACTAATATTTTCTATATGAGAAATAGAAAGATGTGATGCAGGTACAAAAGCTCTTGCTCCCTTAATATATGTAATAACCCCACCATTTACGGCTTCTTTTATTTGCACTGTAATTTTAGTATTGTTTTTTAATACTTCCTCTAATTCATCCCATACTTTAAGCCCATCAGCTCTTTTTTTAGATAATGCTACATTTCCATCACCATCGTTTACCTTAAGGATAAGAACTTCAATTTCATCTCCTTCTTTAAAAAGCTGTTTCAAGTCTATATCTGAATCATTACTTGCCTCTTCTCTTGTAATTATGCCATCAGCCATATATCCAATATTAACAAATATCTCATCTTTTGTTACTGATATAATCTTTCCCTTTACTATATCTCCACTATTGATTCGTGATATTGGCGCTGCCATTTTCTCCATTAACTCACTCATTGAGTTTTCTCCCAAATTCTCCATTTAGCTC
>Ga0316601_100000535_pt1 | contig 16579 bp, 15 predicted proteins | sample OWC_soil_day5_no_FD_207663 | JGI IMG/M metagenome (GOLD analysis project Ga0316601, IMG submission 207663) | Wetland soil microbial communities from Old Woman Creek delta, Ohio, United States - OWC_soil_day5_noCT | ecosystem: Environmental > Terrestrial > Soil > Wetlands | place: USA: Ohio... | reverse complement strand
GCGTGGACAGGAAGTCGAAGATCATCACGCCTTCGCGCTTGAGCTTCTCGTAGCACTCGATGCCGCGCTGTGGCTCGTTGCCGTGGTCCTGCGCCACGATCTCGATCTTCTGGCCTTCCAGGCCGCCCTGGGCGTTCAGCAGGTCGGCGTAGTCCTTGACCCCCTGCACGACCTGCGGTGTGACAAAGGTGTAGGCCTTGCTGAAGTCGTAGCACAGGCCGAACTTGACCTGGGCCTGGGCCACGCCTGCGGCCAGGGCCAATGCGGCCAGTGTGGTGAGGGTTCTGAACTTCATCGTCTGTCTCCTGCGGTGGGGTCGATGGGCTAGGACAACCACCGCTTGCGGCGGCGGTAATGTTTGATCTCGTTGAAATCGCGGCCTTCGTGGCCGCCCAGGTAGAACTCCTGGATGTCGGGGTTCTTCTTCATCGCTTCGGCGCTGTCGTGCATGACGATGCGCCCGCCGTCGATCAGGTAGCCGTGCGACACCACTTCCAGTGCGGCAATCGCGTTCTGCTCCACCAGCAGCACCGACAGGCCTTGTTCCTTGTTGATGCGGCGCACGATATCGAAGATCTCGGCCACCAGAAAGGGCGCCAACCCCAGGCTGGGTTCGTCCAGCATCAGCAGCTTGGGCCGCGTCATCAGCGCGCGGCCGATGGCCAGCATCTGCTGCTCGCCGCCCGAAAGATACCCGGCCTGCGCGGTGCGGCGCTCGAACAGCCGCGGAAAGTAGCCGTAGACGCGGTCGCGGTCGCGCTGCACCTCGGCGCTGCCGGTGCCGCGCACGGCCGACGCGGCCAGCAGGTTCTCATCCGGTGTCAGGTGCTCGAACACGCGCCGGCCTTCCAGCACCTGCACGATGCCGCGCTTCACGCGTGTCTGCGGTGGCAGCGCGTCGATGTTCTCGCCCAGAAAGTGCAGCTCGCCGCGCGTGACTTCGCCGCGCTCGGCCTTCAGCAGCCCGCTCACCGCCTTGAGCAGCGTGCTCTTGCCCGCACCGTTGGCGCCCAGCAGCGCCACCATGCCACCTTGCGGCACCGCGATCGATGCGCCCTTGATGGCCAGCGCCACGCGGTCGTAGATGACCTCGATGTTGTTCAGCGTCAGGATGGCGTCGGCGTCGGCGCTCATGTCACTTCCTTGCGTAGCCGAAAGGCCAGACCATCAGGTAGGTGCGCACGTTGCCGTAGAGCTTGCCCAGCCCCATCGGTTCCACCAGCAGGAAGATGATGATCAGCGCGCCATACACCGCATAGGGCAGGTGCGACAGCGTCTCGATGCCGATGTCCACGCCCAGCAGCTTGGCGCCCCAGGCGATCAGCGTGTGGATCTGCCCCGGCAGCAGCAGGATGAAGGCCGCGCCGAACCAGCTGCCGATGGTGCTGGCCAGCCCGCCGACGATGACCATGGCCAGCAGCTCGATCGACACGTTGACGGCAAACTGCTCCGGCGTCACGGCGTGATAGAAGCAGAAGATCAGCATCGCGCCGCTGACGCCACCGATGAAGGAGGATGTGGCAAAGGCCACCAGCTTGTAGCGGAAGGCCTGCACGCCGATGACCGCGGCCGCATAGTCCTTCTCGCGCACGGCCACCAGTGCGCGGCCCAGCGCGGTGCGGCGCAGGTTCAGCATGAACAGCGTGACCAGCAGCGCCCAGCCCAGCGCCACGTAGTACAGGCCCGAGTCGGACTCGATGGTCTGGCCCAGCAGCGCCATGGCCGGTGCCTGCAGCGTGGCACTGACGCCGCCGCTGATGGCCGGCACGTGCGAGATCACCCAGTCCATCACGAACTGCAGCGCCAGTGTGGACAGCGCCAGGTACAGGCCCTTGACGCGCAGCGCGGCAAAGGCGAAGCCCACGCCGATGACGGTGGCCATCAGCCCACCCAGCACCACCGCGATCTCCCACGGCACCCCCGCCTTGTAGGCGTGCACGGTGGTGTAGGCGCCAATGCCCATCACCGCCGCATAACCGAAGTGGAACTGCCCGGCCCAGCCCAGGATCAGGTTCAGCCCCAACGCCGCGGACACCCACACCAGCCACGGCGTCAGGTAACTCGAAATGGTGAGCGAGCTGAACACCAGCGGCGCCAGCAGCCCCAGCAGCAGCAGCGCCCCGATGGCCCAGCGGTCGGCCGGGATCGGGAACAGCCCGCGGTCGGCGGCATAGTCGGTGTGGCGGATGCCCGCACGGCGGAAGAACATCGCTACAACCTTTCTATATGGTGACGGCCGAACAGGCCGTGCGGACGGATCATGATCGTCAGGATCAGCACCAGCGCCACCACCAGCTCGCGCGTGCCACCGCCGAGCATCGGGTCCAGGATGCCGGCGGCCACGGCCTCGATCACGCCCAGCGCGATGCCGGCCAGGATGGCGCCGCCCAGGCTGTCCATGCCGCCCAGCACCGCCACCGTGATGCCCTTCAGCAGCAGCAGCGACAGCGACTGGTCGACGCCCTGGATGCTGCCCCACAGCACACCGGCGGTGGTGGCCACCAGCGAGGACAGCGCCCACGACAGCGCCACGCCGCGCTCGACCGAGATGCCCACCGACCACGAGGCCATGTAGTCGTCGGCGATAGCGCGCAGCACCACGCCGCGGCGCGTGCGGAAGAAGAACACGAACACCGTGAACAGCCCCAGCGCCACCACGGCGCCGACCGCGTAGGCGCGGTTCAGCAGCAGCGGGCCCAGGAACAGCGGGTCGTTGCTGATGCCGATGTCCAGAGGGCGCGCGGTGCCGCCGCCGATGACCAGCGTGACGGCACGCAGGAAGATGTCCAGCCCCAGCGTCATCATCAGGATCATGACGATCGGCCGCCCGGCCAGGCGGCGCAGTGCCACGCGCTCGATGCCCATGCCCATGCCCATCATCGTCAGCATCGCCAGTGGGATGGCGGCCCACATCGGCAGCCCGGCGCCGTTGGCGAAGGCCAGCACCACGTAGGCGCCGACCATGGTGAGCGCGCCCTGCGCCAGGTTGGGTACCGACGACGACTTGTAGATGAGCACGATGCCCATCGCCACCAGCGAATACATCAGCCCCGACATCGCACCGTTGATGCCGAGCTCCAGCAGGTACATCAGGTCCATCGGCTCATACCCCCACGATCTGGAGCTCGCGCTCGGTGACACCGACCTCGCCGGTCTCGTAGACGATCTGCGCCTTCATCGTCACTTGGGCCTGCCCGTCGTAGATGGCCTCGATGATCGGCGCGTAGCGCTCTTCCACCACGTTGCGGCGCAGCTTGCGCGTGCGCGTGATCTCGCCGTCGTCGGCATCGAATTCCTTGTGCAGGCTGACGAAGTGGCGCAGCTTCAGGCCGTCTGGAAGCGTGGCGTTGACGCGCTGCACCGCGGCCTTGACGAGCTCGATGACCTCGGGCTTCTGCGACAGGTCGGCATAGGACATGTACGAGATGCCGTGCAGCTCGGCCCAGTGGCCCACCGGGTCCTTGTCGATGCAGACGATGGCCGACAGCCGCTCGCGGCCCTTGCCCAGCACCGCCACGTCCTTGATCCAGGGGCTGAACTTCAGGCGGTTCTCGATGTAGTTGGGGATGTAGCGCTCGCCCTGCGCGGTGTGCACCACTTCCGATAGCCGGCCCAGCACCACCAGGTGGCCGTCCGGTTCCAGGTAGCCGGCATCGCCGGTGTGCAGCCAGCCGTCCTGCAGCGCGGCCTGCGTGGCTTCTTCGTTGCGGTGGTAGCCGCGGAACACCGAGCCCGAGCGCACCTGGATCTCGCCGTTGTCGGCGATGCGCGCCTCCACGCCCGGCAACGGCCGGCCGACGGTGTGCAACTGCACCTCGCCCGGCTCCTGCATGGCGTTGAAGGCGCTGCTTTCGGTCTGGCCGTAGAGCTGGCGCAGCTTGACGCCGAGCGCACGGTAGAAGACGAAGGTGTCCTCGCCTATGGCCTCGCCGCCGGTGAAGGCATGCTTCACGCGCGTCAGGCCCAGCTGGTCCTTGATCGGGCCGCAGATCAGCCATTCGCCCAGCGGGCGCAGCAGCTTCTGCGTGGTGCTGGGCTCGCGGCCTTCGAGCAGCGCCCGTTCGCGCGCCACCGCCTGCTGCATGAAGAAGTCGTACAGCGCCTTCTTCAGGGGCGTGGAGTCTTCCATGCGCACCTGCACCATCGTCAGCAGGTTGTCCCAGCTGCGCGGCGCGGCCAGGTAGAAGGTGGGGGCGATCTCGCGCAGGTCGTGCAGCACGGTCTCGGGCCGCTCGGGCACGTTGATGATGAAGTGCAGCGCGATGCCGGCGCCGATGGTGAACGCGAAGTCGCCGACCCAGGCCATCGGCAGGTAGGCCAGCACCTCCTCGCCGAAATCGAAGGCCTTGGCACGGTGCGCATTGGCCACGCCCGACAGGATGTTGCGGTGGCTCAGCACCACGCCCTTGGGCCGGCCGGTGGTGCCCGAGCTGTGGATGAAGGCCGCCGGGTCGTCGGGCGTGGCGCGTTCGATCAGCGACTGGCGCAGCGCCGGGTCGCGCTGCAACGCCTTGGCACCCAGCTCGTGCAGGCCCGTCCATGACAGCAGCCCCGGCGCCTTGTACGCGCCCACGCCGCGCGGGTCGTCGTAGATGACGTGCGCGATGCTGGGGCAGCTGTCGCGCAGGTCGAGAATCTTGTCGACCTGCTCCTGGTCCTCGGCCAGCACGAAGCGCACTTCCGAGGCCTGGATCGAATAGCGCACCTCGTCGGGCGCGGCGTCGGGGTAGACCGGCATCGCAAAGCCGCGCAGCGCGCCGGCGGCCAGCTGCCCGGCGTACAGATGCGGCCGGTTGTCGCCCACGACCATCAGCGCGTCACCGGGCGCAAAACCCAGCGCTTCGAGCCCGGCGGCACAGCAAAGCACTGATTCGAGCCACTGCGCCCAGCTGATCTGCTGCCAGATGCCGCGGTCCTTCTCGCGCATGGCCACCGCCTCGCCCAGCGTCTGCGCATTGGCCGCCAGCAGGCGCGGCAGGGTGGTCTCGGGCGAGAAGTCCCAAGGCCCGTGCATCATGCTGTCAGCCTTTGCCACCGGCGCCTCCCAGGTAGGCTTCGATGACGCGCGGGTTCTTCACCACGTCCTTCGGCACGCCGGTGTCGATGACCTCACCGTAGCTCAGCACCAGCATGCGGTCGCAGATGCCGGTGATGATGTCCATGTGGTGCTCGATCAACAGCACCGTGACGCCGCGCTCGTCGCGCGCATCGAGCACGAAGCGCGCCATGTATTCCTTCTCTTCCTGGTTCATGCCGGCCATCGGCTCGTCCAGGATCAGGAAGCGCGGCTCGGCCACCAGCGCGCGCGCCAGTTCGACGCGTTTCTTCAAGCCGATGGGGATGGAGTCGACCAGGTCGTCGCGCACGCTCTGCAGTTGCATGAAGTCGATGGTTTCTTCGACCACGCGGCGGTGCGCGATCTCCTGCGGCCGCGCCAGCCACGGATACAGCGCCGTGCGGACGACGCTCGGCTGCATGTGCACGTGGCGGCCGAGCAGGATGTTGTCGAGCACCGTCATGCCATTGAACAGCGCCAGGTTCTGGAAGGTGCGCGCCACGCCGCGCCGCGCCACCGCATGCGGCGCCATGCCGGTGATGTCGTGGCCTTCGAGCGTGATGCGCCCCTTCTGCGGCGGGTAGAAGCCGGTGATGGCGTTGGTGAGCGTGGTCTTGCCGCTGCCGTTGGGGCCGACCAGGCCGAAGATCTCGCCCCGTTGGATCTTCAGGTCCACGCCGGTCAGCGCCACCAGGCCGCCGAAGCGGCGTTCGATCTGGTCGACCTGCAGCACCACCGCATCGCTCATGACACCAGCCCCCTGCGACCTGGCCGCGTCGTCAGGCCATCGAGCACCAGCGCGGTGATCTGCGCGGCCAGCTGCTCGAAGCCGCCACGCCGCGGGTCGTACCAGTCGACCGGCCAGTTGAGCGCGCCCACCAGGAACTGCCGCACCATCGGCACCGGGATGTCGCTGCGCAGCAGGCCGGCATCGACCGCCTGCTGCAGCAGTTCGTCCCACAGCCGCGTGTACGCACTGCGTATCGAGCGGTGCCGGGCGCGCGCCGCGTCCGACACATAGCGGTAGATACGGATGTGCGCCGCGGTGAACTCGCCGCGATGCAGCATGCCCCACAGGTGCCCTTCGACGGCGGCGCCGAGCCGCGTGCGCATGTCGGCATCGGCCGGCAATGCGGCTAGCCGACGGTGCACCGCATCGGTGACCGCGGCGATGCCTTCGTCGAGCACGCAGGCAGCGATCGTGTCCTTGCCGTCGAAGTGGTAGTAGATGCTGCCGGCCTGGATGCCGGACTGCTGGGCGATCTGGCGCAGCGTGGTGTTGGCATAGCCGCGCTCGCTGAACAGCCGCGCCGCCACGGCCAGAATCTGCTCGCGGGTGGCCGGCGGCTGCGCGGCTGCCGGCACGGCGGCGTCGCGAACAGGCGTACTCCGCGGCATGCGCCGCGCTGCAGGTGCTGTGGCGCCGGCCGTCATGCGCCCGGCCCCGCACGGCGAGCGACGGACGTCAACGCGAAACGCGGGCCGATGCCCCCAAGCTGCTGGTCCATCACACTTCGCCGTGGCCTTCATGACATTCGACACTGCGCTCTTTTTAACTACCAAACGCTTGTTAGGCTACTGGTGATGACCCGAAGTCGAGCGAATGCCGGGTCCGGGTCAGCGACCCAGCAGCTCGTCGCTGATGATGATCTTGCGCACCTCGGTCGTGCCGGCACCGATCTCCAGCAGCTTGATCGAGCGGTACAGGCGGTTGATCTCCGATTCCCAGATGTAGCCGCTGCCGCCGTGGATCTGCACCGCCTCGTCGAGCACCTTGTTCATGGTGTTGGCGGCGTACATCACCGAAGCGGCAGTGATCTTGTGGATCTCGCCGCGCCCGCCGCCGCCGACTTCCAGGTGGTTCGCGGCGCGCAGCGCCTGGTAGGTCATGACTCGGGCTGATTCGGTCCACACATACATGTCGGCGATCTTGCTGCGCACCATCTGGAAGTTGGCGATCGGCTGGCCGAACTGCTTGCGCGTGCGGGCGTATTCGATGGACAGTTCCAGCGCGCGCTCGCAGATGCCCAGGCACAGCGGCGCGACCATGGCACGCTCCAGGTCGAGCCCGCTCATCACCACCTGCACGCCGCGGTCTTCTTCGCCGACGAGGTTGGCCGCCGGCACGCGGCAGTCGTCGAACACCAGCTCGCCGGTGGGGCTGCCGCGAAAGCCCATCTTGGTGAGCTTCTGCGCCACCTTGAAGCCGGGGAAGCCTTTTTCGACGATGAAGGCCGACACGCCCTTGGAGCCCAAGTCCCGCTTGGTCTTGGCGTAGACCAGCAGCACGTCGGCGACCGGGCCGTTGGTGATGTAGAGCTTGGTGCCGTTGAGCACGTAGTGGTCGCCTTCACGGGTGGCCGTGGTGCGCATCGAGCCGATGGCGTCGGAGCCGGCGCCGGGTTCGGTGAGGCCCAGCGCGCCGACGCTGCGGCCGCTGCACAGCCCCGGCAGGTAGCGCTGGCGCTGCGCCTCGCTGGCATTGCGGAAGATGTTGAACAGGCACAGGTTCTCGTGCGCCACCCAACTGAGCGCCAGCGCATGGTTCCAACGCGCGAAGGCCTGCAGCACCAGCCCGCTGGCAAACAGGTCCAGCCCGGCGCCGCCGTAGGCCTCGGGGATCGGGATGCCGAAGTAGCCGGTGGCGCCGATCTTCGGGAAGGCCTCGGCCGGCCACCATTCGTCGGCGTCCATGCGCGCCGACAGCGGGTACAGCTCCTGGCGCGCAAAGCGGTCGGCCTGGTCGAGGATCTGCTGTTCGTCGTCGGACAGGCCGGAGAACACCTGGGAAGCGGAAGTCGTGGTCATGCTTGGTCCATGCTCAATCAACAGCCGCGATCGTGACGCCGCCGACCCGCCATCAGGAGGGTAGATTCCCTAGTCATGGAGGCTTCGGACGAGAAAATGAGTCAGGGTCAAAAATGGATTGACAAGTCGCTCAAGCTTGGCCAGCATGCACGGCCATGAGCCCGCCGGACAGCCCCCGCAACCTGGAACGCTACCGCTCCGTGTTCCGGCCCGACTTGTTTGCCGGGCGCTGCGTGGTGGTCACCGGCGGTGGCAGCGGGTTGGGGCGCTGCACGGTGCACGAGCTGGCCAGCCTGGGCGCGCGGCTGGCCGTCGTCGGCCGGCAGCAGGCCCGGCTCGACGCCGTGGCCGCCGAGGTCGCGGCCATCTACCCCGAAGCGACTCTTACCCGCCATGCCTGCGATGTGCGCGACGAGGCCATGGTGCAGGGCACGGTGGCCGACATCGTGGCTGCGCATGGCCGCATCGACGGCCTGTTCAACTGTGCTGGCGGCCAGTACCCGGCGGCGCTGCGCGACATCACGCTCAAGGGCTGGGACGCGGTGGTGCGCAACAACCTACACGGCACCTTCCTGTTCTCGCGCGAGTGCTACCGCCAGTGGATGGAAGCGCAGGGCGGCAGCATCGTCAACATGCTGGCCGACATCTGGGGCGGGCTGCCGGGCATGGGCCATTCCGGCGCCGCGCGCGGCGGCGTGCTCACCTTCACCGAAACAGCGGCCTGCGAATGGGGCCATTCGGGTGTGCGTGTCAACGCGGTGGCGCCGGGCTGGATCGCGTCGGCCGGCATCGACACCTACGACGACGACTACCGCCAGCTGCTGCGCGGGCTGCATGACAAGGTGCCGCTGCAGCGTTTCGGCACCGAGGCCGAGCTGTCGTCCGCGGTGGTGTGGCTGTTGTCTGAAGCGGCCGGTTTCGTCAACGGCGCGGTCATTCGCGTCGACGGCGGTGTGCCTACTGCGCGCCACACCTGGACATTGGCGCCGGCGACCAACCGCTTTCCTTACGACGGCTTTCCGCAGTACCAGCCGCCGCAGACCTTTGCCGACCTGGTGCCGCCCGGAAAATGAAGGTCGCTGCGCCCAAGGCCGAGCCGCTGCCGCTGGCCGCGGGTGCCCAGACGCCACGCCGTCTGCGCCGCGCGGCCGAGATCGTGACCGCGGCGCGCGAGGCCTTTCTCGACAAGGGCTTCGAGCGCGTGTCGGTGGCCGAGATCGCGGCGCGCGTCGGCGTGGTCGAAGGCCTGGTCTACAGCTACTTCCCGAGCAAGCGCGAGCTGCTCAACGAGGTGCTGCGCGGCATGTACGGTCCGCTGATCCAGGACATCGAAGCCGGCTTCACGCGCCTGCAGGGGCTGCGCAGCCGGCTGCGCTTTCTGATCTGGCGCCACCTGCGGGTCTATGTCGAGGAGCCCGGTCTGTCGCGGCTGGCGCTGCACGAGGTGCGCACCGGGCCGGAGTACTTCGAGTCGGTGCTGCACGACCTGCATGTGCAGTACACCGCTTTCCTGATGCGCACTGTGCGTGACGCGGTGCAAGACGGCGAGCTGCCCGCCGGCACCGACGCGGAACTGGTGCGCAGCCTCGTCTACGGCGGCATCGAACATCGGCTGTGGGCAGCGCTCTACGGCCGCGGCAGCCGCATCGACGTGGAGGCGATGGCCGACCGCTGGACCGAGGTGGTGCTGCAGGGCATCCAGCCGGTGGCGCGCAGCGCAGAGAGCCAACTCGAACGCCGGCTCGCACGCCTGGAGCAACTGGTCGTCGCCAAGCCTCTTGCCGCTGCGCCCCGACCGCGCAAACGCACCCCGCAGGCCCGCACCGCATGACCCCGATCCGCAAGCTCTTCATCGCCAACCGCGCCGAGATCGCACTGCGCATCGTACGCACGGCGCGCCGGTTGGGCATCGCCACGGTCGTGCCCTGGCATGCGGCCGACCGCCATGGCCCGGCGCTGCACGAAGCCGACGAGAAGATTCAGCTTTTCGGCGAGCCGCCGGTCGCAGCCTTTCTCGACATCGCCGCCATCGTGCATGCGGCGCGCGACAGCGGCTGCGACGCCGTGCATCCCGGCTACGGCTTCCTGTCGGAGAACGCCGCCTTCGCCGGCGCGGTTGCCGAGGCCGGTCTGGTGTTCGTCGGCCCGAGCGCGCAGGTCATCGAACGCATGGGCGACAAGATCCGCGCGCGGCGCTTCGCGGTGGAGCAGGGCGTGCCGGTCACGCCCGCGGCCGACGAGGCCGACGACCCGGCCGGCTTTGCCGAACGCGCCCGTGCGGTGGGCTTCCCGCTGCTGGTCAAGGGCGCGGCCGGTGGTGGCGGCAAGGGCATGCAGATCGTGCGCGTGGCCTCGCGCCTGGCCGAGGCCATCGACGTCGCTCGCCGCGAGAGCGAGCGCTACTTCGGTGACGGGCGGCTGTTCGCCGAGCGCTACGTCGAGCGGCCGCGCCACATCGAGGTGCAGGTCTTCGGCGATGCGCAGGGCAATGTCATCCACCTGGGCGAGCGCGAATGTTCGATCCAGCGCCGCTTCCAGAAGCTGATCGAGGAGACGCCGGCGCCGGGGCTGGACCCGGGCCTGCGCGAGCGCATCTGCAGCGCCGCTGTCACCCTGGCCAAGGCTTCGGGCTATGTCAATGCCGGCACGGTGGAATGCATCGTCTCGCCTGAAGGAGAGTTCTTTTTCCTGGAGATGAATACGCGGCTGCAGGTCGAACATCCGGTGACCGAGATGGTGACCGGGCTGGACCTGGTGGAATGGCAACTGCGCGTGGCCTGTGGTGAACCGCTGTCGCTGACGCAGGAGCAGGTGCGCTGGCACGGCCATGCCATCGAGGCACGCTTGCTGGCCGAGGATGCCGACGCCGGCTTCGTGCCCGACACCGGCCGCGTGCGGCTGCTGCGCTGGCCGCAGGGGCCCGCCCTGCGCATCGACGGCGGTGTCATCGAGGGCGCGCCGGTCACGGCCGATTTTGACTCGATGCTGGCCAAGCTGGTGGCGCATGGCGCGACTCGCGATCTGGCGGTCTCGCGCTTGCGGCAGGCGCTGGAAGAGACCGTGCTGCTGGGCGTGACGGTCAATGCCGACTACCTGGGCCGCGTGCTGCGCCATCCGGCCTTCGCGCGCGGCGACACCGACACCGGCTTCCTGGAGCGGCATCGCGACACGCTGCTGCCCGCACCCCTGAGCGACGAGGAGCGCCGCCTGCTGCTGGCAGTGGCGGCGCGTGCTTTGCCCGACCCGGCAGCACGAGCCGCACCGCAGCCCTACGCGGCCATGGGCGCCTGGCGCAACTGATCATGAACAGCTTTCACTTCGGTGGCACCCGCCACCGCGCGCAGCGCGAACCGGGCAGCGACCGCGTGCGTGTCGACGCCACGCTGGTCAGCGTGCAGCAGGACGGCCCGAACCGCTTTGTCGCGCCCCTCGACGGCCGCAGCGAGCGGCTGCATGCCGTTGCCGACGGCGACCAGGTGTGGGTGCACTGGCGCGGCCGTGCCTGGGCGCTGCAGCGCATCGACGCTACACGCAGTTCGGCCGCGGGCGCTGCAGAGGCCGCCGGCACAGCGCACGCGCCGATGCCCGGCGTGGTGGTGTCGCTGCTGGTGGCCACCGGGCAGGCGGTAGCCGAAGGCGATGCGCTGCTGGTGATCGAGAGCATGAAGTTGCAGACCACGATCGCCGCCGCCGCCGCCGGCGTGGTGATCGAACTGCCTTTTGCTGTCGGACAGACCTTTCAGCGCGGGGCGGTGCTGGCGCGCCTCGAACCGACGGAAGCGTCATGAGCCGTATCGTCAGCCACCTCGACACCCGTTCGGACAGCTACCGCCACAACCATGCGGAGATGACACGCCGCGTGCAGGAGTTGCGCGCGCTGACGCACAAGGTGCGCCACGAACGGCCCGAGCGCGACCTCGAGCGGCTGAAGCGCCAGAACAAGCTGACGGTGCGCGAGCGCCTCGACCTGTTGCTGGACCCGGGCACGCCCTTCCTGGAGCTGTCCACGCTGGCCGCCAACCGCGCCTATGGCGGCGAGGTGCATGGCGCAGGGCAGGTGTCGGGCATCGGCATCGTGAATGGGCGCGAGGTCATCGTCCATGCCGACGACCCCAGCATCAAGGGCGGTGCCTGGTACCCGCTGTCGGTGAAGAAGATCGTGCGCACGCTGGACATCGCCATCGAGAACCGGCTGCCGGTGATCCACCTGTGCGACAGCGCCGGCGGCTTCCTGCCGCTGCAGTCGCAGCTGTTCCCCGACCGCTACGAGGCCGGGCGCATCTTCCGCAACCAGTGCACCTTGTCCAAGCTGGGCGTGCCGCAGATTGCGGTGGTGCTGGGGCATTGCACGGCCGGTGGCGCCTACATCCCGGCGCTGGCCGACTACAGCGTCATCGTGCGTGGCAACGGCGGCGTGTTCCTGGGTGGGCCGCCACTGGTGAAAGCCGCCACCGGCGAGGTGGTGACGGCCGAGGCGTTGGGCGGTGCCGACATGCACACCAGTGTCTCCGGCACCTGCGACTACCCGGCCGACGACGAGCCGCAGGCACTGGCGATGGCGCGGGACATCCTGGCGCAGACCACGCCGATCGAGAAGCAGCGCATCGACCGCGTCGAGCCCGAAGACCCGTACTACGACCCGGCCGAGCTCTACGGCATCGTACCCAGCGACTGGAAGACCGGCTTCGACGTGCGCGAGGTGATCGCGCGGCTGGTCGACGGCAGCCGCTTCCACGAGTACCAGCCGCAGTACGGCCCCACGCTGGTGTGCGGCTTCGCGCGCATCTGGGGCCGCAAGGTGGGCATCCTGGCCAACAACGGCGTGCTCTTCAACGACAGCTCGCTGAAGGCGGCGCACTTCATGCGCCTGTGCGACCGTGACGGCACGCCACTGGTCTTCCTGCAGAACATCACCGGCTACATGGTGGGGCGCGAATACGAAGAACGTGGCATCACCAAGGACGGCGCCAAGATGATCATGACGCAGGTGGGTGTGCGCGTGCCCAAGTTCACGGTGATCGTCGGCGGCAGCTTCGGTGCCGGCAACTACGGCATGTGCGGCCGTGCCTACGACGGCCGCTTCCTGTGGATGTGGCCGCAGTCGCAGATTGCGGTGATGGGGGCGGAGCAGGCGGCCAACACGCTGGCCGAGGTGAAGATCCGCCAGCTCGAGCGCCAGGGCCAGCAGCTGTCCGACGAACAGATCGCCGCCATCCGCGATCCGGTGCTGCAGAGCTTTCGCGCCGAGAGCGATGCCTACCACTCCACGTCGGAGCTGTGGGACGACGGCATCCTCGACCCGCTGGACACGCGCAACGCGCTGGGCATGGCCATCGTCGCGTCGCTGAACGCGCCCTTCGGCGAGCCGGGCTACGGCGTGCTCAGGCTCTGATGTCACGGCGGCTGGCGTGATCGTCCCGGCCCCCGACGCCACCATCGGCGACACCTTCTTCCGGTGTGCCGAGGCCTTCGGGGACAACGCCTTCCTGGCGGTGCCGGCCAACCCGGCGCGCAGCTATCACCCGGACGGTGTCGAGTTCAGCTATGCCGCGGCGGCGCAGGCGGTGCGCGCGCTGATGCAGGCCTATGCCAACGCCGGCTATGGCGTCGGCCACCGCGTCGCGCTGCTGCTGGAGAACCGGCCCGAGCACCTGCTGCACAAGCTGGCGATGAATGCGTTGGGCATCTGCTGCGTGCCGCTCAACGCCGACCACCGTCCGCGCGAGATGGCCTACGTGCTGGAGCATGCCAAGGTGGACCTTGTGGTCGTGGCCAACGAAATGCGGGCGCTGCTGCGCGAGGCCATCGAGGCCTCGGCGCACAAGCCGCAGGGGGTGCGTCTGGACGCCTTCGACACCGAACTGCCGACGACCCCCACCGCGGCGCCGAGCACCACGCCCGCAGCCGACACGCCCGCCAGCGTGCTCTACACCTCGGGCACCACCGGCCGGCCCAAGGGCTGCGTGCTGTCGCACCGCTACGAGCTGGAAGCGGGCCGCTGGTATGCCAGCGCGGGTGGCCTGGCCAGCTTTGGCGACGGCACCGACCGGCTCTACAACCCGCTGCCACTGTTCCACGTCAACGCATTGATTCTCTCCTTCTACTGCGTGATGCTACGCGGCAACTGCCAGGTGCAGACCGACCGATTCAGCCCTGCGCGCTGGTGGACGGAGGTGCATCAGTCGCGCGCCACCGTCGTGCACTACCTGGGCGTGGTGGTGCCAATGCTGCTGGCGCAGCCGCCTTCGCCGCTGGAGCGTGGCCATGCGGTGCGCTTTGCCATCGGCGCCGGTGTCGACCCGCAGCCCCAGCGGTTTAGTGCAGTAGTCAACTATGCGTAGTCGCAGTCGGCGCGATGGCCATCGATGAGCAACGACGCGGGCAGCCTCCGGTCTGTGCTGTGGGCAGCTTTACATAGTTTTCCTGTCCGGGTGCACTGGCGTCTCCACAACCTGGAGACTGCCATGCGAACCAAGCCTTCATCTCGATCCAAACTCCCTGCCCGCAAGGGCGGCTGTACCCAGCTGGAACGGCATGTTCCGGCGTACCGCCAGTACCTGCTCGATCGCGGCAACGCGGCCGGCTATGTGCGCAGTTGCGAAGCGGCCGTGATGCACCTTTCGATGTGGATGCGCCAAGCCAACCGACGGTTGGCCGACGTCGACGAGGCCCTCGTGGTCGAGTTCCTCGATGGCCATCCGCCGAAAAGACCGGGCAAGTGGGAGTGGCCCTCAGCCAGGGTAGGACCAGCGAGCGCTGCATATACGCGAGCTGCGCACACAACGTACGATCGTGTCTGGCGAGGTCGCTCAAAGCCCTCGCCCGTCGCCACCTTAACAAGCATGCACCGCCCATCCCGCCTTGCCCTGTACGCGGTCGTGGTGACCGCCGTCGCGGCCGCCACGTCATGCACGAACGCGCGCTCGGACTGGCGAACAGCCAGTCGCGAGCCCGTAGGCCTTGCGCCGGATCCTGCCGATGTGAAGGAAGCGGTGGTCCAGGTGTACGGCGCTCGCACGGTGGGTGCCAAGGGGCTCTTCGGCGTACACACCTGGGTCGCAGTCAAGCCAGCTCAGGCGCAGGAGTGGACGGTCTACGAAGTGGTCGGCTGGCGGCTGCGCTGGTCTCCAAGTGCCGTCGTCGTGCAAAGCCGGGCACCGGACGCGCGCTGGTTCGGCGCGGAGCCGCAGCTTTACGCGGACCGGCGCGGACATGAGGTCGACGAGCTGATCGAGCGCATCGACCAGGCGGCTCGCGCCTATCCCTATGGCGCCGAGTACCGAGCATGGCCGGGTCCGAACTCCAACACCTTCACCGCCTGGATCGCGCGCGCGGTGCCGGAGCTGGAACTCGATCTTCCGGCCACAGCCATCGGCAAGGATTACCTCGGCAGCTCCATCTTCGGTGCGGCGCCGAGTGGCAGCGGGATCCAGCTCTCGCTGGGTGGAGTGCTCGGCCTAGCCGTGAGCGTTGTCGATGGACTCGAGTTCAACGTACTCGGCTTGAACTTCGGCATCAGTCCGAACGGCTTGAAACTGCCCATGGTGGGACGGGTCGGCCTCGACTCGAGGACGATCAACGGAGTTGAGCCGTCGCGGTCCAATAGCCTGGTGTCGGGCGCATCGCTCTGAGCCAGTACCTTTCGATCGACATCACGCGCTTGAAGGGCAAGTCCCAGGCGCAGAGTTCGCCGAATCAGTCGTCAAGCCACGACCCCAACCAGTCGTTCGCTTGATGGCCATGACCGCCGCAAAGCCGACGTTTGAAGCACCATGATCGCGACGGATTGCCGATGCGACGGCGGCCGAGCCACTGACCGCGGTGACGTCGCCGAGGTCTGACTGGCCAACGGCCGACCGACGCCCGACCTGCAGGGCGAGGTGCGCAGACCCTAAACTCCGCGCCGATGTCCACGCCGCCCTCGTCTCCAATCGGCTCCGCCCAGGTCGAACTGATCACCGGCCGCGTTTCGATCATCGTCGCCAGCCGCGACGCGCGGCTGCGGCCGCACCTGATGCGTGCGGTCGGCTGCCGGCTGTCGCACGACTGGCGTCGGGTGACCGTGCTGCTCCCCGAGGGCGGCGCCCGCGAGGTGCTGGAAAACCTGCGCGACAACCACCAGATCGCCGTCGTGTTCTCGCGGCCCTCGAGCAACCTGACCGTCCAGCTGAAGGGCAACGACGCCACGGTGACACCGAGTGGTCCCGAGGACAAGGCGCTGGCCGAGCGCTACTTGCAAGGCTTCATCGAGGAGATCGGCCAGCTCGGCCACAGCGCCGACGTGGCGCACACCATCCTCGGCCACGACGGGGCATTGACATCGGTGCACTTCACGGTGGCCGCCGCGTTCGAGCAGACCCCGGGGCCGGCAGCCGGCCAGCCGCTGAAGACCACGGCTCCCTGAAATGGCGCTCGACCTCGACGCGATCCGTGCCTGCCTGGAGGGCGCCATTCCCGCCGTCATGGCCACCTGCGACAGCGACGGCACGCCCAACGTCACCTACATCTCGCAGGCAGAGTATGTCGACGCGCAGCACCTGGCGCTGTCGTTCCAGTTCTTCAACAAGACTCGCCACAACGTGCTGGCTAACCCGGTGGTCGAGCTGCTGGTGATCCACCCGGCGCATGGCGCGATGTACCGTATCAACGCGCGCTACCTGCGCACCGAAACCGACGGCGCGCTGTTCGAACGCATGAAGGCCAAGCTGGCCGGCA
>Ga0316601_100000532_pt1 | contig 16598 bp, 12 predicted proteins | sample OWC_soil_day5_no_FD_207663 | JGI IMG/M metagenome (GOLD analysis project Ga0316601, IMG submission 207663) | Wetland soil microbial communities from Old Woman Creek delta, Ohio, United States - OWC_soil_day5_noCT | ecosystem: Environmental > Terrestrial > Soil > Wetlands | place: USA: Ohio... | reverse complement strand
GACGGCCTTTGCGAGCTCCGCAAGCTCCTCGTCAGCATCCTTGCCTTCGACCGGGCGGAGATCAGGCGGTGAATTCTGCTCCTCGCAGCACGCTCTCGGAGATCGCTCAATCATCGTAGAATTACGATATGTTTGCCGAAGACGCCGGTCAAGGCCTCGTCCGTTGGTGCCGGACGCGTTTCGCGTCAGCCCTCCACGAGAGCGGGCAGGGCCTTCGCCGCCTCGGCCGGCCGGCATCGCCGTCGGCGGACGGAGCCGAGAGAGACTCCCGCCCGCGCATCAGCCCCAGCATCTCGATCGAGACGGAACTCGGCGCCGCTCGTTCCGTTCACGCCCTTGTGCCCGCGGTGGGGCCGGCGCAAACTCTTCTGCCGCGAAACTCACCCTTCACCTCAGGAGCCACAATGTCGCGCCTGCTGCCGCTCGCCACAGCCCTCCTCTGCGTCGCCCTGGCGTCGCTCGTCGCCTGCAACAACGACACCGCCCCCGCCGAGAAGATCATCGGCACCTGGGGAGCGGACATCGACGCCATACGGGCGGCGACCCCGGGCGGCATTCCGACCGAGAAGCAGCAGCAGGCCAAGTGGCTCGAAGCGAGCCTTCTGCCGCTCCTCGCGCAGGTGCGCCTCGTCGTCACCGCGGACGAGGTGGTCATCACCAATCCCGGCGGCAAGATCGAGACGTCGACCTACCAGGTCGAGAAGATCGAGGGCGACGCAGTCACCATCGGCTGGACCAAGGAGATCAAGGCCGGGATCCCCATCCGCATGACCCTGACCGTCGCGGGCGACCGCGCCACGCTGGTCACGTCCGCCGATCCGAGCAAGACCACCCCGCTGAAGCGCATCGCCGCCGCCGCCGCGCCGCCCTCGCCGGCAGCGCCGGCCACGCCAGCGCCTGCTCCCGCCCAGCCCTGACCACCGCTGCGGATCCCGCGCGGGCGGCGGCGGAAATCCGCGTGACCGTCGCTGCGGTCGGGATTTCCTGGAGCAGTGCGGGTCCGCATGGGCAGCGCCGGCTCGCGCATGGGGTGCGTGTCGTGCCGATCAACGCTTCGCCCCGCCGCGTTCGTGAGGCGCGAAGAAGTGCACGCTGAGCCCCATGCGCGCGTGCAACCAGACGCCGCCGGCACGCCGATACTCATCGTCTTCCACGCCGGCCATCCACATCGGTTGATTGTCGCGCGACGTGCACGGCGCCAGCAGTTCCAGCACATCCGAATCCGTCCCAAGCGTCTCCTCCCACGCGCCGGGGATTCGTGGTCGCGTCCTCCGATTCCCTGCGGCGCTTCCGAGTCCTTGCCGAGCGCGCTCGTATTGCGCGACGCACGGATTGCGGTCATCAGGTCTGCTCGAGCGGCGGGCGGCGCCGTCCGAAGCCGGTCACTGCTTCGAACGCGTGCGCGAGTTCGAGCACGCCCCGATCGTCGCGCGTGCGACCGACGATCTGGATGCCGACCGGCAGGTCCTCCGGCGTGAAGCCCGCCGGCACCGAAATTGCCGGCTGCAGCGTTGCACTGATCCAGTACGCCGACTTCATCCACGCGATGTAGTGTTCCATCGCGACGCCTTCGATCGCCTTCGGCCAATCGAGCGCTGCGTCGAAGGGCGGCACCTGGTTGACCGCGCAGAGCAGGAAATCGTGGCGCTCGAAGAAGCGGCGCATGCGGTCGAGTAGCGCCGCCTGCGCGGTCATCGCGCGACCCACGTCGACAGCCGAGAGCGCGAGCCCCTGCTCGATGTTCCAGATCGCCTCGGGCTTGAGCTCGGCGCGGTGGCGCTCGAGCAGCGGGCCGAGCAGCGTCGCAACCGAGAAGGCGCGCAGTGTCAGGAATACGGCGTCGGCGTCGCGCAGGTCGGGCTGCGCCTCCTCGACGATGCAGCCGAGCTCCTCGAAGACGGCGCGGCGCGCTTCCAGGACCATGTGCACGCGGCGGTCGAGCGGGAGTCCGCCGAGATCTGGACACCAGGCGACGCGCACACCGGCGAAGTCGCGTCCGAGCGGCTCCGCGAAGCGGCCCGGGTCGATCGGCAGCGACGCCGGATCGCGCGCGTCGGCGCCGGCGATCACCGAAAGCAGCAAGGCCGCGTCCGCAACCGTGCGCGCCATCGGACCCGAGACCGAGAGATTCTCGAACGGCAGCGCCGACGGTGCGTTCGGCACAATGCCTGGCGAGGGCCGGAAGCCGACCCCGTTGTTGAAGTTCGCCGGATTGCGCAGCGAGCCGCCCATGTCGCCGCCGTCGGCGAGCGGCAACAGGTTGGCCGCGAGCGCGGCGCCCGCGCCGCCGCTCGAGCCGCCCGCGCTCTTGGCCAGATTCCACGGGTTGCGCGTCGTTCCATACACCGCGTTGTAGGTGTGGGAGCCGAGTCCGAACTCGGGCACGTTGGTCTTCCCGATCGGCAGCGCGCCGGCGCGGCGGATCCGCTCGACCAGCACCGAATCCGCGAGCGGCTGGTTATTGCGCAGGATCGGCGAACCCATCGTGCACGGGAAGCCGACGGCCGGCTGCATGTCCTTGAACGCGAACGGAAGGCCGTGCAGCGGTCCAACCGGTTCCCCGCGCATCAGGCGCGCATCGGCTTTGGCGGCCAACGCCAGCGCGGCATCCCCGTCGAGCAGCGCCACGATGGCGTTGAGCCGCGGGTTGATCCGCTCGATGCGCGCGAGATGCGCGGCCATCACCTCGCGCGCGGAGAGCTCACGACGACGCAGCCGCTCGAGCAGGTCGCGCGCGTCGAGCAGGCAGGGATCGGAGGCGGTGGAGCGCAGCGCCGGCACGGGGGTCTCCTGGCTCTTCTAGCCGATGCGAACGTCGCGCTGCCGGGCGCCGACGTGCGTCCGATCACGAGGTTGCAGCGCGGGAAGCGACCGAAGCGCTCGCTTCGCACGAGCTTCAGGGCACGGCCCAGGGCACGGCCTCGAGGGAGTGGATAGAACGGATCAGCGGGCCTTTCACGTCCGGGTGGGGACGTTCCGTCCTCTCCCACGCCGGCACGCGGACCCGCGCACGCGAGCGAGGCATTGCCGGGCGAAGTGCCGCAAGCCCGCGTTCACACGCGAATCGTGGGCGCGACGCCCACCGTTCACCCCGGGAGGCGATGGCTTGTGGAATCTCGCCTGCTAGCGGACTCTGCTCGGCAGCTCCCCGCCCCCTGGAATCCATCATGAAGGAACTCGGAGCATTGGAGGAACGAGAACAAGCGGGGATTCCCGGTTCGATCGCTAGCGCCATGGCAAAACAATCGCCGGGAGCGGATGCTCGGGACCGGCGGGAAGGTCTCAGCGGGTCCCAACGGGAGAGCTACAGATGGCAAGCAGAGAAATAGCAAGACGATTCTTGGAAGAATCCGAGGCACACAAGCACTATTCGAGCATCGTCGAGTGCACGCTGACCTATTTCATCCACAAGGCGGAAATGGAAGGCAACGCCCGCTTCGCCGATGATCTGCGCAAGGCCAGGCAAGGGTATCACGAAGAGTTCAAGAGCGGCATCGAGGTCACCGAGCAAGTGTACGCGGATTTGTTCAGCGACGAGGAGTTGGGCGACTTGATCGTGTTGAATTCGAATCCGGCCCTGAAAAAGGCACGGGCGCTCACCCCCGATATCTTCAATGCCATTCTCGAGAAACTCTCAATGGTGTCGGCATGACCAATCCGGCAGGAGCGGCTGGGCAGATGGAAGAACGTCCCCTCGTCGCAGGCGAGAAACGGCTTTCGAGCAAGCAGGAAACTTCCGATCCCGGCGATGCGCAAGCTCGTCACGGTGCGATGCTGATGAGGTCGACCGGGTTGGGAAAGGCCGAGCTCGTTGCGGAGATCGTCGGGCTGAAACGCCAGGGCGACTATCTGATCATGGAGTTGCGAACCACCAAGCCGGTGCGCTGGAAGATCCGTGGCGGGCTGAGCCACAAGGACCTGCGCATGCTCCTCAGGGCGATGATGAAACTCTCGGTACTTTCGTTCCTGCTCAACCTCCGCGCCTGGTTCAAGGAGCCAACGCATCCCGGCGACTTCTGAGGAAGCCATCGACGAGCGAGCGAGCAAGGCCGGCAACGTCCGGAATTCAGGGGAGGAATATCGTGGGCAAGGATGAAAGGTTCGACATCGTCATCATCGGTGCCGGCCCCAACGGGATGACGACCGCGGCCTATCTGGCCAAGTGTGGACTCAGTGTCTGCGTGCTGGAAGAGCGCACCGAGTGTGGCGGCGCCTGCGAGACGCAGGAGCCGATTCCCGGCGTGCGCATCTATCCGCACGCCATGCTGATGTACGCGTCGCCAGCGCCGGGATTCGAGCAATTGGAGCTGCACAAGTACGGCTTCCGCATGACCTGGCACCCCGACTACGGGAAGATGGAGAGTGTAGCCGCCCTCGCCTGTACCGATGGCTGGCGCCCCATCTCCATGCAGGACAAGATGGGCTGGGCCAAGCTGGGCGGGCTGCTCGGCGGGCCGCCGTTCACCAAGGAGCTGATGCGCGCCACATTCTGGTGTCCTCCGCATCCGCCGGAAGTCGAGGTGACCGACGACAACGTGCCGTACATGCAGGTGTACAAGCAGCGCCAACCTGACATGTACACCCATGAACTGCGTGAAATGACGATGTTCGATCTCCTCGATGAGCATTGCGAGACGGAGCACTTCAAGTCCGCCATGGCGTTCGCGGCCTGGGCCTCCGGTGCCGCGGGACACTGGGAAGGTGTGGCCATTCCGGCTGCCCTGTGTGTGCAACTGCTCACCTTGCCGAGCACCGGGCAGAACAGCATCCCGCGCGGCGGCTTGCACGGCTACTTGCACGCCATCCATCGCGCTGCCGTGCACAAGGGGGCGGTCATCCGCACCTGCTGTCCGGTGGACGAGATCCTCATCGAAGACGGACGGGCAGTTGGCGTGCGGCTCCGGGAGACCGCCGCCATGGGTGGAAGAACGATCTGGGCCAACAAGGCGGTGATCGCCGCGGTCGATGTGCACCAGGCCTTTCGCGAGCTGGTCGGCCGCCGTCACTTGGATCCAGGCTTCATCCAGAAGGTCAAGGACATCAGTCTGAAGAATCAGACGTTGTACGTGTCCGTCTTCCACACCAAGACACAGCTGCGGCTCAAGCCGAAGTGGGCCAGCGACGACCGCCTCATGGGCCCGAACAAGCAACCGTTCCTCGGTATCTATCCGTGTGACTCGCGGGAGATCTACTACGAGAACGTTGCGGATGTGGACGGTCGCAAGGGGCAGCCGACTGTGCCGCCGGAACGCGCGTTGTGGTTCCAAGCGCCGCCGCAGAATTTCGACCCAACGGATTGCCAGGCGAATTACCCGCCGGCACGCGGCTATATCTCGCAAGCGTACGAGATGGCGGTTACTTCGCCCGATTACCACAAGGAAGGTGAAGACGCCCCCGACAAGTACAAGCCCCAAATGGACGCTTATATGCGCCAGGCCTACGGCCAAATGCTCGACGGCCTCGAAGACGACAACCTCATCCACCATTGGAGCGCTACCGGCCGCGATGTGGAATTCCGCAACACCGGGATCATCGGCGGCACCTGGTGCGGCAGCCGCCACGACGAAGATCAGTTGTGGACGAACCGTCCCATCCCGGAGTTGGCTCGCTACCGCACGCCCATCGAGGGCCTGTACCACGCCCATCAGACATCGGGACATCCGGGCGGGCTGTGCCTGATGGCGATCCCGTACAACCTGATGCACATCCTCATCGAGGACGGCATCGCCGAGCCCGGGGACTGGTGGTACGCGTCGCCGTGGTACATCCCGCAACAGGGCAAGATCTCCGCGAAACGCGCTTGACGCGCAGGACTGAGGGGACGCGATGGCAGACTTCAAGTACAAGTCGGAGTTCAAGTACGACCCTTCTGATGTGTTCGGACACATGCAGGAGGAGTTTCCAAAGCAGAGCGAATTCGACGTCGTGATCATCGGCGGCGGGCCCAACGGGCTCATCGCCGCTGCCTATCTCGCCAAGGCCGGGCTGAGCGTTGCCGTCTGCGAACGTCGCTTCGAGTGCGGCGGCGGCCTGGCGACCGAGGAGAATCTCTATCCCTGCTACTCGTCCAACCCCCACGTCCTCTACCACATGATGGTTGACTACATGCCGGCGATCCGCGATTTCGAGCTGGACGGTCCGGCGCTGACGTGGATCCGACCGAATGCCCAGACCGGCATGCTGTTCGAGGACGGCTCGTCGGTGCTGCTCACGCGCATGGTCCAGGATACCAAGGATTCGATCAGCAAATATTCGTTCAAGGATGCGGTCACCTTCGGCAAGGTGATTCGCGAGTGGCGCAAGATCGTCGACGACATCATCGCGCCGGCCACCTACATCCCGCCGATGGATCCGATCGAGATCACCATGGCCATGCAGCGCACCAAGGTTGGCCAGCAAATGCTGGAGATGGGTGAGCTGAGCCCCCTGCAGCTGATCACCGAGACCTTCGAGCACGACAAGGTGCGGGCGCTGCTGCTGTATGCCACTTGCATGTGGGGACTGGATCCGCGCGAGACCGGGCTCGGCTTCATGGTCCCGCTGATGCTCGATCGCGCCATGAACAAGTGTTACTGCTACGGCGGGTCGCACAAATTCGGCAGCGCCTTGGCCCGCCAGGTGGTCAAGAACGGCGGCGTGATCTTGGAAGCCGCCACGGTGGACAAGATCATCATCGAGAACGGCCGCGCGGTGGGCGTGCACATCACGCACGAGGACCGCGTGCTGCGCGCCAAAGCGGTGATGTCCACGCTGGACCCGCACACCACGTTCCTCGACATGATCGGCGAGGCGTCTCTGCCGGCGTCGCTCGCGGATTCGGTCAGGGGATGGGTCTGGGACAAGTGGAGCTTCAACACGCTCCACATCGCCGCCGACGAGGCCCCCCAGTACGCCACGGACGACCCGTGGATCAACGAAGCCTTTGCCACCGTCATCGGCATCGAGAGCGTCGATCAGCTGCTCGTGCATTGGGACAACGTGACCGAGGGGAAGATCGATCTGAACAACTTCGGCGGCCACTCGACGTGCGAGAGTCTGTTCGACCCGACTCTCAGCGATCGCCCGGGCAAGTTCGTCTCGATGTTCCAGATCCATGCACCCTATGGGATCGCAGGCGGCTGGGTGAATCGGCGCGACGAGATCAAGGCGGCGATGCTGTCCAAGTGGCAGAAGGCCGCCCCGAATCTGACGGGCAAGATCATCCGCACCGCCATGGAAGATCCCGAGGAGATCGAAATCCGCTTCCCGAACATGCGCCGTGGCTCGATCAAACACGGCGACTATCGGCCGCTGCAGATGGGCTGCTATCGCCCCAATCAGGAGTGTTCCAGCACAAAGACGCCCATTGAAGGGCTCTATGTCTGCGGCGTGTCCGTGTACCCGGGAGGGCTCGTCCTCGGCGGGCCGGGTTACCTGGGTGCAAACAAAGTGGCCGAAGATCTGGGCGTTGCGAAGTGGTGGAAGCCGACACCGGTGATGGAGCGCTACATCAAGATGTACCTGGAATGAAGAAGTGCCGTCTGCGCACCCTGGATGGCGCAGTGATCAAACCGTCTTGGTCGATTGGTGCTGGCGGAGCACCGCGTCGGCGACGTTCATGCCGGACTCGATCGCCTGCTGGGTGCCGACGCCTGTGCCGCCGGCGTCGCAGCCGACGAAGAACAAGCCGCGGACCGGCGCTTCAATGGAGGGTTTGTTCGGACCGCACTGTCCGACGATCTGTCCCAATCCGATCGTTTCACCGCCATGGCCGGGGAGCACGGACTCGCGCGTCAGGTTCGAGACGTCCTTCGGTGTGTACAGCTCCTTGTCTTCGATCGCACCCTCGAGCTCGGGGAACGCTTTGAAGATGATTTCCTCGCCGGCCTTGGCCCACGCGGCGATCTCCTCCTGTGTCATTTGTGGGCTCGGCGGGCAGAACGAGCCGGTGATCATCAGCTGCTTGCCGGGCGGTGCGGCCATCGGATCGTAGTTCGATGGCACCTCGAAGTAGACGACCCCTTCACGCGATGCTCGGCCGGCGTGCGCCTGGTTGAGCCGCTCGAGGCTCCACGGGCTGTCATCGGAGAACACGACGCCGTATGGCACGTTGGTCACCCGTTTGCGCAAGAAGTAGCGGTGCCCGAGCAACGCCCATGAGGGCACCAGGCGTTTTACGTATTGCCGATAATCCGGTCCGAAGTGCTGTTCACCCACCAACTTCAGCACGGTCGGCTGCAGACCGGCATTGCTGACGACGATCGGTGCGTTGAACGTGCCCTGACTGGTGACCACCCCGGTCACCTTGCCGTCCGCTACCACGATCTTCTCCGTCTTGGCCTTCATGAGCACGGTGCCGCCATGACGCCGCACCGCCTCGCAGTATGCCTCCGCGACGGAACCGAAGCCGCCGCGGCAGAATATCCCGCCATGACGCAGAAACATGTCTTGCAAGCTCGCGATGGCCTCGGCCGCTTCCAGCTGATCGACGGGCACCATGAACATGCCGTCGCAGCAGTTGCTCACCAGGAATGCGTACAGCGAGCGCGGGACGTTGTGCCGGTCAATCCACTCCTGGAAGCTGATGCCGTGGAACTTCTCGATCTCCTCGGGTGGCATCATCGTGAGCTCGGCGAAGAACATCAGCGCCGCGGCGCGGTCTTCCGGCTCGATCTCCAGCCAATCGAAGATGGCGTTCGGGTCGCTCTGTCCTACCGGCATGTCGGGCACGCGGGTGTACTTACCGGAAGAGGTTCTGTACAGGCTTGCCGGCGAGCCGGGCGTGACCAGCTGTACCAGGTCCTCGACGCCCAGCTCCCTGGCCACGGTTTCGTAGAGATTACCGACGACCGGCGCACCAATGACCACCCAGGGGGTGTAGGTGAAGCCGTTCTTCGACAGGCTCATGGCCTTGCCGCCGGCGCGGGCGTTCTTTTCGACCAGCAAGACTTTGAGCCCGCGCTGCGCCAGCAAGCCAGCGCACGTGCTGCCACCGAAGCCGGCGCCAATCACGATCACGTCGTACCGCTCTCTTGCCATGACTTGCCTCCTCAAAGCTTCAGCAGCTTCGCTACGGCGTCGAGCAAGCGGTGGTGTTTGTCGCTATCCAACATCATCGCATCCAACAGGGCACCGAGAAGATCGGCGCTCTCCCCGGGAAGCGCGGACTTCATGCCGCGACACGCTTCGATCGTTTCCAGCTCGTGCTTCTGCAGCATCTGAGTCAGGCGCAGGAGCTCAGCGCGATTGGCACTGCGTGGGATGGCGCGCTCCTGCTCCGTGGGGCGCTCCCGCATCCACTTCGCCAAGGTGCGCAAGAGGAGATGGTGCAGCTCCTCCTCCGTCAGGATGTGGCTCACCAGATTGCCGGCGGAGCTGTCTCCCAACTTCTCCGAGAGGGCGCGGTACTCCGTCAGGATCTTGCCCTCCTCGTCCGCGTGGCGCTCGAACGTTGCTGCGAGAGATTCCCGTTCTTTGTCGCTGCTCATCGTCTTCTCCTCGAGAGAAAGCCCGCCGGATCCCGAGCCTCCGCTCCCCGGCGACTGCTTGCCATGACGCTAGCCATCGAACCCGGAATCCCCGCATGAACCGCCTCAGCCGATCTCGATCTGCTCGCGCAGGCAGGCGTTCCGGAAGGCGGTCGGCCGCCCCGGATCGGCGAGCAGGCCGTCCGCCCAGCGCGCCTCGGGCGAGCCGCCGCGGCGCAGCCACTGGCGCACGAGCTCGAGGACGAGCGGGCCCGCGAGCGCAGGCGCGAGGAAGGTGGTCTTCGGAGCCATGCCCGTCATGGCCGCGCCGAAGCGCTCCATGAAGGCATCGCCCCGGCGCTGCGCCACGACGTTGGCCGCGTCGAGCAGAAGGGGCATGCGGCCGGTGAGGCGAGCTGCGAGCGCGGAGGCCGGGAACTCGCGGCCGAATGCAGACATCCAGCGCTGGTGGTAGCGGGAGCAGGCGCGCGCGGAGAGGTCGCCTTTCGCCAGCATCTCGTGGATCGCCCGCGCGGCGATGCGGCCCGCCTGCATGCCAGTGTGGATGCCCTCTCCCGTCAACGGGTCGGTCTGACCGGCTGCGTCGCCGACCAGCAGGAGCTGGCGCGCATAGCTGCGCGCCACGCCGCCCAGCCGCAACGGAGCCATGCGCAGAGGCTCGAGGTACTCGACTTTCGGTCCGAGCACGGCGGAGATCAGCGGATCGCGGCGGATGCGCCGCTCGTACAGATGCGGCAGATCCTTGCCCGACGCGACACCGCCTGGGATCACGTAGCTGCCCACGTCGATGTCGTCGTTGTAGTGCCGGAAGAGGGCGACGTAGCCTGGCAGGATGTAGCTCGGATAGAAGAGGACGCCGTCCGCCCGAAAGTTGTGGCTGCCGCCCTGCACGTACTGGCGGGCGGCGAAGCCCGTCGGCGAGCTCGTGAGGAGACCAAGCCGGCGCGCCACGCGGCTGGCGGCGCCGTCCGCCGCCACCAGCATCCGGCTCCGGAAGCGGCGCCCATCGCGGCAGGCAACGTGCCAGAGGCCGTCGCTCTCGAGCTCGCTGCGCACCACGGCGGCCTCTTCGAAAAGCTCGGCGCCCGCGTGCTCGGCGGCGCGCGCGATGCGCTCGTCGCAGAGGCTTCGCTTGATGGCGTAGACGCGGGTGCCAGTCGCTGCGGGCGCATCTCCGGTGCTGACGAAGCTCTCACCCGAAGGCGACACGAAGCCGCCCGCGCGTGCCTCGCGGACGAGCCCCTCGGCCTCGAGCGGCTGCAGAACGCCCATCTCCTCGAGAATCTCGAGCGCCGGCGCGCACCATGCATCGCCGCAGATCTTGTCGCGCGGAAAACGCGCCTTCTCGAGCAGCGCGACACGCGGCCGCGGCCGCGCGCCGTCCCCGCGCGCGAGGTACCAGGCGGTGGTCGCGCCGGCCGGGCCCGCGCCGACGACGATCGCGTCGTGGATCTCGCCTCGCTCGCTCGTCTGTACATCGCTCATGGTCGTCTCCCTGCCCGGTCCCGTCCGCTCGCAGGCTGGGCTCGCACGACAGCAACGTCCGCTCAGCCGGCGCTTGGGCGAGTCTGCAGCTCGGAGAGTATCTCTCGGTGGCGCTGGCGACCCAGCAGGTATCGCAGCGCGACTCCGGCCGCGACGACAAGGAAGACGGCCGGCATACCGGCCGCCGCATCCCGTTCGGTGACGGCGTGGCGCTCCCAATCCTGTCCACCAGGGACCGCACCGTCTTCAAGGTGATCTTCGACCGCGCGAAGGACTGGACCGACATCGACGAAGTAGACGCCACAACGTGTCAATTCTCCTCTGACCGAGGAGCGCTGCTGTCGCTTTCTACAAACGGGCCTGGCTCGCAGCTGCGAGTCCATCGGCAATGCCGGCGGCGGCCGTTTCTCCGCGCTGCGCTCGCATCTGCGGCCCCCCGGGTTTCGATCGGCCGGGCACGCTTCGTGCTAGTTCCGTTGTTTCATGCAACGCACCGTCCGACCGTTGAAGTTGTACTCGCGGATCGCGTTGATCGCCGCCCTCGCCTTACCCTGCGCGTGCAACACGCGGTGGTTCCATGAGTTCGTGATCGACACCTCTCCTCCGCTGGACCCGTGGATGAAGGCCGTCGGTGACCTCAGCGGAGATGGCAAGCCCGATCTCGTGCTCTGCGGCCGCGGCGGGCCGCTCGTGTGGTACGAGAGCCCGACTTGGACGCGGCGTACGATCTCGACGGCGACGGGCTCGGCAGGCAGCAGCACCGACGTGACGCTCGGCGATGTCGACGGCAACGGATCCCTCGACGTCGTGCTCGCGAACGGAGTCTGGTTTGCCAACCCTCGCCCCGGCGGCGACGCGAAGCTCGGCGTGTGGGTTCGCTCGCAGATCGACGCGACGACGGCCCACGACGTGGTGCTCGCCGACCTCGATCTCGACGGCGATCTCGACGTCGTGAAACGCAACCAGGGGGCAACCGGCGACGTGATCCGGGTTTTCCGCCAGAACGCGGGCGGCACCTGGACGGAACGGGCGATTCCCGCTCCCGCAGGCGAGGGTCTCGAACTCGCAGATCTCGATGCCGACGGCGATCCCGACATCGTGATCTCGGGCGCGTGGTACGAGAACGACGGCAACCCGATCGGTGGCGCGTGGACGAAGTACACCTACAGCACCGCCTATACCCACGCGAAAGTCGTCGTGCAGGTTGCGAACATCGGCGGAAGCAGCCGTTCCGACATCGTGCTCGCGCCCGCGGAGGCCTCGGGGAGTACCTATCGGCTCTCGTGGTTCGAGGCGCCGACCGACCCCAGGACGATCTGGCCCGAGCGAGTCCTCGAGAGCGACATCGAGACCGTCGTTCACGGCCTCGCGCTCGCGGACTTCGACCGCAACGGCCGGACCGACGTCGCCTTTGCCGAGATGCACCAGGGAGCCGACCCGGATCGCGTGCTCGTGCTGTTCCAACGCTCGAACGGGACCTTCTCGGGTGCCTACGTATCGTCGGTTGGATCGCACAACATCGTCGCCGCCGACCTGGACGGCGACGACAAAGTCGATCTTTTCGGGGCGAACTGGAATACGGCGAGCGCGCCCGACGGGGCCAATCCGCGCATCTGGCTGAACCGCACCGCGAGCGTCGGCGCCGCGGCCGACCCCTGAGTGGGGTCGCGACCGGCTCGCCATCGGGTCTGCTCGGTGTGAGGCTTCATCCGATGCCCGGAACGGGACATGTACCCTCGGGTCAGGCAATTTCCATCCGACCCACTCCTGCGTCACACGGAAATCCGCTCCAGATCCACTCGAGTTCCCCGATCGCTGCATCCAGGCTGCTGCATCATCACCATGGGCTGCAAGTGGAAGTAGCCGCCCGCGAGCTGGATGGGGTTGAGCGGGCTGGGGGTCAGCGTCTGGTCGGATTTCCCATTCGGGAACTGGAATGGCTCCCAGGCGTGGTAGACGACGACCTGCCCCGGCTTCAGCGACGAGGACAGCATGGCCTGGAGTTCACACTCACCGACGTCATTGTAGACTCGCACGGTGTCGCCATCGGCGATCCCGCGCTTCGTGGCGTCGCCCGTGTTCACGTAGATCACGGGCGTTCCCCGCTGCAACCGCAAGAGCGATTCGTGGTCGCGCCAAGCCGCATGGATCGACCAGCGGTTGTGCCCGCTCGTCAGTTGCAACGGGTAGTCGCCCCCGATCATCGGGTTGGCTTTGTGCACGGGCAGCACCTCTCCCATCTCCTCGTAGAAGGGATGGTCGACGTAGAACTGCAACCGCCGGGTGAGCGTGGGCCACGGAATCTTCTTCTGCACTTGCCAACTGTTGCCCACGATCGTCTCGTCTGGAGCGATATCCGCCGAGTTGCCGATGTGGACCACCCCCATGCCCACCTCGCTGAAGCGCTCGAAGCCCTTCGCGGCGAGTTGGTTCCAGCCGATGCCGTTCAGATTCGTGGTGATCTCCAGCATCTCCTGGAGCAGATCCTCCGGGTTGTCCTCCGTGAAGCGCCCCTGGAAGGTGAAATCGTCGTAGCACTCGTCGAGTCGCCTCGGCTCGCCGTGGCGGTCGCGGTAGCTGGTGATGCCGCGTGCCCTCGCGAGTTCCTGGATCTTCTTCAGCAACAGGCAGTGGAACTCCCAGTCTGATTTCGAGTCCCCGACGGGCGGAACCGCCTTGATCGTGGGGTGGCTGAAGGGCGCGAGCGCCGAGGACCAGGCGATGTCGTTCTTCTCGTAATAGCCGGCTGCTGGCAGTACGTAGTCGCTGTAACGAGCCGTATTGCTCATCCGCCAATCCAGCGTGACCAGCAGATCCAGCTTCGGAAGCATGTGCTCGATCAACTTCTGGTAGCTGCGCACACGGCGGAACATGTTGCCCCCGGTGCTGAACAGGATGCGCGGCGCGGTGCTCGGTACGAACTGCCAGCCTTTTTCTACCGCCTCCTGGAGGTAGTCCTCGAACTCGCGACCGAGATCGGTGTCCCAACGCCTGGCGCTCCCGAAGAGTTCCTTCAGGCCACCGTGCTGGTAGTGGAACAGGGCCGTCGCGACGATGTTCCCCAGCGCGTAATCTTCCCGAGCGAAGTGGTAGACGATCATCTCGTCGGAATAGCCAGCCAGCTTCAGCCGGAGCATTTCGGGCGCAGCCTTCAGCGCGATGAGGCCGATGGCGACCTTGGGCGCGACCTTGCCGCTCGCCGGAGTGAAGGGATCGACGCCCGAGATGGAGAGCATCGGTACGGCCGAATAGCCCGCACCCCGTCTCCCGAAGTGACCGGTCAGGGCGAACACCAGCAGGATGCTCCGCTCCATCTCCAGACCGTGGTAGAACTTGCCGAAATTGGTCTGCGAGACGTTGGAGCACGCCCTGGCTCGGGCGATGCGCCTTGCGAGGCTGCGCACCTGGGTGGCCTTGACTCCCGTGATCGCCTCCGACATCTCCGGGGTGTAGTTCTGGAGCCGGGTCTTCAACTGCTCGAAGACCGTCGTGACCCTGACCGTGCCTTCGAGCGTCTCGACCTCGAAGACCCCCTCCAGCGCCGGCTTGATCGTTCCGAGCTTCAAGCTGCGCCGGGGCGCTTCGACGATGCCGTTCTGGGCGGTGTCGAACACGAAGAACACGTCGTCTGCGCCGTCCGGCTTCAGATCGCTCGCGCGCAGGAAGCGCCGATCGTCCAGACGTACCAGTAGTGGCATGTCGGTCTGCTCGACCATGAAGTCGGGCTTGTAGATCTTCTCCTCGACGATGACCTGTGCCATCGAGAGCGCCAGGGCGGCATCGGTGCCGATGTTGACCGGTACCCATTCGTCGGCGTGAATCGAAGAGGGACTGAAGTCGGGCGCAACGCAGGCGACGTACGCTCCCTTGTAGCGCGCCTCGTAGATGAAGTGCGCGTTCGGGATGTGTGTGTAGTTCGGGTTGCCGCCCCAGATGAGGATCAAGTCACTGTAGAAGAGATCGTCCATCGAGCTCGTGAAGATGATCTTGCCGGTGGTCGTGGTGACACCGGGCGCATGGTCTCCCATCTCGGCGGTGTTCTCGAGGATCGGCGTATCGAGCAGATAAGCGCTGCGCGTCAGGCCCAGGGCATGGCAGCCATTGCTGGATGAGGAGCCGAGGTCCCAGTAGATCGATCCGGGGCCATGCTGGTCGGAAGTGATTGCTTCGATGAACCCGTCGGCGATTTCGGTGAGCGCCTGTTCCCAGGGAATCCGTTTCCACTTGCCTTCACCGCGCTCGCCAGCCCGCTTGAGGGGCGTGGTGAGCCGTGACCGGTCATACATGCGATCGCTGTAGCAGGCCCCCTTTTGGCAGCCGCGGGGATTGAAATCAGGGAGGGCCGCGTTGGTCTGCTCGTAGGTCGCGACCTGTTCCTCGCGCCAGACGATGCCGTCCTTGACATAGACGTTCCAGGCGCAGCGCTGATAGCCGCAATTGGCGTAGTGGGTGCCCTTGGTGACGCGATCCCACGTCCACTGCTTCCGGTAGAGATCCCCGAAGCCGGAGTATTCGATCTCGCGGGGTGCGTCTCGCGGCGGACCGGCGTCCGTCTCCACCTGCTTGGCGCCTTCGCCGCAGCGGAGATGGAAGAGTGCGAGTACTGCGGTACTGCCAGTCGCCACCAGGAAGCTTCTTCGGGTCAGCTCTCGATTCACCACTTCCCTCGACCTCCAAGACGCGTTCAGGCCTCGTGATCATCCGGCACGTGGCGGATCCGAGGATCGTTCGAATTGTGAAAGTCCTGCAATATCGGGCAGCCGAAGCATCCGGCATGCTGGTAACCGCTCTGCGGTCCCGACGCCACGCCCGAGCGGTACGAATCCAGGTCGTGAGGGATCGCGCGGGGGATCGCGAGAGGCCCCATCGCTCGGGGGCCGGTCGGCGCCAGGACTGCCTTCCGGCTAGCGTCGCGAGGCGGTGCAGCGAGCGCCGACGGGAGGACGGCATGGCCCAGGTCGACGGTGGCGAGCTTCTGATGCGGGTCTTCGATCGCGCGGGGATCCGGACGATCTTCACGCTGCACGGCGGGCACCTCGACGCGATCTACCAGGCCGCCCGCGAGCGCGACGTGCGCCTCGTGGACACCCGACACGAGCAGGCCGCCGGCCACGCGGCCGACGGTTGGGCGCGCACGACGGGGCAACCCGGCGTCGCGATCGTGACCGCGGGCCCCGGCGTCACGGACTGCACGACGGCGATCGCGAACGCCTATCTCGATTGCGTTCCGACGCTGTTCATCGGCGGTGCGGCGCCGCTGCGCGACGCGGAGACGCTGCCGCTCCAGGGCGGCCTCGACCAGGTGGCGATGATGACGCCGATCACGAAGTGGGCGCATCGCGTGACGCACACGCACCGCATCCCGGAGCTGGTCGCGCAGGCCCTCCGCACGGCGGTGTCGGGGCGGCCGGGGCCGGTCTTCCTCGAACTCCCGATCGACGTGCTCTTCGCGCGCGTCGACGAGTCGAGCGTGCCGTTCCCGGCGAAGATCTTTGCCGACGAGCGGCCCGCGCCGCCCGCGCGCGCCGTCGAGAAAGCCCTCGGGTGGCTCCGCGCGGCCGAGCGCCCCGCGATCTTTGCGGGCGGTGGGGCGTGGTTCTCGGGCGCGGAGCGCGAGCTGCTCGCCTTCGCCGAGCAAACGGGCAT
>Ga0316601_100000531_pt1 | contig 16637 bp, 15 predicted proteins | sample OWC_soil_day5_no_FD_207663 | JGI IMG/M metagenome (GOLD analysis project Ga0316601, IMG submission 207663) | Wetland soil microbial communities from Old Woman Creek delta, Ohio, United States - OWC_soil_day5_noCT | ecosystem: Environmental > Terrestrial > Soil > Wetlands | place: USA: Ohio... | reverse complement strand
CAGGCGGGGACCGACTTCGGTGACTCGATCTTCCTCCTCGGCGCGGGCCCCGGGGTGTCGATCTTTGCGGGGAGGTATTCGCTGTCGGCCTATGTCAGCCTGTTCAAGGGCCTGAACATCTCCGGCTGGTCGCTCTCCCCCGGCATCAACGCCGCGATGTCGTGGTGACCGCGAGAACCGGCTGCAGCGAGCGGCGCCTGCGTCCCGGTCAGTAGTTGGTGACGCCGAGCGCGAGCTCCGCGACGACGAGGATCTCCGTGCCCTCGTCGCGGCGAACGCCGATGCCGAGGAAGCCGGGGACGCCGCGGACGCCGGGCCGAGCAGCGAGGGCGAGGCCGAGGCCTGCGGTCGCCGTGAGGTCGCGGACGACGCGCATGTCGTCGAGGCGGTAGTCGCGGATGCGTGCGCGGAGCTCCGCGCGCGTCGCGGCGGTCGCCGGCCAGACGGCCGCTGCTTCGAACGCGAGATCCTCGTGGAGCCGTCGCGGGCCACCATGCTTCTCGCCGAGGAACACGCCGGCTGACTCGAGCTCGAGCGAGATCAACACGTCGTGGCCCGGCCACGCGCGGAATCCGACGACGGGCGTCGCGAAGCGCAGCTCGCCGGCCCACACCGTGAGCCCGCGAACACCGACGTACGCGCTCCAGTCCACGGCGTGCCACTGCAGCTCGTAGCGCGCGAAGTGCTTGAACCGGCTGTCGGGATCGAGGTAGTCGGGAGCCTCGAACGCGAACGCTTCGACGCGGTGGCGAAGCCCGCGACAGCGTCCCCAGGTGACGCTCAGGCCGTGCGCCGAGACATCGGCCCCGAGGCCACCGTCGGATGTCGTGTCGATCGTGGACCGGCTCTGGAACATCGTGATCGCGAGCCCGGTGTTCTCGCACGGCTCGGCGACCGCGATGCGGGTCACCCCGATGAGGACCCCGACGAGCACCCCGCGGCTAGTTGAACGCATTTGCGATCCCGAGCGTCAGCTCGTGGATGCCGCCCGTCGTCGGGACGCCCTCGATCTGGTGGCGCGTGAACGATCCCCCGAAGTCGAGCCACAGCATCGCGTGCGATTTGTCGCGACCGAGGTGAACCTGCGCGGTCACGCCCGCGTCGAGCGACACGCCGGGATAGCTGAGGCCTTGCTCGCCGAGCTTCGTCGCGCATTCCTCGGGGGGAGCGCACGGCACCTGCACCGAGCGAGAGCTGCTGATGGCGCCGAACCCGAGCCCGGCATGGCCGAGCAGCTGGAACATTCGCGCCTTGATCACATAGAACGTCGCGGCTGGCCGGTACGCGTACATGAACGCCGACTCTCCGTCGAGCTTGGAGGCGATCCCCGTGGCGGCGATCTGGAGCTCCGCGCCGAGCCGCCCGACCCGGAATCCGAGCCGGAGGCGCAGCCCGCCACCGCCGGAGAACTGCGCCGCGAGGCGTCCGTCGGTGCCGGCGACACCGACGCCGAGCCCCCAGAAGGCATTGACATCACCGGTGGCAGGCCCGCTCACGGCGGGTGCGCTCGTGGTGAGCACGAGCAGGAGCACGAGCACGAACGCGATGACGATACGCGACACACCCCGAACCTCAGCAAGCCCGGCACCACGTGACGGCCAGGCGGAACGCGGAGTTACCGCCCGCTCGACGGCGGTTCATCGAGCCGACGCGACATCGATGTCAGCGCTGGGCGGGCGTCGACTGGACGGATCGCGGACGGGCCAGGTCGATCGTGTACCATTCCGCGGCATGGGCAGCGACGCGGACGAGCGCAGCGGTGGACGCGCGACCGGCCGCGACCGCAGCCAGCACGCGATCTCGGAGGCGCTCTACGCCCGGCGCAAGGCACTGGCCGATCTGATGCACTCGCTATCGCTGCGCGACGGCGACCTCGACCGGGCCATCCGCCAGATCACCGAGACCGCCGCCGACGTCCTCGGGGTGGAGCGGGCCAGTGTGTGGCGGCTCACCGAGGGCGGCCAGGCGATCGAGTGCGTCGACCTGTTCGAGCGGACGCCGCCCCGCCACAGCGCTGGGACGCGGATCGTCGCCACCGACGTGCCGCGGTACTTCGAGGCGCTCCGCCACGAGCGCTCGCTCGCCGCGCACGACGCCCGGGTCGACTCCAGGACGAGCGAGTTCACCGCCAGCTACCTGGTGCCCAACCGGATCACCGCGATGCTGGATGCGCCGGTCTTCGTGCGCGGTCAGATGATCGGCGTGGTCTGCCACGAACATGTCGGCTCGCCGCGGACCTGGGAGTTCTTCGAGGAGCTCCTGGCCGCCACGTTCGCCGACTTCGTCGCGCTGGTGCTCGAGACCGCCGACTGGCGACGGGCCGAGGATGCGCTGCGCGACGAGCGCGACCAGCTCGAGAGCAAGGTGGCAGCACGGACCAGCGAGCTGCGCGACAGCGAGGCGAACCTGCGGTCGCTCCTCGACCTCTCGCCCATCGCGATGGTGCTCTCGAGCGCCAGCGACGGCAAGGTCGTCTACGTCAACCAGCGCGCGGCGGAGCTGTTCGACGTGCCGATCGAGGAGGCGCAGCGCCATTCGACGCCCGACTTCTGGGCCGTGCCCGCCGACCGCGAGCGGTTCGTCACCGAGCTCACCGGCAGCGGCCGGGTCGACGGCCTGGAGGTCGAGCTCCGCTCGCACCGCGGCCGGACCTTCTGGTGTCGGATGTCGGTCCAGCGGCTCCGCTTCGCCGGTGACGACACGCTGCTGGCCGCGATGGTCGACATCACCGAGCAGCGTCTGGCCGAGGCGCGCCTGCGCGACCAGGCGAACCACGACGATCTCACCGGGCTGTTCAACCGCCGCCACCTCGAGGAGGTCCTGCGCGGCGAGCTGGAGCGAGCCCGGCGCTACGGCCGGCCGCTGGCGGTCGCGCTGCTCGACGTCGATCACTTCAAGCGGGTCAACGACGGTCACGGCCACCTGGTTGGCGACCAGGTCCTGCGCGAGCTGGCGAAGCGTTGCGGTGCGGCGCTGCGGACCACCGACGTGCTCGGCCGCTACGGCGGCGAGGAGTTCATCGTCGTGTTTCCCGAGACCGACTCCGGCGCGGCCAGCGTGGTCGCCGAGCGCATGCGCCGCGCGGTGGCGGAACCGCCGATGCAAGTCGGCGAGCTCGCGCTGGAGCTCACCGCGTCGATCGGCATCGCCGCGCTGCGACCCGGGGAAGAGCTGGTCGCCCTGCTCGGGCGGGCCGACGCGGCGCTCTACGCGGCCAAGCAGGCCGGCCGCGATCGCGTGGTCGTGGCGGCCGACGACGCGGTGGCCGCGCCGTTACTCGTCGGACGGTAGTCGGCTCGTTTCGTCTGCGCGTATCTGTGGGCCGAGGGCGGTCCAAGGTTGCAGAAAACGACCGCATCCCGGCGAGCCTGTCCTCGTGTGCAAGGGCTTTCACTTTGGATGGGACACTCCCCCCAAGATCGTACTCGGCCGCCGAACAAACGTCAGTCATTGCGCGATGCGGGGGCTGGCCAGCGGCGTGCACGTCCCCCGGTCATGGGAGCCATTGAAAGACTGATGCGGCGGCTGGGCTACGCCCAGCTCCAGCGTTTCGGGCTGGTGCTCACACCGGACCAACGGATCCTGTCGATGCGTCCAGCGGTGCTGGATGATGGATTCGGAGGACGGATCGTTGGCTGGCAAGATCATGATCTCGCCGGCACCGAGCTCGCCAGCTGGGAGCTCACGCGACCAGCCCCACCCAGCGAACCACCGCGTTGGGTACCGACCCCGGTGAGCGCGGTGACGATGCCGGAGCCCGCGGTGCCGCTGGCGCGCGGCAGCATCCCTCCAGCCCTCACGCCAGCGCACGCGATGATCCCGGAGCGCGTCGCCCCCGTGGTGCAGGCCGACGAGCCCGAGGACGAGTGGGAGTGGGAGATCGCGGTCGCGCGGTCACGCCACACCACGAGCAGCCATCGCGTGGAGCCCGTCCTGCGGGCCGCGCCGGATCCCGAGCCACGTCGAGCAGCGCCGCCCGTCGCCGGACCAGGTCCCGTGCTGGCCCCCGCCGCGCGACGGCCGACCGTGATCCAGGTCTCGCCGATGCCAACGCTGGCCGACATGCGCTCGCCACATCGGTTCGAACCGGTCGTTCGCAGGGGATCACCTGCGCGCACGTTTCCCCGCGGGACGCAGCCCGCCGAGCATCGCGCACGCCCTCCAGCCACCGAGCTGAACAGCGTCCACGATGAGGTGACGACGATGGGCTCGTCGGTGGACACGACCGAGCTCTCGAGTCCGAGCCGCTTGCTGCGGAGCGCCTCGCGCCGCTGAGCAGAAGCGCGTCAGGCTGTCCCGCTCCGCCCGTCCCCGACGGGCTAGTATCGGCGGATGCGGGGGTGCGTGCATCACGCGATCGACGAGCAAGTCGCGCGAACGCCCGACGCGATCGCGGTGATCGATCGCGAAGGCCGCTGGACCTACCGCGACCTTGCTGCGCGCGCGAACCAGCTCGCGAACGTGCTGCGCGCGCAGGGCGTCGTCGCCGAGACTCCGGTCGGCATCGCGTGCGAGCGCTCGGCCGAGATGATCGTCGCGTTGCTGGCGATCCTGAAGGCAGGTGGGGCCTACGTGCCGCTCGATCCGGCGCATCCGCCCGAGCGCCACGGGATGATCGTCGAGGATTCGCGCCTCACGCTGGTGGTCACCCAGGCCGCGCTCGCGCCGCGGTTCGCGAGCCTCGCCCGCTGCGTGTGCATCGAGGACGCCGCGGGTGCTGCGACCACCCCGCCCTCCGACGACGTCGGCCCGGACGCCGCGATGTACATCCTGTTCACGTCGGGATCGACGGGCCGCCCGAAGGGCGTGGTCACCACGCATCGCCCGATCGCGAGCCGGCTTGCCTGGCAGCAGCAGGTCTATCCGTACGCCCCCGGCGAGGTCGCGGCCGCCCGCACCACGCTCGGCTTCGTCGATTCGGTCGCCGAGATCTTCGCACCCCTCGCGTTCGGGGTGCCGCTCGTCGTGATCGGTGGCGAGGCGCAGCGTGATCTCGCGTTGATGATCGACGAGGTCGCGGGCGCGCGCGCGACGCGGATCGTCATGGTGCCATCGCTGCTCGCCACGCTGTTCGAGCTCTACCCCGAGCTCGCCGCGCGAACGCCCGACCTCACGTACTGGTTCGTCGGGGGTGAGCCCGTGCCGGTCGCGCTCGTCGAGCGGTTCCAGGCGACGATGCCGGGTCGCAAGCTCGTCAACATCTATGGCGCGACCGAGGTCGCCGGCGACGCGACCTACTTCGACTTCGATCACATGCCACCCGGGCTCGCGAACGCGCCGATCGGGACGCCGCTGCTCGGTGTCCACGCGAGGCTCGTCGACGACACGCTGCGCGAGGTCGCCGATGGGGAGGTCGGCGAGGTCGTGGTCTCGGGCGTGTGTCTCGCGCGCGGCTACCTCCACCGCCCTGACCTCACCGCGCAGCGCTTCGTCGCGAACCCGTTCCCCGAGGGCGGCCTGCTCTACAAGATGGGCGACCTCGGCCGGCGGCTGCCGAGCGGCGACATCGAGTACCTCGGCCGCGCCGATCAGCAGGTCAAGATCCGCGGCATGCGCGTCGAGCTCGGCGAGGTGGAGTCCGTGCTGACCAGCCTGCCGGGCATCGCGCAGGCGGTGGCGATCGCGCGCGAGGATGCCGAGGCGCGGCGCACGCTGATCGCGTTCTTCACGGCCGCGCGCTCGCTCTCCGTGGGAGAGCTGCGCGCGGCCATGGCGAGTCGCGTGCCCGACTACATGGTGCCGACCCGGTTCGTGGAGCTTCCGGCGTTCCCGATCAACGCCAATGGCAAGCTCGATCGCCGCGCGCTGCGCGACTGGCCGATCGAGCTTGCGCCCGTGGGTGAGCCTCCCGCGACCTCCGACGAGCGCACGATCGCCGCGAGCTGGGAGGCGGTGCTTGGCTGTGGTCCGGTCGGGCGCACGCACGACCTGTTCGACCTCGGCGCGACGTCGCTGTCGGCGATGCGGATCGTCGTCCGCCTGCGCGACGAGCTGGCGCTCGCCATCCCGATCCGCGCGTTGTTCGAGCATCCGACCGTCGCGGGGCTCGCCGCGCATCTGGCGACGCTGCGGACCGACGTCGATCGATCCGGCTCGGGCCCGTTGGTCGCGACCGATCGCCCGATCCTCGCCGAGCTGCCGCTCAGCCACTACCAGGTGCCGTTCTGGTTGTTCTACGCCGTGACCGGCGATCTGTCGGTGGTCGCCGAGTGCTTCACGCTGACCCGCGAGGTCGACCTCGAGCGCCTCCAGCACGCGTACGCGAGCACGGTCGACGAGCTCGCCGCGCTGTGGATGGCGCTGCCGCGCTGGCGACCGGTCCAGCAGCCGGTGCCACGCACGCCGTGTCGGTTCACCGTGTGTGATCATCGCGCGAGCTCGCTATCCGAGGCGCGGCTGCTCCAGCGCGAGGCCGACGCCAACATCCTCGAGCCGTTCGACGTCACCCGGCCGCCGCTCATCCACGCCCGGCTGGTCCGGCTCCGCGGCGGTGATCATCTGCTCGTCGCGGTCCCGCACATCGCGGTCGACATGACCTCGCTGGATCTGTTCCGCCGCCAGCTCCAGGCGCACTACGCCGGTCCCGCTGCCCCGCTGCACGCTGCCAGCCTGCGTGATCTGATCGACTGGGAGCGCCAGGCCTCGCCCGACGAGGTCGAGTCCGATGCCGCGTACTGGCGCCGGATCGCGACCGGCCCGGCGTGGACGACGTTGCCGGCGCGCCTGTTCACGGGCAAGCACGCCGGCGCCGAGCTCCGCGCGATCGCCACGCGCGACATCCTCGACGAGACGCGGCTCGCCGCGTACGCCCGTGCCCGCGGCTTGAGCCTGCCGATTGCCGTGATCGGGGCGGTCTATGCCGCCCTGGCCCGGATCGCGGTGCGCTCCGATCCGACGGTGCTCCTCATGGTGGAGAAGCGCGACCAGCCGGCGACCCGCCACCTGGTGACCACGCTCGCGGCGCTGATGCGCGTCCACGTGTCCGGTGCGGCGGGCGCCACGGCCGACGAGCTCGTCGATCGCGTCGGGGCGCAGCTGCTCGCGTCCTACGACCACTCCGATCACCTGATGCGGCAACCGACGCTGTTCAATGACTTCTGGGTGCGCGCACCACGCCCGCTCGCCCGGCTCGTGCGCGGCCTCAGCGCGTTCCTCGCACGCCGGTGGCCCGAGGCCGAGCTCGCACCTGACGCGCTCGCACAGATCGTGTTCGCGATCGTGCCGGCTCCCGAGCTTGCCCGTGGCGCCCGCAACATCCTCGCGTGCGTGAACCTGTGGCCCGAGGTCATCGAGCCCGATCGCGCGGATGATTGGCTGGTGCGACGCCGCGGGCTCGAGCTGATCCTCAAGCCCGGCGACCTCGTGATCAACACCGATCCGCTGATCGATCGCACGCTGCAGATCACGTTCTCGCGCGGCGCGCGGGGCGCGCTCGCGGTGACGCTGTACGGCGGCGGACTCGACCAGGCGGGCCTCGACGAGCTCGCGGCGGCGATCGCCCTGACGTGCGCGCAGCTCGGGCACGACCGGCGCGTGGTTGCATGACCCGATTTGTCGCGATCTGGGCCGGGCAGCTGGTCTCGATGCTCGGCTCCAACCTCACCGGCTTCGGGCTCGCGGTGTGGATGTACCAGCGCACCGGGGACATCACCGACCTCACGCTGATCGCGATCGCCACGTACCTGCCGCACGTGGTGGTCGCGCCTCTCGGTGGCGTGCTCGCCGATCGTCACGATCGCCGGAAGCTGATGCTCGCCGCCGATCTGGGCGCGGCCATGTGCACGGCCGCGCTGCTGGCGAGCGCGATGACCGACACGCTGTCGCCGGCGCTCGCGATCGCGCTCGTCTCCGTGAGCGCGTCCTGCAACGCGCTGCAGTGGCCGGCATGGGAGGCCGCGATCGTCGCGCTCGTTCCCCCCGGGCAGCTCGGCCGCGCGAACGGCTTGTGCGAGCTCAGCCGCGGTACGTCGCAGCTGCTCGCGCCGGTGCTGGCCGGCCTGCTGCTCGCCGCGATCGACCTCCCCGGGATCATGGCGATCGACCTCGCGAGCTTCGTGCTCGGAGGCCTCCCGCTGCTCGTGCTGCCGATCCCCGCGCATGGGCCGCGGGTTCCGCGCACGCGCCTCGCCGAGCTCGCGGACGCCTGGCGATTCGTGGCGAACCGCCGCGGCCTCGTCGCGATGCTCGTGCTGTTCTCGGTGACCAACTTCACGTTCGCGGTCGTCGACCTGATGCTCAAGCCGCTCGTGCTCGGGATCGCCGGCCCGTGGGAGCTCGGCGTCGTGCTGTCGACCGTCGGGGTCGGGATGGTCGCCGGCTCGCTGGTGATGACCGCGTGGGGCGGACCGCGCCGGAAGGTCGCCGCGATCCTCTGCTTCCAGCTCGTCGAGGGCGGCGCGCTCATGCTCGGCGGGGCGCAGCCGACGCTGGCACCGCTGTGCGTGGCCGCGTTCGCCTACGGTACCGTGATCCCGCTGACGTTCGGCTGCGCGCGGGTGATCTGGCAGGTCAAGGTTCCGCCGGAGATGCAGGGCCGCGTCACCGCGCTGCGCAACGCGATCGTGATGCTCGCGATCCCGATCGGCTACGTCGCGGCGATTCCGCTCGCGCGAGTGCTCGCGCCGGCCCACGCCGTGATCGCGATGGGGCTCGTCACCTGCGCGACCGCGATCGGGTGGTTCGGGTTCGCGCCGTACCGCCACATCGAGACAGATCTCGACGATCTGCTGGTTCCGTGTTTGGATGCGCGCCAGGCGTCATGACCATCCTCGAGCGAATGGCGGCGAGCAAGGCGAACTACTGGGCCGGGTTCACGCTCGACTTCGTCGTCTCGCTGGCGCTGATCGTCGTCGGCGTCGCCGCCGAAGGGATCTCGCTCGCGCCGGTCGCCGCCTTCGTCGCCGGCTGGACGACGTTCACGTTCTACGAGTACGCGTTGCACCGCTGGGCCTATCACGGTCCTCGTTCGCCGCTCAGCATGATCCATGGGTGGCACCACGCCGACGGGACCGTGCTGCTTGGCGCGCCGTTGTTCTTCACGCTCGGGATCACGGCGATCGATCTCGTCCTCGCACGACTCGTGGTCGCGCCCGCGCTCGCGGCGACGTTCGCCGGGACGGTGCTGCTGGCGTACGCGTACCAGAGCATCGTCCACCACGTCGCGCACGCGTGGCCGGGCAGCTGGCGGGTCCGCTCGACGAGCACGCTCGGCCGGATGCGCCGCCATCACATGATCCACCACCATGGTGACGGCGACGCGAATTTCGGGATGTCGACCCCGCTGTGGGATCACGTGTTCGGTACGGTCGCCACGCGCGTCGCGAGGCGCTGAACGAACCTTCAGCGTCCGTTCGAGTAGTCCTGGATCGAGCACGCAGGCGCGCGTATGTTCGCGCGCATGAAGACCACCTGGGGCGCAGCGTTGCTGATCATGTCGGGGGCATGCAGCGAGCACGGGCAGTCGCCCGGGGGCATGCTGCCGACGGATTCAGATCCCACCGTCGCGCTCTGCAGCTCGGGCCCCTCGGCAGTGGTCACCGGCAGCGCCGGCACCTTCGATCGCGTCTATGCCGGTGCGGTGTCGCTGGCCGGCCCGGTGGCAGGCCCAGGCTTCGCGGGGCCGCCGATGCAGATCCAGGTGGTGTTCTCGAACCTCGCCTCCCTGGACCCGGAGACCCTCGGGTGCTGCATGGCCGATTTGAGTTGCTGCGCGGTCGACACGCTCGTGGCGCTGACCGACCCAGTCGCGTCGGGATCCGAGATCGGCAGCCATGGCGTGACGTTCAGAAAGACTGGCAACAGTGACGTGTCGGTTCCGGGCACGCTGGCGATCACGACCTTCGTCGATCCCTTCGCGTCGCGGCCCGGGAAGATCGTCGGCACGATCCACGCGGCGGCCGGCGGGCAGACGGTCGACGGGGACTTCGGCAACGAGTTCTGTCCGGCGCTGCTGACCGTGACGCTCTGAGCACGGAGCTCGCGACGAACGGCCTCAGGTGCGCGTGATCCTCGTGCGCGCCACGTGAAGGCGACCGGCCGACAGGTAGCGTAGATCGCGGCCCGGCACGCATGCATGCATTGCGCGCCTCGGGTCTCGGCATGCACGCGTTGCGCTCTCCAACGATCTCCGGCCGCGGCGCCGTTGGACCGTGATGTGCACCGAGATCGGACGAGGACGCCGTGACGAACGCCCGGATCGCCGCCACCTTCGAGCAGGTCTCCGCGCTGCTCGAGCAACAGGGCGCCTCGAGTCATCGCGTCCGCGCGTGGCGCGACGCCGCACACGCGATTCGCGATCACGGACGCGAGATGTCGGATGTGTTTCGCGATCACGGCAAGGTCGGCCTCGAGGCAACTCCGAAGGTCGGTCCTCGGCTCGCGAACGTCATCATCGAGCTCGTGAAGACCGGGCACTGCGGCGCTCTCGACCGGTTGCGCGGCGACGGCATCGAGGTCCTGAAGCGCGTCCCGACGATCGGCCCTCGGCTCGCGGAACGGATCCATCACGACCTCGGCGTCGAGACCCTCGAGGAGCTCGAAGCCGCCGCACACGACGGCCGGCTCGCCACCGTCGACGGGTTCGGTGCGCGCCGGATCGCCGTCGTCCGCGACGTGCTCGCGACGCGGCTCGGCCGAGCGAGACCGGTCGAGCCCGTCGAGCGGCCGTCGGTCGTGACGCTGCTCGACATCGATCGCGAATACCGCCGGGCGGCCGAGGCCGGCGAGCTCCGCCGGATCGCACCTCGGCGGTTCAACCCGAACCACGAGGCGTGGCTGCCGATCCTGCACACCGAACGCGAGGGTTGGTCGTTCACCGCGCTGTACTCGAATACCTCGCTCGCCCACGAGCTCGGGCGCACCCACGATTGGGTCATCGTCTACTACCACCAACCGCATCGCCCCGAGGGCCAGGCTACGATCGTCACCGAGCGCAGCGGGCATCTCCAAGGGCAGCGCGTCGTGCGTGGTCGCGAGCGTGAATGCGAGCGAAGTAGCGCCGACGATGTGGCGTGGGAACCCAGCTCGCCGCAGCGGCTGGATCTGGAGGTGTCGCAGGTCCGCTGAGAGCGTCGATCGCGGTGCGTCGGACCGCGGTGCGAGGACCTTGGCACGCAGCTCGCAGCCTGTGACCACGCCAGGAGGCCTGCGATGGACACCGAGCCCGAAATCACCAACCTCCAGTCCGGTCCAGCGATCGCCATCCGAGCTCAGCTCGCAACGGCCGAGCTGCCGCGCTTCTTCGGGAGTGCGTTCGGCGAGCTCGCCGCGTGCGGCGCCGACCAGATCGCCGGTCCGCCGTTCGCGATCTACCACTCGTTCGATCCAGCACACATCGACGTCGAAGCGGTGATGCCGCTGCGTTCGCCGGTCGCGCCACGTGGCCGCATCACCCCGATCGTCCTCGCGGGGGGGCCCGCGGTGCAGATCCGCCACGTCGGACCCTACGAAGAGCTCGGCACGTCGTACACGACCATCCAGCACTGGATGGAGGAGCACCATCACGCCAAGGCGGGACCGGTGCGCGAGGTGTACCTGAGCCCGCCCACCGTGCCGCCGGCCGAGCACGTCACGCTCGTGATCCAGCCGCTCGAGACAAGCTGAGCCGGTTGTCGCGGGTGTGCGCCGGGCGCCGGGCGCACTGGCTGGCCGGTTCCGATTCGATGCGAACGGTTTGCGACGCCTGTCCGCATGGACGCAGGATTGGCGGACGACGCGCGTGCGATGCGTGCCGGGCTCGCGCGCCAGCGGCACATCGCTTGCTCGTCTGAGCACCATGCCGAATCCACTCGTCCACTGGGAGCTGATGGTCAGCGACGTCGAGAAGGCGAAGGCCTTCTACAGGAAAGTCTTCGACTGGTCGTTCACGGCAGCTGGCCCCGAATACACGCTGATCGAGTGCGGCGCCGCGCCCGGCGGCGGCTTGATGCTGCGGCCACCCAACGTCCGGATGTCGACGCTCAACTCGTACTTCCGCGTCACGGATCTCGATCGGACGCTGCGCGATGCCGTCGAGGCGGGCGCCACCGTGATCGTGCCCCGCATGGAGGTCCCCACCGTCGGATGGTTCGCGATGTTCCTCGATCCCGAGCAGATCCCGATCGGCGTCTTGCAGCCTGTCTCGTGATCCGCGACGTGCGGCGGGCAGCGCGGAGATCCGCACCCGCTCGACATCCGTGGCGCAGTTTGGCACCGTTGCCCCACGATGGCCGAGACGCTGACGCTGACGCTTGCCCCGACGAGGGATCCTCGCGTGTTCGCCGCCCCCGACGGGCGGCTCCTGGCTCCCCCGGCGGGGTGGGCGTGTCTACCGCCGGGCGACGCCGCGCTGACCCGGCGGGTCAAGCTCGCGGGATCGTCGTGGTCGGTGATCGAGCACAAGGGCCGCAAGGCGTTCTCCAGGGGGCTGTGGGCGCCCGAGGCGACGATCGCCAGCGTGCGCGCGGCGCTCGAGGCCGAGCGCTCGACCGAGGCCTACGCCAGGAAGCGCGTCGCCGATGTGGCGCGCCGCGAGCAGACGCAGGCGGCCTATGTCGTCAGCTTCGAGCAGTCGGTGTTCGAGATGCTCCGGTTCTCGCCGCGGTGGGACCCGTTGGCGCGCGTCGTCGCCGCGCGGGTCGCCGCCCATGCCACGCCGGTCGGCAGCGGCACGGTCGCCCGCACCGAGCGAATCCCCGTCGAGGAACGGGCTCGGGCCGCGGTGATCGCCTGGATGCGGCACCAGACGACGGGGTACGACGACATGCGCATCGCGCGGGTCAAGGGCGCGCGCCGCGAGGTCCGGCGCGAGCTCGCCGAGATCTCCCGGTCGCTGCTCGACCTCCACCGCCGTGACACCCCACACGAACCGCGCGGCTGCACGCTGTGCCAGGCGGCCGCGAAGCCGGCGTGACCACGCGGCGCAACTCCCCCGGGCCCCACGATGCTAGCCCTCCTCCTCGATCGTACGCACTCGGTCCGGTTCGACGGAGACCGCCTCCCCGACATGGGCCTGTAACTACGTCATCGGCCCACGTACAAGATCGGAGCGGGGCGGACCGGCGACGGCAGGGTACTATCTGGTCTGGTGAGGTTCGTGTTCGGGATCCTGTTCCTGATGATCGTCGTGGTGGGCTTCATCGTGGCGGGCTTCTTTGGCCTGTTCGCGTTCAGAGGACCCAAGCGACCCACACCGCTGGTCTATCGGTGTCTTCGCTGCGCTGGCGAATTCCGCCGACCGGCACACCACGATTTCCCGGCGGCCTGCCCGCTGTGCCACACGCGCGAGTGGAACGCCTAGGGGCGAGTGATCGACGCCGCGGATCGTCGTGTCAGATCGCAACGATCATGGGGCGACCGGCGGTTGCGGTGGCACCGGGAACGGCAGGAGTGACCCGGCCGCCTCGTCAGGATCTGGCGGTTCCGGATCTGGCGGTTCCGATTGCCCGCAGCTCCCGAGCGCGGACCCGAGCGCGGCGACCCCCATCATGTTGGCGCCGGCATCGGTCTCCGGATCCATGAGCTCGGTGGTCAGCCGGGCCGTGTCATCGCGCACCTGGAGCAGGCAGGCGATGGTTTCCCGGTGCTCCACCGTGGTCGGCGTGGTGCACGCTTGGTTGTAGGCCCGGATCCACCGGCGCTTCAGATCGTCGAGCATGAGCACCGGGCCGATCGCCTCGCCATCGGAGTGGGCCTTCACCACCGCGGCGTGACGCGACGACGACCACGCGGTCGCGAACGCCTGGTCTGCCGGCTCGCACCCGGCGGGCGGGGCGGCGACCGCCCGTGCGGGATCCGACGAGCGCGTCGCCAGATAGCCGAAGCCACCCGCGGCCACCACGCCGCCCGCTGCGATCCACGCGAGCGCGCGGCGGTTGCGGCGCGGCGGTTCGAGCGCCTCCGCGAGCGCGGCGAGCAGCGTCGGCAGATCGGGCCACCGCGCGTCGGGCGACGGCTCGAGACCTCGCACGAGGACGTCGCGGATCCGCGGCGGCAGATCGCTGACGAGCCCCCGGGCGCCGGCGCTGACGGCTTGCTCGAGCTCGGGCAACGAGGTGCCACGAAACGGCCGCTCCCCGGTGAGCGCCTCCCAGGCGGTGATGCAAAACGCGAACTGATCGGTACGTGCATCCGGCGTGCGTCGCGCGAACTGCTCCGGTGCCATGTACGCCGGGGTGCCGATGATCACGCCGGTCTGGGTCAGCGGCGCGTCGAACAGCGCGCGCGGGCGGGGCGAGGCGGCGACCTCGAGCGCCGGCAGCTCCCGCGGTTCGACCGCGGGCCCGGCCGCGATCTGACCGCGCGCCAGGCCAAAGTCGGTGACGTAGACGTGCCCATCCATGCTCCGCAGCACGTTGTGCGGCTTGAAGTCGCGATGGACCAGTCCCGCCGCGTGCGCCGATGCCAGCCCGCGACCGCTGGCGAGCAGCGCGTCGAGGATCTCGGGCCGCGGCGGCGAGGTCTTCAGCCAGGCATCGAGGGTGCCGCCCTCGACGATCTCCATCGCGATGTAGTCCCGGTTGTGATCGGTGCCGACCTCGTAGACGGTGAGGACGTTCGGGTGCTTGAGGCGCGCCATCGCCCGCGCCTCGCGCAGCAGCCGCGAGCGCAGGGTCGGCTCGTCGCTCGAGTGCAGCAACTTGAGGGCGACCGCGCGCTCGAGGTCCGGATCGAACGCGGCCCACACGATCCCCATGCCGCCTGCGCCGAGCACCCGATCGAGGCGGTACTTGCCCAGCGTCGCGCCCGGAGATCCAGCCGGGCGGCCTTGCTCGGCTGCCGTCACCGCCGAGGGGTCGACGATCATGCGCAGACATTACCTGCGAACGAGAGTCATGATCCGACGGATGCGAACATTCACCGCGCAACCGGGCGATCGCGCGGGTGTCTCGCCGGTACATCCAAAGGAGACCGCATGCTCGACGCGTTTCATCTCGGTGGCTGGGGAATGTATCCGACGGCGATCATCGGCGTCGTGCTGATCGGCGCAGCGCTACGCCATGCCGCGCAGCCCGAACCGCGACGCCTGCCGGTGATCCACGCGCTCTCGCTGCTCACGCTGCTGAGCGGCTGCCTCGGTTTCGTCTCGGGCGTGATCAGGTCGCTCACGAGCTTGCCTGCGCAAGACGCGCGCGAGGCGCCGGTCGCGGCGCTGGTCGGGGTCGGCGAGTCGCTGTGCAACGTCGGGCTGGCGCTCGCGATCCTGACGCTCGCGTGGCTCGCCGTCACGATCGCGCGGGTCCGCGGGCGCGGTCAGAGCGCCGAGCTCACGGCGGTGTGAGCCGCGGTCAACCCCCGCGACCGGCGGGCGGCGGCTGGTACACGACGGGATTTCCGGACACCCGGATCCAACGTCCTTGGTCCGCGAGACGCTTCGTCACACCGCGCACCGAGCCGTCGAGCAGGTACTGGGTGCACGTGACCGCTCCGCGTGCGGTCCCTGGCTCGCACACCTGCCGGGGGCGCCCCGGGCCATAGAACTGGGTGCAGAGCTCGTACGTGCTGCCGTCGCAGCGACGGCGGACGCTGCCATCCGGCACGAGATCCTCGCTGACGCCCGCCGCGGAGCGGTGTTTCACCGTGCCGTCCGCTCTCCACTCGGTACGGCTGGTCTCCATGCCTCCGGGCCGGTAATGGGTCTCGGTCTCCATGCCACCCGATGGATAGAACGTCTGCGTGAAGGTCACGCCCTGCGGGCCCTCACGTCGCTCGGAGACCAGGATCGCGGCGGTCGAATAGGTTCGTGTGGTCGTCTTCGCCTGGTCCTTGATGACCTCGGTGAAGCCATCGGCGGCGCGCGTGACGCGCCGGCGCACCCCGCCGGTCGCATCGACGCAGCTCCGCTCCTCCGGACCACGCTGCACGGTCGTGCCGGCCGGGCACTCGAGCTGCGTCCACCAGCTCGGCGGCGGCTGCTTGGCGAGCTCGAGCGAGAACGCGGCACCGACCAGGAGACTCTGACAGGTGATCTGCGGCTGTCCGTCCTGGCCGTCGGAGATCAGCCGGAGGCTCTCCTGCCATCCCATCCTGCTGGGGCAGTGCCGCGTCGCCAGGGTGATGCGCTTGGCCGCGTCGAGGTCGACCTTGAAAGGTGGCGGCATCGAGCCCTCTGCAAACCGGTAGAGCACGCCCTCGGTGCCTGCGTATCCGACCCAGACCACCGCGGCGGCATCCTGCAGCCAGACCATGGTCTCCACGGTGGCGTGAAACCGCATCGCCGTGGCGCGTCCTTCGCGGTCGAACAGGCAGACGAGGCTGCGTGACCTGGAGCGCGTCGGCAGCCCGTCGTCCCACGCAGGGGCGCCGCACGGGAGATCGTCGGGTCCCTGGTCGTGACACACGATCGCGTAGCGGCCAGACGTCGGATCGTGCACGACCTCCCCGAGGTGGCAGCCAGTGACGAGCGCCCGGGTGTCGAGCAGCCGGCCGTCGAGGCTGCGGTGCTCCAGCACGCCATCGAACGTGACCAGGGACAGGGTCTCGTGCGGTTCGTCGACCGCGAGGCTTCGGGCCCACTGGGCCGTTCGCACGCGCCACGAGGTCTCCAGCGTGCCGGCAAACGAGTAGCGCTCGATCAACAGCTGGTTTGGATCGAGCTTGTTGTGGGGACCGGCGTTCGCCACCCACAGGCCGTTGGTGCCGACGGCGATGCAGCACATTCC
>Ga0316601_100000530_pt1 | contig 16651 bp, 16 predicted proteins | sample OWC_soil_day5_no_FD_207663 | JGI IMG/M metagenome (GOLD analysis project Ga0316601, IMG submission 207663) | Wetland soil microbial communities from Old Woman Creek delta, Ohio, United States - OWC_soil_day5_noCT | ecosystem: Environmental > Terrestrial > Soil > Wetlands | place: USA: Ohio... | reverse complement strand
TTCTTTTGCAAGTACCATTGTGATTGCTGCTGTAAGTGTTGTCTTACCGTGGTCAACGTGACCTATAGTTCCTATGTTTACATGTGGTTTGCTTCTTTCGAATTTAGCTTTTCCCATTTTTTAATTTCCTCCCTTGATTATAAGTTTTTTAGGTAAACTTACCCTGGTGTGTTATGTTTGAATTATATTATTGGAGCCCATAACCAGGATTGAACTGGTGACCTCCACCTTACCAAGGTGACGCTCTACCGACTGAGCTATATGGGCAATTTCCTAATTGGAGCGGGAAACGGGACTCGAACCCGCGACGGCTAGCTTGGGAAGCTAGTGCTCTACCATTGAACTACTCCCGCTTGCATCGGTTTTATTTCCGTACCGATTATCAATTTTAATACAAATGATTTTCTTTGTCAACATATAAATCACTTGTTTGATATACATTTTTCAAGCTTTCGCTTGACCCTCTGAAGTGCGTTGTCTATTGACTTTGCATGCCTGTCGAGATCGCAGGCTATTTCCTGATAGGATTTTCCGTCCAGATAGGACATGAGCACTTCCATTTCAAGGTTTGACAGCACTCCTCCGATTTCGGAATGCATGTTCTTAAGCTCTTCCCTGTTTATGATCAGCTCCTCCGGATCTGTAACCTTTGCCTCGGACAAAATGTCCAGAAGTGTTCTGTCTGATTCCTCGTCATAGATCGGTTTGTTCAGGGATACATATGTATTAAGAGGTATGTGCTTTTGCCTGGTAGCTGTTTTTATTGCGGTGATTATCTGTCTTGTGACACATAACTCAGCAAATGCTTTGAACGAAGAAAGCTTGTCAGCCTTGAAATCCCTGATAGCCTTGAAGAGTCCAATCATGCCTTCCTGGTATATGTCTTCCCTGTCAGCCCCTATCAAGAAATACGATTTCGCTTTTGCCTTGACAAAATTCTCATACTTGCTGATAAGGTACTCTTGTGCCTTTATGTCACCTTGTTTAGTTAGGATTATTACTTCTTCATCCAACATGTCGCAGAATAAAGTAGTGCCACTGCAGTCAGCTGTCATTTTCCCCAAAATATCCCCTCCAAACTTAATTGAGCCACACATTTTATTATACAGCAGAAACCTGCTCAGGGCAACAGCTATTACTTGCTCCTGCGGATTTTTTCAAGCTTTTCGAGCACTTCGCTGCCAACCACATCTTCCAGTATCTGTCTGTTATGGGTGTATTTTTTTTCGATGTTCCCTTTTATGCAGAATTCAGCCTCCTTAACATCATGATAGAACTCCAGCGATGAAATCCTTATAGCTCCCCTCTGGAATATTAGCTGCTGTTCAAGCGAGTCGGAGGTCACAACGCTTACCTCTGCTTTTCTGCCTATATCATCCACGCTTTTTTCAATGAACGCGTCCGCAGTCTCCCCCTCCTTGGTGTATACTACGGACAGCCTTTCGCTGATCTTATCAGTTTTCTCAAGGCTTCCCTTCTTAAGGTGAGCATCGAAAACGATCTTCACCAGGTAGTCCTTATAGGATGCATAATTGTTCAATGTTTCGACGAGCTTTTCTCTTGCGATCTCCATGCTTTGGTCCTTAATATCCTTCAGTTCAGGCCAGTAATTTATGACATTATAACCGTCGACAAATATTATCTTCATTTCCGCTCACTCTTCATCTTCTGCCTGAGTATTTCATACATAAGAATTCCGCCTGCAACAGAAGCATTCAATGAGGATATTTTCCCGACCATGGGTATTTTGACCAGAACATCGCATTTGTCTCTCGTTAGCTTCGCCATCCCTCTGCCTTCGCTTCCTATGACCAGGGCGGCTGCGCCTCTCATATCTGCATCATAGCAGTATTCCTTGCCGTGCATGTCAGCACCGTATATCCATATGCCTTTTTCCTTAAGTTTGTCTATGGCGGCATTTATGTTTGTCACCTTTGCAATCTTCATGTGCTCGCAGGCACCGGCTGACGTTTTGAAGACCACCGGAGTAACTCCTACATTTCTTCTTTTAGGTATTATTATCCCGTGTGCTCCGCAGGCGTCTGCAGTCCTGACAATGGAACCGAAGTTGTGCGGATCCTCGATCTCGTCCAGGATTATCAGGAACGGCTGCTCGTTCCTCTCTGCTGCGAGGGCTAGTATGTCCTCTATCTCGGAGTATTTGAAAGGTGTTACCTGGGCAATGACACCCTGGTGGGAGCCTGTAAGTGTCATCTGGTCAAGTTTTTTCCTGTCCACCTCTTTCACAACAATCCTTTTCTCTTTGGCAAGCGCCATTATCATGTTGATAGATCCTGACACATCACCTTTTGCTACAAGTATCTGATCTATCGTCCTGTCTGACTTGAGCGTCTCTATGACGGCATTTCTGCCCTCCACTATGTCTTCCCTTAACTGCGGTTCCCTTTCTTCAGCGACAGGCTTTGCAGCTCTCTCCCGCACTGGTTTCTCACGTTTTTCCTGCTTTATATTTTTATCATATTTTTCACGCTTCATAAATATACCTCTCAATCAGCCTCCTACAGCTGGCTGTATTTTTCTCTCACTTCGACTATCTGCCCGCAGGTCATCTTGCCTTCGGGACACTCACCGCTGAGGCAGGAAGGTCCTGCATACTTGAATATGGCAGGCGATACTTGTTTGACTAGCTTAAGCATTTGGAATGCCAGTTCCCTTATCTCCCACTGAGCCCTGTTGCAGCATCTGTGATGGAAGAAATTCAGAAGGCTCCTTACGTTCATCGTGACGATAATCTTCGTCTCGCAGGCGTTAGGGAATACGTATCTGGCATCCTCAATGGCCTTCTTCTCAGCCGCGCCCTGCTTCATGCCCTCTGCAGCGTATTTACCTACCAGTATGTCGGCTATCTCGCTGTAAGCCTTCTGGCTGCTTTCCATGGCTCCTATGTATAATTCCCTGGCCCTGCTGTCGTTTTCAATCTCAGGCGGAATTATATATTCAAACTGGTCCAGCTTGACATACCTCTGGCTCTGCTGCGAATAGGAAGCTATCCTGTGCCTCACCATCTGGTGTGTCAGGCTCCTGCTAACGCCTTCAACTGCAAAGGTGAAAGATACATGCTCGACAGGGGACTCATGTCCCATGGACATCAGCATGTTTATGAACTTCAGAGTGCTCTCGCTGTCCATGGATTCGTTCATCTTATCTATGCCCACCGAGCTGTAGCAAAGCTTTGCAGCCTTGGCAATCAGGACCTCAGGATTGGGCGTGTGTTCAACCAAAAGTACTTTCAAAGACATCAGATCTCCTCCTTGTAATCGACTATTTTTTCAAAAATGTATTCGAGCCTTTCATCCTGCTCTGTAAGGTAAAGATATCCTATGAGGCATTCGAAGCCTGTCGCATGCCTGTATTCCTGAACATCGGCATTTTTAGGCACCGTTCCCGATTTCGCATTGCGCCCCTTTTTGAAATAGTATACTTCCTCTTCGCTCAGCTCATCCATAAGCCTTTTTACGAACTCACTCTGGGCATGTGCTTTTACATATTTTATCGCTTCCAAGTGCATCTTGTGAGGAGACATTTCGCTGTTGACAGTCAAAATGTGATTCCTTATATAGAGCTCGTATGCCGCATCACCTATAAACGCCAATATAAGAGGACTGAGCTGTCTTATATCTATCTTCGAAAGCTTTCCTCTCTGTATTCTTAACTGCATAAATTACTTTTCTCCATTTCTCCCTAATTTTTAGGACTATGCCTCTTATAATTATAAAACAACATAGTCCCAGACGCACTTTTTTTATTTTTCAAGTTTTGACAATATGCTCTCAGCAACAGCCAGATCCTCAGGAGTCGTGATCTTAATGTTTTCGTAGCTGCCTTCATACAGGTATACCTTATGCCCAAAATGCTCTGCCACGGAAGTGTCATCGGTGAAGATGATTTCTTCATCCATCAGTTTTTCGTAGCATCCCAGTATCAGATCGATCTTGAAGCACTGCGGTGTCTGGACTGAAAAAAGCCTGCTCCTGTCAAGGGTGCACTCCGAAAAGCCGGACTCGCCCTTCACCTTTATGGTGTCTTTCGGCGTGACTCCGCATGCAGAGGCTCCGTATTCCTCAGCAAACCTGATCCCGTCATTAATTATTTTATTCGTGACAAAAGGCCTTGCGCCGTCATGGATGAGGACTATGCCACGCCCTTTGACAGCACTCAGCCCGCTGTATACGGAATCCTGCCTTTCTGTCCCGCCGGAAACTATGGATTTCACTTTTTCAAACCCATATTTTCCCACTATCTCGTCGCGGCAGTATCCTATTTCGTCACCTGCGCATACAAGTACTATTTCATCCACAGCAGGACACCGGCTGAAAGCTTCAAGCGTGCGGCACAGCACAGGCTTGCCTTTGATGTCAATAAACTGCTTGTTTTTGCCTGTCCCCATCCGCTTCCCTTTTCCCGCTGCAACTATTACCGCACAGGCCTTATCCATTGTAGTCCTCTTTTGGCTTTGCAAATATCATTCTGCCCGCCGCAGTCTGCAGCACAGACGTCACGAGAACATCCTTTGTCTCGCCGATGTACTTCCTTCCGCCTTCAACAACAATCATAGTCCCGTCATCCAGGTAAGCAACTCCCTGTCCGGCTTCCTTTCCGTCCTTTATTATCTGTATTGTCATTTCCTCACCCGGCAGCACGACAGGCTTAACTGCGTTGGCAAGCTCATTTATGTTGAGCACAGGAACACCCTGGAATTCTGCTACCTTGTTAAGATTATAATCGTTGGTTATGACTTTTCCGTTCATGACCTGGGCAAGCCTGAGAAGCTTGCTGTCCACCTCTGCGATCTCAGGGAAATCCTTGTCGGTTATTATGACGTCAATGTTAAGCTCTTTCTGGATTCTGTTCAGCACATCCAGTCCCCTTCTGCCCCTGTTTCTTTTCAGCGAATCCGCGGAGTCGGCAATATGCCTCAGTTCTTCAAGAACAAACTGAGGTATTATGAGGCTCCCCTCAACGAAGCCAGTCTGGCAGATATCGAAAATCCTGCCATCGATGATGACCGACGTGTCCAGCACCTTCGGATCCCCTTTGCTGCCTTTTGTCTTCTTTTCCTTTCCTCTCTCTCCGCGCTTGATATTCATCAGCATGGTCATCACTTCTTCACGCCTCTTTATGGCTATATTGGCTCCAATTACCGCCATGAATATGGCTATAAGGAACGCCAATACCGAACCTATTACCGGAATCTTTCCAGCTATGTTTACAAATACAGCCGAAAGGCCCAGGCCTATAATCGCTCCAGCACTTCCGAATATTATTTCTATGATCGAAAAATTCTGGATGGTCTTTTCCACGTAATTCATTAACTTCTTTACTGCCCGGTTGATGATCGGGGATATAATAAAAATAATAATTCCAAAAAAAATAACGGATAAAAGAATAATAATAACATTCTTGACTGTGGCGCTTCCAAAATAATTCAATCCGGAAATGTACGAGGTCTCTGTTATCATACGCCCTACCAGATAGCCCAGAACCATGCCCAACGCAGTAAACAAACCTCTAAATATTTTATCCAGCAACATTTTCACCTCCCTGTAATTTTTAACAAAATTTGCATTCAATATACCTAATATATCTTAATGGCGTCATTTTTTCAAGGATGCTCCGCCTTTTTACATAATAATTTTATTATTCATTGACAAAATTAACATAAGCTACTTATAATAATTTTAGAAGATGCGCTAATCACGATAAGGAGTTGAACCTGATGAAAGATATAATATTTGACGATTTTCAGAACGCAGTCAATGAATCCTTGTTAAGGCACAAAAGCATACTCGATATACTTTCAAAGCTGAATGAATCAGAGGCACGCATAAACAGGGCAGTTGCAAAATCTGTAACCAACTGCGGATGCGTAAAAATCAGTGCAGAAAAACAGGAAAGGCCTGAAGATATCGAAATCGAAGCTCTGGGTAAATGCCTTAAAACACACCTTGACGGTGAGCTCTGTGAGAACTGTCGTGAAGTGCTGGAGAGAGAAATAGGAAACAATCTTTTCTATCTCACTTCGCTCTGCAATGTTCTTGACCTTAACCTCTATGACATACTTTTAAAGGAATACGACAAGATAAGCACTTTGGGGAAATACAGTTTCAGATAAAGAAAAGCACGGAATATTATTATTTCGTGCTTTAATTATTTTATATTATTTTGTCTATCGTCATCTGCTCCCTGAGCCTCCTGAGACCGTTCTTTATGGCCTTGGCCCTTGCCTCTCCTATGCCTTCCACGTTGTCCAGCTCCTCGTATGACGCTTCTGTCACCCATTTCAGTTCCTTGAAATTCTTAACTATGTTTTCTATTACGCTTGCAGGTATTCTCGGTATCCTGCTGAGCATCCTGTAACCCCTTGGCGATACGAGTGTGTCAACCAGCGGGACTCCGCCATACCCCATAATCCTTGCCACATTGTCCAGCTTGAGCAGCTCTTCCAGCGTTATGGTCTGGAGATGCTTGTATATCTCGGCATAATCTGTCCCTTCCTGGATGTAGTCTCTCAGCATAAGTATCCCGTCGCGCTCAACATTCTCAACCAGTTCATGCAGCTGCATGGAGATGAGTCTTCCTTCGTTTCCGAGCTCACAGACGTATCTTTCCACTTCCCATACAACCCTCATAACCATCTCGGTTCTCTGGACAGCAGTCACTACGTCGTACAATGTGACCAGGTCCTGGAACTCGAGGACATCGAGGTTCACCACGACCTTCTCAAGCACGGAAACGTACTTTTCCAGCGTCTGTACAGCCTGGTTTGCCCTTCCGAGTATTATGCTGCTGTCCCTGAGAAGATACTTGATATTGTTTTTATACACAGTTATTACATGGCGCCTCTGTGATATTGCGATCACGATAGCGCCTGTCTGCTTAGCCACCCTGTCGGCAGTCCTGTGCCTTGTACCCGTTTCAAAGGTAGGTGTTGCATGATCAGGGTTAAGCTGGGCGTTGGCAAACAGAATCTTCTTTAGATCTGTGCTCAGGACTATTGCCCCGTCCATCTTAGCCAGTTCGTAGATGTAGTTGGGATTATATTCGGCATTGATTGCGAAACCGCCGTCGACAAGCTTCAAAATCTGCTCACTGTCGTTTAATACGATGAGCCCTCCGGTTTTAGCCCTGAGAACATTCTCGAGGCCTTCCCTCATCTGGGTTCCCGGGGCCAGAAGCTTTAAAATATTCATCAATTCCTTTTCTTTTTCTATCCTCATCTTATCCCCCCTAAGCAAATACTTTATTAACAGCTTCCCATAAGCTTGATACTCCTATTGCTGAAATGCCATCCAGCTTGACTTTATCCATATTGCGCAAAGGTATCACGATGTTTTTGAATCCCATCTTGTACCCTTCACTGACTATCCTGTCGCAGTATGATGTAGGCCTTACTTCACCGGTCAATCCAAGCTCGCCGACTACCAACATTTTGCTTAGCTTGCTTTCTTTTGATTTTACACTAGATATTAGTGCTAAAGCAATACCTAAATCCCCGAATGTTCCTTCTATGTTCAGGCCTCCTACCACATTCACGTAGACATCATTGTTGTAGAAAGGTATTTTCAGCTTCTTCTCCAGTACCGCAAGGATCAGATTAAGCCTCTGAGGCTCAACTCCGATCGCAGTCCTCCTGGGATTTGCGGCCTTGGTTTCAGCCACAAGGGCCTGAACCTCAACAAGGATCGGCCTGCTGCCCTCCATGACCCCGATTACCACCGAGCCCTCCTTCTGGAATTCGGTATCCTCAAGGAACACCTCGGAAGGATTTGCTATCTCCCTGAGCCCGGAATTGCGCATCTCGAATACCCCTATCTCGCTTGTGGTTCCGAACCTGTTCTTGATTGTCCGCAAAATCCTGAACTCCTCAGTCCTCTGCCCCTCAAAGGAAAGCACTGTATCGACCATATGCTCCAGCACCCTCGGCCCCGCAAGCTCACCTTGCTTAGTGACATGCGCCACTATAAAGAACGGTATGTTGCCGGTCTTGCCTATCCTCATGATCTCATTGGCGCATTCCCTTACCTGGGAAACCCCGCCGGGAGCCGAGGAAAGGGTGTCTTTGTAGAGCGTCTGCACAGAATCCACGATTACAAAAACAGGAGCCAGATTCTCTATATGCGCCTCGATATTTGAAACATTTGTCTCGGAAACAATAAAGAGATTCTCAGACATCGCATCGAGCCTGTCCCCTCTGATCTTGATCTGCTCTTCGGACTCCTCGCCCGATACATAGAGCACCTTGCCGTATTTTTTCGCAATGTTGTTTGCGGTCTGAAGCAGCAGGGTTGATTTTCCTATGCCGGGAGCTCCGGAAATGAGCGTGAGGGAACCCCTCACCATGCCGCCGCCGAGCACCCTGTTCAATTCAACTATGCCGGTATCCAGCCTTTCATGTTCTCCGGACTTTATGTTCAAAATGCTGACAGGTTTGTTTTTCATCAGCAAGCTGCACCTTGCTGATGTCTCGTTTTTCTTTTCCTCTTCAACGAGGCTGTTCCATGTGTCGCAGTTCGGACATTTTCCAAGCCATTTTTGAGCTTCATAGCCGCACTGCTGGCACACATATACCGTTCTATTTTTTGCCATTAGCTTAACTCCTATTTAGATGATTATTCTTAACAATTACATTATAACATAAAAGAACCACTGCAAAATTTTGTTTTGCAGCGGCCCCTTACAGGTCTAGCCTTTCTTGAATGCCAGCTTACCTTCTTCAACGACTACCTTTATAGAGTCGCCTTTGCCGACATCGCCTTTCAGTATCTCCTCGGATATCTGATCCTCGACAATCTTGGTTATGGCCCTTCTCAGAGGCCTTGCTCCGTATGCCAGATCAGCGCCTTCCTTAGCCAGCATCTTCTCCGCATCGTCATTGAATTCAATGTGGATCTCCTGCTCCTCAAGCCTCTCCACCACCTGCTTAAGCATGAGGCTTACTATCTTCTGCAGATCTTTTTCCTCAAGGGCATGGAATACGATTATGTCGTCTATTCTGTTGAGGAACTCCGGTCTGAAGGACCGTTTCAGTTCGTCCATTATGTTTTCCTTCATCTTTTCGTATTCGTTCTCTGCCTTTTTGTCGTTTTCAACGGAGAAGCCCAGCGTTTTCTGTTTCTTAATTGTGGATGCGCCGACGTTTGATGTCATTATTATAATCGTGTTCTTGAAGTTGACCGTCTTTCCCTTGCCGTCGGTGAGCCTTCCGTCCTCCAGTATCTGGAGCAGTATATTGAACACTTCAGGGTGAGCCTTTTCAATCTCGTCGAAAAGGACCACTGAGTAAGGATTTCTTCTAACCTTTTCTGTCAGCTGTCCGCCTTCGTCATAGCCAACATATCCAGGAGGCGAGCCGATGAGCCTTGATACAGCATGCTTCTCCATGTACTCGGACATGTCTATCCTGATCATGTTGTTCTCATCCCCGAACATGGCCTGCGCCAGCGCCCTTGAAAGCTCGGTTTTTCCGACTCCTGTAGGTCCCAGGAATATGAAGGAGCCTATCGGTCTTTTAGGGTCCTTCAGGCCTACCCTTGCTCTTCTGACTGCTCTTGCTACGGATTTGACTGCTTCTTCCTGGCCGATAACTCTCTCATGAAGTATATCTTCAAGCTTCATGAGCTTCTCCGACTCCTTCTCGGTAAGCTTTTCTACAGGGATGTTTGTCCATTTTGAGACAACCGCAGCAATCTGAGGTTCGCCTACCAGAAGCAATGAAGAATCCTTGCTGGCTTTCCAGTTTTTCGTTGAGTCCTCCAGCCTGTCCTTCAGTTCTTTTTCCTTGTCCCTTAATTTTGCAGCCTTTTCAAAGTCCTGTATCCTTATGGCATCTTCTTTCTGCTTCGTAACCCTGTCGAGCTCCTGTTCTATGCTTTTCAGGTCCGGAGGCGCTACAAGGTTTTCTATCCTCACTTTAGCCGCTGCCTCATCTATAAGGTCTATAGCCTTGTCGGGAAGGAATCTGTCGGTTATATATCTGTCTCCAAGGTTCACGGCAGCCATGATCGCATCATCTGTTATCTTAACCCTGTGATGGGCCTCGTATTTGTCCCTTAGCCCTTTCAGGATAAGCACCGCCTCTTCCTTGGAAGGCTCCCCTACCATTATCGGCTGGAACCTTCTTTCAAGGGCTGCATCCTTCTCTATGTGTTTTCTATATTCATCTATTGTTGTAGCTCCCACGCACTGGATTTCCCCCCTTGCCAGTGCCGGCTTAAGGATGTTGGAGGCATCTATGGCTCCCTCGGCAGCTCCTGCTCCTATCAGCGTGTGGATTTCATCGATAAACAATATTATATTTCCTGAATTCTTTATTTCTGCCATCACATTTTTTAGTCTCTCTTCAAATTCACCTCTGTATTTGGATCCTGCAATCATCGAGGATAAATCCAAAGTCACAAGCCTTTTATTTTTCAAGAGTTCCGGAATATTGCCTGATACGATTTTCTGCGCAAGTCCTTCTGCTATTGCAGTTTTACCGACTCCCGGGTCTCCTATCAATACCGGATTGTTCTTTGTCCTTCTGGACAATATCTCGAGCACCCTCTGCATTTCCTTTTCTCTTCCAATGACCGGGTCAAGCTTGCCTTCTGCGGCCATGCTGGTGAGGTCCCTTCCGAACTGGTCAAGTGTAGGTGTTTCGGAATTTTCAGCTGCCCCTGCTTCGCTGGTGCTGCTGCCCTGGTCGCCGTTGAGATTTTCAACAAGCTCTTTCCTGAGCCTTTGGAAATCAGCGCCCAGACTGCTGAGGACGGTGACTGCAACACCTTCCGGTTCACTTATCATTGCGAGCAGCATATGCTCCGGAGCTATATAGTTATGGTTCAGATTTCTCGATTCCATCAGGCTGAGTTCAAGCAGCCTCTTTGTTCTAGGAGTAAGCGGGATCTGATCAGCTTCTGTCGCCTTGTCTCCATAGCCTTCATATTGATCAATCATATCCTTAACGTCTTCAAGCCTTATGTTCATCTTGTTCAATATTTTTCTTGCTGCACCTTCCTCTTTGAGTATACCCATCAGTATGTGTTCCGTGCCTACATATCCGTGTCTGAACTCCTGGGCTGCATCCTGAGAATAGACAAGTACTTTCTGCGCCCTTTCTGTAAATCTGCCAAACATCATAATAATCACCAACCTTTTTATTTATCTTCCCTTGTTTCTGATTTTTCTTTTGACCAGCTTTGCTCTCGCCAGGTTTATTTCTTCCTTTGTGAGGTTTTTCCCCACCTGCTTTTGAATTGTTGCCGGCTGGACATCCATTATAAGGGCATCCACCGTGCCGATGCTCACGGTCTTAATAATTCCCATTTCGATGCCGAGCCTTACGTCCGAAAGGAGTTTCAGGCATTCCGAGGATGTCAGGAGCACTGCGGACTTTAGTATCCCCAGCGACCTTGCCGCCCTGTCTTCGATTTCATATTTGTAGTTTTTATACGCAACCTCCCTGGCCCTGGTCTCATGGATTATGATTTTATTTATCACTGCTTTAAGATTCGCAAGCGTTTCCTGCTCAGTCATCCCAAGGGTTATCTGGTTTGATATCTGATATATGCTCCCCGTCACCTTTGAGCCCTCGCCGTATATCCCCCTGATAGCCATTCCCAATTTAGAAAGTGCGTAGAGGGATTCCTCAACCTTGTTGTCAGTTGCAATGAATGGCAGGTGTATCATGACGGATGCCCTCATACCTGTGCCGACATTTGTAGGGCAGGCTGTGAGATATCCATATTTTTCGTCAAAGGCGAAATCCAGGTTCTTCTCAAGCTGGTCATCAATCCTGTTTGCCGACCTGAACGCATCTTCCAGATTATATCCCGTCTTTATGCACTGTATCCTTATATGGTCTTCTTCGTTTATCATTATGCTCTCGCTGTCGTCATTGCTCAGTATTACAGCACCTTTGCTGCTATTGTTGATCATGTTGTTGCTGATAAGGCGCTTCTCAAAATACGAAGTCTGAGACAGCTTGTCTGTCTGCCAAAGCTTGAGTGTGCTGTAATCGCCTTCCCTGAAAACATCAGAATAAAAAGCTTCTTCGACTTCACTTACCAGTTTTTTTCCCTGTTCACTGCTTAGCTTGTGAGGGAACATGATCCTTTTAAGATTTCTGGCCAGCCTTACTCTGCTTGTCATTATAAGTCCCTCTGCCATACTAATCCCCCTCTCTATATTGAATTTTGCATTTTTTTAATTTCGTCCCTTATTTTCGCTGCTTCCTCGTATTCCTCATTCTCTATCGCTTTCTGAAGCATTATCTGAAGCCCGTCCAGCTCATTGATGTTAGTCCTTGCCTTTCTCCTGCTTCTTGGTGTCTTGCCAACATGCTTTACGCTGCCCTGAACTCTTTTGAGAACCGGATTAAGTGCGTCTCCGAAGCTGCTGTAGCATTCGCTGCAGCCGAGAAGTCCGCCTTTTTTGAATTCGCTGTAGTAGGTTCCGCAGTTGCTGCACCTGGGTTCATGTTGCTTTTCAATTTCATGAGGCTGAGTGAGATAGCCCATCAGTTCGCTTATAATGTTCTGGATTGGAAAGGTTTGGCTGACTTCTCCCATTTCTCTTGCACACTGCTCGCACAGATGGAGATCAACTTTTTTGTTGTATATGATTTTTGTTATACGGTAGGTAGCATCGTTTTTTTTACATTTATCGCAAAGCATGTTCCCCATCTCCCCCTTCAATTCAGAATTATGGTCAGTATAGCCTTGACGATTTCGGCTCTCAGCCTGTTTTTATTTGTGCCGGAGCCCAGAACCCTGTCATTCAGCGATACCTTGATTATGTTCAGTTCCCGCTCAGTTATCATGGAAAGGTCGAAAAGGCTGTCAAGTATACCGCATGCAGCGTCATATGTAAGGCTCTCTCCGATCTTTTCGCTTATCATGTCTATCATAGCCCTGTTGTCGTTGAAACTTATTCTCCTTATGAGAATAAATCCTCCTCCGCCTCTTCTGCTTTCAACGTAGTATCCCTTGTCCATTGTGAACCTTGTTGTGAGCACATAGTTTATCTGCGAAGGAGCGCAGCCGAAATAGTTTGCCAGCTCGTTTCTTTTAATTTCAACCTGGCTTTTTTGAGTGTTTTCCAGCATATCCTTTATGAAGTCCTCAATAATATCCGATAGCTTAGCCATGTTTACACCTTCTTAGATTTAGACTTAGACTTAGACTTTGACTTTGTCTTTCTTTGACCTTAATAAGATAATAGTTATTATCTGCTATTTAATCAACTCTCTTTTTGACTCGTATTTTGCCAATATTCTAAAATATCTTTCGAAATCACTATATTGCTTATGCTATCTTCATTCCTCATTGAAAATGACTGCTGTTTCCAGCAGTCATTTCTATCAGTTATTCTTCCATTTTGTGTTTTGCAGCTTCTATGATTTTCCCCACTTCCACAGCAGGCACTTCCTCATATCTTGCAAACTTTGAAGTGAAGCTTCCTATTCCTCTTGTCATGGATCTAAGATCGGTAGCGTACTTGAACATTTCTGCCTGAGGCATCTCCGCAACAACCTTCTGCATATCGCCGTCAGCTTCCATCCCCAGCACTCTTCCGCGTTTTTTGTTTATGTCGCCGATGACGTCTCCCATGTACTCCTCGGGTATGGTCACCTCTACATGGTTCACCGGTTCAAGAAGCACAGGCTGCGCTTCCAAAAGGCCTTTCTTATATGCCATTGAAGCCGCTACCTTGAACGCCATTTCAGAGGAATCTACAGGGTGGTATGACCCGTCATGAAGTGTGGCCTTCAATCTTATAACCGGATATCCTGCCAGAACACCGTGCGCTATGCATTCTCTCAACCCTTTTTCAACTGCAGGGATGTAGTTCCTTGGGACAACACCGCCTACTACCTTGTCTACGAACTCCATCTCGTCTTTGCCGTCATCCCTAGGCTCGAACTTTATCGTGACATCTCCGTACTGGCCATGTCCTCCTGACTGCTTTTTGTGTTTACCCTGTACATCCGCAGTCTTCCTGATTGTCTCCCTGTAAGGTATCTTAGGTGTCTGTAGCGTTACCTCTGCTCCGAACTTCGCCTTTAACTTGCTTGCAATAACGTCGAGGTGTGTCTCTCCCTGCCCTGATATTATTGTTTCAGCATTTTCAACATCTCTCGAAACCTTGAATGTAGGGTCTTCTTCCATCAGCTTTGTGAGTCCGGCTGATATCTTGTCCTCATCGTTTTTCGATTTAGGCATTACAGCCATCGATATAACAGTGTCAGGGAAATCGATCTTTGCGAACTGTACTGGATTGGCTGTATCGCACAGAGTATCGCCGGTGCCTGTAAATTGAAGCTTTGAAACAGCCCCTATGTCTCCTGCTATGATTTCCTGAGTTGCGGCCTGTGTTTTCCCTTTTACGAAATAGAGTGATCCCAGCTTTTCCTGTTTGTCCTTAGTCGAGTTGTATACTGTGGAGTCGGCTTTGACTTTCCCCCCCATGACCCTGAACAGTGACAGTTTTCCTATGAACGGGTCTGCTACTGTCTTGAAAACAAATGCTGAGAAAGGTGCGTTTTCCGATATTACGAAATCCTTCTCTTCTCCTGTCTTCATGTCTGTCACTTTGATAGGTTCCATATCGTTAGGCGAAGGGAAGCATTCAACAATATCCTCAAGCAGCGTTTCAGTTCCAATTCCCTGGATTGCGGAACCGCACATAACCGGAGCTATCTCCCCTCTGCTGCAGCCCTTGATCAGGCCGTGATATATCTCATCGTCCGTCAGCTCACCGTCATTGAAGTATTTGTCCAGCAGCACCTCATCGGTTTCCGCTACTGCTTCTGTTATCATATTCTTGCATTCGTCAACCTTGGCAATAAGGTCCGCAGGTATTTCTGCCTCCTCCATCTCATGCGTATCCTCGTTGAAAATCCTGGCCCTTCTTGATATGACGTTTATGACTCCCTTGAATCCGTGTTCAACACCTATAGGATACTGAACGGGAACAACAGAGATACCGAATTTTTCTTTCATGTCAGCAAGCGTCTTGTCGAAGCTGCTGTTCTCCCTGTCTAGCTTGTTTATATAAAAAGCCCTTGGAAGACTATGCGCGCACACATAATTCCATGACTTCTCTGTTCCAACCTGAACGCCTGAAGTGCCGTTGACCACTATCATCGCCACATCCACTGCCCTTAAGCCCTGCACTTTTTCACCTACAAAGTCAAAATAACCCGGCATGTCGATGATGTTAATTTTTCTGTCATCATATTCGCAGTTGACTACGGTCGCTGAAATTGAAATTTTCCTCTTCTTTTCTTCCGGATCATAATCGCTCACGGTGGTCCCCTCATCTACCTTACCGAATCTGTCGATCGCTTTTGTATAGAATAATATTGCTTCTGTAAGTGTAGTTTTTCCTGAATCACCGTGTCCTAGGATGCCGACGTTTCTAAGATTTTCCGTTTTGTAATTTTTCATAAGTAATTCCTCCTAACTTATCTGAGCCTAAAATATTATATTCTAGCAATATACAAAAAAATCCTTTCGAATATATTAAATTTTCAAAATTATTTGATTATAGTTAAGTCTAAGGCTTCCCCTTGAAATCCATTATTTCTGCTTCCCTTGCTGCTTTTTTATTCAAATGGAATGTCTTCAGGACCTGGTCAACCTTGCCGTAAATGAGTATGTTGTCCCCTTTCTGCAAAATATAGTCTCGCTTAACAAACCCGATAAATTCATCACCCTTATCTATGTTAAGAATGATCATATCGTTTGCCTTCAGATTCGAATTCAATATTGATACACCTTCCAGATGCGAATCCTCATCAATTATCAAGCTGAATATCCCGTATCCTTTTGCCCTAGTAACCATCTTGTACATTTTAGTTTTGGATTTGGCCTTCGAATATCCCCACTTTATGACTACCCTCTCGACAATCCTGTCGAAGTTCCTTTTGACTAAAGGATTCCTCACAACAACAAAAATTGTGACAATGAATATCAGGGAAGTCCCAACTATCTGCGTTGTAAAAGGATTCTGCAGTATGCTTACCAGCAGGGATGTACCTACAAAAAATCCCAAATAGCCCAGTATCATAAGGAATTGGGCCAGCTTCCTTCTTGTAGGGTGCTGCATTATCAGTTCGGCTTCTTTTGTCGTAAAACCCGTTCCCGTCAGAAGGGATATTACCTGGAACCTTGCCTTTTCGTCTGTCAGTCCTGTCATCTTAAACAGCACCGTAATTATTTCTACTATTATTAGGAACACTATTATCGATACGAATAAATTAGTAACCATGCCGCCATCCCCTTCGCATAATATAACGATTAATATTCTACACAAATTTTATTATCCCTTTAAATTTCTGCGTGCATAAAAAAAAAAGCTATCCGGAATTGAAATTCAGGATAACTTTATCTTTCTTCAAAAAATAAAAATGGCTCCGCGAAAAGGATTCGAACCTTCAACCTATCGGTTAACAGCCGAGTGCTCCACCGTTGAGCTATCGCGGAACGATTTTATGTTATAACCATCCAGCTGTGCTGGATGGTTATAACTGGACCTGGCGACTACCTACCCTCCCACAGGGCCTCCCCTGCAGTACTATCGGCGCTTTGAAGCTTAACCTTCGTGTTCGGAATGGGAACGGGTGTTACCTTCAGGCCCTCATCACCAG
>Ga0316601_100000527_pt1 | contig 16670 bp, 16 predicted proteins | sample OWC_soil_day5_no_FD_207663 | JGI IMG/M metagenome (GOLD analysis project Ga0316601, IMG submission 207663) | Wetland soil microbial communities from Old Woman Creek delta, Ohio, United States - OWC_soil_day5_noCT | ecosystem: Environmental > Terrestrial > Soil > Wetlands | place: USA: Ohio... | reverse complement strand
TCGGGCGCCTCGACAAACTTCTTGTCGATCCCGGTTTCCCACCCCAGCCCTTCGCAGATCAGGTAGGTCGTGGAAAGCGGCAGGATGGACGCGGCGAACAGAGAGGCATTGACCAGGCCGAACGCGAACAGGAAGGTGCAGTATTTGCCCGCCAGCGGGGCCAGGGAAAGGGCGGCGTCCTTGGCGGTTTCGATTGCGATGCCGTGCTGGTGCAGGGTTTCGGCGCACACCAAAATGATGAAGAAGGCCACCACGTGGACGACGATCGAGCCCATGACGACGTCGAACCGGGCGAACTTGTACTCATCCATCCGAATGCCCTTCTCGACGATGGAGGCCTGCAGATAAAACTGCATCCAGGGGGCGATGGTCGTTCCGACCAGGCCGATCACCATGGTCATCTCGGCGGGCGCCAGGCTCAGCCGGGGGTGGACAAACTGGTCCAGAACCTCGCTCCAGTCCGGCTTCACGATGACGCCGGTGACGATGTAGGCGATGTAGAACAAGCAGGCCACCAGGAAAATCTTCTCAACCTGCTTGTACGTGCCCTTGACCACCATGGCCCAGACCAGCACCGCGCTGACGGGCACCGAAATGAATTTGCTGACGCCGAACACCTCCATCCCGGCGGCGACTCCGGCAAACTCGGAGATCACGTTGCCCATGTTGGTCAGGAACATGCCGATCATCAGGTAAAACGTGATCTTGGCGCCGAATTTTTCGCGGATCAGGTCCGAGAGGCCCTTGCCGGTCACAACCCCCATGCGCGAGCACATTTCCTGGACTACGATCAGGGCGATCATGATCGGGATCAGCGACCACAGCAGCTTGAGGCCGAACTGCGCGCCCGCCAGGGAATAGGTGGTGATGCCGCCGGCGTCGTTGTCCACATTGGAAGTTATGATTCCCGGCCCCATCAGCATGAAGAAAAGGCCGATATTTTTCCACAGGGGCCGGTCCGGGTTGGCCATCCATTTCCAATACCTGCGCATGCGTCTTGTCCCCCAAATCCCTGAAAACCTGCTTGCGGAAGGTAGACCTGTTTTTTTAACCTCAGATCAGGTCCGATCCGTTCAAAATTTAGGTATGCCGCCAGGCCGTCCGGCGGCTTGCCTCAGCTGGTGCTGGGAGCCAAAATTTCTAGAATCGCACGGAGTCGGACCGCTCCTTTCAGGCGATTCTGATCGTCGACGACCGGCAGCGCCCTGAATCCATACTTGGTCAGCTGCTCGACCACCTCATCTTCATCGGCGTCCAGATTGACCGTGATCAACCGGCTGGATTGAATTTCAGAAAGGCGCTGTTGCGGAGCAGCGGTGAGCAGATCGCGCATGCTGACCACCCCGGTAAGGACGCCGTCTTTGTCGAGCACGTAGATGTAGTAGAGTACATCCAGCTCGGCCTCCTCCTGCTTCCAGCGGTCCAGCGCGGCCTCGGCCGTCACGTCGGACGCCAGACCGAGCACGGCGGTGGTCATCATGCCGCCCGCGGTTTCCTCTGGGTGCACCAGAAGCTCCCGCAGATCCTCCGCCCTTTCCTCCTCCATTTCCTCAAGGATCTCATGGGCGGTTTCCTTGGGCAGATCGGCCAGAAGATCGACGGCGTCGCTCGGCGACATTTCTTCGATGATGTCAGACGCCTTCTCAATGGGAACGCCTTCAATCAGGGCTTGTTGCAGCTTGGGATCGTCGATTTCCTCCAGAGTCTCCGCCGCCGTTTCAGCATCCAGGGAATGAAAGATGGCCGTTCGATCGCGCCCGCTCAAGTCCTCGAGGATGTCGGCCAGTTCGGCCGGATGCAGCTGGGAGAGCTTTTTTTGGGATATGCTGAGCTGCAGCGCCCCGGACCCGGAAAGCAGTTGAACGTACTTCCAGGCAATGAAGCTGTTGGGCCATTCATAGGCAAACAGCCAGTACAGCAGGGCCGACAGCCCGTTTTCCCATCCGATCCGGCGCATCAATCCGCGAAAGCCCACATCAAAATGGACGAGACGCAATTGCGAATTCAGACGCAGGAATTGGATGTCGTTGACTCTGACCACCTTGGCGCCGAAGGTGTCGACCACCTGCTTGTCCATCACCTGCTCGCGCAGGAAAATGGTTTGAGGGCCAGGGGTCGGAAGATCGCTTGGCACAAGCGCTTCAGGCGAAAACGTCAGCTCCGGTTCGATGCGGATCAAGCAGGACCAGGGGAGAAAGGCGACAGGACCTGAGACGCTTTGGCGAATCAGCATGCCGATCACCAAGGGGTAGGGGTCCACTTTCTCAACCACCATGTCCACTGCACGGCCGAGGCAGCGGCCGTCCGAAGCGTACAACTTGCGGTTCAGAAATTGGCTGAAAAAATAAAAATCCCCGGGCGTGGGAAGGGTGGGCGTTGGCTGCGGTGTGGAGCTCATGGGCATCTCCTCTCCGCCTTGGGTCCTTCGAGTCGAGGCCAAAACGGGCAGGAGCATGCCCGCGCTTCAGGGGCGAGGCGCTCTCTGAGAAACGTTTGGACCTCGGACGGTTAACACCCGCGGCAGAGATGGACGGCATCGGCCATGTCGGCATTGGTGACTCGGACTACTGCCAGGGTCGCCGGTGTTCATGTATTTCGTCCTCGGGTTGAAAAAAGTCTCCGGTGAGACGCTCTGAATCGAGCGCTACCGGCTACCTGAAATCCTGTTCCTTTTAAAAAAACCGCTGGGCAAAAGCAAGTAAAAAATCAAGGCGGGAGGACAGTCCCCGTAGCATCCGGTTTCTCACGATACCGGCATTTTCTGGAGTCCCAGGCACTTGAGATACGAGGTCTCGGGCATGGACAGCAGCACCGGGTGGTCTGGGGCCTGCCCTCCTCGGTAAATAAGGTGCGCCAAGCCGCGTTCTCTGGCGACCGCCTCGACCAACAGCAAGAGAACATCACTTTCCGAAAGGTGGTGGCTGCAGCTGCAGGTGAACAGGATGCCGCCCGGCCGCAAACGGCGCCAGGCGAGCCGATTCAGCTTCTGGTAGGCCTTGATCGCCTGGGGCAGGTCTTTGCGGGACTTGGCGAAGGCCGGCGGATCCACTACCACGACATCGTAGAGGGCCGACTCCAGCGCCAGGAATTCGAACACGCCGCTGCAGTGCAGGCGGGCCTTTTCCGCAGGCATTCGGTTGGCGGCCAGCCCCTTCTCGACGAGGTGCAGCGCCTCGCGGCTCTGGTCGACAAAGGTAACGTGTCCGGCTCCTTCATGCAGGGCTCGCAGGCCCCAGCCGCCGGAGTAGCAAAAGAGATCCAGCACCCGGCCGGCGGCGATTTTTCGGGTGAGCGCGCCGAAATGCAGGCGATTGTCGCGCTGGTCGAGGAAAAAGCCGGTCTTCTGGCCGGCCACCAGGTCGGCGGCATAGTTCACGCCGTTTTCCTGCACCTGCGCAGAGGACATGGCGGCCGCGTCTCCAAACGCGACCCGCGTAAAAGACTCCACGGCCTCCAGGTGCCGAATCCGGGCGTCGCAGCGCAGGACAAGCCCTGCGAGCGGTGCGTGCAATGTCTCCGCGATGATCCCGGCGAGGCGCTCTTCTATCAGCGGCAGCAGGCGGTCCATGCCCGCCGTGTTGCTCTGAATCACGGCATACGGCGGGTAGAAATCGATCACCAGCCCCGGCAGCAGATCAGCCTCTGAAAACACGAGGCGCGCACTGCGGCCTTTATCCAACGGCTGGCGCCGGGCGATCGCCTGGAGCAAGCGCTCGGCCAGCAGCTGCTTCAGGTCACGCACCTCGCTCAAGGCGACCGCCCGGCCTGCGATCAACGAATGCCGATTGAAGTAGCCGGTGGCGATGGTCCGGCGTTCACGGATGAACCGGCACCAGTATGCCGGTTCGGGCTGATCGTCGCGGCCTTCGATTTCATTTGAATAGACCCACAGGAATCCGCCGGCCAGGCGGCGTGCGGCGCGTGCGGAAATTGCAACCGTGGGCAGCGCGGCGCCGGAGTCAGCTTGCAGCGTCATGACCACTCTCTTCAATGCCAGGAGCGTTTGGCTGGGTGTGCACTTCCATTCATCGGGTGGAGACGACCTCTGGCCGCGATCATCGAAACCACAAGCCGCTCCCCCCGCCATCCCTCTGGGGTGCGGTTCCAGCTGATCAACTTTAGATCAGATGGAGTGCGGGCACAACCCCTCGGGTGAATCGACGACAATTCCTCCGGCAACAATTTAAAATCAGCATGCTTGACAACACCGCCAGTTTCAATAATATTTAAGTTTTATTGATAAAAACCAAGAGAAAGGCCAGCCAAATGCCCATTTTCGAATTCAGGTGTCTGTCTTGCAATGAATGCTTTGAGATCCTGGTCCTCAAAAAGAATGAAGAGGTCGATTCCCGCTGCCCGAAGTGCGGCGCTGAGGATTTCGAACGCGTGTTGAGCAAGACCGGCTGCGCGATAGCTTCCGGGTCGGACAAAAGCGCCGGTGCCCCCGCTCAGACGCGCACCTGCTCCAGCGGATCCTGCACGACCTGGGAACTTCCCGGGCATTCCCGCTGATGGCGGCATTCCGATGGGATCCGGCATGACTCCCCTGCACGCTAGGGAAAAAGAGCAGTTTCGGAAGCTTTTCCAGCAGGAGCGCGTCGAGAATTTCGAGGACCGCTTCAAGGTTCTGGAAGCCTTCCTGTCGACGGAAAAGCACGTGACCGTGGATGAGCTGGCGGCGCTTTTAAACGGCCGCGGCGCGGACCTTTCGCCGGAATTTGTCCGGGATACGCTGAAGATGCTGAGCCGTCTGGGGTTTGCCCGCCAGAGCCGCTTCGACAACGGCGTGGTGCGCTACGAGCACCATCATCTCGGCGATCATCACGACCACATGATCTGTACCAAATGCGGCCGGATCCTCGAGTTCAAGGAGGACCGCCTCGAAAAGTACCAAATCCAAATTGCCGCATCCCGCGGGTTCCACATGCTGCGGCATAAGATGGAAATCTACGGCATCTGCGCCGACTGTTTGAAGGAGCGCTCGCGGCAGATGCCGCTGACACTCGCCAAGGCCGGGGAGCGGCTGGTGATCCGGGAAATCAGCGGCGGAGCCAGCGTGCGCCTGAGGCTTCTGTCAATGGGCCTGCGCCCGGGCGATCGCATCGAAGTTATCACCAACGACGGCCAGGGCCAGCTGGCCATCGCCGCCGATTTGAAACGCTACGCCTTGGGTCGCGGCCTGGCGCAGAAAATCGTCGTTGCACCGCCGGAACGTTGACCCTTTCAGGAGCGGGCAGCCTCAACTGCGGTAGACACCATGCCCGGATCAGAACCGGCCTACATTCAAGCGCATCGCAGCGGTCGTCTGCGCCGGAACCTTGATCAGGCGCTGGCGCGGATGACCTGCTGCACCCTGTGTCCGCGGATGTGCCAGGTGGATCGCCTGGCCGGGGCGACCGGGGTGTGCCGCACCGGACGGCAGGCGTTCGTGTCCAGTTTCAATGCCCATTTCGGCGAAGAAGCGCCGCTGGTCGGGGAGAATGGATCGGGGACCATTTTCTTCACCCATTGCAACCTGCTGTGTCTGTTTTGCCAGAACTTCGAGATCAGTCATCAGGGCGTCGGCCAGGAGGTTTCCGACGAACAGCTGGCCGGCATCATGCTGGCCCTCCAACAGCAGGGATGCCACAACATCAATTGCGTCACTCCCAGTCATGTCGTACCGCAGATTCTGGCGGCGTTGGAGCTGGCCATTCCCAGCGGACTGCACGTGCCGCTGGTTTACAACTCCGGTGGATACGACCGACCCGAGACCCTGAAGCTGCTCGAGGGAGTGATTGACATTTACATGCCGGACTTTAAGTTTTGGGATCCCGCCGTCGCCCAAAAGGCCTGCGATGCGCCGGATTATCCCGAGGTGGCGCGCCAGGCCATTCTGGAGATGCACCGGCAGGTGGGCGATCTGGTGCTGGACGAAAGCGGCATCGCTCGGTCCGGACTCCTCGTCCGACACCTCGTCATGCCCGGCGGACTGGCCGGCACACGGGAGGTCATGCGGTTCATCGCCCGGGAGGTTTCGCCCCGGACCTATGTCAACGTGATGTTCCAGTACCGCCCCTGCGGCCGGGCGGCGGAGATCCCAGGGCTGGCGGCGGCGGTATCGGTGGCCGAATGCCGCCGAGCGCTGCGGGAGGCGATGGAGGAGGGGATCACGCGGTTCGACCAGCGGCAGCCCTTGCTGCGGCTAGGGTGAGGATCTGAATGCAGCGCATATTTGCCATCGGCGACATCCACGGCTGCTTCGATGCCCTGGTCGAACTGCTGGAACGCGTACCCATCGACTGGTCGCGGGACCGGATGGTGTTCATGGGCGATTACATCGACCGCGGGCCGCAGTCATTTGAGGTGGTGCAGCACTTGATCGCGCTCCAGGAGCGCCATCCCGACACGGTGTTTCTCAAGGGCAACCACGAGCAGATGCTCGAGGATTTCCTCTCCGGCAAGGACCGTATGACCTATCTTTACAACGGCGGGCAGCAGACCTTGGACAGCTATCTCCGGCATGCGGGTTCCTCCGGCCGATACCCGATTCCGGCCGCTCACCTGCAGTTCTTCGGATCCCTGCGATTGATGTTTGAGACGGCGGATTACATCTTCGTCCACGCCGGCCTGCGCCAGAACGTGTTGCCGGAAAAGCAGAACCCGGATGACCTGCTCTGGATTCGCGAAAACTTCATCAACTCCCGCCATTCATTCGGCAAGCGCGTGGTGTTCGGGCACACCCCCTTCGAGGAACCGATGGTAGAGCCGAACAAGATCGGGATTGACACCGGCGCCGTCTTCGGCAACAAGCTGACCTGCGTGCAGCTGCCGGAAGAAAAATTTTATTTCGCCTGAGGCGAGCCACGCTCGCGAGCATTCCACTGCTTTGCGGATGAGGGGCGATGATCGATGCGATGGGTTGGGTGGTGCATACTGGGCATGATGCTGATCTGTCCGGCGGGACATGCGGCGGAACGCATGGCGGTGAGCGCCGCCGATGCCAACATCCGCTCGGGTCCAGGCCCCAATCAGGATGTGCTCTGGAAGGTTGAGAAATATTATCCCATCGAGGTCTTCGAAACCTCCGGGGTGTGGCTGCACTTCAAAGACTACGAGGGCGACAACGGCTGGATTCACAAGTCGCTCGTCGACAAAACCCCCTCCGTGGTCACCAAACAGAACGGCTGCCAGCTGCGTGCCGGCCCCGGAGCCGAGCAGCCGGTCCTGATCAAAGTCGACAAGGGCATTCCCTTCAAGGTGCTCAAGCGCGACGGGCGCTGGATCCACGTGGAGCACGCCGACGGCGACAAGGGCTGGCTGCACGACTCCCTGGTCTGGTAACCGCTGGATACCCGTTGCGCTGCTCAGGGAGAGAAAAGGGGAGACATGGACTTCAGCCGCAAGAATGTCATCGTGGGCGTCGGCTCGGCGCTGGTGGACATCCTCGCCCGGGAAAGCGATGACTTTCTGCAACGCGCGGGTGCGGTCAAGGGCGGAATGGTTTATGTGGACAATGCCCACATCGAAAAGACGCTTTCCATGGCCTCCAGCGTTCCTACCGTTGTGCCCGGCGGCTCCGCCTGCAACACCGCGGTCGGGATCGGCCAACTGGGGGGTGCCGCCCGTTTCGTGGGCCGGTGCGGCCGGGGGGCGATGGGTAATTTTTTTGAAAATGCCCTGCGAACCCGACGGGTGGACCCCAAGCTTTCGCGCTCCAACACGCCCACAGGGCGCGTGCTTTCGATTATTACGCCGGATGCCGAGCGTTCGATGTTCACCTTCCTGGGGGCCGCCTCCGAAACCCGGCCCGAAGACCTCCGGGAGGACTACTTCTCCGATGCGGCCGTTGTTCACATCGAAGGCTATCTCCTATTCAATCCGGAGCTGATATTAGCGGCGCTGCGGACGGCCCGGTCGGCGGGAGCCGTGGTGTCGCTGGATCTGGCAAGCTACAACGTGGTGGCGCAGTCGCGGGAGTTTCTGGCGGATGTCGTCCGCGAACATGTGGACATTCTGATCGCCAATGAAGAGGAGGCCCGGGCTTATACCGGCTTCTCCGATCGGCGACAGATGCTCGAGGGCCTTGGCCGAGACGTTCAGATCGCGGCCCTCAAGCTCGGCCCGCAGGGCAGCTTGATTGCCGCCGACGGCCAGGTGGTGTGCGTACCGCCGCAGGGGGACGGCGGGGCGGTGGACACCACGGGGGCCGGGGATCTATGGGCCTCCGGCTTCCTCTACGGGCTGGTCGCGGGGTACTCTTTGGCAAAATCCGGTGCGATCGGATCGGCCTGCGGCTACGAGGTCTGTCAGGTGATGGGGGCCAGCATTCCCGAGGAAGGCTGGCAGAGGATCAAAAGACTACTGGAAACGCCGGATCCGTCGAGTCATGCATCGCCGGTTCCGGCAACGGGTGAGGCGGCACCGCCGCTTCAGTCGCCGGCGGATGGCCTCCCGGCAAAGTAAGGCCAGAGCTGTTAGAGGAGGGAAATGTGGCGGCAGCGGTGAAAAAGACGCGCAAGGAATTGCTGAAGGAACCGGATGAATTCATCACCCTTTCATCCCGGCTGATCGGATTTATCGCGACTTACAAGAACACGATCGTCTATGCCGTGTACGCCGTGATGCTGGCGATTACCGCATTCTCCGCCTACATCTGGTATTCCGGGCGTCAGGAGACGGCTGCGGCGGAACAGCTCGGACAGGCGCTGGCCAAGTATGAGCGCCTCAAGGCCGAGACTTCCCCGGCGAAGGCCGTCCAGGAAGTGGCGGAGGATTTTCGGCGGATCCTCGGCAGCTACGGTAACTATTCCAACGGAAACATCGCCCGGCTGCTATATGCGAACCTGTGTTACGAGGCCGGCGATTTCAAACAGGCCGCCGAGCTTTACCAGGATTCTCTTACGCGGTTTCCGGACGACCCGCTGATGCTTTTCCAGATCAAGCGCAGCCTGGGATACGCGCACGCGGGGCTGAAGGACTATGCGACGGCGGTAAGCTATTTCGAGCAGGCATTATCCGCCGCTGAGAAAAACCTCCAGGACGATGTGCTGTTTCATCTGGGCGATCTGTATTCTCGTTTGGGCAACCCTCAAAAAAGCGCCGAGGCGTTCAACCGCCTGCTGACCGAGCACAAGGACTCCATCTACGTCAACATGGTCCGGGAACGGCTGAGCAGCTGACCGCGGGGGGTGGATCAGCTTTTGGCGCCCACCTCCAGGCGGTATTTCTTGATTTTCTGGTTGAGGCCGCTTTTGCCGATGCCCAGGATGGCTGCGGCGTGGGATTGAACGTTGTCGGCCATTTTCAGCGCCCGCTCAATCATTTCCTTTTCAATCAATTCCAATGTTTCATAGAGTTTTGCGCCTGTGGGGATGCTATCAATCAGCTTTGCATTGAAGACGTTAGTTTTGAACCAATCGGGTAAATCTTTTACCGTGATAATGCCGTCTTCGCATAAGATAATCGCGCGCTCAATGACGTTTTCCAACTCGCGAATATTCCCAGGCCAGCTGTATTCATAAAATAGCCGGATCACCTCTTGCGACAATCCGTTGACGGGAACAGCCGATTGATTCGAAGACGCATACTTCTTAATAAAATGGTCTACCAGTAATCGGATGTCCTCCCAACGAAGCCGAAGGGGAGGAATCACGATACGGACGACATTCAGGCGGTAAAATAAATCCTCGCGAAAACGCCCTACCTCCATTTCATCCTTGAGATTCCTGTTGGTGGCGGCAATCACACGAATATCCACGGCAATGGACCGGATCCCGCCCACGCGCTCGATCGTTTTCTCCTGTAACACCCGCAGCAGCTTGACCTGAAGATTGGAGGACAGCTCGCCGATTTCATCCAGAAAAAGAGTTCCGCCATGGGCTAACTCGAATCGGCCCTTTTTGCTCGACATCGCTCCGGTGAAGGCCCCCCTCTCGTGGCCGAATAGCTCGCTTTCGAGCAGGCTCTCCGCGAGTGCCGAGCAATTGACCGCCACAAAGGGGTTGTCCCGCCGCGGGCTGTTGAAGTGAATCGATTTGGCCACCAGTTCCTTGCCCGTCCCGCTTTCCCCTTCGATCAGAACGGTGGCCCCGGAAGGCGCCACCTTCTGGATGGTTTCGAAAACATCCCGCATGGGCTTGCTCTTGCCGATGATGTTGCCGAACTGATACTGGGATTCGACGGCGTTGCGCAGCCGGCGGTTTTCCTTGATCACCTGGTAGACCGAAATGGCCTTTTTCACATAGAGAATCAGGCGTTCGTTGTCGAACGGTTTCAAGATGTAGCTGTAGGCGCCCTTTTGCATGGCCTCTACCGCCTTGTCGACGGTGCCATGGGCGGTCATCATGATCACCGGCAGGTCGGGGTCATAGGCCTTGATGCGCTCCAGCAGCTCGATGCCGTCCATGCCCGGCATTTTCATGTCGGTCAATACGAGATCCACATCGGAGGATTTCTGGGTCTCCAAGGCTTCCAGACCGCTGAGGGCGGTCAACACCTCATAGCCCTCCTCCTCCAGCACGGCGCTGAGCACCAGCAGATAGTTTTTTTCATCATCGACAATCAGAATGTTTTCCATCGCTAAGCGTTGCCTTCGGGTGCCCGGCCCGGCAGCTCGATCGTCACGCGGGCGCCCTGTGGTTCACGGTTGGCGAGGCGAACCCTCCCGCCGTGGGCTTCGACGATGTTTTTGACGATGCCCAGCCCCAGGCCGGTCCCCTTGTCTTTGGTGGTGAAAAACGGATCCCAGATCTTATCCAGCAGATCGATCGGGATCCCCTGGCCGGCATCCTCGATTTCGATCCGCACGTTGCCGCCTTCGGAGCGGATGCCGACGCCGATGCGGCCGCCGTCGGGCATGGCCTGCATGGCGTTGATGAAAACGTTGAGAAACGACTGATGCAGCATGGGCGCATCCCCCATGATTTCCGGCAGCGGGTGCTGGTAGGCCTTTTCGATGGTATAGTTCTTTTCTTGAATCTGAGCTCCCAGAAAGGCCAGGGTCTTTTCGATCACGTCATCCACGCGACACGCGCTGAGCTTCGGGCTGCGGGGGCGCGCATAGTTGATGAAATCGGTGATGATGCCGTTCAAGCGGCTGGCTTCCTCCACGATGATGTCGGGCAGGGCGTTGCCCGGATCGATCTTGGACACTTTTTTCTTGAGAAGTTCGGCCGAGCTGCGGATGATGCCCAAGGGGTTGCGGATCTCATGGGAGATGCTGGCGGCCATTTCACCCATGGCAGACAGCCGTTCGGCCCGGTTCAATTGCTCTTTCAGCCGCATGCGTTCCGCGGCCCGTTTTTCGATGATCGACTCCCCCCGCTTGACGACAAACACCAGCACCACGAACAGGGCCCCCATCAGCACCGTACAGGTGATGACCACCAGAATCTGGATGCGGAAGATTGTCTGGTAGTCCGCGGATAGATCCTGAACCACCTCCACCACACCCAAGACCGGGTCGGTAATGCGGCCCAGGGGCTCCTCCCAGCGCAATGGCGCGAACGTGATCAGGCGCACCTCTTTCGGAAACCCCAAGAGGATTTCCATGAAGCTGCCCCGCTGAACCAGCTTGGAGCTGGATCGGCCGGTTTTGGCCTGTTCCAGAGCCGTGCCCCCGAAGGCCTTGACGCCGATGCGCGCTTCGTCGAAGCTGTAGGAGATCGTGTTGTTCATGCTGTAGATGTTGAGATCTTCCACCTTGAAGCTGTGGAGGGTGCTGCGCACCACGTTGTCCATGCGTTCGAACTGCTCTTGATTGCGGAGTTGAACCTTGCCGAACTTCATGCCGATCGGCAGGATGAACTGCAGGAAAACCTGATGGTTGAGGTTTTCGATCAGGGCATGCGCATAATCTTCGCTTTTCTTGCGCTGCATGGACTTGACCCAGTGGGTGTTCAAAATGGTGAGGATGAGGGTGACCAAAAAGATCACCACCAGCCCGGCAAAGGTGAAATATTTGACGAGCCGAAACGGCTTGATACGCTCTTCGGATAAATTTCGATCCATTCGGAAACGAAAACCCGCTCAAAGTAACGTTAAAGTTTTGGATAACGTGGCCGATAACCCAGTCAGCGGCGCGCTAAAGCGGTTCCCCCTCCGCGGCGGTAAAAACATAGGCCCTGAAACAACCGCCCCGGCGTCGGATGCAGGTCGGCGGATGTTACAGAAATTTGACGGTATGTCGATGAAAGGTCACCGGCGAGAGCACACAGCCTGAGAACGCGCGGGCCGCAACGTTTCAAAGACAAGGGTGTACGTTTTTAACGTTTTGAAATTACCGTCATATGTTCGCTAAGCTTCACTGCCAGTCGATGGAAGGTCCGTTGTGGCGCAAAATTTGCTTCAACCCAACACCTTAGATTGAGCCATGGCTAGAAACAACCTTAAAACCGTGCGCGAATCGCTGCTCATGAGCAAAACCGAGCTGGCCAAGCAGGCCGACCTGTCACCGATCACCATTTCACGCATTGAAAAAGGCATGCCCTGCCGGTTGGAGACTCAGCGCAAGATCCTGCTTGGGCTGGGGTTGAAACTACAGGACAAACCCAAAATTTTCAAGGATTGAACGCACTCCATGCTATTCGGAAAAAAAGACTCCCTTGTAGGCCTGGACATCGGATCGCGTTCGGTGAAAGTGGCCGAAATCACCGACTCCAAGAACGGCCCCAAACTGAAACGGTTCGGGATGGCGGACATTCCGGCGGGTGCCATCGGCGATGGGGCCATCAGCGATCCGGCATCGGCGGCAGAAGCCATCCGCCAGCTCTTCAAATCGAGCAACGTCAGGGAAACCAACGTGGCCGTTTCCATTGGAGGATATTCGGTCATCGTCAAAAAGATCAACGTCCAGACGATGCCCGAAGAACAGCTCCAGGAAACCATTCATTTCGAGGCCGAGCAATATATTCCATTTGACATCAGCGATGTAAACCTGGATTTCCAGATCCTGGGGGAAAACGAAAACAACTCCAGCCAAATGAGCGTTTTCCTGGTCGCCGCCAAGAAGGAGATGGTCAACGACTACATCAATCTGGTGACGCTGGCCGGACTCACCCCCTGCATCATCGATGTCGAGGCCTTCGCCCTGCAGAATATTTTTGAGGCCAATTATGACATTGAGGAGGAAAACGTAGCCCTGATCGACATCGGGGCCAGCAAGACGTCGCTGAACATTCTCAAGGGCAATTCCTCCGTGTTCATGCGCGATGTGGCCCTGGGCTGCCTTCAGGTCAACCAGAAGATCATGTCGTTGCTCGACTGCTCCTACGATCAGGCGGAGCTTCTCAAATTCGGCGAGACCTCCGCCAAGATGTCCGCGGAGGAGCTCAACCAGATCATCAGCTCGGTGGTGACGGACTGGTGCACGGAGATCCGCCGCGCCCTGGACTTCTTCTACACCAACTATCCCGACGACCAAATCAAGCGGATCATTCTCAGCGGCGGAGGAGCGCACATCGCCGAGTTCCGGAAACTGCTGGCCACGGAATCCTCCGCGCAGGTGGAAATCCTCGATCCGTTCAAGAAAATTGGTGTCGACGAGAAGACGTTTGACCCGGAATTCATACGACAAATCGCTCCCCAAGCCGCCATCGCGATGGGCTTGGCGCTGAGAAAAGTAGACGACAAATGATACGTATCAACCTATTGCCGTTCCGGTCCACCCGTAAGAAGGAAAACATCCGTCGCCAACTGTCGATCTTTCTGCTCTCGCTGATCTTCTCCCTGGTCGCGGTTTTCGGGGTCAATTTGCTGCTCAGCAATCAAATCGATGATCTGAACAGCCGGATGACGACCGCTCAGGCCGAACTGCAACAGTACGAAAAGATCAACAAAGATATTGAGGAGATGAAAAAGAAGCTGGATACCCTCAATAAAAAGATGGCGGTCATCCGGGAACTCGATACCAACCGCTACGAGCCGGTGCGGCTGATGGACACGCTGTCGCAGGTGATCATCGAAAAACGCATGTGGTACACCGCGCTGGACATAAAATCCGACCTGATCAACATCAACGGCATCGCCATGGACGACAAGACCGTGGCCGATTTCATGCTCCGCCTGGAAGGCAGCGGATGGTTTTCTGCGGTAAACCTCAAAACCCTCAAGCAAATCGAAGTCCAGAAAACGACCCTCAAGAGCTTTGAAATCAGCTGTCAGAAGAAACCGTTGAACAAAGCGGAAACCAAAACCACGGAAGGGACTGGGATCAAGAAATAATGGATACGAAAGAAGCTGTGGCCGAGAAATCCGCGAGCGCGATTCTGGAAAAGATCGAAGGGCTGGCCCTCTGGCAGCGGGTGGCGATCGTCTCCGGTGTTCTGGTCCTGCTGTATGCGGCGGCGGTCTGGTTTTTGTATCTGCCGAAGTACGAGGAGATCACCTCGCTGGAAGAGCGCCTTCAAGCTCTGGAGAAAAAGCTGGCCACCGCAAAAATCAACGCGGCCGAGCTGGGAAAGTTTCAGGTGAAAATGCAGGAGGCCGAAGCTAATTTCAAGATCTCCATGCGCGCCCTGCCCGAAAAGGAGGAAATCCCCTCGCTTTTGACCAATATTTCTAAGTCCGGTCATGAGATAGGCCTTGAGTTCCTGTTGTTCGAACCCAAAGCAGAAGTCAAAAAAGATTTTTACGCGGAAATTCCGGTTTTGATGAACATTCGCGGGGATTACCACAACTTGGCCACTTTTTTTGACAAGGTTGCTCGCTTGTCTCGGATCGTCAACATCAACAACATCACCATCAACCGCGGCAAGGATTCCAAGGACCTCAGCACTTCCTGCACGGCGGTCACCTACAAGTTCGTAGAGCCCCCGCCCGCGGCGGCGCCCCGACCGGCAGCCGCCAACCCGGCGCCCAAACCGAATGCCGAGCAAGAGGATGTCCAGTCCAAATCGAAAGCCAACAAAAAGAACCTGTAACCCATTTGTGACCCGCTTATGAAAAATTACCTTGCTCTCATTCGAACATTGATCTGCCTGATGGGAACGGCGCTGTTGCTGCTGAGTTGCGAGGAATCGAATCCTATCGCAGCTCAGCCCCAGGTGGTCCGGAAAAAGATTGCGGCGCCGGCCGATCGCGCTCAGCCGGCCCCCAAGGTGGCTGCCGCTCCACCCATACCGGAAGCGCCGGCTGCGGAACCCAAACCGTTGGTGGCCCAAGTCAAGCCGCAGGATACCCCTGTGCCTGCTCCGGCACCGGCTCAGCCGCCGAAGCCCGCGGAGCCTCCGCCTCCGCCGCCGACATCAGCCGCGCTGCCGGTCGCCGGAGCGGAGACGCCGCCCGCCCAGCCGGCGGCGGTCGTCCCAGCCGTTTTGCCGATGGACGCGGTCAAGAAGGGCACGAGCGCCATGGTGGTCAATGATACCCCGGTGGCGGCCATTCTCAATATACAGGCGACTGAACCCTACAACCCAAAGGGCAAAGTGGATCCTTTTGAACCTCTGTTCCGGGAAGAAACCGCTGCAAAATCCGCCCTGCTTAGGCCGAAAAAGCGTGCTTCCGAAACCCCGCTGGAAAACATCGATATTGGTCAGCTTAGGCTTGTTGCCATCATAAACGCACGTGGCGGCAATTATGCGATGGTCGAGGAATCTTCCGGCAAAGGTTATGTCATCAAACCCGGAACATATATCGGACGGAACTCAGGTAAAGTTTTGAGCGTCGAACCCGACAAAGTTCTTATCGAAGAAGAATATGAAGACATCCAAGGGAAAACCGTAACCCAGAATAGAGAAATGACCCTTCCGAAGCCGCCTGGAGAGTTGTAAAATGACGACCAAATTCAAAACCTCTCGAAATTTCATTTCTTTCGCTCTCATCGCCATGTTCTTGGCCGCTGTGGAGACCGGCTGTGCATCCCAGAACACGGCACAGGTGAAAAGCTCCGACCCGGACCGGCTGATCACCGACATCGTCACCCGGGAAGATTCCGCGGCCCTGTCCGTTACGGTCAAAGGCAGCCAGCCGTTGACCTACACGGGCGTAAAGCAGGACGCACCGCTGGGCGTCCTCTTTCATTTTCCAGGCACCGGCCTGGATAACCTGAAGGAGGTCTATTATCCGCCGGAGAACGAGACGATCAGCAGCATTCGCGCCTCGGAGTTCAATGAAGGCGGCAGGAACTCGCGCATTTTCATTTCCCTGAAGAGCGACCGTGCCTATGAACTGAGCCCGGAAGGCACCGATCTCAAGATCGTTTTCCCGAAAGCGGGAGCGCCGGCGGCCCAGCTCAGCCAGACCCCCTCGATCCAGGAATCGGATACCGACAAGGCTGCCGCCGCCCCCCCGGCGGCCCCGAAAAGCCATGTCCCCGCGACCAGCCTCCTCAGTGTAAACGCAGAGCCGTCGAAGGACGCAGCCGTGATCCATGTCGAGGCTGACGGCGCTCTGCAGAACTACAAATCCCTCACCCTCACGGAAAACCCGCCGCGCATTGTTTTCGATTTCCCGGGAATTCGCAGCCCGTACAAAGGCGAACAGCGCACGGCCGTCAAGACCGGTCCGGTCAGCCAGGTGCGCCATCTGGCCTACCCCGACAAGGTTCGGCTGGTGGTCGAAACGCAGCGGCCCTATCTGGGGAACTACACCGCGGAAATCGTCGAAAACGGCCTCCTCATCCAGGTGGGCGATGCCGCCGCCGGATCCAAGGGCAAGGATCTGAAACTGGCCTCCGGGCCGGCGCCGAGCCC